>Ga0307505_10000222_pt1 | contig 69048 bp, 51 predicted proteins | sample 23_S_MG_FD_202183 | JGI IMG/M metagenome (GOLD analysis project Ga0307505, IMG submission 202183) | Soil microbial communities from Populus trichocarpa stands in riparian zone in the Pacific Northwest, United States - 23_S | ecosystem: Environmental > Terrestrial > Soil > Riparian zone > Trees... | reverse complement strand
TATGCGGTCGTTCGACGACTCCATTCGCAAGATGCTGTGGCCGGCGGATCGCGACAAGGACTCGTTGCTCGGGGCGACGATACCAGGCGTCATCGATCGCGTGGGCGACCGCGCGCCCGAAGGCCACGGCACCCAGCCGGTGTACTTGAAGGTCAGCGCCGGGTATCTCCCTGAAGCGCTGAAGAAGACGCTCAAGGCGCAGCAGCAGCTCTTCCCGTCGCTCTTTTCGGACGACGGGATCCGGATCGGGCCGATTCCGCGGGGCACTCCCATCGGCCTGTTGTCGAACCTGCGGCTGCTCGCGGACGATCCGTCGGACCAGGTGGCGCACGACGCCAAGGTGGCGGCGCTGATGGCGAGAATCCTCGCGCGGCTGCACCGGCTCGGCGGCAATGGCACCGACGCGGAGGTCCGGGAGGCCTTCAGCGACCTCGTGGAGCCGCTGCTCGAGATGAGCAAGTGCCCGGATCTCGTCGTGAACCGCGGACACCTGTTCGGTGCCGAGCTGGTGGACGCCGACAAGCGTGCGCTGATCGAATTCCTGAAGACGTTCTGACGCCGTTGCGGGGGGTGATCATGGCCACACCGCTCGGACCCGCCCCCGGCCTCGACTCGAACGCGAGCCGGCCGCTGCCGCGGGCCAATACGGGCTCGGCGTTCCGGAACTGGCTCAGCGAGACCTCCACGGCGCTGCTCCATCTCGAGCGCCGGTTCGATCCATTCTTCCGGCCGATGTTCGACGCGATCGTCCGTGACCCGATGGCGCGGGTGGTGACGTCGCTCATCAACGCGTCGCGGGCCAACGAGGGCCTGTTGCTGGCCGAGGAGCGGACGCTGCCAGGCGAAGAGGCGTTCGTCGACTCGATCATCGACAGCTTCCAGAAGCAGATGCGCCTGCTCTGGAAGCCGGGAGGATTCGAGCGCGGCGGTAACACCAAGACGCACGGCATCGTCCGCGCCGAGTTCACGGTGCACGGCGACCTGCCGGCCGAGTTGCGGCACGGCATCTACGCCAGCCCACGCACCTATCGGGCCTGGGTGCGCTTTTCCGGGCCTGGCCCCTACGTGACGCCCGACATCGACGACGTGGGCTTCATGAGCATGAGCATCAAGCTGATGGGCGTGCCCGGCCCGAAGCTGATGGACCAGGAGCGGCTCACGCAGGATCTGCTCGGTGTGTCGCCGCCCACCTTCGTCACGCCCGACGTGAGCGCCAACGCGCAGCTCCAGCTCGAGAGCATCAAGAACGCGCAGATCTTCTATTTCCTCAACCTCCACCGCTCGCACGTCCTGGACTTCATCATGCAGGCGCTGTGGATGAAGACACAAACGAGCCCGCTCGAGGCACCCTACTTCAGTTGCGTGCCGTATCTGTTGGGCGAGGGTCAGGCCATGCAGTACTCGATGTGGCCGACGTCCTCGCGGCGCACGCCGGTCCCGCGGTTGCCGTTCCGCCCGCCCGATGACTACCTTCGCGATGCCATGGTGGCGACGCTGAGCGGGGAGGACGTCGAGTTCGACGTCCGGCTGCAGCGCCAGACCGATCCGCACCTGATGCCGATCGAGAACAACGGCGTGCTGTGGCCGGAGCGGCTGTCGCCGCGTGTGTCGGTGGCGACGCTGCGGATTCCCGCGCAGCGCTTCGATTCGCCGGCGCAGATCGCGTTTGCCAGGCGCCTCTCCTACAACCCGTGGCATTCGGTGCCCGAGCACCGGCCGCTCGGCAACCAGAGCCGGGCGCGGCGCCGCATGTACGCCGAGCTGGCGAAGCTGCGCCAGACGATGAACGCCGTGCCGCACTACGAGCCCACGGGGGACGAGGTGTTCGACTAGTCCCCTGGAAGCGTGATGCCTCACCTAATTCCCGGGCGGGGCATCCCGTCTGGCGGCGTTGCTCATCGCTCACATATGCCCAATATGCTCGCTCTTCGCGCCTGGCCAGCCGGGCGCCGCGCTCCGGGACTTAGGCAAGGCATCACGCTTCCAGGGGACTAGCCCGATGACGCCGCAATCGGCCTTCATGGTGCTCGCGCCGATCGACCCGCGGCGCGAGGCGGAGCTCGAGCGGCTGCTGGTATCGATGAACGGAGCGCCGGGGCACGCACGGGCCGACAACGCGCTGGTGCCGTTCGGGCGGTTCGAGCAGGTGCATGTCGCGCGGTTTCTGATCGTGGACGACAAGACCGTGAGCGACAACGGCGCCCACGGGATTCCGACGCCGTGCTATCCGCGGGGCCTGGCGTTTCTCGGTGAGGTGGACGGCGAGGCCGAGGCCTTCCTGGCCGACGTCAGCGCCGGCGCGTCGGAGGGGCTGCGCGCGATCTTCGCGTGCTGCGACGGCTTCGGCGCCGAGACGCACCTGCTCGACTGGCTGCTCGCGCATCAGGTGTCCGCGGCGGCGGCCTATACGAACTGGCGAGGGCGGACGGTGCGCCGGGTGCGCGAGGACGCGGCCCTGCGGGCCGTGCTGGAGCGGCACGTCGATCGCCTGGCCCCCCAGCTCGAGCACCTGGAGCCGCGCGCCGTGCACGAGCGGCTGCGCGCCCTGGTGCTCGAGGACGCGACGGCCGGGCGGATTGCGCTGTCTGCCGAGGCGCCGACACCGCTCCGATGGACGCTTGCCAACCTGCTGCACCTGGCCAGCCTGCCCGCTGCCGTCGTGTCCGTGCTCGTCGCTCTGTTCGTGGTCCTGTCTCGAGCCCCGCGCGTGGCGCTGCCGGCGGTGGCCATGGCCCTGGCCGCGGTGGTCCTGCGCCTTCGACACTTGGAGAAGACCGACCCCGAGCTGTGTGCGCCGCCTGCGCCCGCCGAGGTCACCGCGTTGGCGACCATCGAGGACCACGACGTGACCAACCAGTTCAGCGCCATGGGCAGCCTGAAGCCTGGCCCGCTGCGTCTGGGGACCACGGTGCTCGTGCTCTGGGCGATCAATTGGGCCGCGCGGCACCTGTACACGCGCGGTCGCCTGGCGCGGGTGCGCAGCATCCACTTCGCGCGCTGGGTATTTTTGGATCGACGCCGGCGCGTGCTCTTCATCAGCAACTACGACGGCAGCGTCGAGAGCTATATGGACGACTTCATCAACAAGGTCGGCTTCGGGCTCAACGTCGTGTTCAGCAACGGTATCGGCTATCCGCGGACGCGGTGGCTGCTGGCGGACGGCTGCGGCGACGAGCGCAAGTTCAAGGACTACCTGCGCCGTCACCAGATGCCGACGCAGGTCTGGTACAAGGCGTACCCTGGATTGACGGCGGTGGATCTGGAGCGGAACGCGCGGCTGCGGCGGGGGATCGACGTCACGTCGATGAGCGCCCGGGACGCCGCCGCCTGGGTGGCCCTGCTGTGAGTCGCGACACCATCGACTTCGACGACGTGCAGGGCCTCGTCCGCTTTGGTCACGGGCCCCTGCCCGAGGCCGTGTTCGTGCTGGCGCGCGTGACGAGCGCGGCGGCCGCACGGGCGTGGCTGCGGCTGGCGCCCGTCACGACGGCCGCCAGCACGTCGTCGCCGCCAGCCACGGCGCTGCAGATCGCGTTCACCGCGCAGGGCCTCGAAGCGCTGGGCGTGCCGCTGTCCGTACGCGCCGGCTTTTCATCGGAGTTTCTCGAGGGGATGGCCGACGCGAACCGCGCGCGGCGGCTGGGCGACGTGGGGTGGAATGCACCGGCGCAGTGGGACTGGGGCCATGAGGCCACCGTGCCCCACGTGGTCGTGATGCTGTTTGCGAAGCCGGGGCAGCTTGGCGCGCTGGTCGATCGCACCTGCGGCGAAGCGTGGCGCGACGCCTTCGAGGAGCTCCGTCGGCTTGGCACCGCGGACCTCGACGGTTTCGAGCCGTTCGGATTCAAGGACGGCATCAGCCAACCAACGGTGGATTGGGGGCAGCGGCGCGACCCCGCGAGCGGCAGGCATCGTTACGGCAACGAGGTGGCGCTGGGCGAGTTCCTGCTCGGATATCGCAACGAGTACGGCAAGTACACGGACCGGCCGCTGGTCGGCGCGGACGCGTCGACTGGCGGGCTGCCCGCGGCCGAGGACGCGCCGGAGAAGAGGGACGTCGGCCGGAACGGCACCTACATGGTGATGCGCCAGCTCCGCCAGGACGTGCGCGGCTTCTGGCGGCACCTCGCGCGTGAAGCGGGGGGCGATGAGACGGCCGCGGAGGCGCTGGCCGCGCGGCTCGTCGGCCGCACCCGCGGGGGCGATCCGCTCTCGCACGGACACCGCACGATTCCTGGCGTCGCGGACGCCGACGCGCCGCGCCGGAACCAGTTCACGTTCGACGACGACCGCGCTGGCGTGGTGTGTCCGGTGGGCGCCCACATCCGCCGGGCGAACCCGAGAAACGGCGACTACGCGTATCACGAGACCGGCGTGACGCGGCTTTTCGCGGACCTGGGGCTACCCGGGAGCGCCTTCCAGGACGACCTGGTGTCGGCGGTCCGGTTTCACCGGATTCTGCGTCGCGGTCGCGAGTACGGCCCATCGCTGGCGATCGCCGAGGCGCTGCGGCCGGGGCCCGCGGACGACCCCGAGCGCGGCCTGCACTTCGTGTGCCTCAACGCCAACATCTCGCGCCAGTTCGAGTTCATACAGGGCGCCTGGCTGATGAGCAGCACGTTCGCCGGGCTGACCGGGGAGGGCGACTCTCTGCTTGGCCATCGCCAGCGGATCGCCGGAGGTGGAGGGACCGACCGGTTCACCATTCAACGGGACGGGCTTCGACGGCCTGTGTCGGGGTTGCCGCCGTTCGTGAGGATGCGGGGCGGCGCCTACTTCTTTCTGCCGGGTCTGCGCGCGCTCCGCTTTCTGGCCGGGGCATCTGGATAGGGTTGCTTAGGCCTTCCTCCTCAGCCTCGCGTCGAGACTGTAGCGCCCGGGTCCGACGAGCAACAGGCCGGCGAAGATGAACGCGTTCTTGAGCGCATGCTCGGGCACGGGCGCCTCCCTCGAGTACTGCTCGATCGTCGCAAACGTCATCACCCCGAGCAGTGCCAGACAGGCGGGGCGAAAGAACAAGCCAAAGGCAAACAGGAGGCCCCCGACGGTTTCGGAGAGCGCCGCGAACAGTCCCCACCATTCGTAGCCGAATGTGATCCCGGCGTGCGACATGGCGCGGCCGAACAGCTCCCACCCCTCGGGGCCAGAGACGAGTTTCGGATAACCATGGAACCAGAAGAAGCACAGCCCAAAGCCCATGCGAGCGATGAGCAGGCCGACGTCGCGATAACCCTCGGATCTGGACATGCGTTTACCTTAATGTGACCCAATCGAGATCCCAAGAACCGAATCCCAAATTCGCACGAGCGGCCTCCGAAGTAAGATCGCGAAGGTCCGTTCCCGCCGGGGTGACTGCTATGACCGTGCGCGTCTTCCTCTATCTGCTGCTCTCTGCGACGCTGGTGGCTCAGGAGCCTGTGTCGCAAGTGGCGCCCCCATCCCGCGAGGTGCCATCGCCGAACGTGTCGTTCGAACGCCTCCGGCAATCGAACAACGAGCCGCATAACTGGCTGACCTACTCGGGCTCGCTGGCGAGCCAGCGACATAGCCTGCTGACGCAGATTCAGCCTGGGAACGCACGTGACCTGGAGCTGAAGTGGGTGTTCCAGTCGCGGTCGCTCGAACGGCATCAGGTCACCCCGCTGGTCGTGGACGGAACGATGTACACGATTCAGAGCCCGAACGGCGTGGTGGCCTTGAATGCGGCCACGGGCGCTCGCATTTGGGCCTACGCGCACAATGTGGACCCGGCAGCCAAGAACTGCTGCGGGCGGTTTTCCCGGGGACTGGCGATTGCGGGCGACACGCTCTTTCTGGCGTCGTTCGATGCGAGGATCATCGCGATCGACGCCAAGACCGGGCGGGAGATCTGGAAGACGGAGCCGGCCGGCGACCCCAAGGAGGGGTACGCGTTCACGCATGCACCGCTCGTCGTGAAGGACAAGGTGATTGCGGGCACCGCCGGGGGAGAGTTCGGCGTGCGGGGATTCATCGCGGCGTGGGATGTGAAGACCGGTAAGGAAGTCTGGCGCTTCCACACCGTTCCAGGACCCGGTGAGGCCGGCCACGAAACGTGGAGCGGCGACTCCTGGCAGCATGGCGGTGCCCCGGTCTGGGTGACGGGCTCGTACGATCCCGACACGAACCTGACCTACTGGGGCACGGGCAATCCCGGGCCCGATTGGGACGGCGCGGGACGGCAAGGCGACAATCTCTACAGTTGCTCCGTGGTGGCGCTCGATCCGGACACGGGCACGCTGAAGTGGCACTACCAGTTCTCGCCGCACAACGAGTTCGACTGGGACTCGGCGCAGATCCCGGTGCTGGCGGATCTCGACTGGCAGGGCCGGGCGCGCAAGGTGATGCTGTGGGCGAACCGCAACGGCATGTACTACGTGCTCGACCGCATCACCGGGGCGTTCCTGAACGGGCAACCCTTCGTCAAGGTCAACTGGGCTGACGGCTTCGACGCCAAGGGCCGGCCCATCCCGGTGCCAGGGATGGTGCCCACGAAGGAAGGGACGCTGATCTACCCGGGCAACCAGGGCGGCACGAATTGGTACAGCCCGTCCTACAGCCCGCGCACCGGCCTGTTTTACGTGCCGGCGTGGGAGAACACGTCGACGACGTACGTGAAGGGCGACACGCCGCCGGAGTTCCGAGAGGGGCAGGCCTTCACCGGCGTCTTCCCCCGGCCAGGTTCCACGACCGACGACGTCCACAGCTCCGTCCAGGCGATCGATCCCAGGACCGGCCAGAAGCGATGGACGCACCGGCTGGCGGCGCCGTCCACGGAAGCCGGCGTCTTGACCACGGCCTCCGACGTCCTCTTCAGCGGAGGGAGAGACGGCGCGTTCTTCGCGCTGGATGCGCGCACCGGCCGAGTGCTGTGGCAGACGAGCCTCGGCTCGTCCGTGGCGGCCGGCCCGATGACCTATGCCGTCGGCGGCCGCCAATTCGTCAGCATCATGGCCGGCAGCTCGCTGTTCACCTTCGGCCTGCGAGAGAAGTAGCCGACCGGTCGTTCAGTTTTCCGACGGCCTGTCGACGCCGTCGATGACCAGCACGTCAACTGGGGCCCTGGTGGAATCCAGCTTGAGGCCCAGCTGCTCCTGGAAGGCGGTGAAGAGGCCTGGCGCGGTCGCGTCGGCGGGCGGAGGAGGGACCCTCACGCCGAGCCCGGCGAACTGCGATTCGTCGGGCGTCCAGGTCAGCGTGAAGTCGTATCGACCCTGTAGCCCCGTCCTGTCCACCACCGGTCGATCCAGGACGGCGCTTCCCATCACACCGGCCAGATCGGCCATGGTGGCGTTCATGGCGGGCAGAACGCCGAGTCCCTTGAAAATCAGGCCGGGCAGGCCGGTGGGATTGGTCTCGTTCTTCGTGAGCTTCGGTCCGCGGTCCCCGACCATGATCGCGTAGACGGGCAGTTCCCGCGTGTCGCGGTGGAAGGCCAGCTTGAAGCGGTCCGTCAGCAGCTGCCGCACCATCGCACGCAGCTGGACCATGTTGGGGATACCCGGCGCTTCGGGTTGCCCCGTCACGTCGTATTTGTCGGTTTCCATCCAGCGTTGGCCTCCGACGATCTGACGCGCGTGTACGTCGTAGGCGAACGCGATCAGGTCGTTGACGGTGGTGTTGACCGTGAGGACCTGTCGCCCCCGCACCGTGAACAGCTTGCCTGGACGATCGGGGATGCTCAGCTTGATGGTCGCCACGTCGAACACGGCGGGGGCATCGGCCGCCATCGGCCTCGGGGGCTCCGGGATCGCCCAGGCCGTGTCGGGCGTGGCACGCCTCAAGGTGAGCGGCTGCGGTGCTCCTCCCTGCGTCCACGTCCCCGCGATTGAGGCTCCGTCCGCGCTCAGCGTCCCTTCGAACGCGCCTCCGATAGGATTGATGGACATCCGGACCGTCGTGCCCTGCAGCGTGATCGCGCTGAGTGGGATGCCTGGCGACCCTTGATCGATGCTGTACATCGCGCCCCTGAGGCCGCCGCCGTCGGCGCTCGAGATGGTGAACACGACCCGCAGTTCCCGTCCGGCTTGCAACGTGCCCTGCCAGTTGCCACCGAGGGCCTGCGCGAACGCGGCGCCTTCCATCAGCGCAACCAGGGCGAGTGTCCAGCACACCACAGTCTTCATGGAGATCTCCTCGGTACAGCCACGATTGGCCTTACCGCTTCAACGGCGGCAGCAGGGCCTTGCGCTCCGGCGGCACCTGCTGATCGACGGCGTTCAGCATGATGCCCACACGCGTGTAGTCGCCCATGATCGACATGATGTCCACCGTGTGCTGGCGGCCGAACAGGCTCACCATCTTGGCCCACAGCTCGCTGCTGACCTTGTGGTCGCGCAGCAATGTGCGTCCGAAAGTGATCATCGTGGCGTCTTTCTCGGCCAGGCCCGTGACGGCGCGATCGTACTTGACCACGTCGATGACGGATTGCTCGAGCCCCTGCCGCAGGCCCGCGGGCTCGTGCGAGGACCATTCGTACTGCTGATCGATCTCCCGTGCGGCAATCAGCACGGCCAGCTGAAAGACACGAGGACCGACGGGGCTGTTCAGTCCGGAGGGGATGCCGAGGGAGCGATCCCGAGGGCTGTAGACCGTGATGTGCGTCGGTCCCGGTCCTGGCTTGTAATCGGTCCTCGCCGCGAGCAGACGCCTCGCCGGCTCGTCCAGATCTTCTTGTGTGGGTGGCGGCAGGCGCGAAAGCGTCACCGGGTTGATGTCCGGCGGCAGCTGAGGTTGGACCTGGGTCTGGGCATGGATCTGGAGGGAGGCGACGCTCGGAAGCGCCGCAAGTAACAGGACGAGTAGTCGGATTCTCACGAGGGCCCCCTTTGAAGGCGACGACGGCGACAGTCTACTTCCTGCGGGCATCCTCCGCGCGCGCGGCCCTCAGGATGTTTTCGAGTCCCCGGTTACCCTCGTGGCACGCGAACTCGAAGATCGCCTGGGTATCGTCGCGCTTGAGCGGCATCCGGATCGCCCACGGATGCTCCCACGTGGTCGGGTCCTCCGCGCGCGCCTCCCAGCTGATCCGGTCGGGACCCACGGGGGTGAAGCGTTCGGTCACCTTCAGGCCGGAGGTCGCACCGCGGTAGTTCATGTTGTCGTGAACGTTCGTGGTTTCAACCACCAGCGTGTCGCCCTCCCACCAGCCACGCGAGTCGCCCATGTACTGGCGGATGACCGGCGACAGCTTCGGCCGGCGGTCCAGGGGAATCACGCGCGCTTCGTGAACCATCTCGTAGCGGATGACGACGTAGCCGGGCGCCTGGGTGATGTCGTAGGACGCGCCGTAGATGATGGGCCGCATCGTGTCGGGCACGCCGCGCGAAATGCAGCGATCGTAGATGCTCCGGTCCGTGTAGGAGTCGGCCGGGCCCCGTCCGCGCCGCGCGGCCTGCCGCGCCGCGGCACGCTCCCGTGCGGCAGCCGTCAGCGGCGGGACTCGCCCGTCCTCGGGGTCGATCACCAGCCACGGCTGCGCATTCTCTGCCTCCAGGTGCTCGTACCAATGCGCCGGCCCGGCGCCGGTGTCTTCCTCTGCCGTACCACCGATGCTCCGCGCTTGCCGGATCGCGGCGTCCTGCCGCTGCTTGCGCAGCTCCACCATTTCCTTCTCGCCAAAGTCGGCCAGGCGCTTGCCGGCCAGTTCCGCGGGGCGCTCGAACGGGGTGTTGTTCTCGTCCTTGTTCGTGTAGATGCCCTGGAGGTCGGGATCTCCCCAGGGTGTTCGCGGCGCGGTCCATTTCGCCGTGGGCCGTTGAGTGCTCGCGGGTTGCTGGGCCATGGACGTGGCCGACAAAACCACCACGCCGGCAGCGGCCAGCACACTCAGCAATCGACGACCCGCGCGGCGTGTGGACATGTGCCGCAGATCTTAGCCTACGCGCCGGTTGTCACCGCTGCATGGGAATGCACCCCAGAAGCGCCGGCCAGCCGTGCTTTAAAGCTGGGGTCGGGTTGTGTCGATTTGGACCACACGGGAAGGGTGTGGGCAGGTTCAAGGAGTCGATTGATGACCGTTGTGTTCTCTGTCGTCGTGGCTTTCGTCCTGCTCGTGTTCGCCGGCCCTGCGTCGGGCCAAACGTCTCAGATCCAGCCTCCGTCCGTTCTCAAGAAATTGAGCCTCGACGCCCTGCAGCAGATCGAGGTGACGTCGGTCTCCAAGCGTCCCGAGCAGCTGTCCAGCGCGGCGTCGTCCATTCAAGTCATCACGGGGGATGATATCCGTCGCGCGGGCGCAACGAGCCTTCCCGAGGCGTTGCGGCTCGCGTCGAACCTTCAGGTCGCGCAGATCGATTCGCACGAGTGGGCCATCACCGCGCGAGGCTTCAACAACCCGACCGCCAACAAGCTGCTGGTCCTCATCGACGGCCGCATCGTCTATTTGCCGCTCCATGCGGGCGTGTACTGGGACGCGCAGGACATGCTGCTCGATGACATCGAGCAGATCGAAGTCATCAGCGGGCCCGGCGCCACGCTGTGGGGTTCCAACGCCGTCAACGGCGTGATCAACATCATCACGAAACACGCCAAGGACACGCAAGGCCTCTTGATGGCGGGCAGCGGCGGCCTGGAACAGCGCGGCATGTTCGGGATGCGTTACGGCACCGAGATCGGCACCAATCTGCAGTTCCGGGCCCACGGCAAGTACTTCGCTCGCGACAGCAGCGCGCTGCCCGTCGGCCGGCAGGCGCCCGACGACTGGCAGGTCGGGCGAGGCGGTTTTCGTGTGGACTGGGACGCCTCCCAGGCCACGCACGTGACGGTGCAGAGCGAAGTCTACGACGGCCGAATCGAGCAGTCGGGCCCGAACGACGGGACGCTGAGCGGCGGCAACGCGCTCGGACGCTGGTCGCACACGATCTCGCCGGACTCCGACCTGTCGCTCCAGCTCTACTTCGACCGGACCCACCGGAGCATCCCGGGGCTCCTGACCGAGGGCATCCGCACCTACGATGCCGATTTCCAGCATCGCTTTCGTGTCGCCGGCAAACACTCGATGGTGTGGGGGCTCGGCTATCGCGTCAGCGTGTCGGACCAGGCAGGTGGCGCGGCCCTGACCATCCTGCCCAACCACCTCTCGCGGGCCTGGCTCAGCGGCTTCGTGCAGGACGAGGTGCCGTTGGGCACCGACCGGCTGCGCCTGACCGTCGGCACGAAGATCGAGCGCAACGACTACACGGGCTTCGAGTTCCAGCCCAGTGGCCGCGTGGCCTGGACCCTGCCCCTCGGTCAAACGGTGTGGGGCGCGATCTCACGTGCGGTCCGGACACCGGCACAGGTCGATCGGGGCCTCTTTCTCCCGATCCCGGGGACCCCGCTGTTCTTGATCGCGGGCGGGCCGAACTTCGTGTCCGAGGTGCTGCGCGCCTACGAGGTCGGCTATCGAAGCCAGTTCCACGATCGGCTGTCCGCGACGGTGGCGACCTTCTACAACGACTACGACCATGTCCGCAGCCTGGAGCGGCTCACCCCGACGTTGCCCTTTCCTCTCGTGTTTGCGAACGGGCAACGCGGCACGTCCTACGGCGCGGAATTGACGGCGGAGTTCCGGGTCGCCGATTGGTGGCGGATTCGATCGGGCTTCACGGCTCAGCGGCTGCGCATCCGCCCGGGGCCGGGCAGCACGGATCTGACCAACGGCAGCACCGAAGCCCATGATCCCACGCACTACGGGATGCTGCGGCAGTCGCTGGACCTGCCTGCCAATCTGCAAATGGACCTCGGGTTCCGGTTCGTCGGGCAGATCGTCAATCAGACGGTTCCGGCGTACAGGGAACTGGACGCACGCCTCGCCTGGCTGCCGAGGCCATGGCTCGAATGGTCCATCGCCGGCCAGAACCTCCTGCATGCCCACCACCCCGAGTTCGGCGCTCCGGCGACGCGCAAGGAAGCCGAGCGCAATGTCACTGGGAAGATCGTGTGGCGCTTCTAGGAACCGTGACGGGCACACGGGCGCGCCGCCGCATGTGGGCATCCGCACGCATCGCGGTCGCCGTCTGGGCGCTGTCGTCGTTCAGCGGTCCGGCGGCGACGGCGCAGACCAAGGAATATCAGGTCAAGGCTGTCTTTCTCTTCAACTTCACGCAGTTCGTGGAGTGGCCTTCGGCCGCGTTCACCAGCGCACGCGCGCCGATCATCATCGGCGTCCTGGGGCAGAATCCGTTCGGCTCGTATCTGGACGAGGCCGTGCGGGGGGAGACCGTCGAGGGTCGACCGCTTGAGGTCCAGCGTTATCGAAAAGTCGACGAGATCAAGACGTGTCACATCCTCTTCATCAGCAAGTCCGAAGCCTCCCACCTGGCCGAGATCCTCATGGCCCTCAAGGATCGCAGCATCCTCATCGTGGGTGACGGCGACGGCGACGACTTCGTCCTGCGCGGCGGCATGATTCGGCTCGCGAACGCCCAGAACCGTATCCGGCTGATCATCAACGCGGAGGCCGCCACGGCCGCCAGTCTCGTCATCAGTTCGCAGCTGCTGCGATCGGCCGACATCGTCACCACCCCGAAGCCCTAGCTCATGGCGTTCAAGGATCGGCCCATCAAACGCAAGCTGACCGCGCTGTTCTTGTTGACCAGCGGCGTCGCGGTCATGCTGACGTGCGGCGCATACCTCGTCGCCGAGTTCATCACGTTCCGGCAGACCACCATCGAGCAGCTGTCGACGCTGGGCGAAGTCGTGGCCGCCAACAGCACGGCCGCGATGGCGTTCGACAACCAGCGAGACGCCACCAACGTTCTCGCGTCGCTCAAGACGCAGCAACACATCGTCGCCGCGGCGCTCTACGATCGCGACGGCGCCCTCTTCTCGAGATACCCGTCCGACCTGCCTGTCGACGCCCTTCCGGCCGCGCCGGAGCCCGACGGCTATCGTCTCGACCGTTCACACGCCTCCAGCTTTCAGGCCGTCGCGCAGGGCCGCAGGCGGCTCGGTACGATCTACCTCAAGTCCGACCTGGAAGCGCTGTACTCCCAGCTCCGGCTCGACGTCGGCATCATGGCGGCCGTCGTCGTGACGTCGCTGACGGTGGCGTTCGTCGTCGCGGCCGTGCTCCAGCGGCAGATCTCGGAGCCGATCCTGGCGCTGGCATCCACCGCCCAGGCCGTCGCGATCCGGCGCGACTATTCCGTGCGCGCGACCAAAAGTGCCAACGACGAACTGGGCGTGCTGACCGACGCCTTCAACCAGATGCTGACGCGCATCGGCGAGCAGAACCGGGAACTGCGAGAGAGCGACGAGCGCCTCAATCTGGCGCTGATGTCCTCCGGTATCGGCACGTGGAGCTGGGACATCGTCGGACAGTCGCTCGTCTGGGACGACTATCTGCATCCCTTGTACGGCCTCGCGCCGAAGACCTTCTCGGGGCGGCTCGAAGACGCCCTGAGCCTGACGCACCCGGACGACCGCGACCACGTGGAGGAAGCCATCGCCGCGACGCTGGAACGGGACGCGCCCTACGACACGGAGCACCGCGTCGTGTGGCCCGACGGCACCGTTCGTGTGCTGGCCGAACGCGGCAAGGTCTATCGCGACACGACCGGCCGTCCGGTACGGTTGACGGGCGTCTCGTGGGACGTGACCGATCGTCGGCGCACGGAGGAACAGCACCAGCAGTTGGCCGCCATCATCGAGTCGGCCGCCGATCCGATCTTGAGCAAGGACCTCGACGGCACGATCCGCAGCTGGAACGCCGGCGCGGCGCGGCTGTTTGGCTATTCTGCCGACGAAATCATCGGCCAGTCGGTCACCCAGCTCATTCCCGACGACCTCCTGGACGACGAGGCGCAACTGGAACTCGCCGACGGCGGGCAGGTGAAGCCGTTCGACTCCATGCGGCGCCGAAAGGACGGAACGCTCGTCCCGGTGTCGTTGCAGATGTCGCCGATCATGGACCGGAGCGGCCGCATCATCGGTGCCTCGAACATCGTCCGCGACATCACCGAGCTGAAGCGGATCGAGGCGCAGCTGCGCACGATTGTCGTCGACCTCGAGCGCAGCAACCTGGCGCTCGAGCAGTTCGCGTCCGTCGCCTCGCACGATCTGCAGGAGCCGTTGCGCATGGTCTCCAGCTACACGCAGCTGCTGGAGCGGGAGTACGGGGCCAAACTCGACGCGAACGCGCGCGAGTACATCACCTACGCCGTCGATGGCGCCAAACGGATGCAGCGTCTCATCAACGACCTGCTCGACTTCTCTCGCGTGGGCACTCGCGGGAAGGGAGTGGAACCCGTGGACGCCAACGTGGTGCTGGGCGCGGTGCGGGCGAATCTGAGCGTCGCCATTGCGGACGCCAACGCGGTGGTCTCGAACGAGGAACTGCCGACCGTCATGGCTGATCCGACGCAGTTGGGCCAACTGCTGCAGAACTTGATCGCCAACGCGATCAAGTTTCGCGGGACGCAGTCACCACACGTGTTCATTCGCGCGTGCGAGAAGCCGGAGGAGTGGGTGTTCTCCGTCCGGGACAACGGCATCGGCATCGAGCCGCAGTATTTCGAGCGGATCTTCTCCATCTTTCAGCGACTGCACGTCGCGGCCGAGTATCAGGGCACGGGTATCGGCCTGGCCGTCTGCAAGCGCATCGTGGAACGGCATCGGGGGCGTATCTGGGTGGAATCGGAACTCGGACACGGGGCCACCTTTTTCTTCAGCATCGCTAGGGCTCACGGAGTGTAGGAATGGCGAACGAGAACAGTTCTCCCTCACCAGTGCAAATCTTGCTCGTCGAGGACAGTCCCGGCGACGCCCGTCTGGCCCGCCAGGGGTTGCTCCAGTGCAAGATGGCCCACGACCTCCACGTCGTCGACGACGGCGTGAAGGCGATGGCCTTCCTCAACCGTGAAGGGGAGTACGAGTCGGCGACCCGGCCCCAGCTGATCCTGCTCGACCTCAACCTGCCGCGGAAGGACGGATGCGAGGTGCTGCGTGAGATCAAGGAGCACGAGGACTTCAAGACCATTCCGGTCATCATTCTGACGACCTCGCCGGCGGAACGGGACATCAACAAGACCTACGCGCTGCACGCGAATTCCTACATCACCAAGCCGCTGGACTTCCTGCAGTTCCTCGACGTGGTGAAGTCGATCGAGCAGTTCTGGTTCTCCACTGCTCGCCTGCCCACCAGGTAGCCCCATGGTGCCAGCGTTGACAATCGCGGTCGTCGAAGACAACCCCGGCGACGCCCGCTTGATCCAGATCATGCTCAACGAGGCGTCAGGCCACGGCCAGGACGTCTTCGTGGCCTGCTTGTCGAGCCTCCGCGAGGCGTTGGACCGCGTCGCCGAGAAGCCGTTCGATGTGGTGCTGCTCGACCTCGGGCTGCCCGACAGCCAGGGTCTGGCGACCTTCGACCGGGTGAACGAACGAGCCCCGGCGACGCCGATCATCGTCTTCAGCGGCGCGATGGACGAGCGCGTGGCGACACAGGCGGTCGCGCGCGGCGCCCAGGACTATCTGGTCAAAGGTCAGATTGACGCCCCTCAGCTCAAGCGCGCCATCAACTACGCTTGCGAGCGGAAGCGGTGCGAGATCGAGAAGACGGTTCGACGAGATGCGGGAGTGTTCAGTCGCCGAGCGCAGGCTTCCATGCACAGCGTCTGACACGGGCCGCCGCCAGCGTCACGCGTACGACGGGAGCTTGACCACGGTCAGCCAGAACTCCAGGGTGGACTGGATGCTCGCGGCGAATCGTTCGAAGTCCACCGGCTTGGTGAGATAGCAGTTCGCGTGGAGGGCGTAGGCGCTGGTGACGTCACGCTCGTTCTCCGACGTGGTGAGCACGATGATCGGAATCTGGGCGAGGTCCTTGTCTTCCTTGACGATCTGGAGCACGCCGCGTCCGCCCAGGAGCGGCAGGTTGAGGTCGAGCAAGATGATGTCCGGGCGTGGGGCGTTCGCGTAGGGCGGCTCGCGGTGCAGGAAGGCCAGCGCGTCGCATCCGTCGCGTACCACGTGTAGCCTGCTGGTGATCCGGCTCTCGCACAGGGTCTCCCGCAGGAGTCCGATGTCGGAGGGACTGTCCTCGATCAGCAGGATCTCCGCCTGGGCAACTCCAGATGTCGTCACGATTGCTCCTCGTTTGTGGATACAGTGAACGAAAACGTCGATCCCGCGCCGGGCGTAGCCGTGGCCCAGATGCGTCCCCCGTGCTGCAGGACGATCCGCTTGCACAGGGCCAGGCCGATGCCAGTGCCTTCGTATTGGCCCTGCGGGTGCAGCCGCTGGAACATCTTGAAGATACGCTCCGTGTGAGACGGCTCGAACCCGATGCCGTTGTCCGCGACGGTGATCAGATATCCCGCGCCTTCCGGAGTGCTGTCGATCCGAACCACCAGCGGGTCCTTGCCGCGAAACTTGATGGCGTTCCCGACCAGGTTCTGGAACAGTTGAACGAGCCGAGACAGGTCGCCGGGGATGGTCGGCAACGACGCGACCTCGACGCGGGTGCCGGTCTCGGTGATGGCCGTCTGCAGATTCTGCAGGGCGTCTGATACGGCGCGATTGAGATCGACCGCCATCAGCATGGTCCGCGGGCCCAGGCGCGAGAACAGGAGGAGGTCGTCGATCAGGCGCTTCATGCGCTTGGAGCCATCGACGGCGAAGTCGATGAACTCGTCGGCTCGCGCGTCCAGCTGGCCGCGATAGTGCGTGGACAGCAACTGGCAGTATCCCGCCACCGCCCTCAACGGTTCTTGGAGGTCGTGGGACGCCACGTAGGCAAAGTCCTGGAGGTCGGCGTTCGAGGTTTCCAGCTCCTGCGTTCGTAGTTCCAGCTCCCGCTCGTTCTGGCGTCGGCTCGTGACGTCGATGATGGAGACGAGCACGCAGGTGCCGGCCCGGGTCTGAATCGGATTCAGGGCGACCTCGGCCGGAAACTGCGTCCCGTCCTGTCGCAGCATCGGCAGGTCGCGCCCTCGTCCCATGGACCGGACCGCCGGCGCCTCGAAGTAGTTGGCCCGCAGCGACCCGTGCCGTTGCCGAAGATCGTCGGGCACGAGCTGGTCCACCGACATCTCCAGGAGCGCTTCCCGCGAGTATCCGAACAGGTGCTCGACCTCGGCGTTGACGAGGACGATCGCGCCGGCCTGGTCGACCATCAACATGCCGCTGGGCGCCGCCTCGACGGCGAGCTGCAAGCGCTCCTCCGCGAGAAAGCGTTCGCGTATGTCACGCCCGATGCCCGAAAAACCGGTGAGCTTGCCGTCGGCGTCGTAGGTCGGCGAGACGGTGATCGACACGTGCACGGGGCTTCCATCACGCGTCAGACGAACCGTCTCGAAGTCGTGGACGTGTTCGCCGGTGGCTGCCCTTGCCCGCAGGTCCATGAACTCCTGCCGCCGATCGGCAGGGACGATGGAGTCGACGTGCATGCCGATGGCCTCGGCGCGGTCGAAGCCATAGAGCCGTTCCGCCGCGCGGTTCCACAGCGTGATCACGCCGTTCAGGTCGTAGGCAATGATGGAATGGTCGGTCGATTCGACCAGCAAGGCCACCAGGTGATGCTTGGCTGAGAGCTCCCTCCGCTCACGTTCGACTCGCTCGTGCTGCTCGATCGCCGTGCTCAACGCCTCGGTGCGCTGAAGGAGCTGCTCCTGCAAGCTGGCAATCGCCCGAGCGAGGGCGCCCAGGGCCCCCGGGGCATCCACCGGCATCTCCACCGGTGTCCGCCCGTCGAAGGCTTGGAGGTCTTGCGTCAGCTTGGAAATGGAGGCGGCTGGCGAGCGGGCGGCGCCCCTCGCCTTGACCTTGGTCACGACCGCCTTGCCTCGAGCATATCCAGAGACACTGGAATTGTCGTCCCCCTTGCGCCGTGACGAGAGACTACCACCAAGCTGCGTCATATCCTCCTGATTGGCCGCCCGCTCATGCTGCGCGGCGGCGCGACAGACTGCTCCCCCGACCGACCGCTGCCGTCAGCTCGCGCGCGGCAGACGGACGACATCGATCCAGAAGTGACGGATCAGTCGAACGACGTGCTCGAACTCGTCGATCGTCACGGGCTTGCAGATGTAGCTGTTCGCGTGCAGCGCATAGGCCAGCTTCACGCTGGGTGAACTCATCAGGCCCGTGAAGACAATGACGGGGATGTGCGCGGTTGCCGACGCCTCTTTGAGCGCCTTGAGCACTTCGAATCCCGACGCGCCGTGCAGGCCGAGATCGAGGATGACCAGGTCGACCGTCGGCTCGTTCTCGAAGGGCGGACGCCGTCGCACGAAGTCCAGCGCCATTTCACCAGTCTGGACGACACGCAGCGTGAGGTCTCCTTTGACACCGAACACTTCGGCCCACAGCCGGGCGTCGCTGGGGCTGTCCTCGACGAGCAATACGGTAGGTTGTCTGAGCATCTCTTCTCGTGCCAGCGATTTGCCAATCCTGGGTGACATCGTCTGTGGTTCTAGGAGCGCACACGCTGCTGCCATGGGTCCATCCTCCTCGCGCTTCCGCCACCTAGGTGGCCGACCGGCGAGAAGTTCCTTGCAACTACCGGACCACGCGACACTGGCCGTGGATCCAAGGGATCTGGCCCGCGATCCACGCCGTTCGCGCCGCCGGACGACAGGGCACGCGACCACGAAAATCGCAGCGCCGCTCACAGAACTGACGGCGGGCGCCGCGGGGCTGTCCCAGCTCCCGGCCGGTCCGCCCTGAGACACGCGGTGCAATCGCGTGCGCTTCGACGAAGCGGCGAGAGGCGTTCCTAAAGAGACGCCACCGCGTGCCGATCCCCTTTTTGCATGGAGGCTCAGCTGTAACCCTTGGGCAAAGGCATGGGAGGCGTCACGTCGAGCCCACTTCTTTCCACCGACCTGGGAGTTCCTCACGCCGGTGGGGCAGCGCTCACGCGCGTACTCGTGATCGAAGACAGCCCTTCTGACTTCTTGTTGCTGAAAGAGGCCCTTGCTCCCGTGGCGAGTCAGCTGGAGCTCGTCGCCGCCAACACGCTGCGCGCGGGCTTGGAGGCCGCGGCGGACGGCGACTTCAACGTCATGCTGCTCGACCTGGGGTTGCCGGATTCGGATGGGTTGCCCACCCTGCAGGCCGCGATTCGAAAGGTGGCCCATGTCCCGGTGGTCGTGATGACCGGACGGGACGACGTGCAGGCGGCGGCTACGGCCCTTCGGTCTGGGGCTCAGGACTACCTCGTCAAGGGTCGCCTGGACAGCGATTCCATCCTGCGGGCCATTCGATACGCCATCGAGCGCCATCGCATCCTCGAGCGGTTGCGAGCCAGCGATCAGCTTCGCCAGGAGTACCTGGCCACGGCGTCGCACGAGCTGCGCACGCCCCTGACGATCATCGGCGACTATGCCTCGTTGCTGCGCGAGGGGACCGCGGGACCATTGCTCCCCAACCAGGAGGCGTTTCTCGATACGGTGCTCCGCAACTGCGGTCGCCTGGCCGACCTGGTCAACGCCCTTCTGGACGTCGCCAAGATCGAGTCGGGCACGTTCTCGTTGCGACTGGAGCCGACGGACCTCAGGGTTCTGATGTCCAACTGTGTCGAGGATTTCCGTCTCCGGTGCGAAGCGAAGCAGCAGCGCCTGGTCGCCGACATCCCGGACCATCTTCCCAAGGGGATCTGCGATCGCGGTCGAGTGCAGGAAGTGATCCTGAACTTTCTCGGCAATGCGAACAAGTTCACGCCGGCGGGCGGCACCCTCACGGTCCGCGCCGTCGAAGGCCGCGGGCTGGTGCGGCTGGAGGTGGAAGACTCGGGCATCGGCATCAGCGAAGAGGATCAAGAGCGCATCTTCCAGCCCTTCGTGCAGGTGGGCAGGAAGGACGCACCGGGCGCGCAGGGGACAGGTCTTGGGTTGGCGATCGCGAAGCAGATCGCCGTCCTGCACGGCGGCACGATCGGCGTCGAGAGTCATCCCGGACGGGGCAGCAGGTTCTTTTTCAGCTTTCCGACCGATAGCGCAGCCGTGCTGCGGGCCGCCCTGACGGCGCGATCCGGCCGCGAGCTCGGTCCGACCACCCTGGCATGGATTGCCGCGGTTGGCGACGGGGATCGATCCCAGATCGAGACGCTGTGCAGGGTGCAGGAGGTGTCCAACCGCATCATCCGTCGCGCCGACCAGGCGATTCTTCTCGAGGACGATCGGGTGCTGGTCTTCGTCCTGGCGGGCCAACCAGAGGGGGGCCTCGCGTTCCTACGGAGACTCGCCGATCAGATAGGGGAGGTCCCCCTGCCGCTGCACTTCGCGGTGCGGCCTCTCGATGACGGTTCGTCAGGCCCAGCCGTCGGCTTGACGCCACCAGACAAGAGCGTGTTTCAGCCATTGAGCCACATGAAGGCTGTGGCCTAGAAAACTTGACCACTTGAAATCCAACCAAATGAGTCAAGTTTTCTCCGCCCCGCGAACCGGGGCCCCCGCCACGCGTAGTTCAGCGTGGTGGGGTGGTCGTAGCGGGGCAAAAAGACACTGCTCTAGCGAGGCGGAGCCTGCACGCTTGTTGGTCTGAGGCGCAGCCTCGCTAGGTCTTTACCACACGGTCGCCAGTCACGAAGGAGCAGGAGCACAAGTCATGTCCAGTACGCGAATCGGAAAGTTGAAGCGAATACTCGTCGTGGACGACGAGCCGGAGATCCGCCAGGCCCTGGGCCTCAGGCTCACGGCGGCCGGCTATGACGTGCTGGCTGCCGGCGACGGCCACATGGGCACGCAGTTGGCGATCACCGAGCAGCCCGACGCCATCGTGCTCGACATCGGCCTGCCGGCGGGAGACGGCCACACCGTGGCCGAGCGCCTCAGGGCCCATCCCCGCACCGTGGGTATTCCCGTGATCTACCTGACCGCGCGGACCTCGCCGGTGGATGCCCGCAAGGCGCGGGAGTCGGGCGCATTCGGATACCTGATCAAGCCGTATCCACCGCAGGTGCTGCTCTCCATGATCCTGAAGGCTGTCAACGAGCCCGCCGCCGGTTTCGAACCGCATGCGTGACTCGGGTCCTGTCGGTCCGGACGTAGCGGGCGGGAAATCGGCGCCCAGAACGGTGCTCAGGTCAGCAGGGGCCTGATCGCCGCTGCGATCGCGCGCGCCGCCGCGTAGCCCTCGCCCTGTTCTCGCCCTATACTGGCCTCACTTCACAGGAGGCCAGGCCGTGATCCACTTCGCTCGTTTCGTCTGCTTCGCTGCCTGCGCACTGCTCGCGCCGGCGGCCCTGGGCGCCGCGCAGCAAACCGTTCCCTTCCGCAACAACACCCCGATCGCGCCGCAGGGCATCCCGGCGGTCTCGCTGCCGACTGCCCCCGTCACGTTCGACACGGCCGAGGGGCAGAGGCCCGTCGCGGGCGTGCCCGGGACGCGGCCGGAGATCCCTTGCGCCCCGTCTCGGACCCGAGGTGGGCCATTCGCTCGGTTTCCAGCACAACATGAAGGCGAGCTCGACATATCCGGCCGAGAAGGTCCGGGACCGGGAGTGGGTCAGGAAGATGGGCCACACGCCCACCCTGATGGACTATTCGCGCTTCAACTACGTGGCGCAGCCAGAGGATCGTATCGATCCCGTTGACCTGATTCCGGGCATTGGCCCGTACGACCGGTGGGCGACGAAGTGGGGCTACATGCCGATCCCAGGCGCGGTCAGTCCGGACGATGAGAAGCGGACGCTGGACGCGTGGGCGCGCGAGCAGGACGGGACACCGTGGCTGCGTTTTTCGACGGCCGATTCGGCAGGCGCCGACCCCGGTGAGCTCACGGAGGCGGTCGGCGACGCCGATGCGGTCCGCTCCACCGCGATGGGACTCAAGAACCTCGAACGTGTGGCCGGCATGCTCCTGGACGCGACGACCCGACCGGGCGAGCCCTACGACGATCTCGAGCAGACGTACGCGCGTCTCCTCGGGCAATGGGTGCGGGAGATGAATCACGTGGTGGCCATCGTCGGAGGCGTCGAGTCGCGGCAGAAGGTCATGGGGCAGGAAGGGGCTCGTTTTGCCCCAGTCCCCCTGGAGCGGCAAAGGGAGGCCGCCCGGTTCATCAGCACGTTTGCCCTGGCAACGCCAACGTTCCTCGTCAAACCGGACGTCCACCGGCGCATCGAGCCGTCGGGCGTCCTGGCCCGGATTCGTGCGAGCCAGCAGGCCGTGCTGGCAGCCCTGCTGACCGACGCCCGTCTCGGGAGGTTGGTGGAGCAGGAGGCGCTCGACGGCCCGCGGGCGTACCGGCCCGCCGACTTCCTGGCGGAGGTCCGTCGCGGGGTCTGGGGGGAACTCAGCGCCGCGTCCGTCAGAATCGATCCGTACCGGCGGAACCTCCAGCGTGTCTACCTCGAGCTGATGGGAGACAAGCTCAACGGTCGGCCAGCGGCCACGGGAGACGCTCGCCCGCTCGCCCGCGGCGAGTTGCGTGCGGTCGACGCGGCCGCCCAGGCGGCGATGGCCCGCGCCGCCGATCGGACGACGAGAGTGCACCTGGAGGACGTGCGGGATCAGATAGCGAAGATCCTGAACCCGCAGTTCGCCCCGCCGGCGACGCCCGGAGTGACAGTGGGCGTGCCAACGCTGGAGAACCCGCTGGGCTGTTGGGTGGACTACGCGATTCGCGGAGCGTACTGAGAGCCCAGGACGGCATCGGGCCTGGCGGCGTCCGGATCGAGCTCGTGCAGCGGGAGAATCTGCCCCAGCTGTCATACTTTTCTCGTGAACGTCGCGTTGTACGTGCTGCTGTGCCTCATCTGGGGCTCGACCTGGATGGTGATCAAGATCGGTTACGGCGGCCTCGGCCCCTTCAACGTGGCGGCACTGCGGTTCCTGCTGGCGGGGCTCGTCCTGACGCCCGTCGTGCCGGTGATGGGCGCGCGTTGGCCGACAGGCCGGACCGAATGGGCGCTCGTCGTGTGGGTTGGCGTGGTCCTGTTCGCGGGCGACTACGGGCTCATCTATTGGGGTGAGCAGTTTCTCGACAGCGGCCTCACGTCGATCCTGTTCGCGACGCTGCCCCTCATTTCGATGGCCCTCGCCCACGTCTACATTCCAGGCGAGCGCGTCACGACACGCAAACTGGGTGGCACGCTGCTCGCCTTTGTTGGGGTTGTCGCGCTCTTCGGCGACCGCGTCCGCCTGGACCCGGCCAATGCGGGTCCGATGCTGGCCATCGTCGCCAGCACCGTGTGCGCTGCGGGAGCGGCCGTCGCGTCCAAGCGCTACGGTTTGAGGCTGCATCCGGCGGCACTCAATGCCCCGGCGATGCTCGTGGGCGCCGTGGCGTTGGGGGGCGCCTCGCTGGTGGCCGGCGACGGGCTGCGCCTGCCGAGCGACGTGGCCACTTGGTCGGCCGTGGTGTATCTGGCGGTCGCCGGCAGCGTGATTACGTTCCTCGTGTTCTTTTCATTGCTCAAGACGTGGAGCGTCACGAGCCTGAGCTTTATCAGCGTGTTCACGCCGGCGATAGCGCTCGTCCTCGGATTCGTGTTCCTGGACGAGCGGCCCACCCTGTGGACAGGGGTGGGTGCGACGCTCGTCTTTGCGGGAGTGACGACGGCTTTGACCGACCGCCGACTACCGTGAGCTCGGCGCTGACGACGACGCGCGGCGAGTCCAGATTTCGTGGATCCAGCGCTCCACGTGTCGCAGGTGCCAGCCACGGAAGGGGTAAGCTGCCGGGATGATGCTCTCCGACGCAGAGACGTGGGCGCGCGCGCTCGACGAGCTGTCGCCGGGCATCCACCCGGTCGACCGGGTGGCGACGCGCGTGTGGTTTCGATTCTTTCCGCTGCGACTCGCCGAGGCCGTGGCGGGTACCACAGACCTCGCCGTCCTCGAACGGACCCTGCGCCTCGAGGGGCGATATCGGCTGGCCGACCAGGTGGATTCCAGCCACTGGTTTCTGTACGGGCACCGGTACTGGGACGCCGTCACGGCCCTGATGGCTTCAACGGATGTGGGCGGCGCCGTCCCGATCGTGTCCGTCGTTCGCGAACTCGCGAGCCAGGCGGCCGACGCCGTTCGCGCGGACGTGTCTCTGCTGGTCGGCATTTCCGCTGTGGCCGTGATGACCCGGCAGCAGGTGGGGAACCGCGCCTTTGGCCTTCCGGTCCAGCAGGGTGCGGGCGTGTCGCGGCTCCTGAAGTCTCCCGACGAGATCTGCTCGAGCCGCACAGTGGACGACGCGCAAGGCGTCTTCGGAATCTTCCGCGGCGACCGGCGGCGCTACTCCGTATGGTTCGACGAGAGGCGGTCCGACGGCCGGTTCCCGATCGTCAATCAGCAGCACCTGACGACGGCAGCCGCGGCCGATCTGCGCGAGTATCCGTATGACCGCGGGTACTCGCAGCATGGCGCCATTCCGGCGCAGTGCCGGTCCGGCTCCTGTGGCACGTGCTGGATCGGCGTCTTGGGCGGTGCCGAGAGGCTGTCCGAGGTCGAACGCCTGGAGGCGCGCCGATTGAAGGAGTGTGGCTATCTCGACGACGCCGAGGGCACGCCGCACATCCGCCTGGCCTGCATGGCAAGGGCCGCGGGCAACGTGACGATCGTCATTCCGCCCTGGAACGGCTTCATCGGCAGGCGCTAGCGTCGCCTCGAGCGGTCCCCGTCACGGCGTCGTGGAGCGTGCCCACGAGGTTCTACCCGGCCACGGCGCTTGCCAGCCGGCCGAGAGCACCACCCGTCCGTCTCGAAGACCGCGTGCGACGTCGACGCGCGTCGTGCCCCCGTTGCCGGGCAGGGCGATTCGAACGCCCGCGCCGACATCGGTGTGCCACGAGGGACGGTCGTCGCCACCAATCGGATGCCAGGCTCTGGCGGTGTCGGCAAACGCCGCGAGCCGGATCGCCCCCGTCAGCGTCGCCAGGATCGGATGCTGATACTCCACCGTCCCGTTCGCCAGCCGTCTCCCGAACACCGATCCGCTGACCACGCCGTCGTCGAGTAGCGGATGCGCGCGCAGAAGTGGCGCGCGGGCGTTTCCGATGCCGGCGCCGGGCCAGAGGTCCATCGGCGCGCCGACGCTCGTTGCGGCGAGGCCGGCGAACACCAGCCAGGTGGATCCGTTGCCGTCACGCGCCGACCTCCAGGCAGAGGACAGTCCGCTTGCAGCGAATCGTTCGCCCGACCCGATCGGTACCCAGGTGCCCGAGTCGAGACGAATCGAGACGCGGTCGCCGGCCAGGCGTACGTCGACAGCTCCCCCCACGGAAAGATGGCTATCCCTGGTCCATCGATCGAGCGCGGCGCCCGCCTCCCAGCGAACGCGGCTCGAGGCCCAGTCGGCAAGGGTTACGGCCGCGCGTCGCCGTTCATCGCGCTGGATTCCCACCGTCCCCGGCCGTTCGACCTCAGCCAGCGCATACGACGGCCGTTCCCAGGACCCTTCGATCGTCGTAACGCCTGGCAACCCGAAGGCCACCGGCACGGCCACCGCGAAGGCCACCCGCGGACGGGCCTCCCACCATCGCCACGCGACGGTCCACAGTTCGCCGCCCCCGGCGGGCGCGGCCATGTCCAGCCTGACCTCCTGCTGAAGCCACGCACGGGCGGCAACGGCCGCTGCCGGCGCAATGCCGCGGGGCACGGTCGAACGCTCGACCACCACCGCCTCGATCTCCGCGACACCTCCGTCCATCGGACGGTAGCGCAAGCGCGTAGCCGCGGCGCTTGGAAGCTCCCCCAGCCGTCGTGCGGCCCGACCGCGTGTCTCGGTCGTGAGCAGCGATCGGGGAGAGAGATCGACGAGCGCGGCGACCACCGGGTAGCGGGTGCGACGCGCGCCCTCCACGCGGACGAGGTCGACCGACGGCCGGCCGATCCGGTTCCACGCATCGAGTGCGGCATCGGACTCGTCGTTCAGGAAGCGGCTCGTCGCCAGCAGGTCCCACACCTGCGCATCACGTGAATCGAGCCGCGCGGCGGTTTCGGCGAACGAGCTGGCATCGGCCCACCGTGACTGCAGAAACCGGCTACCGGCAAGCTCGCGCCAGGCGGCGGCGCTGCGAGGGCAGATCCGGGTCGCCACGAGGAGCCCCGTTTCGGCGGCCCTTACGTCTCCGGTTCGAGCCAGCTCGACCATCTGCTGCACCAGATCGCCGCAGGCGTCGGTGGGCGAAGGCGTCTCGATGGTTGTGGCACCGGATGGCGCCTCGACGCCTGGGGTGCGGTCCTCTGGTGGCAGGATCAGTAGTGCCCAGCGCCCCGCCGGCGCCCATGCGCCCTCGAACTCGGCCCGAGACATCACCCGAAATGGGGCGCGCGCAGGGTCATGCACGATGACCTGCTCACCGGTCCAGGCCACGATCACCACGTAGTGATAGCGATTGGGGCGCACCTCGATGAGGGCCACGATCGGGCGCCCGAGCTCGACCTGCTGCCGGATCCACTCGCCGCTCGAGCCCGCGCTGGCGTCGATCGGAAACGCCCGTGCGCCCCGTCCCCGCAGGTCGGCGGTGAGCACGTCGGTGCGGATGCCAGCGGCACTGCGATCGACCAGCGCGGCGAAGTCTTCCGGGTAGACGCGCTGTTCGCCCCAGTAGCGCAGCACCATCGCCGCCGCCGCCCCCCCGCAGAGGTCTTCGGTCTGCGACAGGTACGGCACGTCGAGGAGGTGAGTGCTGCCGGTCTGGTCGGCGTGGAGAGGCGCGGCAGAACCGGGACCGGCCGTGGCCGCGCCGGCTATGCAGAGGAGCAGGACGGCCGTGGCGCACGCCGCGGATCCCGACAGGCGGACCATGGGCGCGCGACGGCCCGGTTCTAACTCGCCAGCAGGATCACGATGATCAAGATGAGCAGCAGCGTTGTCACGGAGATGACGATGGTGTTCGCGCCGCCGGCAAGAGCCTCGGTCTCGACCACCTGGGCCTGCGCGGCCAGCCGGTCCAGTTCGGCGCCGCTGAGCGTCGCCACCGCAGAGGCGGCCTGCTCCACGCTGAGTCCGATCCGGGCGGCCGTTTCGCGAACGTCCGCGCGATCGAGCACGCGCCGCACAAGCTCACGCTGAGAGTCTTCGGCGTCGGCCTTGCCCGCCAGCGCCCGACTCATGGCGTCGGCATCCACCATACGGGGCTGCTGGGCGAACGCCGGCGTGCTGAAGAGAAAGAGCGGGAGTAGCGCCAGCGCAACGAGCTTGTTCAAGAGTCGCATCGAGTACCTCCTCGTGTGTTGAGACATGACTGGCACCGCGCACGCCAGCGCCGAGCGTTCTGAAGATCAAGCCCAGCGATTCATTATTCGGTGTTGAGACGCGGCCGTCTGTCTAATGCGGCACACCGGCCTACTTGCGGACGGCCAATGTGCCCTTTGGGAGAATGACCGCGAGAGCCACACCGTCCCACGGTGCGCCCCCTGGGCTGCCGGTCGACTCCGCGCCCAGGGGCATCGCGGCACTCGACTGGGGGTCGATCTGGAATTTGCCGATGAGATAGTCGCGCACGGCCGCCGCGCGGGCACGCGATTGCAGGTACTGGGCCTCGAGCGGCCCCTTCTGCGCATGACCCTCGATGATCAGGACGCCCGACGCGACGTGTTCGAGAAACGGGGCAAACGCGGCGTCCACGTGCGCCTTGCCCGAGGCGGTCAGCCGCTCGTCTGCAAGCGGGTCCGGATCCGGCTCGAACAGGAGATCCGAGCGCAGCCAGACACGGGTCACTTGCCGATCGCTGCCCTTGGTGAGGGCGCCCTGCCGGTAGGCGGCCGGTGACAGGTCCGCCAGGTCGAAGTACCCCCGCCCCCTGAAGAAGCCGCGCAGCAGGAAGTTGCGCTTCATCGCCTCCATGTTCTCGGCAAAGCCGGTCATGGCCGCGCGCGCCCCATCCATCGTCTGTTTGACGTTCGCGGTCATCCCTTGCACGGGCCCGTCCTTCGCCTGAAAGGATTCGAGGCTGGCCTTGGCGAGGGCGAGTACCTGCTTGGCGTTTGTGGCGGTCTCTTCGGTCTGCTGGGCAATGGCCGTGGCGCGGCGGTACAGCTCGTCGTCGGTCATCAACTTGCCGAACAGGCCCTCTCCATTGCGGACGCCAGCGACAATGTGCGAGGCATCGTTGCCGAACCGCGCGCCCGAGGCCGCCATGCTCTTCACGTCGTCGGTGACGCCCACGATGAGCGCGTTGGCGTTGCCCATGGTGTCGCCGACGGCGATGACCGCGTCCTGTACGTCGCCCTTCATGTCGTCGAGGGTGGCGTTGACCTTCGTGATGGTGTCGCCCATCTGCTGCATGAGATCGGAGATCTCGAAGGGCTCTTTGCCGGCGATCGTCGACTCCGGGGCCACCGGTGGGGCGGCGTCCGTTCCGGTGCCGATGCCAAGGTAGCTTCCGCCCACGAGCCCTTCAGTCTCGATCGTGGCGATCGAGTCGGCGCGCACCAGTTGATGCAGGGATTCGGCAAGCTCGAGCCTGACACGGAACTTCGCGCTCGGCGTATCCGGCGGGAGGATCTGCGTGATGGTCCCGGCCTTGGCACCCAAGACCCGCACGACGGCGCCGGGCTGCAGGCCGGTGATCTTCGTGAACTCGGTGTACACGACGAACTTCTTGGCGAAGGCCATCTGCCTGTCGCCGATCATGAAGAGCCCGATCGTGAACAGGACGAGCCCGCCCAGGACGAACGCGCCCACTCCCGCGACACGTGCTGCTGTAGCCATCAACCGCCTCCCCGTGCGCCCATGAAGGCCTGGACCAGCGGCTCGTTGCTGGCGTCGAGGGCCTCGATGGTGCCGCTGGCGAGGATGCGTCCCGCGTGCAGCACCGCAAACGTGTCGCCGATCACGCGCGCGCTCGGAATGTTGTGGGTGACGACAACCAGCGTCGTGCCGGCCCGCTTCGTCTTGACGAGCAGTTCGTCGATTTCGCCGGCCGTGATCGGATCCAGGCCGGCGCTCGGCTCGTCCACGAGCAGGAGGGTGGGGTCCAGTGCCATCGCCCGGGCCAGCCCGGCTCGCTTCCTCATTCCTCCCGACAGGTCGCCCGGCATCTTGTCGTAGTCCGCGTCGAGCCCGACGTCTGCCAGCTTCGCCCGGGCGCGCTCGCGAATCGTGGCCTCGGACCAGTCGGTATGACGCCGCATCGGGAACGCCACGTTGTCGCCGACCGACATCGAGTCGAACAGCGCCGCGCTCTGAAACAGGAACCCCATGTGCTTCCGTACCATGGCCAGTTCGCGGCCCGCGAGCGCGGTGATGTCCTGGTCGTCGATGAACACCCGGCCGCTGTCGGGCCGCACCAGCCCGACGATGTGACGAAGGGTGACGCTCTTGCCGGTGCCGCTGCGCCCGAGCAGGCAGAAGGCCGTGGCGGAGGGCACCTCGAACGACACGTCATCGAGGATCGTCTGCGGGCCGAACGCCTTCGAGACGTGGTCGAAGCGCACGGCGTTCATGCGGATACCTGGGGATAGAAGAAGAAGATCAGTTTCACCAGGACCACGTCGCCCACGATGATGAGCATCGACGACATGACGACGCTGCGCGTCGAGGCCTCGCCCACGCCTTCCGTCCCGCGGCTCGTCGTGAACCCGAGGTGGCTGGAGACGACGGCGATCAGAAAACCGAAGACGATGGTCTTGAGCGTGGCCGGAATGAGGTCGGCGTAACCGATGTAGGCGAAGGAGCGTTCGAAGTACTGCTGCCACGACATGCCCGACACCACGGCCTCGGCGACGTAGCCGCCGACGATGCCGGAGAAATCCATCATGATCGTGAGGAGCGGCATGGCCATCATCAGCGCCAGAATCCGCGTGACCGCGAGGTACTTGAACGCGTCGACGGCCGTGGTTTCGAGCGCGTCGATCTGTTCGGTGACTTTCATCGCGCCGATCTCGGCCCCGATGCCCGCGCCGACGCGTCCCGCCACGAGCAGTCCGGTGATCAGCGGCCCGGTCTCGCTGATGAGGGCAATGGCGAGGCCGGCGGGAATCATGGCCTCCGCGCCGAAGCGCTCGAGGGATGCGCGAGTATGCATCGACAGCACGACGCCAATCGCAAAACCCGCCGCCAGGATCAGCGGCGCGGAGCGGTACCCGAACTGGTAGAGGTGGCGGAGGATCTCGCGCGGCTCGTAGGGCGGCCGTGCCGCCTCGAGGACGGCCCGCGCGCCAAACGTGGCGACGGCGCCGACGAACTCGAAGGCGCCCAGAACGGTGGTGCCCACTCGGTCGATGGGCGAGAGCTGCTGAATCACGTGCTTCAGCTTGGCCCAGGAGCGCCGCCTGGCCCTGTCCTATACCGGACAGTGCCACCGAATGTGCGGTGTTCTGGGACTAGCCGCCTGTCCCGCTGCGGACGGACGCGGAGCCGAACGTCATGCCGGTCTGGAAGAACTGGCACATGCCGTGTCCGCAGCGTTTGGCGTTGTACATGGCCACGTCGGCGTGTGCGATCAGGTCCTTCGCCGTCAGCCCATCGTCGGGATAGAGCGCCAGCCCGAGACTGGCGGTGACCGTGATGGCGCGCCCGTTCACCCGGTGAGGGGCCGCGATCGCCTGAAGGAGCTTCTGGCCCACGAGGGCCGCGTCCGCATCGTGTGCAATCTCCGACAGCACGATCACGAACTCGTCGCCGCCCACGCGCCCGACGCAGTCCGATTGCCGAAGAGCCTGCTTGAGCCGGCTTGCCACGCTGGACAGAATGCGATCGCCCGCAGCGTGGCCATGCGTATCGTTGACCGCTTTGAGACCATCCACGTCCAGGAAGCCTACCGCGAGCGGCTTGTCGTAGCGCTTGCAGAGCTTGATGGCTTGGGCCAGGCTGTCATTCAGCAGCGAGCGATTGGGCAGGTGCGTCAGCGCATCGTGCTGGGCCTGGTACAAGGCCTGCCGGGACCGCTCGAGCGCCGCCCCGACGTCGCGGAACACCATCACCGCTCCGATGACGAGGCCGTTGCCGTCGCGGATCGGCGACGACGAGTCCTCGACGGTTGCGCCATAGCGGTCCCGATGGAAGACATCGCGCAAGGGACGGCCCGCGGCGGCTGCTCGCGAGCAGCCAGTCATCGCTTCCGCCGCACGGTTGAGATAGGTGATCCGACCCGAGACGTCCGTGCAGATCACGGCGTCACCGATCGAGTCCAGAGCCGCGTCGGCGTGCATCCACTGTCCTGTGAACAGGTGCCCGGCGGCGTTGCTCCGGTGGTGGCGTTGCACGAGTTGGTGTGCCATCCGAGGCAGAGTATTCAAATGGACCGCCCGGTGGGTGTTCCGAAAAAGACACGGCCGGCTAGATCGACGCCGAGAGATACGCCAGCCGGGCCGTCAGGCGCCGCACAGCCCACGTCTCTGCAGGACATATCTACCTCCTTTCTGGCTAACGACGCGCCCGGGCGATTCGAACGACGCGGCGACGGCCCAGCGGTCAAGTTCCGCAGAACGTGCGGTAGGTGGCGGTCACCTCGGGCGGAGCGGGGGTCGCGTAGCGCTCCAAGCCCGGCCGTTCCTCGAATGGGTGCGCTAGCACCTCCACCAGGCGATCGAAGGCGTCCAGCTCCCCATCGTCGGACGCGGCCGCCAGCGCGTCTTCCACGATGTGGTTGCGCGGGATGTAGATGGGACTCGCGAGCCGCATGCCGCGGGCGCGCGCGACGGGCGCCGTGGGCTCCGTGGCGCACCGCGCGTACCACCGGTCCAGCCACGCAGAGAGGGCGGCGCCGTTCGTGAAGAGGCCGGAGAGGGGCATGGTGTTGCCCTCGGCCGCGTCGGCCAACCGCCGCCAGGCCAGGGTGTAGTCCACGGACTGCGCGAACAGCAACGCCAGCCAGTCGTTCGCCAGCGCGAAGTCCGCGTCCTCGTCGCCGTCGGTCCCGATGCCCAGTCTGGTGCGCGCGCCGGCCAGCCAGTGCGCCTGGTAGCGGAACGGGAAGGTCTCCAGCACGTCCGTCGCGGCGGGAATGGCGCGGTCCGGGGACTCCGGGTCGAGGCACGTCAGCAGCGTCTCGGCCAGGCGGGACAGGTTCCATTGCGCGATGGCCGGCTGGTTCCCGTAGGCGTAGCGACCACCCTGGTCGATGGAGCTGAAGACGGCGCGTGGGTTGAACGCCTCCATGAACGCGCACGGTCCGTAGTCGATCGTCTCGCCCGAGATGGTCATGTTGTCGGTGTTCATCACGCCATGGATGAATCCCACCAGCATCCACTGCGCGACCAGCGCGGCCTGGCGTTCCGACACCGCGCGCAGCAGGTCCAGATAGCGCGTGGGCCGGCCCGTCAGCTCCGGATAGTGACGAACGATGGAGTAGTCGGCCAGTTGGCGCACGCGGTCGTGGTCCCCCCGTGCCGCGAAGTATTCGAATGTGCCGACGCGTATGTGGCTGGCGGCGACGCGCGTCAACACGGCGCCTGGCAGCACGCGCTCCCGAATCACGCGTTCCCCGGTGGCGACCGCCGCCAGCGCGCGCGTGGTGGGAATGCCCATCGCGTGCATCGCTTCGCCCACGATGTATTCCCGTAGTACCGGTCCCACGGCGGCCCTGCCGTCTCCCCGGCGAGAGAACGGCGTCTGTCCGGAGCCCTTGAACGCGATATCACGCCGCTGGCCGTGCCGGTCGATCACTTCGCCCAGCAGCAGCGCACGGCCGTCGCCGAGCTGCGGGGAAAAGCCGCCGAACTGGTGACCGGCGTAGGCCTGCGCCAGGGACGTGGCGCCTTCGGGCAGCTCGTTGCCGGCAAAGACGGCGGCCAGGCGCTCGTCGTCCACGCCGTCCAGGCGCAGTCCCAACTCGTCGGCCAGAGCGCGGTTCAGGCGCAGCAGTTGCGGCCGCGGCGCGGCGGTGGGCAGGCACGCCACGTAGAAGCCTTGCAGCTCGCGGGCGTAGGTGTTGTCGAAGGAGAACACGAGAGTGATTGTATTGGTTGCGCGCGCTCTCGTATCCTTGGAGCGCCTGTGGCACCCAGAGGGAGTCCTATGAAGACGTCGCTAGCGGTGGTCGTGTCGTGCTCGTTGCTCGTTGGCCCTGCCCTGGCGCAGGGGCCGGCGTCACCAGCCGGGAAGGGCGCGACGGTCGGCTTCATGCACGCCATCCACGCGACCGACAACCTCGAGACGACGGCGGCCTTCTACAAAGAGGTCTTCGGCGTGTCCAGCGCCATTCGGCCCTTTGCCAGCGACGGTCCGCGGTTGTTGACCGATTCGCCGCAGGCCAACCTGCGCGTGTCGATGATCCCGTTGCCGGGGCAGGGCTTCAACTTCGAGCTGACGGAGTTCACCAACGTCGAGCCGCGCACCACGGGACAGCAGCCCGCGCTGTCGGATCCGGGTGCGCCGCACATGAAGATCCTGGTGCGCGACATCGAGCCGGTGATGGCCGGCGTGAGGAAGATGGGCCGCGCCATCATCACGAGCTCGGGGAAGCCCGTGTCGATCAAGGCCGAGGGAGGGGAGGCCAAGGCGATCTTCTTCCGCGACCCGGACGGGTACATCGTGGAGGCCGTCCAGGTGCCGGCGCCGGCCGCTGACGCGCCTGCCGGGAACATCGTGGGCGCGATCATGGGGCTGACCGTCCGCGACATGGACGCCGACATGAAGTTCTGGGGCGACCGGCTGGGCTTCGAGCCCGTCGGCGACAAGACGTTCGCGTCCGACGCGGCGATGATGGATCTGTACGGTCTCGCGAAGGGCAGCTCCTACCGCACGATGACGGCGGTGGTGCCGGGCAGCAAGGCGCGCATCGAGTTCGTCGAGTTCAAGGGGATGCCGCGGAAGGAGTTCTCGATCCGCGTGACCGACCCCGGCTCATCCGGAATGGCGATTCGCGTGCAGAAGATCGACGAGCTGCTCACGCAGCTCAAGGCGGATGGCATCCGCGTGTCGTCGAAGAACGGCGAGCTGGTGCAGTGGAGCGCCACGATCCGCAACGTCTTCATCAAGGAGCCAAACGGGCTGAACCTGGAACTGGTCGGTACGGCACCGGCCGCCACGGCTGCCCGATAGCGCGCACCGCACGGCACGACTCGTTGGTTGCAAGTCCTACACACAGGCTCATCCACGACGTGGGGCAGGCGCCGCGCCACGGTCGCGGTGGCATGCCGTGAATTCAACGACATAGGGGCATCCGCGCAAAAGCGGTCCGTCATTTGCTGTTCATCCCGGTGAGGGAGCGACTTCCTTCAGGGAGGACAACCATGACGAGGACAGTGATAGCTCTGCTGACGGCTGGCGCGATTGTCGCCACCTCCTGCGGACGCAACGAGCCCGACTTCGAAGACGTAGCGGACCGTGCGCTGGCCAGCGCCGGCCTGGCGGCAGCCGAAGCCGACTACGACTCCGACGCCAAGGTGGTGCACGTGAGGGGCACGGTCGCGTCTGAAACCGACCGACAGCGGGCGGGCGACGTGGTCATCGCGGCGGTGGGCAGCGGTGCCCAGGTGGCCAACGAAGTCACCGTGGAAGGTGGCCACGCGGAGACGGCCAACGACTTCGACGACGCCATCGAGACCCGGTTGAACAACGTCGTCGAGCTGGATCGACGGTTGAACGAGCACGCGATCACGTTCGATGCGGTCAACGGCATCGTGACGATCACGGGTCGTGTGCCGAGCGCATCGGTGAAGGATCAGGTGGGCACGCTGGCGCGAAACGAAACCGGCGTGCGCGACGTGGTGAACTCGCTCGAGGTCGGTCCGAATCAGTAACCGGGAGCGACACCATGACCTGGAAAGACAAGCTGGAGATCGGCCTGAAGCCAGACGCGCCCTACAGGAAGGACAACCTGCCCAAGCAGCAGGTGCGCGGTCCTGAGGTACCCGCAGGCGAGGGCCGGTCCCCAGTGGTGCCGGCGGCGGCGGACGACAAGAACGTCGTGCCGGCACCAACCCCGCGTCCGCGGTTGCCTACCGAGGAGGAGCGGGAGTCCGAAGGCGCTGAGTGACGCTCGCGCCGCTTAGCGCGGTCGTGCGGCGAATGCCGAGAAGCCTTCCACGAACGTCCGCAGTCGATCCCGTGTCGCGTCATCCGCCAGACGCCCGTCGGCGGTGAACGTCTTTCCGGCACTCGAGATCAGCAGCCGGCCCTCGAACCACGGCAGCATGCCCAGGGTTCGCAGGACCGGCAGCCACGCCGCCTGAGCCAGCGCCGTTCCTCCCTGGCCGGGCGTGGCACCCATCACGGCCACCGGTCGTCCCCGGAAGACTCGCGGGATGTCCGCTGCAGGGCGTGACAGCCAATCGATCGCGTTCTTGAGGACGCCGGGCATCGAGTTGTTGTACTCAGGGGTGACGATCAACACGCCGTCAGCGGCGGCGATGCGGTCCTTGAGCTGCTGGACGGGGGGTGGAATACCGTCTTCCGCCTCGAGGTCTCCGTCGTAGAGCGGGATCCCACGAATCGACGCGATCTCCAGCGACGTTCCAGGCGGGGCCGCTTCGGCGGCGGCGCGCAGGAGCATCAGGTTGAACGAACCGCGCCTCGAGCTTCCGCACAGACCGATGATTGTCGACATGGCACCTCCGGCGACCGCAGCATCGGCCGGCCTCATGCTAACCTGCCCCGTGCAGGCGGGGAAGAGCAGGGGACGGGATCTCGGCGGGATCGAGTCATGCGGACAACATCGTTGGTCATCTCGGTAGTGGGCGTGCTGGCCACCGTCAGCGGCTGCGGCCAATCCCCCGGAACACCGGAGTTGGCGCCGGCGGGTGATGCCCGCGCGGTCGCCCCGGCCCGCGACGAACACTCCTACGCGGAACCCGACGTGGTGACAGTCACGCATCTCGCGCTCGACCTGGCCATGGACTTCGCCCGGAAGACGCTGAGCGGCACGGCGACGCTGGATCTCGACTGGAAGAACCCCGCCGCCACGACGTTGGTGCTGGACAGCCGGCAACTGCGCATCGACAGCGTCGAGGCCGGGGACGGCGCCACCTGGGCGACGGTGCCGTTCGAGGTCGCGCCGCAGGACCCCGTCCTTGGCAGCAAGCTCACGGTGTCGGTTGGCCGGCAGGCGCCGCAGGTGCGCTTCCGCTACGCCACCGCGCCCGAGGCGTCTGGCCTGCAGTGGCTCACGCCGGCGATGACGCTGGGCAAGAAGACGCCGTTCATGTTCAGCCAGTCGCAGCAGATCCACGCGCGCTCGTGGGTGCCGCTCCAGGACACGACACTCGTCCGCTTCACCTACGACGCGCACATCACGTCGCCGCAGGACGCGATGGTGCTGATGAGCGCCGACAACGATCCGGCCGCCGCGCGAGACGGGGACTACACCTTCCGGATGCCACAGCGCATTCCGTCCTATCTGCTGGCGATCGCCGCCGGCGATCTCGTGTTCCGGGCCATCACCGATCGCGCCGGCGTCTGGGCCGAGCCGGGAATGGCGGCCAGGGCCGCGGCCGAGTTCGCCGACACGGGGCGGATGATGGACGTCACGGAGCAGCTCTACGGCCCCTATCTGTGGGACCGGTACGACATCCTGGTGCTGCCGCCGTCCTTTCCGTATGGCGGCATGGAGAACCCGCGGCTCACGTTCGTGACGCCGACCGCGATCACGGGCGACAAGTCGCTCGTCGCGCTCATCGCGCACGAGCTGGCGCACAGCTGGTCGGGCAACCTCGTCACGTTCGCCACCACCAAGGACGCGTGGCTCAACGAGGGCGTGACCAGCTACGTCGAGAACCGGGTGATCGAGGCGCTGTATGGCAAACCGCGCGCCGACATGGAGAACGTGATCGAACGCAACGAGCTGAAGGCCGAATTCACCCCAGCCAACGTGGCCCTGCAGCCGCTGGCCGTGAAGGCCGGCGTGCTGAAGGATCCCGACGAGAACCTGACGTCGACCGTCTATACGAAGGGCGCCTGGTTCATGCAGTTCCTCGAGCAGCGCATCGGTCGCGACGAGTTCGATGCGTTTCTCAAGGCGTATTTCGGCCACTACGCGTTTCAGTCGATCTCGAGCGCGCAGTTCGCCGAGTATGCGCGGGCGAACCTGCTCGAGAAGCACCCTGGAAAGGTCAGCCAGGCCGAGTTCGATGCCTGGCTGTACGAGCCGGGGGTCCCGAGCACGGCTCCGGCGACCACCTCGTCGCGCCTGGACGCCGTGGACGCGGCGCGGAAGGCCTGGCTGGAATCGGGCACGATGGCCACTGCGGCCGTGACGAAGCAGTGGACGACGCAGGAGTGGGTGCACTTCGTCGAGGGCATGCCGACCACGTTGACCGCTGGCCAGATCAAGGCGCTCGACACGGCCTACGCGCTCACGGGTACACCCAACGCTGAAATCGCCCAGCGCTGGTACCCGCTGACCATCCGCAGTGGCTACACCGTTGCGCGGCCGGCGATTGCGGCTTTCTTGTCGCAGATCGGCCGGCGAAAGCTCGTGATGCCCATCTACCGTGCGCTCGCGCAGACGCCGGATGGTCTGCGCTTCGGCCGCGACGTGTTCGCCAAGGCCCGGCCGGGCCTGCACCCGATTACGGTCGGCTCGGTCGAGGCGGCGCTGGCCGACACGCCGGCAAGCCCATAGGGCCGGCAGGCTGCCTGCGTCCTCAACCACGGGCGGCCACGGCCACCGGCTCGGGTTGGGCGGCCGCGACCGGCACCAGGAGCCTCCGCAGGATCTTGCCGCTCGGCGTCTTGGGCAGGTCGTCGACGATGTCCACGGTTCGCGGGTACTTGTAGGCCGCCATCTGGCTCTTCGCGAAAGCCATAATCTCGTCGGGCGTCACCGAGTGGCCGTGTTTGAGGCTGATGACGGCCTTCACGGTCTCGCCCCGGTAGGGGTCCGGCACACCCACCACGGCCGCCTCGCGCACCGCCGGATGCAGGTAGAGCACCTCTTCCACCTCCCGCGGCCACACCTTGAAGCCCGAGGCCACGATCATGTCCTTGGACCGGCCGACCAGGTAGAACCAGCCGTGCTCGTCCACGAAGCCCATGTCCCCGGTCCGCAGCTCACCTGATTGAATGGCGGCGGCCGACTCCGTCGGCTTCTTCCAGTACCCGGGAACGACCTGCGGGCCCGAGATCAGCAGTTCGCCCACCTCCCGCGGACCGGCGGTCCGCCCGGTCGCGTCCACCACGCGGACGTCGGTGTTGAAGACCGGAATGCCGATCGACATCACGCCGCTCGCGCGATCGATCGGGGGCACCATGCCGTGGGGCGTCATGTGCGTGGGCGAGGTGGCCTCGGTCAGACCGTACATGGGCTGGATGCGGGCGCCGGTTCGCGCGTGCCAGTCGTCCAGCACGCCCGGTGGCGTGGGCGCCCCGCCGGTATAGACCTTTGCCAGCGACGAGAGGTTGTGCCGCCGCATGGCCAGGCTGTTGAGGAGCGCGATGAAGGCCGTTACCGACGACACCGTGAAGGTGGCGCGGTGGCGCTCGGTGAGCCGGCAGGCGTCGTCCGGGTCGAAGCGGTAGAACAACACCAGCGGGCTGCCCGTCAGGAACGCCAGCGTCACGTGGCCGACGAGGCCCGTCACATGGAAGAGCGGCGCGAGGCCGAGGATCGTGTCCTGGTCGGTCAGGCCGATCCAACGCTCGTACACCGTGGTAGCGAACACCACGTTGCCGTGCGTGTTGGTGGCCGCCTTCGGCTCGCCCGTGGTGCCGGATGTGTAGATCATGAAGGCCGTGTCGTCTGCGCCGGCAGCCGGCTCGACCATCGAGTCGGCGGCGTGCCGTTCGGCCAGCTGCAAGAGGTCGCTCGTACCCGCGTGACGCATGCGGCGGGTGGTGCCGAGCACCGTGGGCACGGCCGCGCCGGCGTCCAGAAAGTCCAGCGGCGAAGTGGTGATGGTGTGGCGCACGGCTGTGGCCGGCAGCGCCTCCCGGGCCACGTCTTCGTACAGATCCTCCTGGCACACCAGCACGCCGCTGCCCGAGTCGCAGAGGATCTTCAGGAGCTCCCGCTCCCGGAGCATCGGGTTGCACGGGACCACCACCGCGCCGCACTTCCAGGCCGCGAGGACCGTGACCAGGACCTGCGGGATGTTTTGCAGGTACAGCGCGACGCGGTCGCCGGACGCCACGCCGCGCCGTTGCAGCGCCACGGCCAGGCCCGTGGACAGTTCGTCCAGGCGCTCGGCCGTGACCGTGCTCTCGAAGTAGTGCACCAGTGGGGCGCCTGGCCTTCGGGTCAACGTCGCCCTGAACATCTCGAGCCCCGTGCGACTGCTGGGCTGGATGCAGTCGGGCATTGCGCCGTAGAGGCCGTGCCACGCGTGCCTTCCCATATCTCCTCCGTCGAGAGATCGATTGGGTCGAAGGCAACGCGGCCGATGGAGCGGGCGGTCAACCGTGGACCGCCGGTATTCATGGCAACCGGCGTCAAAGCCGGTTGCCCAGATACTGTCGGTGCAAAATCAGTGCCGAACACGCGGCGTCGACGGACGACCCGGACACGCAAAAAATGGCCGAGATACGCGCGAACGCGCGGCCGCGCCCGCTGGACGGGAGCGCGTCGTTCAGACGATTACGTCTGTTCGGTGCCTGCGTGATACAGGCACGTCCATTACTGTGCGCCAGGCGCCGAGGGCGCCGGCGTGGCCGACCGCGTCGGAATGAACTCGCGGCGCTTGAAACGCCAACCGTCGGCCGTCTTGGCGTAGACGTCTTCGTAGTGGCCACCGACGAAGATACTGCTGGGCTTGCCAGCCTCGCCGATGTCGATGACGACGAGGTACTCCTTGCCGATCGCGCCGTCGGGCGTGGGCTCGATGACGTGGTTGGTGATGTAGTGGCGCACGTAGTTCGGCCCGTGCGGCTGGTCGAGCGCCAGCCTGGCCAGGTTGTCGCGACCCTTGGTCAGGGGCCGCGAGAACTCGGCGTCGGCCGTGAACAGGTCGGCGTAGTAGTAGCCGTTGTTCCCGCCGCTGTCGAGCGCGTAGGGATAGTTCACGACCAGTTGCTGGATCGCGATGTAGTCGTCCGCCGTCAGCCGGCCCGGAAAGGGCGGGGGCGGCGCGGTGCGCGGCTCCGGCGCGGGGTTGGCCGCGGGCGCCACCGGCGCCTTCATGGGATCGTTCTGCAGTTGGTGCGGCGTGGGCCCGCCTTCCGACGCATAGAACACGCGCGACTTGAACCGCCAGCCTGCGGCCGTCTTGACGTACTGGTCCTCATAATGCCCGCCGTGGGTCCAGCGGCCCTTCGAGCCGTTGGTCCCGCCGATCTCGCCGATGATGGCGTACTGCGTGCCGCGCGCGCCGTCGGCCGTCGGCTCGATGACGACGTTGGTGATGAAGTGGCTGACGAAGTTCGGGTTGCGTTGGCCGCCGCGGGCCAGCGACGCCAGCGTGTCGCGTCCGCGGAACAGCCGGCCGGCGGTGCCCTGGTTCATGCCGACGAACACGCCGTCGGGCGCGAAGAGGTCCGCGTACTCGTAGCCGTTGCGCCCGCCGGTATCGAGCGCGTAGGCGTAGCGGGCGACGAGCTGCTGGATCTCCAGGCGATCGAGCGCCGACAGCGCCGGCGCCGTTCTCGACTGCGCGGCGATGCCCACGCTGCCGGCCACTGCCGTCAGGGTCAGTACGAATGTAGCGGTGCGCATGCGCGTCATCATGATCCGCCTGTCAGCGTCCTTGGGGCGCCGGCTGCCCCACGTTGGTAGTCGGTCCGCCCTCGGACGGCACGAACTGCCGGCGCTTGAACCGCCAGCCGTTGGCGGTCTTGGCGTAGACGTCCTCGAAGTGGCCGCCGGTGAAGATCGAGCTCTCCGCGCCCTGCTGTCCCGGCGCGTTCTCGCCGATGGCGATGACCACGGCGTAGACCTTGCCGCGCGCGCCCTCGGGCGCGGGCTCGACCAGCATGTTCATCGCGAAGTTGCGCACGTAGGCCGGGCCCTGACCCGGACGGTGGCCTGAGGCGAACTTGAGGAGCGCCTCCCGCCCGGTGACCGTTGCCTGCGGGCTCGCGAACACGCCGTCGTCGGTGAAGAGGTCGGCGTAGGCACGGCCACCCTCGGCGCCGTTGTCCAGCACGTAGCCGTAGCGCGAGACCAACGCCTGAATGTCGAGGACGTCCTGCGCCGGGAGCGTCGCAGACGGGCGGGTCGTGCCCTGGCGCGGCTGCGCCTGAAGACCGGGCGCGCAGCCGTCGCACGGCGCAAACGGCGTCAGGAAGAAGTTGTTCGGGTCGGCCACCAGCGCCCCTTTGAGGTTTGGTGGAATCGGCACCGCCACACCGCCTTCCGAGACGATGGTCAGGCCCGCGTTCTTCATCGTGGCGACCATCGCGTCGAGGTTCTGCGCCCGCAGCTGCAGCCGGGCCGCCCCCCGGTCCTGTATCCGCATCTTCAGCGGCGTGCGCGGCACGCCCTTGAACTCGACGAACTCGATCCACAACGTCGAGCCCGGCGCCTGGACGCGGCTTCGGCGGACCTCGGCGTTCGAGAGCCCGGTCAGCGCCCGGGCCGCTTTGTCCGCGCCAAACGCCGTCTCACCCTCGACGGTGAATCCGAGCACGTCGCGGTACACCTGCGTGGTGCGATCCATGTCGCCCACGGCAATCGAAATCCGCATGTCGATGATGTCGCTGGTGGCGGGCGCGGGCGCGGCGGGCACCGCCGCGGGCTGCCTCAGCTCGATGAACCGGTTGTCGATGTCGCGGATGAGCACGGCTCGCGCGCCGTCGGCGAGCGTCACCGGCTTTCCCGCGGGCGTAACCACCGGGACGTTCGCCTGCTTGACGCGCGCCAGCGTGGCGTCGACGTCGCGGACCACGAGCACCAGCGTGGCGGTTCCTGGATCCTGAATCCGCAGGGCAATCGTCTGGTGCGCGACGTCCTGCACCTCCATGACCTCGAGGCTGATCCTGGTTCCCGGCACTCGTGCGGACTGGTGACGTTCCCGTGCGCCTGGGATGTCGAACATCGCAAAGAGTTGCGGGTTGGCCCTGTTGTAGGCCCTCTCGCCGGAGGCGGGGATCGCCGGGACCTCCATGCCGAACACGTCGCGATAGAAGGCAAGCGACCGGTCCATGTTCTCGACGAACGCGGTGAACGTGCCGGTGCCGACGATGGCGCCCTTCCCCGCGTCCGCGCTTGCCGGCGCAGGCGCCTGGCCGATGGCGGTCGTGGTCCCGAGGGTTGGCGGGCCGCACACCACGGCCGCGGCGATCGCGTAGCTCGTCCATCGATTCATGTCGCAGAAAGAATACCTTCTTCGGTCGATGTCGCCAGTGTCACGTCGGCCGCCCCCCCCATCCGGGGGACTCCTGACGCGGGCGGTCCGGGTTAGTATCCGGCCTCGCGTACATAACCAGTATTAGGGGTGTCGACAATGCAGCAGTTCGTCAGGGCGGCTCTTACAGCCGTAGTGATTCTCGGGTTCGGCGCCTTCGGCTTTGCCCAGCAAAATCCCAGCGTTGCCGGCGTGGTGACCGATGGGTCAGGGGCGGTGCTGCCGGGCGTCACGGTGGAGGCCTCGAGTCCGGCGCTGATCGAAAAGGTCCGCACCGTCGTGAGCGATGGCACTGGCCAGTACCGGATCGTCGACCTGCGGCCAGGCACCTACGCCGTCACCTTCACGCTGCCCGGGTTCGCGACCGTTCGCCGGGAGGGGGTGGAACTGACCGTCGGGTTCACGGCCGCCATCAACGCCGAGCTTCGGGTCGGAGCGGTGGAGGAGACGGTCACCGTCACGGGTGCGAGCCCGACGGTCGACATCCAGAACGTGAACCAGATCAGGGTCATCACCAAGGATCTGCTGGACAACATCCCGACCGGCCGCGGGTTCTCCAACTTTGCCGCGTTGATTCCGGGCGTCGTGATGAGCAATTCCAGCCTCAACATCTCGCAGGACGTCGGCGGCGGCACCGGCTTCAACTTCGCCTTCGGCGTCATCCACGGGGGCAAGGCCATGGACCAGCAGGTGATGGTGAACGGCATGTCCGTCACCTCGCTGACCGGCACGGGTGGCACCCGGACCAACTGGGGCGACGGGGCGACGCAGGAATACGGCCTGCAGCTGTCCGCCCACTCGGCCGACGTCGCCTACGGCGGCATCTTCGCGAACGTCGTGCCCAAGGAGGGCGCCAACCGCTTCAGCGGCTCCGTCTTCGCGAACTTCTCGAACGAAAACCTCCAGGCCGACAACCTCGATGACGATCTGCGGACCCGCGGGCTCACGGTCGCCAACAAGACGAAGCGGCTGGTGGACGTGAACCCGTCCTTCGGCGGCCCGCTGGTGGCAGACCGCCTGTGGTTCTACTCGTCGTTCCGGGCCAACCTGACCGACAACTACGTGGGCGGGCTCTACTACAACAAGACGCCGACGGCCTGGACCTTCACCCCCGACCTCGACCGCCCCGCCGTCAACGACCAGCAAACCTACAGCACCACGCTGAACCTGACGATGCAGCTGTCGCGTAACAACCGGCTGTCGGTCTTCGGCACTTACGAGAAGATGTGCCTGTGCCACTTCTCGATCAGCCCGACGGTGGCACCCGAGGCGGCCACCTACAACCCGGGCGACAGCAGCATCGTGCAGGCCCGTTACACGTCCACGATCGGCAGCCGGGTGTTGTTCGAGGCCGGCGCGTCGCACTACCTCAGCTCGTTCCCGCGCCGGCCGCAGCCGGACGCCACCGAACCGTCCATCCTCGAGCAGTCGACGAACCTGCGCTTCCGGTCGGGGGCTACGTACTTCCCGACGCCGCAAACGGTTGACGACTACCGCGCGTCGCTGTCCTACGTGACGGGTGCCAACAGCTTCAAGACCGGCTTCACCTACCAGTGGCAGTTCGCCAAGGACCCGGTGGTGTTCGCTCTCGGCGACGTGAACTACCGGACGCTCAACGGCACCCCCAATCAGGTGACCTACTACACCACGCCCTACGCCGCGCCGCTCTACCTGAAGCCGATGGGCGCCTACGTGCAAGACCAGCTGAAGCTCGGACGCATGACGATCAACGCGGGGCTCAGGTTCGACGGGTTCCGGACATCGTACGACGCCATCAACCTCGATCCGGTCCGGTGGCTGCCGGTCGCGCGTTCGTATCCGGGCGCCGAGGTCCTGAACTGGAAAGACTTCTCACCGCGCCTGGGACTGGCATACGACCTCTTCGGCAACGGGCGCACCGCGCTGAAGTTCTCGATGAGCCGGTACGTCCTGCAGGAAGGGAAGAACAACACCAACAATGTGCACCCGGTCATTGCCGCCACCAACAGCGTCGCGCGCAACTGGACCGATGCCAACGGCGACTTCATCGTGCAGGGCGATCCCCTCAACCCCGCCCTCAACGGCGAGCTGGGGCCGTCGCCGAACGCCAACTTCGGCCGTCCCAACACGACGCTGCGGTTCGATCCGGACTGGGCCAGCGGCACGAACGTGCGGCCGTACAACTGGGAAACGTTGGTGACGCTGCAACACGAGCTGATCCCCCGCGTCGGGTTGGAAGTGGCGTACAGCCGGCGAACCTACGGCAACTTCATCATCAACGACAACCAGCTCACGAGCCCCGCCGACTACGACCCGTTCTGCATCACGGCGCCGTCCAGCTCCCGGCTGCCGGGCGGCGGCGGTCAGCAGATTTGCGGGCTGTACGATTTGAAGCCGACCAAGGTGGGACAGGTCGACACGCTGCGCACCTACTCCGGCAAGTACGGCGACCAGCTCGAGTACTGGAACGGCCTGGACCTGACCACGCAGATACGGTTCGTGAACGGGGTGATGGTGCAGGGCGGTGCCAGCCTCGGCAAGCAGGTGATGGACAACTGCGACGTCGTCACCAAGATCGACAACCCCAGCACCTACTTGTGCCGGCGCGAATCGGGCCTCCTGCCCCAGGTGAAGCTGCTTGGTTCGTACCCGCTGCCGTGGTGGGGGCTGCAGGTCAGCGGCACGTTCCAGAGCCTGGTGCCGGATCCCGTGGGCGGAGCCAACTTCGACTACAACTACTTCGGCCTGCCGGCCAACTACGTCGCCGCCAACCCGCAGATTGCGCCCTCGCTCGGGCGGAACCTTTCCTCGGCGGCCAACGTCACGGTGAACGTGATCGAGCCTGGATCGGTGTATCCAGGCCGCACGAACCAGCTCGACATGCGCGCGGCCAAGACGTTCCGGTTCGGGGGGACGCGGCTCCAGGGCATGGTGGACCTGTACAACGTGTTCAACTCGAACAACGTGCTGAGGCAGAACGGCGCCTTTGGGAGCGACGGGGCGGCGTGGGGACGCCCGCAGGCGATCGTTCCGGGCCGGCTGGTCAAGTTCGGCGCGCAGCTGAATTTTTGAAGGTTCGGCGCGACAGGGCGAGCGCCTGGGGAGGAGACCACATGGGACGTGACGAAGGATTGGTGCTCGCTGGATTTGTGATCTGGCGGCTGGTGACCGTGGCCGCCCTGGCCGCTCTGCTCGTGGGGGCGCCACCGAGGCGCGGGCCCAGGGGCAGGCCGGGTCGATTGCCGGGACCGTCAGGGACGCGTCCGGCGCCGTGCTGCCCGGCGTGACCATCGAAGCCGCGAGCCCGGCGCTCATCGAGAAGGTGCGCACCGCGGTGACGGACGGGCAAGGCCAGTACAGGATCGTGGACCTGCGCCCCGGACTCTATAGCGTGTCGTTCACGCTCGCGGGGTTCTCCGTTGTGCGGCGCGAGGGCATCGCGCTGACCGCCTCGTTCACCGCGACCGTGAACGCCGACCTCAAGGTGGGCGGCATCGAGGAGACCATCACGGTCACCGGCGAGTCGCCGATCGTCGACACGCAGAACGTGGCCAAGATCGCGACGGCGTCGCGAGAGGTCATGGACGTGCTGCCGACGGACCGGAACTTCGTCAGCTTCGCCGCGCTGACGCCGTCGGTACTCGTCACTGGCGTGCGCCAGAACGTGGGTGGATCGATTCCCGAAACCGGCATGAACCTCGTGGTCCACGGCAGCCGCGCCTCGGACAGCCTGGTGCAGGTGGACGGCATGGCCATCATCAACGGCAGCGGCACGGGCGGCTTGCAGTACGGCAACTATCTCAACAACGCGCTGGCGCAGGAGATCACCTTCCAGACCGACTCGCACAACGCCGAGTTCGAGCGCGCCAGCGTCTATTCCAACTTCATCCCGAAGGAAGGGGGAAACACGATCAAGGGGTTCTTCGCGACGCGGTACGCGGGCGAGGGGTGGCAGTCCGACAATCTGGACGCGGACCTGCAAGCGAGAGGCCTGCGGTCGGGCAACCGGATCAACCGGATCTGGGACGTGAACCCCGCACTCGGCGGCCCGATCGTCAAAGACCGCCTGTGGGTGTACGGCTCGTATCGTCACTGGGGGACGTACAACACCGTCGCCGGCTCGTTCAGGGACAAGGACTTCTCGTCGATCTTCTACGAGCCCTCCACCGAGCAGAATCTCTTCCCGGTGTGGCACCAGAGCGCCGTCACACGGTTTACGGCGCAGGTCAGCCAGAAGAACAAGGTGAACGTCTACACCGACTGGCAGTACACCTACTTCGGCAACTGCTTCGTGCCCACGCTCCAGACCGCGATCAGCGCGTGCCCGGAGTACAAGAACATCCCGCAGTACATCGTGCAGGCCAGTTGGAGTTCGCCCGTCACCAACAAGATTCTGCTCGAGGCCGGCGGCACTATCACGCCGCAGGACTTCCACGGGTATCGTCGCCCGGGCGTCTCCGAGACGCAGTTCGCCATGAACGATCCAACCGCACCGGCCGGTTCTCCCCAGAACTGGGGCGCATCAGCGCTGGGCTACGGCGCCAATCGCAGCGACCAGTCGAACTATCGGGCATCGGTGTCGTACATCACCGGCTCCCACGCGGTAAAGGCCGGTCTGACCGTGATGCACTCGTGGCGCTATGCCACGCAGGAGCCCAACAACTCGGTGTCGCTGTCGGTTCGGGGCCGGCAGCCCTTTTCGATTACGCAGTACGCGACGCCGATTCAGTTCCACGAGACCCTGAACTACAACATGGGGTGGTACGTGCAGGATCAGTGGCGTCTCAGGCGGCTGACGATGAACTACGGCGTGCGCCTCGACATGCTGAAGTCGCAGGTCGATGCCCAGAACATCCCCGCCGGCCCCTTCACGCCGGCCCGATCCTTCTCGGCGGAAGAGAACGTACCGAACTGGAAGGACATCGACCCGCGCCTGGGCGTGTCCTACGACCTCTTCGGCGATGGGAAGACGGCCGTCAAGGCGAGCGTCGGCCGCTACGTCGTCGGCGAGGCCTACACCCTGGCTCGTGCCGTCAACCCCGTGCAGTCGACGGTGAACAACGTGAACCGCACGTGGACGTGGGTAGGTCCAGGTCAGTACGTGGGCACCTACAATCCCTACGACGACTGCGACCTCACCAACCCGGCGGCCAACACCAAGCGGCCGGGCCTCGTCCAGTGCGGCGCGATCAACAACCCGCTCTTCGGCCAGGTGGCCACGCGCACGACCAACTACGATCCCGATGTCGTGCAGGGCTGGCACGTGCGGCCGAACAACTGGGAGATGCAGGCGAGCGTCCAGCGCGAAGTCATCCCGCGCGTGTCGGTGTATGCCGGCTACAGCCGCCGTTGGTACGGCAACCTGTTTGCCACCAGGAACCTGAGCGTGACCAATGCCGACTACACCCCGTACTGCGTTCCGGTTCCCGCCAACGGCAACTTGCCCGGTGGTGGCGGTGGACAACAGTGCGGGTTCTTCGACCTCAACCGCGTCATCGCGCCCAACAACCTGATCTTCAGTTCGAACAAGGTGGGCGGCATCCAAGACGTGTACGACGGCTTCGACATCGACGCCAACGCGCGGCTGGGCCGGAACATCATCGTGTCGGGCGGCGTCAATTGGGGCCGCGAGCGGATCAATACGTGCAACATGGTGGACGACCTGAGCCTCCAGCCCAGCGTGGGCATCCGTGCCACCGATCCGAGGACGGAGACCTTCTGCAACGTACGGCCGCCGTTCAACCCGACGTACAAGGGCCAGGTGGCGTATCCGTTGCCGGGTGGCGTCAGCCTGTCGGCAACGTTTCAGAGCCTGGCGGGTCCGGAACTGCGCGCGCAGTACCCCCTGAGCAACGCCATCGCGTCGCCCTCGCTGGGCCGCAACTTCACGAACGTGGCGCCCACGGTGGACATGGTGCAGTTGGGCAGACTCTACGGCGACCGCGTCTATCAGACGGATCTGCGGTTCAGCAAGATCATCAGGGCCGGCGGAGCGGTGATTCGTCCCACGATGTCGATTTACAACGTGTTCAATGCCAACCCGATCCAGGCGTACAACACCACGTTGGGGGCGGCATGGCTGTCACCGACGGTCATCCTCCAGTCCAGGTTTGCCGACCTCGGCGTGCAGATCGATTTCTAGCGAGAGTGCCAGTCTAGGGTCTACGGTCTCCAGTCGCCGGTCTCCGGTCTCCGGTCTCCGGTCGCCAGTCTCCGGTCTCCGGTCTCCGGTCTCCAGTTCGGAGGCTGGAGGCCGAGACGTGGGGTTCGTAGTTTGTAGTTCGTAGTCGAGGGGCCGGCGGCATGCGGCCTGCCGTCCCCCCGACTGCTAAAATCCACAGTCGTGTCCGTGGTCCGTTGGTCCCTCGCTCTCTGCTTGGCTGGCGCCCTGGCCGCGTGTAGCGCGCCAGACCGGCCGCCGGCGTCGGGCACTGGTCTCACGCTGCCGCGGCAGGTCACCTTCAACGAGCACGTCGCGCCCGTCCTCTACCAGCACTGCGCGACCTGCCATCGGCCCATCGAGGCCGACGGCGCGCCCACGACGTCAGGCGCGGCGGCGACCAGCCCTTCCGCCGATCCTCTCTGCGTGGCCGGTGCGCCGTTCAGCGTGCTGTCCTACGAGTCCGTTCGTCCACGCGCCACGGCGATGGCGGCGGCCGTCGCGCGCCGTGCGATGCCCCCGTGGCTTCCGGAGGCTGGGCACGGGGAGTTCCTGAACGAGCGCCGGCTGAGCGACGCGCAGATCGCGATCATTCAGGCCTGGGCGGACCAGGGTGCCGCGGAGGGCGACGCCTCGAAGGCGCCGCCGCAGCCCACTTGGCCCTCCGGCGGGTGGCAGCTGGGCACGCCGGATGTCGTGCTGACCAGCGACGTCGCGTACACGCTGCAGCCGAGCGGCCGCGACGTGTTTCGCAACTTCGTATTGCCGGTGTCGTCGACGGCCACGCGCTACGTGCGTGCGGTGGAGTTCCAGGCCGACAACCCACGCGTCCTGCATCACGCCAACATCGGCCTGGACGCAGCCCGCGTGGCGCGCCGGCTGGACAAACTCGATCGCGAAGCGGGATTTGCGGCCATGCCGGAGGACGACGTGCAGAGCGTCTTTGGTTGGTCGCCGGGCAAGGTGCCGGTGATGGAGCCGAAAGAGGCGGCCTGGGTGCTGGAAGAGGGCAGCGACCTGGTGGTCCAGCTCCACCTGGTGGCGAGTCGAACGGCTGAAACCGTTCGCCCGACCGTGGGGCTGTATCTGACCGACCAGCCGCCGACCCGCGCGCCCATCGCGGTCAAGCTCGAGTCCAAGGCCATCGACATCCCTGCCGGGGAGCCTCGCTATGTCGTGGAGGACGCCTACGAGCTGCCCGTCGACGTGGACGCGGTCAGCATCTATCCCCACGCTCACTACCTAGCGAAGGAGATGCACGGGACGGCGGTGCTGCCGGATGGGCGGCAGGTGTCCCTCATTCGCATTCGTTCGTGGGATGTGCGGTGGCAAGACCAGTATCGCTATCGCAGGCCCATCTCGTTGCCGCGTGGCACCACTGTGCGAATGCGGTTCACCTACGACAATTCGGCCGCCAACCCGCACAACCGCAACCGGCCGCCGCAGCGCGTCCGCTGGGGCGCCAATTCCACCGACGAGATGGGCGCCCTTTGGCTGGAGGTGGTGCCGCGCCGGCCGGAGGACGCGGCGGTCCTGTCCAAGGACCACGTGGTCCGCGCCCTGAAGGCCGATATCGCTGGCGCCGAGCTCCGCGTCCGCGCCGAGCCTCGAGACGCCGCGGTCCACAACCTCCTGGCGACCAAGCTGATGCAGGCTGGCCGGCTCGACGAAGCCAAGGCCCGCTTGGAGGAAGCCCTCCGGCTTGCGCCGAAAGACGCCGAGGCCCGCAGCAATCTTGGCACCGTCCTCCAGGCTCAGGGGGAAGTGGCCGGGGCGATTGCGTTACAGGCCGACGCCGTTCGTCTCGAGCCGGACGACGACCGGCTCCGCTTCAACCTGGGGAACGGCTACTACACCGCCGGGCGCCTCGAGGACGCGTCGCGGGAACTTCGCCGGGCCATCTCCATCAACGCCGACAACGGCGACGCCCACTTCAACCTGGCGATGATCGTGGGGCCGCAGGGCCGTGTGGACGAGGCGATTGCGCACCTGGAGCGCGCCATCGCGATCCAGCCACGGAACGGCGATGCCCACAGGAACCTGGCCGTGGCCTTGGGGCTGAAGGGACGTCTGGACGAGGCGATCCACCAGGCGCGCATCGCCAGACGGCTCCTGCCGGACTCCCGCGAGGTGGCGGACCATCTCGCGCGCCTCGAACAAGCGAAGGCCGCCCGCGATATCCTTCGTCCACGTGGTGGAGGCTAGAAACGTGATCGCAAGAATCGTGACCAAACGAGCTTTGTCGTGCGGCCTGATCGTCGCGTTCGCGTCCGTGCTGGACGTGGTGGCCCAGCGCGGCGGTAGCGCGCCGGTGTGGTTCGAAGGTGCGCGACTCCTCGTCGGGGACGGGAGCGCACCCGTCGAGAACTCCGCCTTTGTCGTCGAGGGCGATGCCTTCACATGGGTGGGCAGGAAGGGCGAGCGGCAGCCCCCGGCCGGCGCCGTTCGCGTGGACCTGTCGGGCAAGACGGTGATGCCCGCGCTCATCGATGGTCACAACCACATCGGGTTGGTCAACGAGAAGGACGGCAGCAACAGCAAGGCGAACTACAGGCGCGACAACCTGGTCGACCAGCTCGAGCGGTACGCCTACTACGGCGTCGCGGCCGGGTTGAGCATGGGCCTGGAGGCCGATGAAGAGTTGGCGTACCAGCTGCGCGACGAGGTGATTCCGAATGCGGCACGGTTTCTGACGGTGGGGAAGGGCATCGCGGCCACCCCGATCGGTGGTCCCACGGGTGAGCCCCGCCTGGGGATTCCGTACGGCGCGCGAACGGAGAAGGAGGGCCGGGCACACGTCAAGGAGTTGCGCGCGCGCGGCGTCCGCTTCGTGAAGATCTGGGTGGACGATCGCAATGGGGATGCTCCGAAGATCCAGCCGAACGTCTATCGGGCCATCATCGCCGAAGCGCATGCCAACGGCATGGAGGTGCTGGCGCACCTCAGCCGGACGTCGGCGTTGGCCGACGCCAAGGACCTGCTGCGCGCCGGTGTGGACGGGTTCGTGCACCTGGTTCGCGACAGGGACGTCGACGACGAGTATCTGGCGGCGGTGAAGGCACATCCGAAGGTGTGGTCGGGTCCGAACATCCCGGTTCCTTCGACGCGGGACTCGATCGCGTCCCTGGCCGAGACCTTGCCGGCGGCGCAAATCGACGCGATGCGCGCGCAGCTGACGCAACGAGAGGCGAACGGCAACCCTCCCAACGAGCTCTTCGAACTCCACTGCCGGAACCTCCGCAGGATCCACGCCGCGGGGATGGTCATTGGCATGGGGACGGATGGAACGGGCGACGGATTCGGTGCCCACGAGCAGATCGAAGCCTACACGCGTTGCGGGATGACGGCGATGGAGGCGTTGGTCGCCGCAACGGGCACCAACGCCCGGGTTCTCCATCTGGATCGGATGGGGACCATCGCGGCCAGGAAAGAGGCCAGCTTCAACGTGCTGGACGCCAACCCGCTGGACAGCATCACCAACACCCGGCGCATCGCCACGGTCTACCTGAGAGGCAAGGAACTGGATCGTCAGGCTCTGAAGGCCAGGTTCACGGCCGGGCCTGGGCGCGCGCTTTCGACGGACGTCAGCGCGCCAGGGGTGGCGGCCTGCGATCGCGCGTGTCTCGAGGCCACGCTCGACGGCTATGTCGAGGCGCTCCTGGCACGCGACCCGTCGCGCCTGCAGCTCGCCACACCGGGCCCGACATTCACGGAGAACGGCCAGCGCCTGGAACTGGGCGACGGCCTGTGGCACACCGTGACCGGTCGGGGCCGGTACGCGCTGAAGCTCGCCGACGTGGAAGCCGGCCAGGCCGTGCTGATGGGCACGATCCGGGAGGCCGATGTGCCGACCATTCTCGTGGCGCGCCTCAAGGTGACGAACCGTCGCATTGCCGAGGTCGAGACGCTCGTGATCCGCAACCAGACGGCCGCCGAGAGCCTCGATGCGATCGGGGCACCTCGACGCGTGTGGGCGCAGCCCGTGCCGGAGTCGGAACGCTCTACCAGGGCAGAGCTGATACGCATCGCGAACATGTACTTTTCCGGCATCGAGCTCAACGACGGCAAAGGCGTGTATCCGATCGCCGACACGTGCGCACGGCTCGAGAACGGGGCCGTGACCGCCGGAGACCCCGCGGTGGTGCTCGGGAGCGCCGCGCCCGCGGGGGCCAGCGCCTCGCGCGTCCGGCTCGGATGCCGCGAGCAGTTCCAGACCGGCATGTTCCACTACGTCACGCGCATTCGCGATCGCCGTTTCGTGCTCGTCGACCAGGAGCGCGGGCTGGCGTTCGCCTTCGCGTTCTTCGACAACGCCGCCGGGGAGGCGCGCAACGTCACGCTGACCGACGGCCGGAAGGTGGTGTCGGGGTCGGCCGTTCCGTGGACCTGGCAGATCGCTGAAGTATTCAGGATCGAGAAGGGTCTCATCGGCGACGTAGAATCCGTGCTGCATCCGGTGCCCTACGGCATGGGGTCCGGGTGGAGCAGCTACGGAGAGGCGATGTCCAGCAAACCCCAGTGGTAAGACCACGCTGTTCACGGGCGAGGAGACGATGAGACAAATCCTGATTGGCGTGGCGCTGGTGTCGTGTGTCGCAAGTGCGGGCGCGGTGGCCCGGGCACAAGGGGGCGCCGCGGTCGGCCCGGCTCGTCCGCTGGCGCTCGTCGGAGGGACGCTCATCGATGGCAGCGGCGCCGCGCCCGTGCGCGACAGCGTCGTGTTGGTCCGGGGCGACCGGATCGAACGCGTCGGCACGGTGGCGTCGTTGCCCGTGCCCGGCGGCTACGAGCGCATCTCTACCGAAGGGATGACCGTGCTCCCCGGTCTGTGGGACCTGCACGTGCATCTCATCTACAGCGGACATCCCAATCCGGGCGCGTGGTTCCGCCACGCGGCGGAGTTCGAGGGCGTCACGATCCCGGCATCGGCGCGCCAGATGCTGATGGCGGGTGTGACCAGCGTCCGTGACCTGGCGGCGCCGGCCGATGCCATCTTCGGCGTGAAGAAGCGCATTGCCAGCGGCGCGCTGCCGGGGCCGACGCTCTACGCCGCCGGGCCCGCGCTGGCGAAGCTGGCCCCGGGGCAGGCCACGGTCACCAGCCAGTTCCTGCCCATCGCCGGCGAAGCGGACGCGCGCGCCAAGGTGCGGCAGCTCGCCGACGCCGGCGCCGATCTCATCAAGATCTTCTTCGTGGACCGCATGACGCCGGAAGAGCGGAGCGCGCTCGTCAGCGAGGCGCACGCGCGCGGCAAGAAGGTGGCGATGCACGGCTCCACCGACGCCGAGATTCGCCTGGGTCTGGCCCTCGGCATCGACGACTTCCAGCACATCGGCATCGACAGCCCCGAGTACGCCCCCGACATCATGGCCAGTCTTCGCGAGCGCGTGAAGGCGGGGCCGCCGCTGTACTGGACGCCTACCGTTGGCGCCAACGGGCTGCTCAACGCCGACTACTTTGCCACCAAGCCCGAGATCCTGGACGATCCAGAGGCGTTTCTCGGACTGCCTCCCAACCTTGTCGAGGAGGTGAAGCGTGGCTGGCAGGCGTATCAGGCGCGGCCGTCGCGCCCCGGTTCCGAGGCCATCGTCCGGCGGAAGATCGCGCAGATGCAGGAGGCCGGCGTGCGAGTCCTCTTCGGCAGCGACGAGGGCAGCGCGGGAGAACCGGCCCGGCACGCCACGTGGATGGACGCGGATCTCTGGGTGCGCGTGCTCGGGATGGACCCGATGGTCGTACTGCGAAGCATGACGGCCGACGCCGCGCGCGCCATGGGCGTGGACGGTGACGTGGGGACGGTGGCCCAAGGGAAGCGCGCCGACGTGATCGCCGTGCTCGGCGATCCGCTGCGCGACATCGGCGTCCTGCGGGAACCGAAGGTGGTGGTGGCGCGAGGCCGGCGCTACCGCTAGGGAGTTGCCATGCGAACTGTTCTCGTCCTGACGATCCTGCTGACAGCGGGAGTGGCCACCGCGCAGACGGGGCCGCCGTCAGCGGCCGCCTGCGAGCGCCTGGCCGCGGTGTCGCTGCCGAACACGGTGATCACGCTCGCGCAGGTGGTGGACGCCGGTGCGTTCGTCGTGCCTGCCAATCCGGCCGGCCGAGGTGGAGGTGGGTCTTCGGCGCTCGCGGGCACGATCGGCGCCGTCCCCGACGTGCCAGGGCGGGTGACGGCCAATACCGCGGGCCTGGGACTGGGCTACAACGGCGGCCGCGGCATCCCGCCGTTCCGCGCGCTGCCCGCGTTCTGCCGCGTGGCGGCGACGCTGAGGCCGTCGGCCGCGTCCGAGATCCGCATGGAACTGTGGATGCCGGCCGTCGGCTGGAACGGCAACTTCCGCGGCACGAGCCCCAACGGCCTGGGCGGCGTCATCAACTACAACGCGATGGGCGTGGGCCTGACCGACGGCTTCGCGGTGGCCAGCACCGACACCGGGCACCAGGGCGGCGACACCGCGTGGATGCGCGTGCCGGACAAAGTGACCGACTTCGCCGGCCGCGCGATGCACGAGACGACGGTGGCGGGGAAGGCTCTGACCCAGGCGTACTACGGCCCCGCCCCCCGGTTCTCCTACATGATCGAGTGCGGCGGCGGATCGGCGGCGGCCCTGCACGAGGTCCAGAAGTACCCGGCCGATTACAACGGCGTCGTCGTCGGCGGCCATGCCGCGCACCTGACACGGCAGATTTTCGGCCAGGCGTGGCTGTGGGAGGCGTCGCACCCGGGCGGCGTAGCGGTGCTGCCGGCGGCGAAGCTGCCCGTCATCCATCAAGCCGTCCTCGACAGGTGCGACAAGCTCGATGGCGTGCAGGACGGATTGCTCGAGGACCCCATCCGCTGTACGTTCGACCCCAAGGAGATCGCCTGCCGGTCGGGCGACGGCCCGACATGTCTGACCCCGCCCCAGGTGGAGGCGGCCCAAAAGATCTACGCGGGCCCGACAAACCCACGCACGAAGGAACGGGTCTGGTCGCCGCTCTATCGGGGCAGCGAACTCGACTGGACCTTCTTCACCGAGGCGCCAGGCCCCGCCGGCATCGCCATCAGCACGTTGCGCGACGTAGTCCTGAAGGATCCGACCTGGGACTTCCGGACCAGCCCCATCGACTACGACCGCCACGTGGCGCTGGCCGACCAGTCGGACCTTGCCCGCGTGAACGCGTCCAACCCGGACATCTCGGCGTTCGTCAAACAGGGCGGCAAGCTCATCCTGTCGGGCGGCTGGAACAATGCTCTCGTGCCGGCTGGCGCGGTCCTGGACTACTACCAGAACGTGGAACGCACGATCGGCGCGGCCAGCACACGGCAGACGGTTCGCTTGTATATGGTGCCGGGAATGATCGAATGCAATGGTGGGCCTGGCACCGACACCTTCGACATGCTCGGCGTCATGCGCGGCTGGGTCGAGCGCGGGCAGGCGCCCAACGAGGTGCTCGCGTCGCGCGTCGAGCGCGGGCAGGTGGTGCGCACGCGGCCGCTCTGTGCCTATCCCCAGGTGGCGACGTACCGGGGCGAGGGGAGCACGGACGACGCCAGAAGCTTCGTCTGCAAGTAGCGGTCAGCCGACCGACACCGCACGGGAGGGCGTGGGACTCACGGAAGCCGAACGGTGAGGGGCTTGCCCTTCTCGGCAATCCGGAAGAGCAGGACCCTGGTGGGCGCCAGGATGTCGGATTCCGAGATCTCGGCCGGAGACTCCATGACGATGTCGCCGACCTTGAAGGACTCGACGGGCTTGCCATCGACCATGCGGCGCTGCGCGCCCTCGATCATCCAGGCGAACGAGTACGCGTTGTGGTAGTGCCGGGACTGATGCTGCGGGCCGATGGTTTCGATGCCGATGGCCAGCTCTTTGCCTGGACACCAGTCCCCGAGATCGATCTGCTTGAGCGGGGACACCTGCCCCTGGGCCATCAGGCTCGAGACCAGCCAGGTCTGCGAGGCCACGCCCGCCACGAACGACACCACGATCAGAGCCGCGACGGTCAGCTTCGACATGAAGTTCCTCCGCTTGTTGGCCTACGTTTGCCGGGTTACCGGGGCGGAGGCGCACCGGCCTCCACGGGGAGCGCAAACGCGGTGACGCTCGTCCCCGACCCGATGACCACATGCTGTCGGCCATCCACCATGAACGTCATCGGCGCCGCGCCCCAGATCGGCGCGCCGGTGGGGTAGAACCACAGGTTCTTCCCGCTCCCCGCGTCGAAGGCCATGAAGTTGCCCTCGTTGTCGCCGGCAAAGACCACGCCTGCCGCCGTGGACATCACGCCGGCCATCGTCGGCGTGGGGTACTTGAACTCCCATTTGCGTTCGACGGTGGTCGGGTCGATCGCGCGCAGGACGCCGTAACTGCGCGCGGCATCTCTCAACACAGTGCCGCTGTTCGAGATGCGGCCTGGCACGATCGTTTCTTTCACGGGGCGATACTCGGCGCACGTCTCCCGCACCGTCACGAAGAACAGCCGGCGCGCGGCGTCGTAGGACGGCGGCATGTAGTTGGTGCTGCCCCACTGGTCGGGGAGGCACCCCTTGGTGCCGTCGTTGAGGACGACGGGGTGGCCGTTCGCGTCCAACTCGCGCGCCCAGGTGGTATCGCTGAAGGGCTTGCCCACGAGGAGCTTCCCCGTCGCGCGATCGAAGACGTAGAAGAAGCCGTTCCGGTTCGCGACCATCACGACCTTGCGCGGCTGCCCGCCGATTGGCACCTCGGCCAGCACGGGCACGTGGTTGGAATCCCAGTCGTGGATGTCGTGCGGCGTGAACTGGTGATACCACCGGAGCTTCCCCGTGGCGGCGTCCACCGCGATGAGGGACGCGGTGTGGAGATTGCTGCCCTTGCGATCGTCGCCGTAGTAGAGCGGGTTCGGGTTGCCCGTGCCCCAGTAGAGGAGGTTCAGGTCCGGGTCGTAGCTGCCGGTGACCCAGGTGGCCCCTCCGCCACGCGTCATCGACTCGGCCCCGGGCCATGTGTCGCTGCCGGGCTCGCCGGGGGCCGGCACGGTGTAGAAGCGCCAGATGCGGGCACCGGTCGCCGGGTCGTAGGCGTCCAGGAAGCCGCGGGTGGGGAAATCGCCGCCCGAGATGCCCACGATCACCTTGCCGTCGATCACGAGCGGGGCCGCCGTGGCCGCGTAGCCGATCTTGTAGTCGGCCATGGCCGTGTCCCAGAGCACCGTCCCGGTCTTGGCATCGAGCGACATCACGTGCGCGTCGGGCGTCACCATGAACAGGCGGTCGCCCAGGATGCCGAAGCCGCGATTGACCGGCGAGATCGCGCCGTAGGTCAGGTCGGTCGGCAGATCCCGACGATAGCGCCAGAACGGACGCCCGGTGCGCGCGTCGAGCGCCCAGGCGCTCCCGAACGGGCCCGTGAGGTACATCACGCCGTCCACCACGAGCGGCGTCCCTTCGAAGCCGCGTCGCGGCACGATCCCGGTTTGGAACGTCCAGCGCGCGGCCAGGCGATGAACGTTCTCCGGAGTGACCTGCCGCAGCGGGCTGTGGCGTTGCCCGCTGTAGTCACCGGAAAACGAGGCCCAGGCCGTGGCGTTGCGATACCCCGCCAGCAGATCCTGATAGGTGACGCCCGACGCTGCGCGCTCCTGAGAGAGGAGCGCCGCAACCGGTAACGCCGCCAGGAGCGTTGCGAGCACCAGCGATCGACGAACCGTCATATGACCTGCCCCCTCATGGCCGGCGCGACGTGGCGGGCCGAAGCGTGCCCAGGAACCGCAGGAGGTCGTCGAGGTCGCCGCCGGTCAGCTGATCCGTCCCGAAGGCCGGCATCACGGACGTGGCCTCGCGCACCACCTCCCGGAGGTCGCCCTTCAGATAGCCCTGCAGACGTTCCTGCGTGTCCATCACTTGTATCGAGAACGCGTCCTCGCTTTTCCGTAGCGCCCGCACGCGCCGCCCGTCGCGGGTCACCAGCGTAACGGGCTCGAATCCCGGGGCCAGGGACGCACTGGGGGTCCGGATGGCCGCGGCCAGCTGCTCGCGCGATTGATTCACGCGGGACAGGTCTGGGCCCAGCCGGCCGCCGCGGTCCTTGACCTTGTGACACGTGCCGCAGGAGGCCCAGAACAGGCGCTCGCCGTTTTCCGCGTTGCCCGACAGCTCCGCCGCGTTCGGCGTGTCGCTGATGCTTCGCAGATAGGCGACCAGGGCCCGCAGCTGGTCGTCCGGCGCGGTGCTGGACGGCATGATGGTATTGGGCACGCCGTTCCGGATGGTCTGGAAGACCTGGGCGTCGGTGGCTCCGGCCGACCACAGGCGTGTCAGGTCGTGGGCGGCCACGCCTTTGCCGTCCGCGCCGTGGCATTCCGCGCAGCGTTCGCGGAAGAGCGTGGCACCGGTCCGAACCTGTGCGTTGTCCTGCGGTGCGGACGGGGTGGGCGGTGCCTGCGCGACGACAACCGTGCTGAGGATAGCGGCGCTGAGGGCAGCGACGCTGAGCGCCGCGGCGCCGGCCAGGGCGGCCGCAAGGCGAGCTGATGTTCGTGCACGATCGGCCATGTCGACGGTGGCTATCTTCTCATCAATATGGGGTTCTTAGTGCATCAGGACGCCGCCATCGGCAATCAGCGTCGAGCCGTGCACGAAGTCGGCGGCCGGCGACACGAGCCACGCGCAGCATTCAGCGATCTGCTCCGCGGACCCCACCTTGCCCACGGCGGCCACCACCTCGCGGCGGCGCTGGGGGTCGTTCATGGCCGAGGCCACAAACGGCGTGTCGATGAAGCCGGGCGCCACGGCGTTGACGGCGATGCCGCGATCACCGAGGGCGCGGGCGCAGCTCTTCATCATGGTCAGCACGGCCCCTTTGCTCGTGGCATAGGCCCCGGTGGCCACATACCCGCCTCCGGTGAGGCTGGAGATGCTGGCCACCATGCAGATGCGCGCGCCGGGCTGCATCAGCTTGGCCGCCTCGCGGACGCTGAGGAAGGACCCGATCACGTTGATGTCGAAGAGGCGCCGGAACTGCGTGGGCGTGGTGTCGAGGAACGGCGCGGTCTCGATCACGCCGGCGGCCGTGACCAGCGCGTCCAGCTCACCCCACGCCCCCTGCACCGTCTGGAACGCCTGGATGGTCGAGGCTTCGTCGGCCACGTCGATCTCGACCGCCAGCCCGGCTGTCCCCGCGGTGGCCCGCGCTCCCGCCAGATTCCGATCGAGGCAGGCCACGCGCCAGCCGTCGCTGAGCAATCGCCGTGCGGTCGCCGCGCCGATGCCGCTCGCGGCTCCCGTCACCGCGGCGCGTTTGCCGCCTCCAGGTTCTGCACTCGCCGATGAGGTCATCTCCCGGAGCCTAGCACACGGGTTTGCCCGTCGCTCTCCGTCAGGCTGCGCCGAATGCCACGGACCGTGACGCCAGTGCGCGTCGGGACTAACGGCTGTGCTGTCGGGCCCAGTTGCATGAAAACAGTTGTCAGAGTCTTGACTGTCGTGATCACGAACAGCTATGGTCCTCGCCTTCGGTGCGGCGCTTTCAATGCGATGCCAGTCCAGCGAGGGACCCATGAAACGGAGCCTCAGTAGTCTCGGCGCGCTCACCCTCCTCCTGGCGACGGCCACCTCGCCTGGCAGCATCTCCGCGGCCGGCGGCCAGGCCGAGCCTCGCGGGCAACAAGCGCGCGCTGCTGCGAGCCCCGCGCGATCGAACAGCCGCTACATCGTTCGGATGGCCGAGCTGCCCGTGTCGTCGTACGACGGGACGGTACCCGCATTGGCGGCCACCAGGCCGGCGCGTGGTCAGAGAGTAGACCGCACCCATCCCGCGGTCGTTGGCTATGCCGGCTACCTGGACGGGCGGCACGACGACGCCCTGCGGCGTGTCGGCGGAGGCCGCAAGCTCTACGATTATCGATACAGCTTCAACGGGTTCACCGCTGAATTGACCGATGCGCAGGCCGACGCGCTGAAGAGCATCGGCGGCGTTCTGAGCGTCACGAAGGACGAGCTGCAGCACTCGGACACCTCCTCCACGCCGACCTTCCTCGGGCTGACCGAACGAGCCGGTCTCTGGAACCGACTCGGTGGACCTGACCGGTCCGGCGACGACGTGATCATCGGCGTGGTGGACTCGGGCGTCTGGCCCGAGAGCCGAAGCTTCTCCGACAAGGCATTCAAGAACCACGGCAGGGATGACGACTTTGGCCGCGGCGGCCGGGATGCCTGGAGGCGTGGCCATGACTGGGGCGACGGTCCGTTCAACTTCGAACGCCACTCGAAGTGGAAGGGCATCTGCGAGACCGGCGAGGCCTTCGGCAAGCATGATTGCAACCGCAAGCTGATCGGCGCCCGCCGCTTCAACGAGGCGTGGGGAGGCGACGCGGGCCTCAAGGCCGAGCGTCCGTGGGAGTACGCGTCACCACGCGACTACAACGGCCACGGCACCCACACGGCGTCCACCGCCGGCGGCAACCGCGGCGTGTTCGCCACCGGCCCCGCGCGCATCTTCGGTCAGCTCAGCGGCATCGCGCCGCGGGCCAGGATCGCGGTCTACAAGGCGCTCTGGTCGACCGAAGACGGCAGCCTGGCCAGCGGCTTCACGTCCGATCTCGTGGCGGCGATCGATCAGGCGGTGGCCGACGGGGTGGATGTGATCAACTACTCGGTCAGCGGCTCGCTGACCAGCTTCCTCGACGCCGCGGAAATCGCGTTCCTGTTCGCGGCCGACGCGGGCGTATTCGTGGCCGCGTCGGCCGGCAACACCGGCCCGCCCTCCAGCACGGTGGCGCATCCCTCGCCATGGATCACCACGGTTGCGGCGGCTACTCACAGACGGTCCGGTGTGGGCTCGGTGACGCTCGGTAGCGGCCAGACGTTCAGCGGACCGTCACTGGCGACCTCCGTCGGCGCGCGGCTGATCGATTCCACGGCCGCCGCGTTGCCGGGCGCCGACCCCGTTGCCGTCAGCCTGTGCTTCAACACGGCAGACAACGGCGGGACGCCCGCGCTGGATCCGGCGAAGGTGGCCGGAAAGATCGTGGTTTGCGACCGCGGTGTCACGGCCCGCATCAACAAGAGCCTGGCCGTCCGCGAAGCCGGCGGCGTGGGGATGATTCTCCTGAACGTGGCACCAGGCACCGTGAACGCCGACCTGCACTTCGTGCCCACCGTGCACCTGGCCGACACGGACCGTGCCGCCGTGAAGATCTACGCGGCACGCGCCAGCCCGACGGCCACCATCAAGAAGGCGAGCCTCGTCTTCGACGTGCCGGCGCCGCTGACGGCCAGCTTCTCCTCCCGTGGGCCGCTCCAGGCCGGCGGCGGCGATCTGCTGAAGCCCGATCTGATTGCGCCGGGCCAGGACATCGTCGCGGCGGTCGCGCCGCCCGGCAATGCCGGGCTCAACTTCAATATGTACAGCGGCACGTCGATGTCGGCTCCGCATGTCGCGGGCCTGGCGGCGCTGCTGATGGACCTTCACGAGGACTGGACGCCGATGATGATCAAGTCGGCGTTGATGACGACGGGCACCGACGTGCTCGACGGCGGCGTGCCGGCCCCCAACGCCAACCCGGTGCTGATCTTCCGCCAGGGCGCCGGACATGTGAGCCCGAACGACGCCGCGAACCCCGGTCTGGTATTCGACTCGGACATCAACGACTGGTTCGCGTTCCTGTGCGGCGCCACGACGGGCGTGAACCCCGCGGTGTGCGGCGGACTGTCGGCCGCGGGTTACTCCCTGGACCCCAGCGACATGAACGGGGCCTCGATCGCGATCGGGAGCCTGGCGGGCACGCGGACGATCACACGAAAGGTGACCAACGTGGGCGGCTGGGTGGCAACGTACACGCCCACGGTGACGGGCATGGCCGGCTACACTGTCAAGGTCAGCCCCTCATCGCTCACCATTCGTCCAGGGCGGACGAAGTCCTTCACGGTCACGTTCACGAGAACCGACGCCCCGCTGAGCGCGTACACCGGGGGCCAGTTGACCTGGCACGACGGGCGGCACTCGGTGCGCGTGCCGATGGTGGTGCGCCCGGTGGCGTTGGCCGCGCCAACGGCCGTGGCCAGCGCCGGATGGCCAATCGACTACAACGTGAGCTTCGGCTACACGGGAGCCTTTACAGCCACACCTCGTGGGCTGGTTCCCCCGCTCACCACGGCTGGGGCCGTCGCCGATGATCCCACCGACGCGTTCGATCCGGGCGGGGCAGGGGTGGTGGCGATCCCGGTGGTGGTTCCCGCAGGGACCACTCACGCTCGGTTCTCGCTCTTCGACGCCAATGTGACGCCGGCCAGCGACATCGACCTCTACGTCTTCCGGGACGGCGTGTTGGTGGGTGGCAGCTTCAGCGGGACGTCGCAGGAAGAGGTCGACTTCTCGAACCCGGCGCCGGGCAACTACACGGTGTACGTGCACGGATTCAACGTGCCTGGCACCGCCGAGTTCACGCTGTTTTCGTGGCTGCTGGGCTCGGCTTCGGCCGGCAACATGATCGTGACCGCTCCGGCGGCCGCCACCACGGGGGCGACCGGCACGGTGACCATCACGTTCAGCGGCCTGTTGCCGGGCGTCAAGTACCTGGGCTCGGTTCTCTACTCGGGATCGGTCGGCCTGCCGAGCCCGACCATCGTTCGCGTCGACCCGTAACGACGCGTTGATTGCGCCCTGACTGCGGCCGGCCTCGAGTGCCGGCGCGGTCAGTCGCTGCCGCGCGCTCCGTGCGGGCTAGCAGCCCGTGGTGGAAGTCCCGCGTCGCACCGAGCCGGGCCGGTCGGTCCGCAAAGCGGACCGACAAAGCAGTGCTGGCCCGGTCGGGTCGCTCGCGACCCGACGCGGCTGACCAGGCGCGACGACCGAGAATATTGAGCATATTTGAGGGAGGAGCAACGCCGTCAGGCGGGATGCATCGCCCGGCGAATGCAGCGGGACTTCCACCACGGGCTGCTAGCGCGAGCCGGAGGCGCCCGGTGGCGTGCCGCCGATCTGGTGGCGCTTGAACTTCCAGCGGCCATCCTCGCGCACGAACTGGTCGTAGTAGTTGGCGATGATCGTGACCTGCAACCGATTCTCGGTGTTGGTCGTGACCCATGTACCGCGGCTGAATCCCACGGCGCTGTCGCCGGTCACGTCCACGGTCTGGTTCATCACCAGGTGAAAGTCGCGGCCTGGCACCGGTGCGCCGTTCTTCGTCAGGAGTCCCCGTAGCAGGTCACGGATGGCCGCGGGTCCCGTGGCGGAGTTGCCCGTGCCCCCGGAGAATTCGGCGTCCTTCGCCCACAGCTGCTCGAACCCTGCAAAGTCGCGGTTGTCGAGCGTGGTGGCGTAGCTCACGAGCAGCGCGCGGATTGCATCGCGATCCTCGAGCGTCTGCACGCGGGCCGCCAGCCCGCTTGGCGCCGGCGCCTGGCCAGCGATCTTGACGACGGAACCAGCCGCTATCGCCGCGCACACCGAGAACAACGCAACCCTGGCTCGCATGATTCCTCAGCTCCTTACCGCGCCGGTTGGCTTGGTAGAAAACTTGACCGCTTGAATTCTAACCAAGTGAGTCAAGTTTTCTCCGCCCCGCGGAACGCGGGGCCAAAAGACACTGCTCTAGCGAGGCGGAGCCTGCACGCTTGTTGGTCCGAGGCGCAGCCTCGCTAGAACTTCGAGCACGTACGAGCTCACGTCGCGAATCTGTTCGGGCGTGAACGTCGCGCCAAACGGCGGCATGTCGTTGCGGCCCGCGGTCACCGTGCGCATCATGGCAGCGAGATCGGTGAGAGCCGCCAGCGATGGAGCCGCGCCGTGCCCACCCTTGCCGTCCGCGCCGTGACAGATCACGCAGGCCTGTTCGTAGAGCCGCTGGCCGGCGGCAATGTTGGCGATCGGCGCGCGCGGCGCGCCATCGGTGACGGCAGCCGCCGCCACGGCGGCGGCGGGCGGTGCCGGCGCGGCTGTTTGTCGCGACACCGGCCGTCCGGGTTCGGCGGGCGGAAGCGTCCCGTCGAGGCCGAACAACCACACGCTGTCCCCCCGCGCGGACCCGAGCAGCGCGGCGCCGGCCGAGAATGCCAACACGTACTGCTTGCCCTTGTGCTCGAACGTGCTCACCGGCGCGTGCATCCCCGCGCCGGTCTGGAACTCCCACAGCTGCTTCCCGTTGGCCGAGTCCAGCGCCGTGAGCCGTCCGTCGCTGCGCCCGACGAACAGCAGCCCGCCCGCCGTGGCCAGCGTGCCGCTGTAGCACTGCTCCGGCCACTGATAGCGCCAGGCGATCTTGTTGGTCGTGACGTCCAGCGCCGCGATGATGCCGGTGCGCGCCACGCGGGTGAAGGTCGTCGCGCCGCCGAGATACGCGACACCATTGGTCGGCGTCACGAACGTTCCATCCCCGCCGCCCGTGTAGCCGTTGATCACCGACGACGCGCACACGAACAGCCGCTGCTGCGCCGGGTCGTAGGCGCTCGGCGGCCAACTGGCGCCTCCCCAGATGCCGGGCGCCACGATCGTGGGGTCCTTTCCCATGAACGGCGTGAAGATGCGGCCGTCGTTGACGAGCGCCGACCCCTCCGGCGCGATCTGGATGAACTGCGGCACGATGGCGTCGCCGCGTGGAAACGGCTGCGTCTTCGCGGTGGCCTGCCGCGGTTCCTGGGGAACGGGCTTCTCGTCGATGCCGATGAGCGGCTTCCCGGTTTCCCGATCGAGGATGTACGCCCAGCCGGTCTTGCCCACCTCGACGACGGCCTTGCGCATGCGGCCGCCGATCGTCACGTTCATCAGGACGACGGGGTTGACCGCGTCGTAATCCCAGATGTCGTGATGGACCTGCTGGAAGTGCCAGCGGTACTTGCCCGTCGCCGCGTCAATCGCCAGCATCGACGCCGCGTACAGGTTGTCGCCGGCGCGGAAGGAGCCGTTGTAGTCGGGAGCCGCGTTGCCGGTCGAGAAATAGAGGAGGCCGAGCTCGGGATCGAAAGCCGGCGTCTGCCAGATCGCGGCGCCGCCGTACTTCCACGCGTCGTTGTCCTTGGGCCACGTTTCATGACCGGGTTCTCCAGGACCGGGAATCGTGTAGAAGGTCCAGATCAGCCGGCCATCCTTCGCGTCGTAGGCCTTGAGGCGGCTCCGCGTTCCTCGATCGCCGCCGGCAAAGCCGACGATGACCATGTTGTTGACGTACAGCGGCGCCGCGGTGATGGAGAAGTTTTCCTGCCACCGCTCGGCCTGAATCGACCACGCCACTGTTCCCGTCCCGCGGTCGAGCGCCAGGAGCTTGCCGTCGAGCTGTCCGATGAAGACTTTGTCCTCGCTGATGGCGACACCCTTGTTGTTCCAGCCACAGCACACGGAGGTGATGTTCGGGTCGAGGTTCGCGGTGTACTGCCATAGGATCTCGCCGCCGTCGATCGACAGCGCGAAGACGTCGTTGGCCCCCGTGCTCACGTAAGCGACGCCGTCGTGCACGAGCGGTTGGGCGAAGCCCGAATACTGCGGCGCGGTGCCGGAGCCGCGCAGGCGGGCGCGCCACATTCCCTTGAGCTGCGTGACGTTGGCGCGGCTGATGGCCATCAGCGGGGAGTAGCGCTGGTTGGACAGGTTCCCGCCGTTGGTGGGCCAGCTCGTGGTCGGCGCGGCGGCCAGCGCGGTCGCGGAGAAGCCGCGTTCGCCGGCGTCCGGGCGCTGGGCGTACCCCGACACCGCCAGCAGCACCGCCAACGAGACGCCGATCGCCGCGGAGAAGGACGAGCGCATGGTCGATTGCTCCTTGTGTCTCGTGCCCGAAGTCAATTGCCGACCAGATGCGCGGCGCTGCGGTTGTTCTCTCCGCAGACGAACTCGATCAGTTCGGTGTCGGGCATCAGGCGTTGCTGGAGTGTGAACGCGAACGGCTTCGTGAAGGTCTTCGGGTCGTTGACCATGACGTCGATTTCCAGCGTGCCGTAGTTCAGGCGGCGAAATCGCTCGGTCACCCGTGCCTGGTCGGTGGCGGGCGTGCCGCGTTCATCGATCCACGCCTGGTCCTTGAAGCCCACCGATTCCACGACCAGCGTGTCGCCGTCCCACCGACCCACCGAATAGCCGTACCACCAGGGTTCGAACTCGCCCGTGGGCAGCTGCCGGCCGTCGGTGAAGATCTGGCGCTGGCCGTCGTTGGCTTCATACAAGAGCGCGACGAGGTCGGGTGTCTGGATGATCTTCCGCGGCTGCGGGTGCAGGTGCAGCTGGATTGGATGCAGGGGCAGGCAGAGTGCATCCGGATGGTCTTTGCTGTTCTGCCCGAAACGCTGGGCCTTCAGCCGCGCTGCCCAGGGCAGTATCGGGAGCCCCTGCGGCACTGCCGCAGCCAGATCGCGAAAGGCCTGCGAGGGACCGATGCCCGAAAAGGCTCCTGGTGCCGGCACTTCGCCCGGCAGCAAGCCCTTGTCCCAAATGCCCGAGAAGTCCGGCTTGCCGTCAGGGGTGCGCGGCGTGGGCGCCTGCATGTTCACGCGGCCATCCGCGGTCCGCGGCGCGGCGGCCGACCTCACGGTGGGCCACTGCGCCAGGAGTGTCGCTGGCAACAGTAGAACGCCCAGGCAGGCCAGGGTCTTCATCGAATCACGACCTTCGTGATCCTCGGCGGCGTCGTGGGCTGGCTCATCTCGCCATCGGGCCCTCTGGTGGTGGGCGTTTCCGCGATGGCGTCCACCGCTTCCATGCCGGTTGTGACCCTCGCGAAGATCACGTAGTTGGGCTGCAGGGGATAGTCGGCGAGCATGATGAAGAACTGGCTGCCGTTCGTGTTGGGCCCCGCATTGGCCATCGCGATCAGGCCACGTCGATAGCCGCCTTGGTACAGCGCCGACGCCGCGTCGATCTCGTCGGCGAACGGCGGACCCCACGCGCTCTCCCCGCCGGTGCCATCGCCCGAAGGGTCTCCGCCCTGGATCATGAACCCTTTGACGATGCGGTGGAAGGTGAGCCCGTCGTAGTAGCCGTGCTCGGCCAGCAGGCGGAAGTTCTCGACGGCCGTCGGGGCGTCGGTCGCCAGTAGCTCGATCTCGATCGGACCTTTGTCGGTCTCGATGACCCCATGCAAGCCGCCCGAACTCTTGGCGCCGGCGGGCACCTTTGGATTGCCTGACGTTGGGGTGCACCCGGCCATGGAGAGGAAAGCGGCGCACCACAGGAGACACGGCAGAGCAGGCACTGCGGCGCGAGGCCGCCGATGAGGGATGGACACGAAGACGAGAATAAGGCGATCGGGTCGCCACCACCAACTTTCGGGTAGCATCCCACCCATGGAACTGGCCCCGGGGCAGCAACTCGGACCGTACGAAATCATCGGCCCATTGGGATCGGGCGGGATGGGTACGGTCTACCGGGCCCGCGACACGCGCCTGGGCCGTGACGTGGCGATCAAGGTGTCCTCCGGCCGTTTCAGCGAACGGTTCGAACGCGAGGCGCGGGTGATCGCGCAGCTCAACCATCCCAGCATCTGCACGCTGCACGACATCGGGCCGGACTACCTGGTAATGGAGTTGGTGGAAGGCGAGACGCTGGCCGAGCGCGTGAGCGCGGGTCCCATGCCGGCTCATGAGGTGGTCCACATCGCGGAGCAGATCGCCGAGGCGCTGGACGTGGCGCACGACCGCGGCGTGGTTCATCGCGACCTGAAGCCGGGCAACGTGATGATCCGTCCGGACGGGCGCGTCAAGGTGCTGGATTTCGGCCTGGCGAAAATGGGCGGCACGCCTTCGGTGTCCAGCGACGAATCGCCGACGGTCATGTTGGACGACACCCGGGCGGGCGTGATCCTGGGGACGGCCTCGTACATGTCGCCCGAGCAGGCCATGGGCAAGTCGGTGGACAAACGGGCCGACGTCTATGCCTTCGGCGCGGTGGTCTATGAGATGGCCACCGGCGAGCGGTTGCATCGGGGCGGGACGACCACGGAAGTGCTGGCGTCGGTGCTCAAGGAGGAGCCGCGGTGGGACCGCGTGCCTCCGCAGTTCCGGAAGCTGCTGCGGCGCTGCCTCGCCAAGGACCCGCAGCAGCGTCTGAAGCACGTCGGCGACGTGATGGCGTTGGCCGAGGAGGGCACTGTCGATTCCGGGCCGATGCCGGCCGTCAGCACGGCCGCGTCTCGCCGCGGTTGGCTGTGGCCGGCGGCAGCCGTGCTGCTGCTGGCGGCTGCCGGAGCGGCCTGGTGGGCCGTCGGACGTGGCCCGCAGAAGGTGGAGGTGTTGCGCTTCCAGATCCTGGAGGACGGTAAGTACAAGCTTCAGAACGCCAGCCCGGCCGTGTCCCCCGACGGGAAGTGGGTGGCGTTTCAGGCACCCGGCACCGACGGCCTGTCGCACATCTGGCTGCGCGCGCTGGATTCATTGGAGAGCCGGCCGATCCCCGGGACGGAATCGCCCAACCTGTTGCAGTCGCCGCCATTCTGGTCCCACGACAGCAAGGCGATTGTATTCGCCATCAATCCGGCCCCTTTTGCCGCTGGCCACCTGAAGCGGGTGGACATCTCCGGCGGAACGCCACAAGTGATCTGCGAAGTGCGGGCTGGAGTGTCGGGCGTCGCATGGAGTCCGGAGGGCGTCATCGTGTTCGTGGATTCCGCGAGAGGGTTCTTGCAACAGGTTCCCGCGACGGGAGGGGCTCCTGAGCCGGTGACCAGCTTGCGAGGGGACGATCGCTTTCACATGATGCCGCAGTTCTTGCCGGACGGCCGGACGTTCCTGTATCAGCGTGCGACGCGGTCCACTCAGGTGGACGGCATCTATGTGGGCTCTTTGGACAAGACCCCCGCGGAACAGAGCACCAGCCCGATTCTCCTCACGAACCGGCAAGCGTTCTATTCGCCGGCGGGAGAGGATCATCTGGTGTTCCTCAGGGAGCAGACGCTGTTTGCGCAGCCCTTCGACGTGTCCAC
>Ga0307505_10000221_pt1 | contig 69406 bp, 55 predicted proteins | sample 23_S_MG_FD_202183 | JGI IMG/M metagenome (GOLD analysis project Ga0307505, IMG submission 202183) | Soil microbial communities from Populus trichocarpa stands in riparian zone in the Pacific Northwest, United States - 23_S | ecosystem: Environmental > Terrestrial > Soil > Riparian zone > Trees... | reverse complement strand
CGGGATCATCTGAACGATCAGCACCGAGATGATGAAGGTGCGACGACCCTTGAAGCGGAAGCGGGCGAGCGCCACGGAGGCGAGGAACGCGAACAGCAGCGCGGCGACGAGCACGCCGCCGGTCACCGTGACCGTGGTGCCGAGAGCGTGCGGGAAGTCGGTCTGGCCAGGTGCCGCCTCGCGGTTCCACGCCGTCAGATAGTTGTTGACCGTGGGGTTGGCCGGGAAGAAGCTGGGGTTGCGCGTGATGATCTCGGGGTTCGGCGTCAACGAGAGGTTGATCATCCAATACACCGGGAAGACCGACATCACGAAGACGATCGCCGCGGTGATGTTCAGGGCCGTGCGGGTCGCGAACCGGCGTGCCGAGGGGCGCCGCGTCTCGATGGAGCCGCGCTGCGGCCGCTTGGCATCGCCGATCTCGCCGATGACCTCCTCGACGCCGACCGTCGTCAGCTGCGTGCCGACACTGACCTGAGTGCTCACAGCTCCTCCTCCTTGAGCGTGGTGCGCACGTACCCCCAGGAGAGGACGAGCAGCAGGATGACCATGACCACGCCGATCGCGGCGGTGCTGCCGAACTCGCCCACGCCCTGACGGAACAGGTAGGTGCCGAGAACGTTGGTCTCGGATGCGAGCCCGCCCCTGCTCTGCAACGCGTACACCTGCGTGAAGATGCGGAGGTTCCAGATGATCTGGAGCACGAGCACGACGGTGAGGATGTTGCGCAGGTACGGGAAGACGACGAGCCAGAAGCGCTTCCACCCGGCGGATCCGTCGAGAGCCGCCGCCTCGAGCACCTCGGCCGGCACCTGGCCGAGTCCGGCGTAGCTCGTGAACGCCACGAACGGGATGCCCTGCCACACCACGATGATCGTGAGGACGAAGAAGAACGACCACGGGTTGAGCAGCCACGAGTGGTTCGTCCAGTTCTCGGTGCCCGTGATCGTGTTGAGCGCCCAGTTGACCAGGCCGTACTGCGTGTCGAAGATCCAGCCCCACACGACCGTGGCCGTCAGCGGCGGCATCGCCCAGGCGAGCAGCAGCCCCACCGACACGACGATGCGCCACGTCCGGCTGAGCCGGGTCATGAGGATCGCGACCAGGACGCCGAACACCATGATCAGAACCGTCAGGACCACCATGAGCCCGAGGCTGCGCATGAGCACGGCCGGGAAGTCCGACTTGGTGAACAGATCGAGGTAGTTGTCGAAGCCGATGAAGCCCGGGAGCGTGCCCTGCACCTTGTTCTTGACGGTGTAGTCGGTGAACGACTGGATCACCATGAGGACGGCCGGGTAGGCGACCATCACGCCGAGGATGATCAGGGACGGGCCGAGCAGGCCCCAGGCGCCGCGCGCTTCGCGGCGGGCGCGGGCTTTCTCTCGCGAGACGGGGGCGCGGCCGGCGGCGCGACGGGCGGGCTCGGGGGCCCGAACCTCGACGGTGGCGGTGTCGCTCATGTCGTCTCCTCTCTGAAGGGAATCTCGGCGGGCGCGCTGAGTCGCGTCATACCGCGTGTGGGCTGGATGCCGCGACGTTGTGCGGCGATGGAGCGGACCGGTCTCCGGGTCAGATGCAGGCGCATGCGATGCCTCCTCCTGAGTCTGACCGAGGGATCGGTCCCGGGTGCGGGGTCCCGGCGCTGTCGTCCGGGACCCCTCACCGTGGGTGCTACTTGTTGAGGATCGCCTCGATGGCCGAGTCGAGCTCGGTCGCGATGGCCTCGACATCGCCGCCCATCGCGATCTTCACGAGGGCGTCCGGGATGATCTGCGCCGCCTCGACCTCGGCCCAGTTCGGGCTGGTCGGGGTGAACTTCGAGTTCGCGAGCGCCTCAGCCTGAGCCTTGGCGATCGCCGTGTCGGGCAGGAACTTCGCGGCGGACTTGATTCCCGGGGTCAGACCCTGCTCGGCGAGCAGCTTCTGGTAGCCCTCGGAGAGCATGATCGCGAGAGCGGCCTTGCCCTTCTCCGGCGCGTCGCTCTTGTAGGCGACGGCGATGTTCGACCCACCGGCGAAGACCGGAGCGGTCTCGCCCGCCTTGGCACCCGGGAGCGGGAACGCGTCCAGGTCCGCCGCGTAGGTGTCGGGGCAGCCGGCCGAGACTTCCTCGCCCGCCGCCTCGTCGCCCCACGGCCAGGCGCCGGTGAGGTTGCCGGCAGCCCATGCGGGGCTCATCAGGTAGACGGCCTCGCCCGCGCAGAAGGCGATGTTGCCGAGGCGCTCGTCGCCGTCGACCGGGGCGACCGTGGCGTTGAGGTAGACGTCCTGCAGCAGGTTGAGACCCTTGAGGCTGTCGGCGCTGGAGAGCTGTGCATCCCACTCGCCGCCGTCCTCGACCGCGATCTCGCCGCCGAAGGTCCACACGTAGGCCAGGGCGTCGTACCAGTCCTTGCCCGGGGCGTAGATTCCCGAGACGGTGTCGGTCGTCAGCGTCTTCGCGTGAGCGACGTAGTCCTCCAGGGTCGCGGGGATGTCCGCGCCCGCCATCGTGGGCGAGTAGAAGACGACGCTGCCGCCCGCGTAGTACGGCGCGGCGTAGAGCGCGTCCTCGAAGGTGCCCGCGTCGACGAGACCGGCGAGCAGGTCGTCGCCGCCGAGGTCGCCCTTGATGTCGGTGATGTCGAGGAACAGGCCGGCGTCGGCGAAGCCGAGCGCCTGCGTGTTGCCGACCTCGACCACGTCCGGTGCGTCGTTGGACGACAGCGCGGCGGTGTAGGTGTCGTTGGTGTCAGCCCACGTCTTCTCCTCGATCGTGAGCGTCCAGCCCTCGTTCTCGGACTCGAACGTCTCCTTGAGGTAGTCGCGAGCGGTCTGCGGGGTGTCCGTGCCGACCAGCCACACCGTCAGTTCGCCGGTCTCCGGCTCTTCCGGCGCGGCCGGGGTGCCGCTCGCACAGCCGGCGAGCACGACTGCCGAAGCGCCGACGAGCGCGAGGGCTCCGAGCTTCTTGTTCATGGTGTCTTCCTTTGTGTGTTTTCTCTTGGTGGTTCCGGGGGCCGGGTGAGCCGTCCGGGGGGGTATTGGGGTCCGGGGCGACCCCGGGAGCAGCACCGTCGCGACGTTGCCTTACGACACCCCGAGTTGTCCCGACAGGACCATGACGGCAGCGCCGCGCAGGACGATGTCCTGGCCTTGCTCCGTCATCCGCACCCGCACGCCGTCGTGGAACTGGGCGAGCGTACGGTTGCGGAGGGTCTCGACGGTCGCTTGCGCGAGTGGCCCGTCGAGAAGTTCGGGGGGGCCGGAGAGGACGATCTCCGACAGGTCGAGCACGCCGACGACGGGGGCGAGGGCGATTCCGAGTCGCTCCCCCGCGTCACGGAGGATCCCTTCGCGGTCGGCCGGCGCGGCGACCGCGGCGAGGCGCGATGTGAGGGACGGGACCGAGAGCCAGGCCTCGAGGCATCCGATCTTCCCGCACACGCAGACGGGTCCGCCGTCGGTACCGACCGTGACGTGGCCGATCTCACCGGCTGCGAAGCGGCTGCCGCGCATCGGCTGGCCAGCGGCGAGCAGGCCCGAGCCGACACCGCGGCCCACCTTCACGAGGAGGACGTCATCGCCCGCGCCACCGAAGGTGTACTCGGCGAGCACCGCGGCGTTGGCGTCGTTGGCGACGAGCACCGGCAGTCCGAGCGCGCTCTGCAGCGACCCTTCGAGGTCGAAGCCGGCCCAGCCGAAGTGCGGGGAGCTGAGGATGACGCCGCGCGCGTCGACGACACCCGGAGTGCCGACGCCGATGCCGAGCACCGGCGCGTGCGAGTCCGCGACGAGTTCGCGGGCGAGCTCGATGACGGTGGCGACGACGTCGTCCGCTGCGGGCAGCGGAACCTCGCGCCGCGCGACGATCTCGCCGTCGAACGTGAGCACGGCCCCGCTGAACGACTCGCTGTCCGAGAGGTCGATCCCCACGATGCGGTGCGCATCGCGATCGAGGTCGACGAGGATGGCGGGCTTGCCGGGGCCGGACACCTCGCGGATGCCCTTCTCGGCGACGAAGCCGTCGGCGATCAGCTCGGCGACGAGGTCGGAGATCGTGACGCGGGTGAGGCCCGTCTCACGCGACAGGTCCGCGCGGCTCATGGCTCCCTGGTGGAAGAGGGTCTGCAGCACGAGGGACCGGTTGTGCCCGCGAGCGTGCTCGGGAAGCACCTTGGCACCCTGTCGCAGGGCGCGCCCCGGACCGAACGGATGACCGTTCCCTGAGGTGTGCGGCGGCTCGAGTGTGGAAGAGCCGCGTTGCGCTTCCGATGAAGACATGTTTGTTAGTAGACCTTACGAACAAACATCGCGCAAGTTCTGAAACGTATTTGAACGGCGTGTTTACAAAACTGTTACATTGCGTGGCCCCCGCGCACCCACAGGCGAGGTCGGCGGCGCGATGCGGCCGATGCGCGAGCATTCCCCCGCGTCGATTACCATTAGACGGACGTCGCTGGCAACCGGGGGGTTATGACGTGACCGATCTCGCGACCAGACCGGGTGACGGCAAAGCCGAGCCCGAGGGCGAGTTCGTCGACCCCGAAGACACGACCCCCGAGCCCGAAGACGAACTCGTCGAGCCCGAAGACGAATCCGCCGACACCGAGGGCGAGTCAGTCGACCCCGAGGACGACGCACTCGAGACCGAGGCCGAATCCGTCGACCTCGAGACCGAGGCCGAATCCGTCGACGCCGAGTTCACGGAAGCGGATGCCGCAGCATCCGTCACGGAAGAGATTCCGGATGCCGCAGCATCCGTCGACGAGGCGGTGACCGCGCCCCTCTCCGACGTGGAGACCACCGCCATCGCCGAGGGCACCCCCTACGAGTGGGCGCCCGCCGAGCCGCAGGCCAAGAAGCGCCGCTGGCCGCTGTGGGCGGGCATCGGCGCGGGCGCGGCCGTCGTCGGACTGGTCGCGGCTTCACTCGTTCTCATCGCGCCGGGGACGTCCGTCGCAGGTGTCCCGGTCGGCTTCCTGACCCCCGGCGCGGCGGCCGACGCGCTGCAGCAGCGTCTCGCCGAGACGACGATCGTGCTGACCGGCGGCGGCGGGAACGTCGAGCTGACCGGGGCTGAGCTCGGCGCCACGGTCGATGCGCGCGGTCTCGCCGAGGCGGCCTTCGCCGAGCATCCGATGTGGAACCCGACGCAGTGGTTCCCACCCGCCGACCAGGCGGACGTCCTGCTCGACCCGATCGCCGCGACCGCGGTCCTGCGCGGCGCGGCGCCGGACCTCTATCTCGATCCGGTCGACGCGACGCTGGCCTTCGACACGACCACCGCCTCGTACGTGACGACGCCCGCCGAGGCAGGCGAGGGCATCGACGTCCAGGCCGTCCTCACCACGCTGCGCGAGGCCTACGACAGCGGCGAGACCCACGTCGAGTTCGATCCCGTGCTGGCTCCGGTCGAGCCGACCACGACCACCGCCGTCGCCGAGGACACTGCGGCGACCCTCAACGGCATCCTCGCCACCGCCGGCTTCTACATCGGCGACGAGCGCACCGTGCCGGTCGACCGCGCGCTTGCGGCATCCTGGCTGACCGTCACGCACGGCACCGACGGCACCTTCGACATCGCCGCCGACCAGGCCGCCATCCAGGCGATCGTCGACACGCTGCCCGCCGCGGTGAACCGCGATGCGGTCAACGCGGTCGTCATCACCAATACCGGCGGCACCGTGCTGCGCGAGGTCACGGCGGGCGTCGCCGGGCGCGCGGTCGGCGACACGAGCGCAGTCGCGGGCGAGTACGCCGCGCAGCTCGCGAGCGCGGGCAGCGGGATCTTCCAGATGCCGGTCGAGGTCCAGGAGTTCACCACGACCGCTCTCGCGCGTCGCCTGGAGGTCAACCTCAGCTCGCAGCGGACCTACCTCTGGGAGAACGGCACCGTCGTGGGTTCCCACGCCATCTCCTCGGGCCTGCCCGGAAGCCTCACTCCCACCGGCAACTTCACGGTGTTCGCCCACACCAGCATGACGGACATGGGCTGCTACGAGGGCGCACCCTATTGCACCGAAGACGTCCCGTGGGTCACCTGGTTCGCCCAGGACATCGGCTTCCACGGCGCGTACTGGCACAACAACTTCGGCAATCGGATGAGCCACGGCTGCGTGAACATGCCCGTAGCGACCGCGAAGTTCGTCTACGACTGGGCACCGGTAGGCACCGAGGTGTCGGTTCACTATTGATGCGAGACGGATCAGTGCCGCGCAACGGCGTTGATGCGGCTCGGATCAAGGTCGAGTAGGCCGCGCAGCGGCCGTATCGAGACCTGAGGCCGGCCGACGACCTTGGGCGTACTGGTCCACGCAGCAGGGCGCGAGCCGTCACCGGGCGACCAGCTGGTTGCCCGAGCGCAGCACGGCGGGGTCGGCGACCGCGGCGGCGTCGAGAGCGTCCAGCCCCGCCACCCGGAACGTGACGGACTCACCCGCGAGGAGAGTCACCATCCCGGTGTCGACGGTCGCCGCGGGAGCGAGCTTGTCGACGAGGAGGGTCAGGTCCCGCACGAGCGTCTCGGTCGTCACCGTCACCGCGAACGCGTCGCCCTCCGCCGCGACCGCGACGTCGAGCGTGGGTGCGCGCAGCGCGCTTTCGCGCGGCTCGGCGAAGAACCACAGCCCGCGGATGCCGTCGATCGACGCCGCGAGCACGTCTGCCGCGGCATCCGTCGCCGTCGCAACCCCCACCGGCACCGCCACAGTCGCCGTTCCACGGGGCGGGACCGACACGGGCGTCGACGCGGTCGCGTGCAGACGCCCGTCGAACGCAGCGAGCGCGAACACGAGGTCGCGGTGCCAGGCCTCGGGGGTGTCGTTGGTCACGACCGCGACGAGCCCGTCGGGGAACGGCTGGATCGTCACCGCGCGGGGAGAGAAGGCGTTCTTCATCGCGAACAGCAGCGGCTTCTCGCGCCCGTCCCCGTCGATGGCGGCCCACGACGTCACCGGCCAGCAGTCGTTGAGCTGCCACACGACGGCGCCGGAGGTGCGCGGGGCGTGGGCTCGGAACCAGTCCAGCGCACAGCCGACGGCGTTCGCCTGGTTCAGCTGCATCGCCCAGTGCCAGGTCTCCATGTCGTCGGGCACGCGGTAGTGCGCGACCAGACCCTGGGTGAGCTTGACGTTGCCCTCGGGCGCCTTCTGGTGCACGAGCATGCCGGGCGACTCGGGGGTCAGCGGGTCGTCGCCGATCGCACGGGTGAGCGTCGACCACGCCGGCGGTCCCTGCCAGCCGAACTCGGCGACGAACCGGGGGATCTGGTCGCGGTAGGTCGGCCAGTCCTGCCGGTTCCACTGCTCCCACAGGTGCATCGTGCCGTGGCGCTCGGCGTTCGGGTGCTCCCCGCCCGGGCTGAACGGGCTCCCCGGTGAGTACGGCACATGACCGGCGAGCTCCGCGACGACGGCAGGGAGCAGCTCGTAGTAATAGTGGGCGCCCCACGTCCTGCCGTCGAGGCGCTGCTGCCATCCCCACTCCTCGTAGCCCCACAGGTTCTCGTTGTTGCCGGTGAACAGCGCCAGCGAGGCGTGATGGGCGATCCGCACCACGTTGTCGCGGGCCTCCGCCTCGATCTCGGAGCGCAGCGGTTCCTCCTCGGCGTACGCCGCGCACGCGAAGAGGAAGTCCTGCCAGGTCAGCAGTCCCAGCTCGTCGCACACGTCGTAGAAGTCGTCGGACTCGTAGATCCCGCCGCCCCAGACCCGGATGAGGTTCAGGTGCGAGGCCTTCGCCTGCCCGAGCCGGTGCGCGTAGCGGGCGCGGTCGACGCGCGGGAAGAACGCGTCGTCGGGGATCCAGTTCGCGCCCTTGACGAACACCGGCTGGTCGTTGACCACGAGCTGGAACGGCGTGCCGTCGCCGTCGGGCTCGGTGTCCCAGCGCAGGGTGCGGAAGCCGACGCGGCGCGTCACGGCATCCCGAACCTCGCCGTCGCTCGTGAGCCGCACGACCGCGTCGTAGAGCGGCTGCGCGCCGTAGCCCGCCGGCCACCAGCGCTCGACGCGGTCGAGCGCCACCCGTACGACCGTCTCGGATTCGCCCGCGCCGAGGATCGCGCGAGTGACCGAGCCGCCGACCTCGAGCTCGAGAGTCAGCTCGGCATCATCGGCGCGCGCGACGCGGACGGCCGCCTCCACCCAGCCGCCGTCGCCGTCGGCCACGGCGTGGACGCGAACCTCGTCGAGCCGGGCCGCCGACCACGACTCCAGGTGCACGGGCCGCCAGATGCCGCTCGTGAAGGTCGCGATCCCCCAGTCCCAGCCGAAGTTGCACGCCGACTTGCGGATCGCGTCATACGGCAGCCCGTACGGCCGGGGGCGCGCGCCGAGCGCGACGCTCTGGGCGTTGGCGTACCGCACCGGGCTGCGGAAGGCGACGACGAGCGCGTTCTCCCCCTCGCGCAGCACATCGGTCACCTCGAGGCGGTGCGTGCGGTGCTGGTCGGCGACCTCGGCGAGGAGCACGCCGTTGAGCGACACCGTCGCGACCGTGTCGAGCCCGTCGAAGACGAGTTCATGGCGGCGTCCCGCGAGCTCGTCGGCGGACACCTCCACACTCGTCTCGTATGTCCAGTCCAGGAGCCCGATCCACGCCAGCAGTGCCTCGTTGTCATCGAGGTACGGATCGGGGATGAGACCCGCGGTCATCAGATCGAGATGCACCACGCCCGGGACGACGGCCGGCACGACCGCCGCCGAGATCGCGTCGGGTGCGGGGCCGGATGCCGCACGCACCGCCCACCCGCTGTGGAGCGCACGCCGGGTCAGCGCGGGCGGGGGCGCGGGCACCTGCGCGGCCCCGTCCACGTCAGGCCAGGGAGTCGATGATGTCGTTGAAGGTCTTCGACGGACGCATGACCGCCTCGACCAGCTGCGCGTCGGGGCGGTAGTAGCCGCCGACCTCGGCGGGAGCGCCCTGCACGGCGAGGAGCTCGGCGACGATCTCATCCTCCGCCGCGGCGAGCGCCTCGGCGACCGGGGCGAACACCGCCGCCAGCTCGGGGTCGGTCTTCTGACTCGCCAGCTCCTGCACCCAGTACAGCGCGAGGTAGAAGTGGCTGCCGCGGTTGTCGATGGTGCCCAGCGCCCGTCCCGGGGACTTGTCGTTCTCCAGGAAGGTGCCGGTCGCGGCATCCAGTGTGTCTGCCAGCACCTGCGCCCGGGCGTTCCCCGTGGTGGTGGCCAGGTGCTCGAGCGAGGCCGCGAGCGCGAAGAACTCGCCGAGCGAGTCCCAGCGCAGGTAGTTCTCCTCGACCAGCTGCTGCACGTGCTTGGGGGCCGAGCCGCCCGCGCCGGTCTCGAACAGGCCGCCGCCGGCGAGCAGCGGCACGATGCTCAGCATCTTCGCGCTCGTGCCGACTTCGAGAATCGGGAAGAGATCGGTGAGATAGTCGCGCAGCACGTTGCCGGTGACCGAGATGGTGTCCAGGCCATGGCGCAGACGGGCGAGCGTGTACCGCGTCGCCTCTGCGGGCGCGAGGATCGTGATCTGGATGCCGTGGGTATCCATCGTCGCGAGCGCCTGGTAGACCTTCGCGATGATCTGGGCGTCGTGCGCGCGGTTGACGTCGAGCCAGAAGACGGCGGGCGATCCGGTGGCACGGGCACGACTGACGGCCAGGCGCACCCAGTCGACGACGGGCAGGTACTTGGTCTGCGTGGCGCGCCAGATGTCTCCGGCCTCGACCTCGTGCTCGATCACGACCTCGCCCGAGGAGTCGCTGATCCGCACCACGCCGGCAGCGGCGATCTCGAAGGTCTTGTCGTGGCTGCCGTACTCCTCGGCGGCCTGCGCCATGAGGCCGACGTTCGGGACGGTGCCGATGGTCGCCGGGTCGAGCGGCCCGTTCGCGATGACGTCGTCGATCACGGCCTGGTAGACGCCGGCGTAGGACGAGTCGGGGATGACGGCCAGCGTGTCGGCTTCGCCGCCGTCGACGCCCCACAGCTTGCCGCCGTTGCGCACGAGCGCCGGCATCGACGCGTCGACGATGACGTCGGAGGGGACGTGCAGGTTGGTGATGCCCTTGTCGGAGTTGACGTACGACAGGCGCGGGCCGCTCTCGAGGCGTGCGGTGATCGCGGCCGCGATCTCGTCGCCGCCGTCGACGGAGTCCAGCCCCGACAGGATCGAGCCGAGGCCGTTGTCGGGGGTGAGCCCCGCTTCGGCGAGCGTGTCGCCGTAGCGGTCGAACACGTCGGCGAAGTACGTCTTCACGACGTGGCCGAAGATGATCGGGTCGCTGACCTTCATCATCGTCGCCTTGAGGTGCACCGAGTACAGGACGTCGTCCTCGGCAGCCTCGGCGAGCGTCTCGGCCAGGAACGCGTCGAGGGCGGATGCCGAGAGGAACGTGGCGTCGATGATCTCGCGCGGCAGCACCTTCAGGTTGTCCTTCAGCACGGTCTCGGTGCCGTCGGCGGCGGTGTGCGTGATCGTCAGCACGTCGTCGTGGGCGGCGACCCACGACTTCTCGTTGCTCTTGAAGTCGTCGTGACCCATCGTCGCGACACGCGTCAGGGAACCGCCCGGGAACGGCTTGTTGCGGTGGGGGTGCTTGCGCGCGTAGTTCTTCACCGACAGCGGCGCGCGGCGATCGCTGTTGCCTTCGCGCAGCACCGGGTTGACCGCGGAGCCCTTGATGCGGTCGTAGCGGGCGCGGACGTCCTTGTCCTCGATCGTCTGCGGCTCGTCGGGGTAGTCGGGGATGTTGAATCCCGCCGCCTGCAGCTCGGCGATCGCGGCCTTCAGCTGCGGGATCGATGCCGAGATGTTGGGCAGCTTGATGATGTTCGCCTCGGGCAGCGTCGCGAGGCCGCCGAGCTCGGCGAGCGCGTCGCCCACCTGCTGCTCGGGCGTCAGCTGCTGCGGGAATGCCGCCAGCACACGGCCGGCGAGGGAGATGTCCCGGGTCTCCACATCCACCCCGGCCTGGCCGGTCACGGCCTGGACGATCGGGAGGAAAGAGGCGGTTGCGAGTGCCGGAGCCTCGTCGGTGTAGGTGTAGATGATGGTCGAGTCTGTCACCGTCACGTCTTTCTTTCGGGGCGTCGGTTCAGACTATCGCAACGCGAAAGTATCTCGACATCGAGAGATCTCGGGAGATGAAATCCACGTTAATCCGCCATCTCGATCGTGCCGGATGTCGCGCATCCGGCTAACGTAGGTCCATGGCTGAGCTCCGACTGGTCGAACTGTCCGCGACGACGATCGTGGCGGTCAACAACATGTCGCTCAAGCCCGGGCAGGAGCAGTACCTCGCGCCGGTGAGCTACGGCATCGCGGCGACCGTGATCAACCCGCAGACGTCGTGGCAGCGGGTCGTGCTCGACGACGACGAGGTCGTCGGATTCGTCAGCGCCAACTTCGACCCCGAGGCACCGCTGGAGTACTTCCGCTCGGTGCTGTGGCGCATCAACGTCGACGCCGACGACCAGGGACGCGGCGTCGGCCGGTTCGCGGTCGCCGGGCTGCTCGAAGAGGCGCGCAACCGCGGCATGGATCTCGTCGACGTCATCTACGAGGCCGGCGAAGGCGGTCCCGAGCTCTTCTTCCAGCGCGTCGGCTTCACGCCGGTGGGCGAGACCGAGTACGGCGAGGTCATCGCGGAGATCCGCCTGTAGCGGGCGCTTCCGCGCCTCAGGCGAGGCCGTACTCTGATCCCGTGCCACGATTCGACCTTCCCCTCGCCGACCTCGAGCAGTACTCCCCCGCGGTGCGCGAGCCCGCCGACTTCGACGCCTTCTGGCGCGACACGATCGCCGATGCCCGGAGCCACGACCTCCCGCCGCAGGTGACGCCGGTCGACACCCCGTTGCGCGTCATCGACGTGTTCGACGTGACGTTTCCGGGCTTCGCGGGTGACCCGGTGAAGGCATGGCTGACCGTGCCGAAAGGGATCGAAGAGCCACTGCCGGCGGTCGTCGAGTACAACGGATACGGCGGCGGGCGGGGCCTGCCCGGCGAGCGCGTCGGGTGGGCGGCCGCCGGATACGCCCACCTGTTCATGGACACCCGCGGACAGGGATCGGGCTGGGGCAGCGGCGGCGAAACCTCCGACCCGCACGGCACCGGGCCGTCGTCGAACGGCTTCATGACGCGCGGCATCGAGGATCCCGCGGACTACTACTACCGACGGGTGTTCACGGATGCCGTGCGCGCCGTCGACGCCGCACGCGCCCTGCCCGGGATCGACGCCTCGCTCGTCGCTGTCACGGGGACCAGTCAGGGCGGCGGCATCGCCCTCGCCGCCGCCGGGCTGTGCGACGGGCTGATCGCCGCGATGCCCGACGTGCCGTTCCTCTGCCACTACGAGCGCGCGGTCGGGCTCACCGACCGTGACCCGTACCACGAGGTGGTGCGGTACCTGTCGGTGCACCGCGGCGCGCAGGAGCGCGTGTTCGAGACGCTGTCGTATTTCGACGGCGCGAACATGGCGCGCCGGGCAACCGCGCCGGGACTGTTCTCGGTCGCCCTCCTCGACCCGGTGTGCCCGCCCTCGACCGTGTACGCCGCCTTCAACCGGTACGCCGGCGCGAAGCAGATCGAGGTCTACTCGCACAACGAGCACGAGGGCGGCCAGGCGTACCAGTGGCTCGCGCAGGCGCGCTTCCTCGCGTCTCTGGCGTAGCAGCAGGCACGAATGACGGATGCCGCGACCCTCGCCATTCGGCCGGGTCGCGGCATCCGTTTCTCAGACCAGGGACTCCCGCCAGGCGGCGTGGAGCCTTGCGAAGCGCCCGTCGCCGCCGATGAGGTTGGCGGGCGCGTCGTCCTCGATGATCCGGCCGTGCTCCATCACCAGGACGCGGTCCGCGATCGCCACGGTCGACAGCCGGTGCGCGATGATGATCGCGGTGCGGTCGGCCAGCAGCGTCTGCAGGGCATCCTGGATCTGGCGCTCCGACGGGATGTCGAGCGACGCCGTCGCCTCGTCGAGGATCAGCACCGCCGGGTCGGCCAGGAACGCGCGCGCGAACGAGATCAGCTGGCGCTGACCGGCCGAGACGCGACCGCCGCGCTTGTTGACGTCGGTGCCGTACCCGTCCGGGAGCGCCTCGATGAAGGCATCCGCCCCCACCGCCCTCGCGGCCGCACGGATCTCGTCGAGCGTCGCGTCCGGCTTGCCGAGCGCGATGTTGTCGGCGACGGTGCCGCTGAACAGGTACGCCTCCTGCGTGACCATGACGATCGCGCGGCGGAGGTCCTTGGGGTGCAGGCTCCGGAGGTCCACGCCGTCGAGCGTCACACGGCCCTCGGTCGGGTCGTAGAACCGCGACACGAGCTTGGCGAGCGTCGACTTGCCGGCGCCGGTCGTGCCGACGAGCGCGATCGTCTGCCCCGCGGGGATGTCGAGCGAGAAGTCCGGCAGGATGATGCGGTCCTTCGAATAGCCGAAGAGCACGTCGTCGAAGCGGACGTGGCCGCGCGCCTGCCAGAGGTCGACCGGCTGCTTCGGGTCGGGCACCGTCGGCTCCTCCTCCAGCACGCCGGAGACCTTCTCCAGCGCCGCCGTCGCGGACTGGTACGAGTTCAGGAAGAACGCGACCTCCTGCAGCGGCGAGAAGAAGTTGCGGACGTACAGCACCGCCGCCAGCAGCGTTCCGATGAGGATCGCGCCGTCGACGACGCGGAACGCGCCCCACAGCAGCACGAGCGCGACCGTCACCGACGCGATCGCCATGAGCCCCGGCTCGAAGGTTCCGAACAGGCGGATCGAGCGCATGTTGACGTCACGATACTTCATCGCGATGCCACCGAACTCGTCGTCGTTGCGGGGCTCCTTGCGGAACGCCTTCACGGCGCGGATGCCGGTCATCGTCTCCACGAACTTCACGATCACCTGCGCGCTGATCACTCGCGACTCCCGGTAGACCAGCTGCGAGCGCAGGTAGAACCAGCGCATCAGGAAGAACAGCGGCAGGCCCATCACCAGGAGGATGACACCGGACTGCCAGTCCAGGATCAGCAGTGCGATGAGCGTGAACCCGCCGAACAGGATGCCGGAGACGAGCTCGTTGAGCCCGCCGTCGAGGAGCTCGCGAATGGTGTCGAGGTCGCTCGTCTGGCGCGAGATGATGCGGCCCGACGTGTACGACTCGTGGAACTCCAGGCTCAGCCGCTGCGTGTGGAGGAAGATGCGCTTGCGCAGGTCGAGCATGATCGCCTGGGTGAGGCGCGCGGTGACCACGACGTACCAGCCGATGAGTGCGGCACCGCCCATCGCGGTGATGAGGTAGACCGCGACGACGCCGATGGTCGGCATCCAGTTCATCTGCTCGACCGCCGCGGGCAGCGCCGTGTTGATCCCGTACGCGATCAGCGCGGGGCCGGCGACCCGGAGGGCCGTCGAGATGACAAGCACGACGCCCGCGAGCACGAGCTGCCCGCGCACCGACGAGACGAGCGAGCCGAGCAGGCGCAGCGAGCGCCTGCGGATCGAGCGGCTTTCGTCGCGGGTGTAGTCGGAGCGGTCTTCGCCGCTGGTTCCGGTGACCGTGGTGCTCACAGGTTCACCTCCCAGTTCTGGTTCTGCTGTTGGGCCCGCAGGCGGGTCTCCTCGATCTCGAGGCTCGAGATCACGTGGCGGTAGTGTTCGCTCTCGCGCAGCAGGTCGGAGTGCCGGCCGACCGCAGTGATGCGCCCCGCCTCCAGCAGCGCGACCCGATCGGCGAGCATGACGGTGGACGGACGGTGGGCGACGACCAGGGCGGTCGTCTCGTGGAGGACCTCGCGCAGGGCGTCCTCGACGAGGGCCTCGGTGTCGACGTCGAGAGCCGACAGCGGGTCGTCGAGCACGAGCACCTCCGGTCGCGCGGCGACCGCGCGGGCGAGCGCGAGCCGCTGCCGCTGGCCGCCGGAGAGGCTCATGCCCTCCTCGCCGATGACCGTGTCGACACCGTCGGGCAGGTCGTCGACGAAGCCCGCCTGGGCGACCTGCAGCGCCTCCCGCATCACCGCCTCCGCCTCGGGGCTGCCCGGCTCGAGGTCCTCGCGACCCAGTAGGACGTTGTCGCGGACGGTCTGCGAGAAGAGCGTCGCGTCCTCGAACGCCATGCCCACGCGCGTGCGCAGCTCGGCTAGCGTCAGGTCGCGCACGTCCACGCCGTCGAGAGTCACGCGTCCCGCCGTGACGTCGTACAGGCGCGACGGGAGGGTCGTGAGGGTCGTCTTGCCCGAGCCGGTGAGGCCGACGAGCGCCATCGTCTCGCCCGGGCGGAGCACGAGGTCGATGCCGTCGAGCAGATCCCGCTCGCGAAGCGCGGCATCCTGATACCGGAAGTGCACCCCCTCGAACGCGAGCTCACCGCGCGGGCGCGCGATCGACACCGGCTCGGCCGGGTCGACGATCGTGTTCTCCTCGTCGAACACCTCGAAGATGCGGTCGGTGGCGGTGCGCGCATCGAGGGTGAACGAGAACAGGAAGCCGATCGACTCCATCGGCCAGCGCAGCACGGTCGCCATCGCGAAGAACGCGATGAGCTCGTCCACGCGCAGCTGGCCGACCGCGGTGAGGTACACGCCGGCGCCCAGGCACAGCGCGAACGCGATGTCGGGCAGGAGCACCAGCCAGAACCAGATCCAGCCGATCGCGCGCGCCTTGCTCAGCTCGGTCTCGCGCAGCGTCTCGGCCTGGCGGGTGAACTTCTGCAGGGCGTGCTTGCCACGGCCGAAGGCCTTGAGCACACGGATGCCGTGCACGCTCTCCTCGACCGAGGTGGCGAGGTCGCCGGCCTGGTCCTGGCTCTGCCGCGCGAGCGAGCCGTACGTCTTCTCGAACCGGTACCCGGCGTACCACAGCGGTGCCGAGGTGACGAGGAAGATCGTGCCGAGCAGCCAGTGCCAGCGGAACAGCAGCGCGGTGCCCACCACGATCGTGATCACGTTCACGACGAGCAGGACCACGCCGAACGCCATCCACCGGCGCAGCATGCTGATGTCCTGCATCATGCGGCTGAGCAGCTGCCCCGACTGCCACTTGTCGTGGAAGGACACCGGCAGCCGCTGCAGCCGTGAGTAGAAGGTCTGACGGATCTCGTACTCGACCCTGGTCGCCGGCCCCAGGACGAACCACCGACGCAGCCACACCATCAGAGCCTCGGCGAGGCCCAGGACGAGGATGACGGCGGCGCCCCAGGTGATCAGCCCGAGGTCGCCGGACGCGATCGGGCCACGCACGATTACCTCCAGCACGAGCGGGATCGACAGGGCGAGCAGGCTCGCGACCAGCGCACTGGCGGCTCCCAGGGCCAGGCGCGGCAGAACGGGCTTCGCGAACGGCAGGAGTCTCGCGAGAGCGCGGAGGGTGGACAGGTCGGAGCGATTCGGCGGCGATGACTGCTCGGCAGCGGCGGTGATGGTCATGATCCTTGGGGATGGTGGAGCGGATGACCCGGTGCGGGTCGGGAAGCGCGCGCGAGGGCGCCGGATCGGGCATGGCCCGTCGGAGGCGAAGCCTGCCGGAGAGAACGCGGGAGCGGGCGGGTCTATGCCGCCCGGGAGTGAGAACTCGCGTCTATCCCTGGTGCGACACGCGCCCGAGGCGGGGGAAGATCGCAACCGGCTTCGTGGTGACGACGGCCTGGTACATGGCTTCCTCCTCGGATCGGCGACGCGTGCTGCTGCCGCTGCGCCCTGGTGGGGCGACGCGACAGCCCTCCAGCGTATGCCCGGGAGTCGCCTGATCGCAAGCTCGGGTTCCCGGGTGGCGCGCCGCGCGGCCCCTGCGCGTGTCGGCCTTAGGGTGGGAGCCATGACCTCCCCCGGTATCGTCGTCGATGGCGTGCGTCGGGCGTTCGGCGACGTGAAGGCGGTGCGCAACGTCACGCTGCGGGCGCAGTCCGGACGCGTGACCGGCCTCGTCGGGCCCAACGGCTCGGGCAAGACGACCCTCCTCCTCATGCTCGCCTCGCTGCTCGCGCCGGACGCGGGCGAGATCCGCATCGACGGGATCGACCCCGTCGCCGACCCGCACGCGGCGCGCGCGCTGATCGGCTGGATGCCCGATGCCCTCGGCGCGTGGGGCTCGCTCACGTCGCGCGAGACGCTCATCGTCACGGCGCGTCTGTACGGGATGCCGAGGCCCGACGCCGCCGCGCGCGCGGACGCGCTGCTGGCCGAGGTGGGCCTGGTCGATCTCTCCGGCGCCCCCGCGCGCGTTCTGTCGCGCGGGCAGAAGCAGCGGCTCGGGCTCGCCCGCGCGCTCGTGCACGACCCGCGCGTGCTGCTGCTCGACGAGCCCGCCTCGGGCCTGGACCCGCAGGCGCGCATCGACCTGCGCGTGCTGCTGCGGCGCCTTGCCGGCGAGGGACGCACGGTGCTGGTGTCGAGCCACATCCTCGCCGAGCTCGAGGAGGTCGTGGACGACGCCGTGTTCCTCGTCGCGGGCGAGACCGTCCATCAGGATCGCCTCGACGCCTCGGCGCGCCGCTCTCGCGCCTGGCGGATCCGGCTGGCCGCCACCGACGCCGCCGATGCGGCCCCGCAGGTCGCGGCGGCGCTGCGCCTCACCCCCGAGTTCGTCGGGGTCGATCGCCGCGACGTCGTCGTGTCCTTCGACTCGGACGCGACCGCGGCCGCGGCGTTGGGCGAGCTCGTCGGCGCGGGCCTTCCGGTCGCCGAGTTCGCCGCCGCGCAGGGCGCCCTCGAGCGCGCGTTCCTCGACCTCGGCGCGGCGGACGTTCCGCAGCCGCCCGGGGCGGCATCCGCGCTCGCCGACGATCCGGCCGCGGCGCCGGACGCGGCATCCGATCACGTCTCCGATCACACAGGCGCCGACGAGACGGAGGCGACCTCGTGAGCGGGCAGCGGCTGGGAACGATCGTCCACCTCGAGCTGACGCAGCGCACGCGCAGCGTCGCCTGGTACGTGCTGCTGAGCGTGTTCGCGGTGCTGCTGATCATCGTGACGGCACTGTCGTTCGCGGCGTGGGGATATGCGGAAGCGTCCGGGTCGGGGGTCTTCTCGACGATCGTCTACATCACGCTGCTGCTCATCGTGCTCGTCTCCCCGACGCTCAGCGGCAACGCGATCAACGGCGACCGGGAGGCCGCCACTCTCGCACCCGTGCAGGTGACGCTCGCCACGACCGGTGAGATCCTGCTGGGCAAGTTCTTCGCCGCGTGGATCACGGGTCTCGCGTTCGTCGCCGTCTCGGTGCCGTTCCTCCTGCTCGCCACCCTCGCCGGCGGGTCGGAACCCGCGACCGTCATCGTGTCGCTCCTCGTGCTCGTGATCGAGGTGGGAGTGATCGCCGCGATCGGGGTGGGGCTCAGCGGCATCCTGGCCCGACCGCTGTTCTCCGTCGCGACCACGTATCTCGTCGTCGCGGCGCTCGTCATCGGCACCCTGATCGCCTTCGCTCTGGTCGGGTTCACGCTGCGCTCCGAGGCCGTGAGCCACTACCGGTCGTACGACTACGAGAACTACCAGGGCGACACGTTCCCCTGCATGCCGGGAGAGGTGCCCGCGGGCGACTATCCGTGCGACGACGACGTCGAGATCACGTGCGGTGAGTGGCAGACGTCGGTCTACGAGGTTCCCCGGTTCGATCGCGTGTGGTGGATGCTGGCCGCCAACCCCTTCGTGATCCTGGCCGACGCGACGCCGACGACCTTCAACGAGGACGGGTACCCGGTCGACCTGTTCGGTCAGATCAAGACGGGGGTGCGTGGGGCGCAGCTGCCGCCCGAGCTCGAGCAGCAGTGGGACGACTGCGCGCCGTACCAGGCGCAGGACTATCCGACGCCCGAGGAGATCGTCGCCCAGACGACGCCGAGCTGGTTCGTCGGACTCGGGCTGCAGCTGCTGCTCGCGACGGGGCTGCTGTGGTGGGCGTGGGTGCGCACGAAGACACCGGCGCGGCGACTGCCGCCGGGAACGCGAATCGCCTGACGGCAGCCGGGCTGCACCGGGTCAGGCCGCCTCGCGGTCCAACAGCCGGCGCTTGACGTCCAAACCCCAGGCGAAGCCGCCGAGCGCTCCCCCGGTGCGCAGCACGCGATGGCACGGCACGAACAGGGCGGGCGCATTGCGCGCGCAGATGGATGCCGCAGCGCGCACCGCGTTCGGGGTACCCAGTTCCGTCGCGAACTCGGCGTACGTCAGAGGACGGCCCGGCGGGATGCGGCGGAGGGCGTCCCACCCGGTGAGCTGCATCGCGGTGCCGTGCTGCGACACTGCGACCGTGTCGATGGCCGTGAGGTCGCCGGCGTAGTAGGCGGAGACGGCTGCTGCGGCATCCATCTCGCCCTCTCGCACTTCCGACGGGCGAGTGCTGGGGTGGAGGCGGGCGAGGATCGCATCGGGGTCGGCTGTCCAGCCGGAGGCGAGCACTCGGCCGCGCTCGTCGGTCAGGAGCGTGAACGCGCCGTCGGGGGTGTCGAGGGTCTGGATGGTGGCGGTCATATGTGGGCTCCTTCGTCTGTCGTCGGCGTACTGTTCTCAGGACTGATCGCCGCCACGGGCGGGTCGGGCCGCGGAACGGCGGGTGGCCGGCGCCGTCTGCGCCGAGTCGATCCTGAGAACGGTACGTGACGCAGTCGCGCGCCACAGATGTGCCGTCAGGTAGCTGCGCCACGGCGCGGCGCGGGCAGCCCAGTCGGTGAGGGCGCGCGGGTCGGCGGGGATTCCCGAGGCGGCGGCGCCGGCGCGCACCGCGACGTCGCCCGGGAGGAGCACGTCCGGGTCGCCGAGCACCCGCATGCGGACGTAATCGGCGGTCCAGGGTCCGACTCCCGGCAGCGCGAGCAGCGCCGCGCGCTGCTCGGCGGCGTCGTCCCCGGTCGTGAGCACGAGGGTGCCGTCGGCGAGCGCTGCGGCGGCGCCCGTGACGGCGCGGATGCGTGCCGCCGGCCCTCGGAGCACCTCCCCACCGCGCTCGGCGATCGCCGCCATCGTCGGGAAGAGTCGTGCGGTGTCGCCGAAGCCGTCGAGTCCCTCGAAGCCCACGGGTTCGCCGAGCGCTGCCGTGAGCGAGGACAGCGCCGTCGTCGCCGCGGCGACGGTGATCTGCTGGCCGATCATCGCGCGGATGAGCATCTCGTGCGGATCGGCGGCGCCGGGGACGCGGATGCCGGGCACAGCCGCCACCAGCGGAGCGAGTTCCGGATGCCGCGAGAGGGCGCCGTCGACCGCGAGCGGGTCGGCGTCGAGGTCGAACAGCCGGCGCGCCCGTGTCACGAGGGTCGACAGGTCGGAGAGGCGGGTGAGCCGCGCGCGGAGCCTTACCCGGCGGGCGAGTTCGGCACCGTCCAGCCGCAGTTCGAACCAGGCGGGGCCGCCCGGGAGCAGCAGCATCCGCGCGAAGGACGCATCGGAGGCGGCCTCGACGCCGTCGACGGCGCGAGCGCGCATCCAGGCGAACAGTCCCGCCGCGTCGAGCGGTCCGCGATGCGGCAGCACCAGGTCGATCACGCCCGGCGCGACTTCCCCCGCGGCGCGCCGGCGCCGAGCGCGCAGCTCCAGCGGCGGCATCCCGAACACCTCGCGGACGGTGTCGTTGAACTGGCGCACACTCGCGAATCCCGCCGAGAACGCGACATCGGATGCCGAGAGATCGGTGCCCACGAGCAGCATCCGCGCCGTCTGCGCGCGGTGCGCACGGCTGAGCGCGAGCGGACCGGCACCGAGCTCGGCGGTGAGGAGCCGGGTCAGGTGCCGAGGTGAGTAGCCGAGCCGGCGGGCGAGGCCCGGCACCCCTTCGCGCTCGACGACGCCGTCGGCGATGAGCCGCATGGCGCGACCGGCGGTATCGCCCCGGAGGTTCCAGAGCGGGGATCCGGGAGCGGCCTCGGGAAGGCACCGCTTGCAGGCGCGATACCCCGCTTCGTGCGCGGCGGCGCTCGTCGGATAGAACGTGACGTTGGAGGGCTTCGGCGTCCGCGCCGGACAGCTCGGGCGGCAGTAGATCCCGGTCGAGCGCACCGCGGTGACGAACTGGCCGTCGAACCGCGTGTCTCGCGAGTCGATCGCGCGGTACCGCTCCTGGAAGGTCATCGGCATGCTCACGTCCCCTAGCCTGACATGCCGCGGCGCGACCTCCTAGCGGAAATCGGCCACGACGATCGGACGCCGTGGCTGACGAACCAGGGCGTTGGTCACGGAGCGCGAGTAGCGTGAACCCGTGAGCGAGCGCGTGTACGACCTCATCGTGATCGGAGCGGGCGCGGTCGGCGAGAATGTCGCCGATGCCGCCGTGCGGGACGGCCTGACGACCGCCATCGTCGAGGCCGAGCTGGTCGGCGGGGAGTGCTCGTACTGGGCGTGCATGCCGTCCAAGGCGCTGCTGCGCAGCGGTGCGGCCCTGCGCGCCGCCCGCGACGTCGACGGCGCGAAGCAGGCGGTGACGGGCTCGGTCGACGTCCCCGGCGTGCTGCGCCGGCGCGACCGGATCACCCACGACTGGAAGGACGACTCCCAGGTCGAGTGGCTCGAGTCGGTGGGAATCGACCTGGTGCGCGGGCACGCCGTGTTCGACGGGCCGAAGCGGCTGCTCGTCACCGCCGCCGACGGCGACGTGACGACGCTGACGGCGCGGCACGCCGTCGCGGTCGCGACCGGCTCGGCGGCGCTGCTCCCCGATATCCCTGGCCTGCGCGAGATCGAGCCGTGGACCAGCCGCGACGCCACGAGCGCCCGCGAAGTCCCCGCCTCGCTCGCGATCCTCGGCGGAGGCGTCGTCGGAGTCGAGATGGCCACGGCGTACGCGGGCCTCGGCGCGAAGGTCACGCTCATCGCCCGCTCCGGTCTGCTGGGAACGATGGAGCCGTTCGCGGCCGAGGCCGTGGCCGCGTCGCTGGAGAAGCTCGGGGTCACCCTGCGCACCGGGGAGACAGTCGCCGCCGCCCACCGCACCGAGCGCAACGCGGTGCTCACGCTCTCGGGCGGCGGGCGGGTGGTCGCCGAACAGGTGCTCGTCGCGGTCGGGCGCACGCCGCGCACCGCCGATCTGGGGCTGGAGACCATCGGCTTCCAGCCGGGTGCGTGGCTGGCCGTGGACGACACGCTGCTCGTGAAGGGCACCGACTGGCTGTATGCCGTCGGCGACGTCAACCATCGCGCACTGCTGACCCATCAGGGCAAGTACCAGGCGCGCGCCGCGGGCGCCGTCATCGCCGCCCGCGCTCAGGGCCGGCACGTCGACGATGCGCCGTGGGGCGCCCACGTCGCCACCGCCGACCACGCGCATGTGCCGCAGGTGACCTTCACCGACCCCGAGGTGGCGTCGGTGGGATTGACCGAAGCCGCCGCACGGGAAGCCGGCCGGCGGATCCGCGTGCTGGACTACGACCTGTCGTGGATCGCGGGGGCTTCGACCCACGCCGACCACTACGAGGGCGCGGCTCGGGCGGTGGTCGACGAAGATCGCGGCGTGCTCATCGGCGCGACCTTCGTCGGACCGGATGTTGCCGAGCTCCTCCACTCGGCCACGATCGCGATCGTGGGCGAGGTGCCGATCGAGCGCCTGTGGCACGCCGTGCCGTCCTATCCGACGATCAGCGAGGTGTGGCTGCGCTGGCTCGAGGCGTACGGCCGCCCGCCGGGCTGAGCCGCCCCTGCCGGCTTGAGCCGCCCCCGCCTGGCTTGAGCCGCCCCCGCCTGGCTGAGCCGCCCCCGCCTGGCTGAGCCGCCCCCGCCTGGCTGAGCCGCCCGCCTGGCTGAGCCGCCCCTGTGCCCCCCGCCCGCGTGCTGAACCCCGCCCGCGGCGCGCGCCCTGCCCCCCTCCCGGCGAGACGGCATCCGTGCACCGAGACTGCGGCTACAAGCTGCTGTCTCGGTGCACCGATGCAGTCTCGCGGAGAAAGAGCAGCGGACGGCGAGCGGCGGCGGGCGCAGACGTCGTCAGTGGAAGAAGTGCCGCTCGCCGGTGAAGAACATCGTCACGCCGGCCTCGCGGGCCGCGTCGATGACCTCCTCGTCGCGCACTGAGCCGCCGGGCTGGACGATGGCGGAGATCCCGGCATCCAGCAGCACCTGCGGTCCGTCCGCGAAGGGGAAGAAGGCATCGGATGCCGCGACCGACCCGGCCGCACGATCGCCGGCCCGCTCCACGGCGAGGCGGCACGAGTCGACGCGGTTGACCTGGCCCATGCCGATCCCGACCGTCGCCGACTGCTGCGCGAGCACGATCGCGTTGGACTTGACGGCCCGGCAGGCCTTCCACGCGAAGATGAGGTTCGTCATGTCGGCATCGGCGGGGCGCTCGCCCGAGACGAGCTGCCAGTCCTTGGCCACCGACTCGATGTCGTCGGGGAAGCGGTCCGCATCCTGCAGGAGCAGTCCGCCCGAGACGAGGCGCACGTCCATGCGCTCCTGCTGCCAGTCGACGGGGAGCTTCAGCAGCCGCAGGTTCTTCTTCAGCGCGAAGACCTCGAGCGCCTGCGGCTCGAAGTCGGGCGCGACGATCACCTCCGTGAAGATGTCGCGGAGGTTCTCGGCCATCTTCAGCGTGATCGTGCGGTTCGCGGCGATGACGCCGCCGAAGGCCGACACCGGATCGCACTCGTGTGCTCGCAGATGCGCGCTCGCGATGGGATCGAGCGCGTTGGGGGCGCCGGTCGCGATGCCGCACGGGTTGGCGTGCTTGATGATCGCGACGGCGGGCTTGACCATGTCGAACGCGGCGCGGAGGGCGGCATCCGCATCGACGTAGTTGTTGTACGACATCTCCTTGCCCTGCAGCTGGGTCGCCTGGGCGATGCCGTGGCCTCCGGCGCGGGTGTAGATCGCAGCGCGCTGGTGCGCGTTCTCGCCGTAGCGCAGCGTGGAGAGGCGCTCCGCCTTGATCGTGAGGTGGGCCGGGAGCGCCTCCTCGGTGAGCGTGCCCTCGGCGAACCAGGTCGCCACCGCCCGGTCGTACTGCGCCGTATGGGCGAACGCCCGCGCGGCGAGCTCGCGCCGCTGGACGAGCGTCGTGCCGCCCGTGCCAAGGGCGTCGATGACGGCGCCGTACGACTCGGGCGATACGACGATGGCGACGTTGGCGAAGTTCTTCGCCGACGCGCGCACCATCGCCGGCCCGCCGATGTCGATCTGCTCGACCACGTCGTCGCCGGTCGCGCCCGAGGCGACGGTCTCGACGAACGGGTACAGGTTCACCACGACGAGCTCGAACGGCTGGATGTCGAGCTCGGCCAGCTGCCGCTCGTGGTCCTCGAGGCGCAGGTCGGCGAGCAGACCCGCGTGCACGCTCGGATGCAGCGTCTTGACGCGCCCGCCCAGCGACTCCGGGAAGCCGGTGACCGTCGCGACGTCCGTCACGGCGAAGCCGGCGTCGCGGAGCATGGTGGCCGATCCGCCGGTGGAGACGATCTCGACGCCCGCACCGGCGAGCGCCTCCGCGAGCCGCAGCAGGTCGGACTTGTCGCTCACCGACACCAGCGCGCGGCGGATCGGGACGACGTCGCGGGGACGGTACAGGGCGGGGTCGTGGCTCGGGCCGGCCATGGAGGCTCCTCGGTGTGGGGGCGGAGTCAGGAGGGGGATTCGGCGGATGCGGTTGCGGATGCGGCCGCGGATAGGGATGCGGCCGCGAGATCGAGCTCACCGGACGCGATGCGCCGCACGACATCGATCAGGAGCCGTCGCTCGACGGGCTTGATGCGGTCGTGGAGCGTGTGCTCGTCGTCGCCGGGAAGCACGGGCACGCGCTCCTGCGCGAGGATCGGACCGGAGTCCACGCCATTGTCGACGATGATGACGCTGGCCCCGGTCTGGGCGACGCCGGCGGCGAGCGCGTCGCGGACGCCGTGCGCGCCGGGGAACTCGGGCAGGTACGCCGGGTGGGTGTTGATGACGCGCGGCGACCACTCATCGACGAGGGAGGCGGGCAGCAGCCGCATCAGCCCGCTCAGCACGACGAGATCGGGCCGCCACACCGTCAGCTGCGCGCCGAGCTCGTCCCCCCACGCCTCGCGGGTGTCGAACTGCACCCACGGCACCATGAAGGTCGGGATGCCGTACTCCTCGGCATGCGCAAAGCCCTCGGCCTCGCGGTCGGCGCCCACCACGACGACGTCCGCCGGGAAGTCGGGGTCTGCGGCGGTGTCGAGCAGTGCGCGCAGATTGGACCCGGTGCCGGAGATGAGGACGGCGACCGTGAGCACCGCGCCAGTCTACCGGCGCGTCGCGGAGGTCGACGGCCTGCGCCGCGGCGACAGCAGCAGGATCGCGGCACCCACGAGCACCTCGAGTCCGACCGCGAGCGCGACCGGGCCGGGCTCGGGGCCGAGCACGGCGAGCCGGCCGGGACCGAGCGAGCCGGCCGCGAGAGCGGCGAGGAGGGCTGCGGTGCCCGCCGACAGCACCGCGATCCCGACGGTCATGACGAGGCGTGCGGCGATCGGGTCCTCCTCCGCGGCGTCGCCGGCCTCGTCGGCAGGCTCCGGAGCCGAGTCGTCTCCCCCGCCGCCGGCGGGCTCTGGAGCGGCGGCGGATTCGCGTGCGGCAACCGACTCACGCGCGGCGGCTTCAGCGGCTGCGTCGCGCTCCGCCGCGGCGGCGGCCGCGGAGGCGAGGAGTCCGGCGAGCGCCGCCGTGCGCGCCGGGTCGGCCGCGTCATCCGCGGTCGAGGTCCGGATCGCCTCATCCGCGGTCGAGGTCCGGATCGCCTCATCGGTGATCGAGGTCGCCGCGGCGGCATCCGTCAGCGAAGCGCTCGTCGCGGCATCCGTCGCCGAAGCGTTCGTCGAACCCGTCGCCGCAGCCGCCGTCGCGGCATCCGTCGCCGAAGCACCGCCCACCCGCGGGCGGGCCGAGGAGACTGCCGTGATGCGGACGAAGCGCGAACGGGCGATCCAGCCGGCGAACGCGCCGAGCGCGACCGGGAGGAGCGCGAGGAGGAGCAGCCACGGCGTCGTCGAGTCGGGGATGACGCCGAGCAGCGGGATGCCGGGCACGACGCCGACCTGCGTGCCTGCGGCCGAGACGGAGGTGTCGGCGCCGAGTGCGAACCCGGGTCCTGCGATGAACGCCATCGCCCACACCACGAGCGTCGGCAGATAGGCCAGTTGCGCCAGGGTGAGAACGGTCGCGCCGAGCGCGTCGACATGCCCCGCCTCGAACAGGGCGATGACCTCGCCGCCCCCGAGGATCAGCGCGATCGCGGTGAGCAGCGCGCCGAGTCCGATGAGGCCCACGACGACCACCGCCGTCCCGCGCGCGACGAGGGCGGGCACGAGACCCCAGCCGTGGGGTGCGGCCTCGACGCGATCGCGCAGCCGTGCGATGAAACCCGCGCCCGCGTCGCGCCACTCGGTCACGAGCGCGGCGACGAGCGCAGGTACGGCGAACACGAGCGTCGGGAAGAGGATCGCCTGCCAGCGCTCCGCCGCGAGTACGTCGTTCGCCGAGGTCAGCGCGACGGCGGTCGCGAGCGCGGCGAAGGTCGCCGTTCCCACGATGACGCCGGTGATCCACGCATCGGCGCCCGACGCTCGGCGGCCCGACCGGGCGGCGAAGATCGCGGTGAAAGCCGCGAACGCGAGCGGTGCGAGCGACAGCGTGAACTCCGCAGCCGCGGGATCGATGCCGGTCGCCGCGAGATAGTCCGGCGGGATGGTGACCGCGAGGGGCACGAGATTGCCGAGCTGCCAGATCGACGCGCTCGCCGGCCACAGCGCCGCCCAGTCGGCCTCGACGCCGAGCCCGAACACCCACAGGAGGGTGAGCGGCGCGAGGGTCGCCGCGATGCCGACAGCGACCGCGATGGCGGCGTCGACGGCGGCGAGAAGGGCGACGATGAGGCGATACATGCCCCATCGACCCTACTTCGCGGCGATGCACTGTCCCGCGCGCCTCGCCCGGGGCCCGTCGCGTTCGCGGCCCGTGCGCTCAGTCGTCACAGATGCACGCGGATCCCGCCGAAACGGGTGCATCCGTGACGACTGAACGGAGGGGTGCCGAGGCATCCGTTCAGCGGATTCCCAGGAAACGGGCGGAGCCGCTAGCGTCGTCGTCGGAGGTCAATACATGAGCACAGTCCCGTCCACCTCGCCCGACGCGCCGGAGGCCTCGGAGAGCCCCGAACCACCCGAGCCGCGCAACGGCTTCGACCGGTTCTTCGAGATCACCAGACGCGGCTCGACCGTCGGCACCGAGGTCCGCGGCGGCATCGTGACCTTCGTGGCGATGGCGTACATCGTGATCCTCAACCCGATCATCCTCTCGAGCGGTGTCGACGTCGACGGCAACACTCTCGGCTTCACGCAGGTGGCCGCCGTGACCGCGCTGACCTCGGGCGTCATGACGCTGCTGTTCGGGCTCGTGACGCGCCTGCCGTTCGCGTTCGCCGCCGGCCTCGGGATCAACTCGTTCCTCGCGGTCTCGGTCGTCGGACAGGTCACCTGGCCGGAGGCGATGGGACTCGTCGTCATCAACGGCCTCCTCATCGTCCTGATGGCCGCGACCGGCATCCGGCGCATGATCTTCGACGCCGTGCCGATCCAGCTGAAGATCGCCATCACGGTCGGCATCGGCCTGTTCATCGCCTTCATCGGGTTCGTCAACGCGGGCTTCGTGACCGCGACCGGTGCGGCGTCCCCGCCGGTCGGCCTCGGTGTCGATGGATCGGTCACGACCGTCCCGACGCTCATCTTCGTCATCACGCTGCTGCTGACGGGAATCCTCGTCGCCCGGAAGGTGAAGGGCGGCATCCTCATCGGCCTCGTCACGGGGACCGTCATCGCGGTCATCGTCGAGGCGATCTGGAACATCGGCCCGATGTTCTCCGACGACGGCGTGAACCCCGGCGGCTGGGGCCTGACGGTCCCGGAGCTGCCCGGCGCGCTCGTGAGCCTGCCCGACCTCTCGCTCATCGGCCAGATCTCGTTCGGCTCCTTCGAGCGGATCGGCGTGCTCGCAGCGCTCATGCTCGTGTTCACCCTCGTGTTCACGAACTTCTTCGACGCGATGGGCACGATGACCGGCCTGTCGAAGGAGGCCGGACTCGCCGACGAGAAGGGCGACTTCCCGCGCATCAAGTCCGCGCTCGTCGTCGAGGGCATCGGCGCGGTCCTGGGCGGCGCCACCTCGAGCTCGTCGAACACCGTGTTCATCGAGTCGGGCGCTGGAATCGGCGAGGGCGCGCGCACCGGCTTCGCGAACGTCGTGACGGGGCTCCTGTTCCTCGTCGCGATGTTCTTCACGCCGCTGGTGTCGATCGTGCCCAGCGAGGTCGCCTCGGCGGCCCTTGTGATCGTCGGTGCGCTGATGATGTCGCAGATCCGCTTCATCGACTTCTCGGACTTCTCGATCCTGCTGCCGGTGTTCCTCGCGATCACCGTCATGCCGCTCACCTACTCGATCGCCAACGGCATCGGCGCAGGCTTCATCTCCTGGGTCGTCGTGCGGTCGCTCTCGGGCAAGGCGAAGCAGATCAGCCCGCTGCTGTGGATCGTCGCCGCCGGCTTCCTCCTCTACTTCGCGCGCGGGCCGGTCGAGGCGCTGTTCGCGTAGGGCTTCAGGGGACGGATGCCGCGGCCCGCGGCATCCGTCGCCTTACCCACCATGGTGCCTGGGGCCTCACGCTGTCGAAACCGCCGGTCGCTGCTGCTTCTTTCTGCCGCGAGTGGCGGGTTCGACCGCGCGAGGGAACCGCAGGTGGCGGTTTCGGGCGCGAGTGGCGGTTTCGACCGCGCGCGAGGTCGCCCGGGGGTGGCTCAGCCGGGAACGCTCTGCCAGACCGCGAACTCCTCGCTGATGCGGCACTCCTCGGGCGCGGACGGCACGTCGACATACCCGCCGCCGCCCTCGATGGCGTCCCCGAGGCGGACGACTCCGAGCCCGGGGACCTCGACGCTCTCGCCGTCCTCCGCGAGCCGCGACCCGAACGGGAACTGCAGCACGTAGGTGAGCTCGTCGGCCCCCTGCACCGCGAGGCATCCCGCATCCGTGCGGACGAGGGTCCCGGCGATGAGCGCATCCATGAACGCCTCCGGTCGCTCCGGCGCCGCCAGCAGGATGCTGTCGCCGGCGCGCTGCTCGGCCGGCGTTCCGCCGATGCTCGCGCACCCCGAGACCACCGCGGCGCACGCCACGACGGCGATGGCCACGGCGGTGCGGATCATGCGATCGGCTCGAGCAGGAACACCGCGATCAGGCGTTCGGTCTTGGTCTGGTAGTTCGCGTAATCGGGCCACACCTCGAGCGACCGCGCCCACCATTCGGCGCGCTCGTCCCCGGTCAGCTCGCGGGCGAGATAGTCGCGCTTGTCGTCGACGTCCTGCAGCTCGACGTGCGGCTGCCGCCGCATGTTCTCGGCCCACTTCGGCTCGTCGGGCGCGCCGCCCTTCGACGCGACGACGGCGTAGCGGCCGTCATGCTCGACCCGCATGAGCGCGGTCTTGCGGAGGGCCCCGGTCTTCGCGCCGACCGTGGTCAGCACGATGATCGGCTTGCCGCGCAGTGTGCCGGCCTCGGCGCCGCCCGACGCCTCGAACTTCTCGGCCTGCTTTCGCGCCCAGCCCGATGTGGACGGCTTGTATTCTCCCGTGAGTGGCATGGATCCACCCTAACCGCGGACCCACCCCCGCTCGCCTGTCACAACACGCCGAGCACACCCGCAAAGTGCGACAGCGGAGCACCGGCGCTGCCGCGCCGTGGGAGGTGGAACACGCTCGCGCGTGTTTCGGGTCAGGCGAGCGACCCTTCGACGAGCTCAGGGACCGGAGGGATGCGGCTCGCGAGGGCGCGGGGAGACGACGAATGGCGGATGCCGCGGCATCCGCCATTCGATCTCGTACTGCCGGCTACAGCTCGGCGATGACGGTCTTCAGCTCGGTGTAGTCCTCGACGCCGAACGAGCCGAGCTCGCGACCCCAGCCGGACTCCTTGTAACCGCCGCGCGGCAGCGTGACGTCGTCGGCGTGCCACGAGTTGAGCCACACCGTGCCGGCGCGAAGTCGGCCTCCGACGCGGTGGGCCGTCCCGATGTCGCGCGACCAGACGCCCGCGGCGAGCCCGTAGCGAGTGTTGTTCGCCGCGCTGATGGCCTGCTCCTCGGTGTCGAACGGCACGGCCGTGACGACGGGTCCGAAGATCTCGTCGGTCTGGATCGACATCTGCTCGCTCACGTCGGTGAACACCGTGGGCCGCACGAAGTAGCCGCGGTCGCCGACGCGGACACCGCCCTCGGCGACCGTCGCGCCCTCGGCGACACCGGCCTCGAGGTAGCCGGTCACCTTCTCGAACTGCTCGTCCGAGATGAGCGGGCCCATGTCGGTGCTGTCATCGAAGGCGCTGCCGACGCGGATGCCCTTGGCGATCTCCGCGATGCCAGCGACGACCTCGTCGAACACCCCGCGCTGCACGTAGAGGCGCGAGCCGTTGACGCAGCACTGACCCTGGTTGAAGAAGGCCGCGTGCGCCGAGCCGGGGATGGCCTTGGCGAGGTCGGCATCGTCGAAGATGATGTTGGGCGCCTTGCCGCCGAGTTCGAGCGAGACCTTCTTGAGGTTGCCGGCCGCTGCGGCGGCGATCTTCTTGCCCACCGCGGTGGAGCCGGTGAAGGCGACCTTGTCGACGTCGATGTGGTCGACCAGCGCCGCACCCGTGTCGCCGAAGCCCGGGAGCACGTTGACGACACCCGCGGGGAGCCCCGCCTCGAGCATCAGCTCGCCGAGGCGCAGCGCGCTCAGCGGCGTCTGCTCGGCGGGCTTGAGGATGACGGTGTTGCCGACGGTGATCGCGGGGACGATCTTGAACGCGGCCATCGTCAGCGGGAAGTTCCACGGGACGATGCCGGCCACGACGCCGATCGGCTCGCGCACCGTGTAGGCGTGGAACTGCGCGGTCTCGCTGGACATCGGGATGGTGGTGCCCTCGATCTTGTTCGTCCAGCCGGCGAAGTAGCGGAACAGCTCCGCGGCCGTGGCCACGTCTCCGTCGCGGGCGCCCACGAAGGGCTTGCCGCCGTCGAGCGCCTCCAGCTGCGCGAGCTCGTCGGCGTTCTCCTCGAGCAGGTCGGCGATCCTCCACAGCAGGCGACCGCGCTGGCGAGGCGTGAACCGGCTCCAGGCCGACCCGTGCTCGAAGGCGGCGCGGGCTGCCGCGACGGCGCGGTTGACGTCCTCGGGGCCTGCGTGCGCGACCTGTACGATCTCGTTCTCGGTCGCGGGGTCGATCGTCGCGAAGGTGCGGCCGTCCGCGGCATCCTGCCATTCTCCGTCGATGAGCAGCCGCTTGGGTGCGCCGACGAACTCGGCGACGCTGGGCAGGAGGGCGGCGGTGGTCATGATGATGATCCTTTCGGGTGGCACGTCATTTGACGAACGGGAGCTTGGAACGGTCGATGGTGAGGGCCACGGCGGCGATGACGAGGACACCGTAGAAGATCTGCTCGTACGACGGGTCGACGCCCGCCACCGAGAGTCCCACACGCAGGACGGTAATGATGAGCACGCCGATCACGGTGCGCCCGATCCCGCCGAATCCGCCGGTGATCGCCGTTCCACCCACCACGATGGCGGCGACCACCGGCAGAAGAAGGGAGTCCGCGAGGGTGGGCGCCCCGCTGAACGTGCGGCCCACGAGCATGACGCCGGCGAAGCCCGCGCACGCGCCCGAGACCACGAAGGCCGCGATCTTGGTCTGCGCCACCGGCACGCCGGCGAGGAGGGCCGCGGGCTCCGAGCTGCCGATCGAGATGAGCCAGCGACGCACCGGCGTCAGCTGCAGCACGAGTGCGAACACGATCACCAGGCCGGCTGCGATGAGCACCGCGCTCGGGATGCGCCAGTCGGTCAGTCGCGTGAACGCCCAGTCGAGCGTCGTGCCCGACACGCCGATCGTCGAGGCGCCGGATGCCACCAGCGCGATCCCCGACCACACCGCGAGCCCGCCGAGGGTGACCAGAAACGAGGGGATCTGCGCCACGACGTGCACGACGCCCTGCAGCATGCCCGCGAGCGCGCACACCAGGACCACGAGGATCACCGCCCACCCGCCCAGCGCGGGGATCCACAGCGCGACGAGCACCGAGGCCATCGATGCCAGCGCCGCGACGGACAGGTCAATGCCGCCGCACAGGATCACGAGCATCGCGCCCGAGGCGAGGATCATGAGCGGCACCGCCGAATCGAGTGCCGTCCAGATGCTCGCGGGGCGCAGGAAGTTGGGGTTGGCGACCGCGATCGCGGCGACGAGCGCCGCCAGCACCACGATCGGCATGACCGTGAGCAGCAGCTGCCGGCGAGCCGACTGCGTCATGCGGGGCGGGTCGCCGAGGCGGGCGAAGGTGCCTGTCTTGTCGGTCACGCTCATCAGATCATCCGTTCCAGCACCGTGACCGGTGCGGGCTTGTCGCCCGCGCGTGCGTCGATGACGTCCGTGACCCGGCCGTCCTTCATGACGAGCACGCGGTGGCTCATCGCGATCAGCTCCTCCAGGCTGTCCGCCATGAGGAGGACAGAGACGCCGGATGCCGTGAGCTCACGGATCAGCCGGTACACCTCGCTCTTCGCACCGACGTCGAGACCGCGGGTGGGGTGGTCGAGGATCAGCAGCTTGAGCGAGTCCGACACCATCCAACGAGCCAGCACCGCCTTCTGCTGGTTGCCGCCGGAGAGAGATCCGAGCGGAGCGGAAGCGGACGGCGTGCGGATGCTCAGCCGCTCGATCCACTCGTCGGCGAGCCGGCGCTCCTTGCCGCGTTGCAGCACGGGTCCTGCGCATACTTCGCCGATGTGCGGGAGGGTGATGTTCTCGGCCACCGACATCGAGCCGACCATTCCCTCTCTGCGGCGCTCAGCAGGGACGAAGCCGATGTCGGCGGAGATCGCCGTTCGCGGCGAGCCGGGCTTGATCGGACGACCGTCCAGCGTCATGGAGCCCCTGGTTGCCAGCGCGCCGAAGATGCCGCGGCAGAGCTCCTCACGGCCCGACCCCTGCACACCGGCGATCCCGAGGATCTCCCCGACATGCACGTCGAGGTCGATGTCCTCGCAGACGCCCTTGATCGAGAGGCCGCGCACGGAGAGGCGGACCTCCTCGCGGACGGGGAGCTGGTCCTCCTCGCCGTAGTGGCTGCCCTCCAGGTCGCGGCCGATCATCATGCGGCGCAGGGCCGCCTCATCGACGTCGCCGGGCACGCATTCGGCCACGGTCTTGCCGTTGCGCAGGACATAGACCCGGTCCGACACGCGCAGCACCTCGTCGAGCCGGTGCGAGACGAAGACGACGGATGCCCGGGTGCGGAGCCGTTCGATCTGGGCGAAGAGCACCTCGGTCTCGTCGCGGTCGAGCACAGACGTCGGCTCGTCGAGGAGCACGACCGGCTCGGCGTTGGTGCGCTCCTCGGTGGCGAGCACCTTCGCGACCTCGACGAGCTGACGCTCGGCGAAGGTGAGCTCCTCGGTGATCGCATCGATCTTGATCTTCGAGCCGATCTTGTCGAGCTGCACCTGCGCGCGGCGGCGCAGCTCCTTCCAGCGGTAGACGCCGCCGACGACCGCGGCACCCTCCGCGCCGAACAGGATGTTCTCGGCAACGGTGAGGTTCGGAATCAGGGACTGCTCCTGGAAGACCATGCCGATCCCCGCAGCGCCCGCCTGCGCGATGCCGCGCATCTTGACCCGTTTGCCGCGCAGCTCGATGGATCCCGAGTCGGGCTGCGCGAGACCGACGAGCATCTTCAGGAGGGTCGACTTGCCGGCGCCGTTCTCGCCGATGAGGCCGACCACCTCGTGGGGGCGCACCTCGAAGGACACGCCGTCGAGCGCGGTGGTCTCGGCGAACTTCTTGCGCAGGTCGTGCACGGCGAGGACCGGCGCCGAAGCGGCATCCTCGATCTGTTTCTCGACGCTCACTTGACCACCCTCAGACGCTGGCGCAGCGGCCACGCCGTGATCGCGACGGCGACCACGACGATGACGCCCTGCACCGCCTTCTGGACATATGGGCTCACGCCGATCAGCACCAGGCCGTTGACGAGAACCGTCACGATGAGCACCCCGACGATCGAGTGCAGAACACCGCCGCGCCCGCCCGAGAGGAGCGTGCCGCCGACGACGGCCGCCGTGATCGCGGCGAAGTTCTGCCCGACGCCCGCCTGCACGATGCCCGACCCGAGCTGGATCGTCACCATGACGCCGGCGAGGCCGTACACGGCGCCGGCGAACGTGAACGCGATCGTCTTGTATCGACGGACCGGGATGCCGGAGAGCACTGCCAGCTCTTCGGCACCGCCGATCGCACGGGCATACCGGCCGAGACGCGTGTACCGCTGGATCAGCAGTCCGACCACGACCACGCCGAGCGCGACGAAGGTGAGCCGGGTGAGGCCGAGCCACTGCCCCGACGCCCACTCGGCGAGCTCCGGGGAGCGCAGGCTCGGCTGCACGCCCGCGAACAGGACCGTGGCGATCCCGATGCCGATCGCCGACATGCCGAGGGTCGTCATGAAGGACGGGATCTTCAGTCCCGTCGACAGCATCCCGCTGGCAAGGCCGAAGCAGGCGCCCAGCGCCACGGCGGCGACGATCCCGATGAAGCCGAGATCGATGTCGTTGCGGCTGTTGGCGACCAGGAGGGCGACGCTGATCGCGGCGGTCGCCATCACCCCCTCGATCGACAGGTCGATCGCTCCGAGCAGAAGCACGAAGGTGAGGCCGACGGCGATGACGCCGAGCACGGCGGCCGAGTCGAGGATGTTGCGGACGTTGCCCCACGTCGCGAACTGCGGGCTCAGCAGCGAGAAGATCACGCACAGCAGCACGAGTGCGCCGAAGGGACCGAAGTCGGCGAGCAGCGTCGAGTGCGCGCGGCGGCGCGTGCGGGCGTCGGCCCGCCCGGTCTCGGGCGGTGCCAGCCCGAGCCGGGCGGCCGCCACGTCATCTCACCGGCCCGGTGACGCGGTCGAAGAGGTTTCCGCACTCGAAGTCGGCGAGGTTCGCCGTCGGGGTGAGGTTCTCCTCGGCGTTGTCCGAGTTGATGAGCGTCTGCCGTGCGAAGAACGCCCGCTGCTCGTTGCTGAGCTCGGCGACGTCGAGCTCGCCGGTCAGGGCGCAGTAGCCCATCGCGAGGCCGATGCCGCCCTGCCACGGACCGTCGACGGAGACCGTCGCGGTCATGGTGCCGTCCGCGACGGCCTGGACCGCCTCGGGCACCGCGTCGATGCCGGCCACGGCGACACCGGTCATGCCGGCGGCTTCAAGTGCCTGCAGCGCGCCGAGCGCCATGTCGTCGTTCGCCGCCCACACGCCCTTGATCGCGTCACCGTGCTTGGTGATCAGCGTCTTGGTGATGTTGAACGCCGACGTGCGGTCGAAGTCGGCCGCCTGCTCGTCGAGCAGCGTGATGCCGGGGTTCTCGGCGAGGGAGTTCTGCAGGCCGACGAACCGGTCCTTCGCGGCGCTCGTGTCGAGGATGCCCTGCAGCGCGATGATGCCGCCCTCGCCGCCCATCGCCTCGAAGATCGCGTCGGCGATCTGGCCCCCGGCATCCTTTCCGTCGAACGTGATGTGCGAGATCCAGGTGTCGTAGCCGTCCCACGGGTTGAGGTCCGCGGGCTTGTTCCAGTGCGTCACCAGGTACGCCCCGGCCGCGTCGGCCTCCTTCACGATCGGCGTCGTGTCGGAGTCGCCGTTGGGGAGGACGTTGAGCACCATGCACTCGGGGTTGCCGGTGCTGAGGGCCTGGCGCAGCTGCTCCTGCTGCTTGGGCGACTCGCCGTCGTAGGTCAGGCGGGTCTGGGTGAGCCCGACCGACTCGGCGAAGGCGTCGCCGCCGTCGAGCCAGGCCTTCTCGTAGGGGTTGGTCTCGTTGCGGACCTGGCCGATGAGTTCGATGTCCTCGGGTGCGCAGACTGCGGCATCCGGTCCCTCGTCTCCATCGCCTGGATCGGTGCCGCCGGCGCATCCGGCGAGGATGAGGGCGGCAGCCCCCATGGCGGCCAGCGCGAGAATTCCGCGGTGACGAACGGCTGTGTTGGTCATTGCGCTACTCCATTTCTATGACTGCGTGGTGTTGCGGGATGTGGTGGGTGGTTCTGCGGGGCGGTGACGCAACGTGTCTCATCGCGCCATCCATCCCCCGTCGACGACGAGCGTGTGCCCGGTGACGTAGTCCGAGGCCGAGGAGGCGAGGAAGACTGCGGCGCCGACGAGGTCGTCGGGCTGCCCCCACCGCCCCGCCGGGATGCGGTTGAGCAGCTGCCGCGAGCGATCCTCGTCGGCGCGAAGCGGCTCGGTGTTGGCGGTGACGATGTAGCCAGGGGCGATCGCGTTGACCTGGATGCCGGAGCCTGCCCACTCCGTCGCCAGAGCCTGGGTCAGCCCGACGATCGCGTGCTTGCTCGCCGCGTAGCTGGCGACGTTGAGCCCGCCCTGGAACGACAGCAGGCTCGCGATGTTGATGACCTTGCCCCTGCCCCGCGCGAGCATCCCGCGACCGAACGACCGGCTGAGGATCCGGGGAGCTTCGAGGTTGACCGCGAGCACCTCGCGCCACTGCGCCTCGGAGACGTCGAGATCGGGGCCGCGGCGGATGATGCCCGCACAGTTGACGAGGATGTCGACCTCGCGCGCGTTCGCGATCTCGTCCATCACCGCGGCGAGCTCGTCGGTCGCCGCCAGGTCGGCGACGACCGCGTCGCACGCGGCCCCGCTCGCGCGGAGTTCGTCGGCGGCATCCTGCAGCGAGCCGTTCCGGCCCACCAGCACGAGCTCCGCGCCGGCCGCCGCGAGTCCGCGCGCGAGCGCCCGGCCGATGCCGCCGCCGGCACCGGTGACCACCGCTGTGCGGCCGACGAGGGAGAAGATCGAACCGGCGGTCATCGCAGCGTGCCGGGGTCCACCGGCTGCAGGTCGCCGTAGTCGCGGTTGTCGCCGGCCATCGCCCAGATGAACGAGTAGCGCGCGGTGCCGGCGCCGGAGTGGATCGACCAGCGCGGCGCGATCACGGCCTGCTCGTCGCCGACGATGAGGTGGCGCGTGTGATCGGGCTCACCCATGAGGTGCACCACGCGGGCCGCCTCGGGGAGCTCGAAGTAGAGGTAGATCTCGGTGCGGCGGGTGTGCAGGTGGGGCGGGAAGGTGTTCCAGACGGCACCGGGCTCGAGCACCGTGACGCCCAGCTGCAGCTGACACGATTCGACGTCGCCGCCACCCCACACGTAGCGGTAGAGCGCGCGCCGCCCAGCCCCCGCCTCGTCGCCGAGGTGCACCGGCTCCGTCTCGGCGAAGGGGATGCGCACCGTGGGCAGCGCGGTGTGGGCGAGGACCGCGACGACGTAGAACCGCGCGTCCGCGCCGCGGAACGACAGCGTGCTGCCGCGGCCCGCGTACAGGCCGTCGCGGTGCGCGAGGACATGCGCCTTGCCGTCGACGACGACCTCGCCGTCGCCGCCGATGTTGACGATCCCGAACTCGCGGCGGGCCAGTCCGTCCCCGCCGAGCGCCTCGACCGGCCCGAGCGTCAGCTCGCCCGCGGAGGGGACGACGCCGGCAATCAGCATCCGGTCCTCCGCGGCGTGGAGCGTGTTGACCTCGCCCGCGACGAACAGTCCTTCGACGAGGAACGCGTCGCGCAGCTCCTGCGTGGTGGCGGTGCGCGCACGCACGGCGTCGGTGATCGGCCGATCGGTGTTCATCCCGAGAGTCATCCTCATCCTTGAACGATGTTCTGTAGCTTGTACGATGACCGTAGGATAATCTCACGGGAAGGTCAAGTAGCGGGACGCCGTTCACCTACTTGAATGAAAGGATGCGGAATGACGCTCGATACCGCGGTGGCCGAGACGGACTTCGTGCCGGTGAAGTCCGCCGATCGCACGCTCGACATCCTGGAGGAGCTGGCGTCGGGTCCGGCGTCGCTCGCCGAGCTGTCCACACGCCTGCGCATCCCCAAGAGCAGCCTCCACAGCGTCCTGCGTACGCTCGAGCATCGCGGCTGGGTCGACATCGACCCGTCGCGCTCCGCCTACAGCCTCGGGATGCGCGCCCTGCTCATCGGATCGTCCTACGTCGACACCGACCCGACCGTGCTGCGCACCTCCGACATCATGGACAAGCTCGCCGCCGACACCGGCGAGACCATCCACCTCGCACGACTCGAGGGGCCTGACGTCGTCTACCTCGCCAAGCGCGAGTCGGTGCACCCGCTGCGGATGTTCTCGGCGATCGGACGCCGGCTCCCGGCCCACGCGACGGCACTCGGGAAGGCGATGCTCGCGGAGCTCCCCGACGAACGGGTCGCCGGCATGCTTCCCGAGCACCTCTCCGCGTCGACGACGCACACCATCACGAGCCGTGACGAGCTGCTGAAGCACCTCGAGGGCGTGCGGCGCGCCGGCTACGCGATCGACGCCGAGGAGGCGGGACTCGGTCTGCGCTGCTTCGCCGTGACACTGCCGTTCACTTCGCCGTCCAAGGACGCCGTCAGCTGCTCGGTCCCCGTCGCGCGCATCGACGAGGCCAAGGAGCGGTACATCGTCAACCTCCTGCTGCAGGCGCGGCAGGAGGTCGTCCAGCGCTTCGGCGGCCGCCGGAGCGCCTCGTTCTGAATCACGAGGAGAACCCCGTGCCCAACATCACCGTCCAGCTGCTCAAGGGCCGCACCACCGAGCAGCGCCGCGACTTCGCAGCGCAGGTCACCGACACCGCCGTCGAGGTGCTCGGCGCCCGCCGCCAGGACGTGCGGATCGTGTTCGAGGAGATCACACCCGACATCGTCGCCAACGGCGGCGTGCTCGCCAGCGAGGACCCGGGTCGCGCCGAGGTCGTAGCGAAGTTCCCGCCCGCGGGCTGATCTTTCACGGGACGGATGCCGCCGGCGGCGGCATCCGTTCGAATGTCGGTGGGGTCTTCTACTGTTGAGTTATGAAGATTTCATCGACGGATGCCGTGGCAGAGCCCCTCTGCGATGACGACCGGTTCGCTGGGTACCTGTTCGACGATCACGGGCACCTGATCGATGAGTCGGACTTCCTGGAGCCGGGCGAGTGCCCGCCCGAGCCGGATCTGTGGTCGGACGGGTCCGCGCACACCGCCGGGATGAACGCGCTGGAAGATGTCACGATCCGTGCCCGGATGCTCACCGCGGAGCAGTACGCGACGATCGCGGGGATCCTCCGGGATGCCGCGGCGTGCCCCGACCCGTGGGTCGGCCCGGACCCGACGCTGGACCCTGTGTGGGTGGATCCGCGGGAACGCACCGCGGGGCAGGTGCGGGCGGAGCGGCGCGACATCGCGGTGCGGGCCGCAGCCGCCGACATCGCGGTGCGGCTGCGGATGTCCGAGACCATGGTCCGCTCCCGCGCCTGCCACGCCGACACCCTCCGGGAGCGGTGCCCGCGGGTATGGGAGGCGTTCTTGTCCGGCCGGGTCGCAGAGCAGAACGCGGTCACCGCCGCGCAGCTCGCGGCGTCTCTTCCCCGTACTGATCGCGTCTCGTGGGCGGCATTCGACGACGCCGTCGCCGGCCCGGCGTCGGCGCTGCCGCCGGGGAAGTTCCGGCTTCGCGCTCGGGTGGTGCGGGAGCGGGTGCATGCGGAGAGCATCGACGAACGCCACCAGCGCGCCGCCGCCGACCGGAACGTCTGGCTGAACCCGGAGCTGGACGGGATGGCTGCCCTGAACATCCTGATGCCTGCCGCCGACGCACATGCCGCATACCGGCGTGTCGACGCGCACGCCCGGCACCTGCACGACCAGGACGGCGAGACCCGCACCCTCGCCCAGCTGCGCGCCGACGTCCTCGCCGAGCTGCTCATCCACGGCGAGACCGCTCTGTCCGGCGCCGGCGCGGCCGCGGCATCCGTCGCGATCACGATCCCCGCGCTCGGTCTGCTGGGCAAGGACACCGAGCCGGCGACCCTCGACGGCTACGGACCCATCGACCTTCGGACCGCAAGGCGCCTGGCCGGCGGCGCGAAGTCCTGGGTGCGGATCCTCACCCACCCCGTCACCGGGACCGTCCTCGACGTGGACCGCAAGACCTACCGGGTGCCGAAGGATCTGCGTCGCTGGCTGGGCGTGCGCGACCCGGTCTGCATCTTCCCCGGCTGCACCCGCATCGCCCGCGACTGCCAGATCGACCACCGCGTCGAGTGGCAGTACGGCGGGACGACGTCGGCCGACAACGCAGCGCCCGAGTGCGAGCCGCACCACGTGATCAAGACCAAGTCGAACTGGGTCCTGTACCGCGACGAGGCGACCGGCGCCACCTGGTGGGTCACCCCCACCGCACTCAAAGTCGACCCCGACCCACCACCCTGGTAGATCCAGGCTGCCGCGAGGGGTGGGCGTCTGCGCTGCACACCGACGCCCACCCCTGGCGATCGGCGGTTACGGCTTGGGGGCCGCGTCCACCACGGTGATCTCGATCTCCCAGGCCGCCCACGGCACTCCCGCCGGCATCAAGCTCGTCGAGCGATGAGGGTAGGACTCCCGGCTCCCGACGATCCGGCCGGTGCTGGTGTCGATGTCGAGCTCCGAGACCAGGAGATCTCCGAACTCGCTGCGTTCACCGAGCTCCACCGTCATCGCGAGAGTCGTGATCCGTCCGTTCGTGCGGGCGACGTCCACACCGCTCAGGAGGCCGAGCACGCGAAGCGATGCGGCGCGGAGGTCAGCAGGCATCAGGTTCGTGCCGAGCGCGCGACCGATGGACTGGAACACGATCCAGTCGTCCGAATCCATCATCAGGTGCTGGTGGTACCACCCGAGGAGCTGCTGCGGGTCTCGCGGCATCTCGTCGTAGAAGTCGCGGAAGCGGTCGTAGTACGCGTCGTCGTCCGCTGTGTCCGGCGACCATGTCTGCAGCCCCGCCGGCAGTGCTTCGATGCCGCCCGGGTCTGCGTCTCGCTCCGGATAGGCGGCGACCATGCGCTCGTAGGCGCCGAGCGCCTGGGGATCGCCCCACACGTCGAGCACCTCGTTCTCGAAGCGGTCATCCAGGATCCAGTCGCCGGAGCGGTCGCTCGGCACATACAGGTCGCGGATGCCTCGCGTATGGATCGCGCCCTCCGAGTTGGTGAGCATCGCCATGTTGAATCCCGAGATCGGGTCAGAGCCGGCATCCGCGTCCCACAGCCCCACCAGTTCGTAGTTCTCTCGAATCTTCAGGTACTCACCCGGCCCGACGACCGGATCGACGCCGGTGATCACAAGCTGCGCGGCCTCGCTGAGCACCGCGACGGCCGCGGCCGAGGCCGGCTGCGCGACCACCGGTGCGACAGTGCCGGCGATGACGACCGTCGTGATGATCGCTGCAGCGGACAGCCCCCCTGCTGCGGCCGTCCCGCCCCACACCCAGCGGGTGCGCGTCCTGTGCTTCTCCGAGTCCGCCATCGCCGCGACCAGTCGCGTCCGCGAACGACCGATACGGGCTGGCGCCGACGCATCCGGTGCGCTCTCGATCTCACGCACGAGCTCTAGCAGTTCCATCATCCATCTCCTTTCCGATCCAGGTCAGTCGTGCGGTGTGGGAGCCGGGTGGCGCGAGTTTGCGTCTGATCCGGTGAAGACGGGACCACACCGTGCCCACGGGGATGTTCAGCGCGTGCGCGATCTCTTCCGGCGGAAGCCCGGACCACGCATAGAGCAGCAGCGTGTCGCGCTCCTTCGCAGAGAGCGCGGCGATGCGGGGCGCGAGCGCCCGGATCGCAGCGGCGGCGTCCATGCGGCCCGAAGCCTCCTCGATGCCTCCGCCCGACGAATACTCGCCACGGGCAGCGGACGCTTCCACCGCGCGCCAGTGCTTGGCCTCCGTCGTGCGGTGCTTCGCCGCCACGCGCGCCGCGATGCCCAGCAGCCACGGCCGCGCCGATTCCCATGCGTGGTCGAAGGACCCACGACGGCGAAACGCGACCAGGAACGTCTCACTCACCGCGTCCTCGGCCGCGTCCGCCCCCAGGCGCCGCCGCAAGAAGGACTCGACCGCGCCGGCATGCCGGTCGAAGACTTCGGCGAACACCTGCGGTGTGTGTTCGGCGCGTCTCAGGATGTCGCTGTCTGTGCTCACAGTAGGTATTCCTCGAATCGGGCGATCAGCTTCAAAACTCGCGAGGCCGATCCGAGCGGCCCGAGGCCGAGAACGCAAAGGGGCGGATGCCGCAATCGCAGCATCCGCCCCCTCGTCCGAAAACTCGGTGAGGCTCTGTCTTACAGACCCTGGATGATCTCGCGCATCAGGTCGGCGGTCTCGCTCGGGGTCTTCCCGACCTTGACGCCGGCGGCCTCGAGGGCTTCCTTCTTGGCCTGCGCCGTGCCCGCGGAGCCGGAGACGATGGCGCCGGCGTGGCCCATCGTCTTGCCCTCCGGGGCCGTGAAGCCCGCGACGTAGCCGACGACCGGCTTGGTCACGTTGGCCTTGATGAAGTCGGCCGCCCGCTCCTCGGCGTCGCCGCCGATCTCGCCGATCATGACGATCGCCTTGGTCTCGGGGTCGGCCTCGAAGGCGGCGAGCGCATCGATGTGCGTCGTGCCGATGATCGGGTCGCCGCCGATGCCGATGGCGGTCGAGAAGCCGATCTCGCGCAGCTCGTACATCATCTGGTACGTCAGTGTGCCCGACTTCGACACGAGGCCGATCGGGCCCTTGCCGGTGATGTTGGCCGGCGTGATGCCGACGAGCGACTCGCCCGGGGTGATGATGCCGGGGCAGTTCGGTCCGATGATGCGGGTGGTGTCGCCCTTCGACTGCGCATAGGCCCACGCCTCGGCGGTGTCGCCGACGGGAACGCCCTCGGTGATGACGACCAGCAGCGGGATCTCGGCATCGATTGCCTCGACCATCGCGCTCTTGGTGAACGCGGGCGGCACGAACGCGATCGACACGTCGGCGCCGGTCTTCTCGATGGCCTCTTCGACCGAGGCGAAGACCGGCAGCTCGACCGGCGTGCCGTCGGCGAGGTGGTGGAGCACCGTGGTGCCGGCCTTGCGCGCGTTCACGCCGCCGACGACCTGGGTGCCCGCCTTGAGCATGAGCGCGGTGTGCTTGGTGCCTTCGCCGCCGGTGATGCCCTGGACGATGACCTTGGAGTCCTTGTTGAGGAAGATCGACATGTTCTCAGTCCTTATGCGTTCGCGAGCTGGGCGGCCTTGTCGGCGCCTTCGTCCATGGTGTCGGCCAGGGTGACGAGGGGGTGGTTCGCGTCGCGGAGGATCGCGCGGCCCTCCTCGACCTTGTTCCCGTCCAGGCGCACGACCAGCGGCTTCGACGCGCTCGAGCCGAGCTCGGCCAGCGCGCCGACGATGCCCTTGGCGACCGCGTCGCAGGCGGTGATGCCGCCGAAGACGTTGACGAACACGCTCTTGACCTGCGGGTCGCCGAGGATGACGTCCAGCCCCGCGGCCATGACCTCGGCCGAGGCGCCGCCGCCGATGTCGAGGAAGTTCGCGGGCTTGACGCCGCCATGGTTCTCTCCGGCGTAGGCGACGACGTCGAGCGTCGACATCACCAGGCCCGCGCCGTTGCCGATGACGCCGACCTCGCCGTCGAGCTTGACGTAGTTGAGGTCGTTCTCCTTGGCCTTGGCCTCGAGCGGGTCTGCGGCGTCCTTGTCCTCCAGGAGCGCGTGCGACGCGTGGCGGAACTCCGCGTTCTCGTCGAGCGTGACCTTGCCGTCCAGGGCGATGATCTCGCCCTCCTCGGTGAGCACGAGCGGGTTGACCTCGACCAGCGTCGCGTCCTCGCCCGTGTAGACCGCGTAGAGCTTCACGAACACGTCGCTGACCTTGTCGACCAGCTCGGGGGCGAATCCGGCCGCTTCGGCGATCTCGACCGCCTTCTGCTTGTCGACGCCCTGCAGCGGGTCGACCGCGATGCGGGCGAGAGCCTCGGGCCGCTCCACCGCGAGCTCCTCGATCTCCATGCCGCCCTCGACGCTCGCCAGCGACAGATAGGCGCGGTTCGCGCGGTCGAGCAGCACCGAGAAGTAGTACTCCTTGTCGATGCGCGCACCCTGGGCGACCATCACGCGCTTGACGACGTGACCCTTGATGTCGAGGCCCAGGATCGCCCGGGCGGCCTCGTAGGCCTCATCCGGGGTCTTCGCGACCTTCACGCCGCCCGCCTTGCCGCGGCCGCCGGTCTTCACCTGCGCCTTGACGACGACGACGCCGCCGATCTTCTCCGCGGCGGCTCGCACCGCCTCAGGAGTGTCCGCGACGATGCCGGCGAGCACCGGCACCTCGTACTTCTCGAAGAGGTCACGTGCCTGGTACTCGAATAGATCCACAGTGCAGTCCTTCGCTGGGGCGATCGGAAGGGATGACGCGAAAAGCGTCTTGATGTCGAGATATCTCGACCGATCCCCCAGCCTACTACCGGTCGAGCGGAGCTCCCGACGGCCGAAGACCCGCGCGAGGTCTAGGATCATGTCGACATGAGCGAGACATCGTCCCCGTCCGCCGCGCGCACCACCGTCGTCGCCGCGGCCTTGGAGCTGTTCGAGGGCCAGGGCTTCGAGGCCACGTCGGTGGAGCAGATCGCCCAGGCCGCGGGGGTCTCGCGCAGCACCTTCTTCCGCCAGTTCGGCGGCAAGGAGGACGTCGTCTTCGCCGATCACGAGGTGCTGCTGGAGGAGCTGCGGGAGTGGCTCGCGACGGGACACCGCGACCCGTGGGAGGCCGTGTGCGAGGCATCCGAGCGGGTCTTCCGGCACTTCGCCGCCGATCCCGAGGTCGCCCGTCGCCGTTACCGCGTGGTGCGCCGGGTCCCCGCGCTGCGCGAGCGCGAGATCGTGATGGTGTTCCGCTACGAGCGGCTGTTCGACGACTACCTCCGGTCCAGTGTGCCCGGCATCGACCCGCTCGACGCGGTGGGTTTCGCGGCTCTGGTGACCGCCGTGCACAACCACGTGCTGCGGCAGCTGCTGCGCGGGGACCGGGCGCGACCCGCCGTGCTGCGTGCGGCGCTGGATGATGTGCTGCGGCGCTACGGGGTGCATCCCGAGGGGGCGGATGCCGCTGCCGACGACGTCGTCGTGGCGGTGTTCCCACGCCGGATGCCGCCCGCCGAGCTCACCCGGCGACTGCGCGACCGTCTCGGCTGAGCGCGAAGATCACCCGGCGAATCCCGGAAGTCATCCCCCGCAGGAGCCATCCGGCGCAATATGGTGATGCCATGAGCACTGTGGACACCAATACGCCCGCTCCCTGGTTCACACAGGAGCCGGATGCCGTCGTCGCCGCGTTCGAGACCGACCGGGAACGCGGGCTCACCGTAGACGAAGCCGCACGCCGGCTCGCCGAGCATGGGCCGAACTCCATCGCCGCCGAGAAGCCGCCGTCGCTCTGGCAGGTGTCGCTCAGTCAGCTCGCCGATCCGATGAACGTCATGCTCGTCATCGTCGCGGTCATCAGCCTCCTCATCGACCAGGTCAGCGTCGGCGTCGTGGTCGGGGCGCTCGTGGTTCTGAACGTGTTCCTCGGAGCCAGCCAGGAGATGAAGGCGAAGGCCTCCGTCGACGCCCTCGCGAAGATGCAGATCCCGCAGGCGAAGGTGTTCCGCGGCGGCTCCCTCGTGCAGATCGCTTCGACAGACGTCGTCCCCGGCGACATCGTCAGCGTGGAGGCCGGCGACATCGTCCCGGCCGACGGACGGATCCTGAAGTCGGCGACGCTCGAGACGCAGGAGGCGGCACTCACAGGAGAGAGCGCCCCGATCCCGAAGGATGCTGCGGCCCTGACCGACCCGGACACGACGCTGGGCGACCGCGCGAACATGGTGTTCCAGAACACCCAGGTCACCCGCGGGACGGCGAGCATCGTCATCACCGACACCGGCATGGGCACGCAGATGGGCCAGATCGCCTCGATGCTGTCGTCCGTCAAGCAGGCGAAGTCGCCGCTGCAGCGCGAACTGGACTCGCTCACAGGCGTACTCGGATGGATCGCGTGGGGCGCCGTGGCGATCATCATCATCACCGGCCTGATCCGCGGTCAGGAGATCGCAGCAGTCATCCTGCTCGGCATCTCGATGGCGATCTCGGCCATCCCGACCGGTATGCCGTCGTTCGTCCAGGCGATGCTGTCGTTCGGCTCGCGTCAGCTCGCCGAGCACAACGCCGTCGTGAAGAACCTCACCGACGTCGAGACGCTCGGCGCCACGAGTGCGATCAACTCCGACAAGACCGGCACGCTCACGATGAACGAGATGACGGTCGAGTCGCTCTATCTCGCGGGCGAGTGGTTCACCGTCGGCGGCAACGGCTACGAGAAGTCCGGAGAGATCCGCCGAGTGGCCGGCCAGCCCAATCCCGACTTCACCCCGCTGGCGCTCGGTCTGACGCTGTGCAGCGACGCGACCGTGTCGGACGACGGCGCCGTGATCGGCGACCCGACCGAGGCGGCGCTCGTGGTGCTCGCCGCCAAGATGGGCGCCGACGCGGAGCTCACCCGCGCCCAGTATCCGCGCGCGACCGAGGTTCCGTTCGACTCGGCGTACAAGTTCATGGCGACCTTCCACGAGGTGCCGCGCGACGGGTCGACCCAACTGGTCGCTCTCGTGAAGGGCGGCCCCGATGTCATCCTCGAGCGCTGCTCGTCGGTGATGACGGCCGACGGGTCCGTCTCCATCGAACAGCAGCGGCAGACCGTCCTCGACGCGAACCGGCAGCTCTCCGAGCAAGGTCTGCGCGTCCTCGCGTTCGCGGTGCGCCGGTTCCCCGCAGGCACCGCGGTCCCCGCAGACCCGATGGCGGAGGTCAAGGACCTCGAGCTGGTGGGGCTCGTCGGCATCATCGACCCGCTGCGGCCGTCCTCGAAGGAGGCCGTGCGCATCGCACACGAGGCCGGCATCGAGGTCCGCATGATCACCGGCGACCACGCCATCACCGCCGCCGCGATCGGCGCGAAACTGGGCCTCGGCCCGGGTGCGGCCAGCGGCGCCGACATCCAGGCGATGAGCGACGACGAGCTCAAGGCGGCGCTGCCCAACCTCCACGTGTTCGGGCGTGTCACCCCCGAAGACAAGCTGCGTCTCGCGCGCCTGATGCAGGAGACCGGCGACGTCGTCGCCATGACCGGCGACGCCGTCAACGACGCGGCCGCGCTCAAGCAGGCCGACATCGGCGTCGCGATGGGCTCGGGCAGCGAGGTCACCAAGCAGGCCGGCAAGATGATCCTGGTCGACGACAACTTCGGCACCCTCGTGACGGCGGTCAAGCTCGGCCGCGCGATCTACGAGAAGATCGTCAGCTACGTCCGCTACCAGATGTCGCAGCTGTTCTCGCTGGTGCTGCTCTTCCTGGTGGCCAGCCTCTTCAACATCAACAGCGGCGTGCCCCTGACGCCGATCATGATCCTGTTCCTGAACTTCTTCGTCTCGATCTTCCCGGTCATCGTGATCCTCCTCGATCCCGTGCCCGACGGCATCATGCTCAAGCCGCCGCGCGACCCGAAGAAGACGATCGCCAACGGCGGCGCGGTCACGCTGTGGTTCGCCTACGGCGGCGTGCTGTTCCTGATGACGCTCGTCCCGCTGCTCGTCTTCGCCGACCAGGCAAGCCCGAACACGCCGAACGTCCCTGTCACCATGACCTTCGTCGTAGCCGCCTTCGGCGCGATCCTCGGCGGGCTGGCGATGCGCCGCGATCCCGAGTCCGGATTGGTCGGACCGATCCTCGTGGCCGTGAAGTGGCTGTCGATCCCGCTGGCGCTGACGGTCGCCGCGGTGGAGATCGGATTCCTGCAGCGCCTCGTCGGAACGACCTCCCTGGATGGGACGCAGTGGCTCATCTGCATCGGCCTCGCGCTCGTCGTGCCGCTCTTCGTCGAGGTGGAGAAGTGGATCCGCCGCGCCCGGCTGGCCAAGCGCGCGCAGGTGGTGCAGGCCTGACGCGCCCACGCCGACACATGGACGGGAGAACGCGGGCGGTGCGTACGGCGGCCGCCGCCGTGCTCGCGGCGTCGCTGCTGGCGATCACGGCGTGCGGCGACGGGAGCATCACCCTGCCGACCTCGCTGCCGACCTCGCTGCCGACCTCGCTGCCGACGATCACCCCCACGGTCGCACTGCCGACGGCCGAGCCGACGATCGAACTGCCCACCCCGACCCCGCTGCCCACCAGGACTCCGCTGCCGCGGCCCACCCGCACACCGTCAGCCGAGCCGACCGTGGAGCCGACCGTCGCGCCCGCGCCCACGATCGTCCCCGAGCCGACGACTGCTCCCGTGCCGTCGGCGGAGCCGACCGTGATCCCAACGCCGACCGTCGCGCCGACGCCGACCCCGACACCGACACCGACCGCCACGCCTACGCCGACCCCCACGCCGACACCGACCCCCACGCCGACGTCGACCGCCGAGGCGGCGCCCGACGCCGAACCGGCCGTCGCCCCGTGGCTGCCGTGGGTCATCGTCCTGCTGTTCGTGGGAATCGGCGTCACGGCGTTCGTGGTCTCCCGTCGCCGTGCGCGCACGCCCCCGGCGCCAGGAGACGAGGGCTCCGCGCAGTCGTGAGCGGATGCCGCGGCATCCGCTCGTCGTGTGGTGCGCGCCACCGGGGTCGCGAGCATACCGCATGGTCGGTACGCTGACCGCAGGCAGAGACGTCGTGCCCGACGAGGAGGTCGTGTGCAGATCATCGGAGCCGTCCTCGAGCGCTCCGGCGCACCGGCGCCCTTCGCACAGTCGCGCCCCCTCACGATCGGCGAGCTCACGCTCGACCCGCCCGCCGCGGGCGAACTGCTGGTGCGCATCGAGGCGGCCGGCGTCTGTCATTCCGACCTGAGCGTCGTCGACGGCAGCCGCGTGCGCCCGACGCCCATGCTCCTCGGCCACGAGGCGGCCGGCATCGTCATGCAGGTCGGCACGGCGGTGACGGATGCCGCGCCCGGCGACCGCGTCGTCATGACATTCCTCCCCCGCTGCGGCCGGTGCGCCGGCTGCCTCACCGACGGCCGACTCCCGTGCGAGGTGGGCACCGCGGCCAACAATGCCGGAACCCTGGTCGGCGGCGGCATCCGTCTGCAGCGCCCCGCCCCGGACTCAATCGCCGGCGTCACACAGGACGTCCACCACCACCTCGGGGTCAGCGCCTTCGCCACGCACGCGGTCGTGAGCCGCTCGTCCGTCGTGCCCGTCGACGCCGACGTGCCTCCCGAGGTCGCCGCCCTCCTCGGCTGTGCCGTGCTCACCGGGGGCGGCGCCGTGATCAACGCCGGCCGCCCGGCGCCGGGCGAATCCGTCGTCGTCGTCGGCCTCGGCGGGGTCGGGATGGCGGCGCTGCTCGTCGCCGTCGCGTTCGGGCACGAGGCGATCGGCGTCGACGCCGTCCCCGCGAAGCTCGACCTCGCCCGTGAACTCGGTGCATCGGACGCGATGAGCCCAGCGGATGCCGTCGGCCGCGGCATCCGTTCTCGTGTCGTGATCGAGGCCGCGGGCTCGGCGCGCGCCTTCGAGACCGCGCTCGCGCTGACGGCGCCGGGGGGCACGACCGTGACCGTCGGGCTCCCCGCTCCCGATGCGCGCGCGAGCATCTCTCCGCTCCTGCTCACCGCCGAGGCCCGCACGGTCGTCGGCAGCTACCTCGGCTCGGCCGTGCCCAGCCGCGACGTCCCGCGCTATGTGGCGCTGTGGCGGGAGGGTCGGCTGCCGCTGGAGCGGCTCGTCTCATCGCGCATCCCGCTCGACGACCTCGACGCCGCGATGGACCGTCTCGCCGCGGGCGGCGAGCTTCGGCAGCTGATCACCTTCTGAACCGTCCCGAGGGGTCCTCCGATGCGACGAAGTAGAGTTCCCGCATGAGCAGGACTGTGCCGACGACGGCACCGGCCGCGGTGTCGATCGCGACGGTCGGCGTCGCCGCCGCGCCGTCCTGGCTGTCGGACCGGCTCGCCGACGGCGCGCACGACGATGCGGTTCGCGCGTTCAACGCGGCGCGGGAGACGTTCATCGCGGGGCGTCGCATCGACATGGGCGGCCTCGCCACCTCCCTCGGAGTCGACCGCTCGTCGCTGTTCCGCTGGGTCGGAAACCGCGACGCGCTGCTCGGCGAGGTGCTGTGGTCGCTCGCGATCCCGACGCTCGTGCAGGCCGAGAACGCGAATACCGAGCAGACGGGCGGCGAGCGGATCGCCGGCATCCTCACCCACTTCGTCGATGACCTCATCACCGCCGAGTACTTCCGTCAGTTCCTGCGCCGTGAGCCTGCGCGGGCGCTGCGGCTGCTCACGACGAAGGAGAGCCCGATCCAGCGCCGCTACGTCGCGACGACGGACTGGCTCATCCGGCGCGAGCTGGGCGATCATCCGCTGGGCGGCGCGATCGACCCCGCGGGACTCGCGTCGCTGCTCGTGCGCATGTCGGAGTCATTCACGTACGCCGATCTCATCTCGGGCGATCAGCCCAGCACCGCGAAGGCACGCGTCGCGTTCCGGCTGCTGCTGCGGGTGGACGGCTGATGGACCGGTACCGGGCCAGAGTGCCGTTCGCCACCCGGTGGAACGACAACGACCAGTACGGCCACCTCAACAACACCGTGTACTACGCCGCGATGGACACGGCGGTGAACACGTGGATGATCCGCGAGGGCGGACTCGATCCGCTCGGCGGCGGCGCGATCGCGCTGTGTGTGGCGTCGTCGTGCGAGTTCACCGCGTCGGCCTCCTTCCCCGACGCGCTCGAGGTCGGGATCGGCATCGAGCGCCTCGGGACGACCAGCATCGCGTGGGCGCTCGCCATCCTGCACGCGGGCGCGCACGACCCGATCGCGACGGGTCGGTTCGTGCATGTCTTCGTGGATGCCGTGACGCGCCGCCCCACGCCGATCCCGGCGCCGATCCGGGCGGCGGTCGAAGGGCGTCTCCTCCGCTGACACCGCGATCGACATGGGCGTATCCCGCCGGTCGCGCGGTCGAAACCGGTAAACGCGGTCGAACGGAACGACCGCGGATACCGGTTCGGGCAGCGCGGCGATCTCCGTACGGTGAGGAGGTCCAGGAACACCCGGACAAACCGACCATCCGGTATGCTTGCGTGAGCGGCGGCGCGGACGCGCGCCACGGAGAAGGGCAGGTCAACGATGACCGACACGCCGGGGCTGGATGCCGCGGGATTGACCGCGTGGTTCGACGGGGCGCATCCGGGTCTCGCCGCCGGGCCGCTCACCGCGACGGTCATCGCCGGCGGCCGCAGCAACCTCACCTACGCGGTCGACGGTGCGCGCGTGCCGCTGATCCTGCGGCGGCCGCCGCTCGGCCACGTGCTCTCCAGCGCCCACGACATGCGCCGGGAGCATCGCGTGATCTCCGCCCTCGCGGGCAGCGCGGTGCCGGTCCCGGTCGCCGTCGATGTCGTCGACGACACCGAAGCGCGCCAGGTCACTGGCACCGTGTTCTTCGTCATGGAGCGCGCACCCGGGCGCGTGCTCGCACACCCGTCCCAGAACGACGCGCTCTCCCCCGTCGGCATCCGTCGCCTCAGCGTGGAGCTCGTGCAGCGCCTCGCCGACCTCCACGCGGTCGACCCGGCGGCGGTCGGGCTCAGCGACTTCGGGCGACCGGACGGGTACCTCGCCCGTCAGCTGTCGACGTGGCGGCGGCAGCTCGACGCGTCACGCTCGCGCGAGACGCCGACCCTCGACGCCCTGCAGTCGAGGCTCGCCGAAGGTCTGCCCGGCTCGGCGCGGGCGTCGATCGTGCACGGCGACTACCGCCTGGACAACGCCCTGGTGGTGGGCGAGGGTGACGACCCTCGGATCTCGGCGATCCTCGACTGGGAGATGGCCACCCTCGGCGACCCGCTGGTCGACCTCGGCATCTTCGCGCTGTACTGGGATATCGCGGCACTGCCCGGCGGCTTCGCGGGAGCCGTGCCGAGCGCCGTCGATCCGGCAGCCGGCTACCCGACGTTCGACGAGCTGGTCGACACGTATGCCGAACGCGCCGGAGTGGGCATCCCGGATCTGCGCTGGTATCGCGCGTTCGCGGCGTACAAGCTCGCCGTCATCCTCGAGGGGATCCACTACCGCTACCAGGCCGGCGACACCGTCGGCGAGGGCTTCGATCGGATGGGCGCGCTCGTCGAGCCGCTCGCCCGGAAGGGACTGGGCTGATGGACTTCGCCCCCGACGACCGCACGCGCGAGCTCACCGAGCGGGCTCGTGCATTCCTCGACGAGCATGTGCTCCCCGCGGAGCCGGTGCTCGACGCGCAGCTCGCCGCCGAGCCGCAGCGCTGGGGCGGCTGGCCGATCGTCGCCGACCTCCAGACGAAGGCGCGGGCCGAGGGACTCTGGAACCTCTTCCTGCCCGGTTCCGAGGGCGCCGGACTCACGAACCTGCAGTACGCGTCGGTCGCCGAGGTGACCGGCTGGAGCCCGCGCCTGGCTCCCCCGGCCTTCAACTGCAGCGCGCCGGACACCGGCAACATGGAGGTGCTGAACGACTTCGGCACGCCCGAGCAGCAGGAGCAGTGGCTCGCACCGCTGCTGCGCGCCGAGATCCGCTCGTCGTTCTGCATGACCGAGCCCGACGTGGCCTCGTCGGACGCGACGAATATCGACACGCACATCCGCCGCGACGGCGACTCGTATGTGATCACGGGGCGCAAGTGGTGGTCGACGGGCGCGATGAACCCCGATGCCGCGGTCTTCATCGTCATGGGAAAGACCGATCCGGATGCCGATCGGCACCGCCAGCAGTCGATGATCCTGGTTCCGCGCGATACGCCGGGCGTGCGCATCGTGCGGCCGCTCACCGTGTTCGGCTACGACGATCGCGACCACGGCGGTCACGCCGAGATCGCGTTCGAGGACGTCCGGGTGCCGGCGGCGAACCTCATCGGCGAGGAGGGGTCGGGGTTCGCGATCGCGCAGGCGCGGCTCGGACCGGGGCGCATCCACCACTGCATGCGGGCGCTCGGCATGGGCGAACGCGCCCTGTCGCTCGTGCGCTCCCGCGCGAACGAGCGGCACGCCTTCGGACGGGCCCTCGCCGACCAGGGCGTCGTGCGCGAGTGGGCAGCCGAGGCGCGGATACAGCTCGAGGCGCTGCGGCTTCTCGTGCTGAAGACCGCATGGCTCATGGACACCGTCGGCAACAAGCGAGCGATGACCGAGATCCAGGCCATCAAGATCGCCGTGCCGCGGGCGGTGCAGACGATCGTCGACCGCGCGATCCAGGTGCACGGCGGAGCGGGCGTGTCCTCCGACACCCCGCTCGCAGAGCTGTACGCCGGCATCCGGTCGCTGCGCCTCGCCGACGGTCCCGACGAGGTGCACCTGGCGAGTCTGGGGCGCGCCGAATTGCGCCGCTGACTCGGGGCTAGCGGTGCGGGATGCCGGAGATCATGCCACCGTCGACGACGAACTCGGCGCCGGTGGTGAACGAGGAAGCGTCCGAGGCGAGGAACACGATCGTCCCCACCACGTCGGAGGGCTCGCCGGGGCGCCCCAGCGGGATGTCGAGGCTGGCCGGGTCGATCCGGGTCGTCATGTCGGTGCGGATGAATCCCGGATGCACCGAGTTCACCCGGATGCCGAACGGGCCGAGCTCCACCGCGAGCGACTGCGTCAGCCCCCGCACGCCGAACTTCGCGGCGGTGTAGCCGTGAAGTCCCGGGCTGCCGCGCATCCCCTCCACGGACGAGATGTTGATGATCGATCCGCGGGCCTGCGCCTTCATGGTCGGCACGACGGCCCGGCAGCCGAAGAAGGTGCCCGTGAGGTTCACGGCGATCACGGCATCCCACTTCGCCGTGGTGAAGTGCTCGATCGGCGCCGCGCTGGCGATGCCCGCGTTGTTCACCAGCACGTCGAGCGACCCGAACGCATCGAGGGTCGCGGCGACTGCGGCATCCCACTGCCCCTCGTCCGTGACATCCAGCGGGAGGAACAGGGCCCGGTCGCCGAGCTCGGCGACGAGCGCCCGGCCCTCCGGCGCGAGGATGTCGGCGACGACGACCCGCGCACCGGCATCGTGGAGCGCCCGGATGTACGCCTCGCCGATCCCGCGCGCCCCGCCGGTGACCAGGCACACCCTCCCGCCGAGGTCGGTCACGAGGAGACCCGGATGCCGGTGAGGAAGAGGTCGGTGATCTGCTCCGCGAGCACGGCCGCGTCTTCCGGACCCTCGCGGTTGTACCAGTGCGAGAGGTAGTGGATGTCGCTGAAGAAGTGGGCGATCAGCACGGCGCGCGGCATGTCGCTGCGGTAGAGCCCCTCGTCCTGTCCGCGCTGGAGGATCGCGTCGAACGCGTCGTGATACTCGCGGCGGCGGCGGGTGACCTCCTCCTGGCGGGGCTTGGTCAGCATGTGCTGGCTGCGGAAGAACACGGTCCCCTCGGGGAGGAACTCGATCGACGTCTCGACGACGTCCACGCAGACGGCCCGCAGCACGTCCGAGGTCGCACCGCCGCGCAACACGATCTCGTCGAGCCGCGACTTCTGCAGCGACAGCATCCGCTCGTAGATCGCGAAGAGCAGATCGTCCTTGGACTCGAAGTAGTGGTACATCGCACCCTTGGTGACGCCGGCGGCCTCGACGATCTGCTGCACGCTCGTGTTGGCGTACCCCTGCGCGGCGAAGAGCTCGACGGCGGCTCGGGTGACGTCGTCGGCGACGTTGGTGTCTCTCATTCGTCCCTCTTCCGTCCCGCTCGTCAGCCGAGCGGACGAAGGCTCCCGCCGCCGTCGATCACGACGGTCTGCCCGGTGATCCACGCGGCGTCGTCGGACAGCAGGAACGCGACGGGGCCGGCGACGTCGTCGGGCTCGCCGAGCCGGGCGAGCGGATAGACGGCGGTCGCCTCCGCCTCGCGCCCTTCGTAGAGGGCGCGCGCGAACGCGGTCTTGATGACGGCGGGTGCGACCGCGTTGACCCGGATGCCGGGAGCGAGTTCGTGGGCGAGCTGGATCGTCAGGTTTATGATCGCGGCCTTCGAGACGCCGTAGAACGCGATGCCGGGAGCGGCGCTCAGCGCGCTGATCGAGGACAGGTGGACGACCGATCGGCGCAGGCCCGCGGCCACCGCGTCGCGCGTCCACTCGAGCGTGCCGAGGACGTTCACGGCCAGGATCTTGTGCGCGATCCCGGGATCGATCTCCAGCACGGGCCCGTACGCGGGGTTGATGCCCGCGTTGTTCACCAGGTGGTCGAGTCGTCCATGGCGCTCGGCGACGTGGGCGAAGGCGGCTGCGCGATGCTCGGGATCGTCGGCCTTGCCGGCGATCGCTGAGGCACGGGGACCGAGCTCGGCCAGCGCCGCGTCGAGCGACTCCTGTTTCCGGCCGGTGATGACGACGGACCCGCCCTCGTCCACCAGCCGCCGGGCGATCGCGAACCCGATCCCGCGGCTGCCGCCGGTGATGAGCGCGACCGTGTCTGCGAATCTCTGCACTGCCGGCACTCCTTCGTGGCGGATTCGACGATACGGCGCGGGCAGTCATACCGTCTGGTCGGTTTTGAGAATAGCACGACGGATGCCGCCCATTGCGGCATCCGTCACGAAGCCCTCGTAGCCGCCGCGCGCGCTCCCCGCAAGCCGCCCCGGCCGATCGCGGGGACGTGGTTACCCTCGAGCCATGGGACTGTTCCGCAGCGATCCGCAGACCGTACGGCTCGAGTCGACCGAGCTCGAGCCGAAGGCGACGCAGCCGCCCTGGAGCCTCTGGGCCGACGGCTTCGGCAGACTGGGCATCCGCGCGATCCAGATCATCGTGGTGGTCGCCGTCGCGGCCGGCATCATCTGGGGCATCCAGCAGTTGACGCTCGTGACGATCCCGCTCACGATCGCGCTGATCCTCGCGTGCGCGTTCGCGCCGGTGATGCGATGGATGCGGCGCCGCGGCATCCCCTCGCTGCTGGCGACGGTGCTCACGCTGCTGACGATCGTGCTCCTGCTCACCGGCGTGGGCTGGCTGATCGTGTGGGCCGTGCGCGGCGAGTGGGAGTCGCTGTACGCGCAGGCCCAGGAGGGCATCCAGAAGGTCATCGTGTGGGCTCGGGAGCTGCCCTTCTTCGACGCCGCCGCGGAGCAGTTCGACGACTTCCTGGGCACGGTCACCGAGTTTCTCACCAGCGCGCAGTTCGGCTCCGGCGCGATCGCCGGCGTCAGCGCGGTCGCCGGCTTCGTGACCGGATTCGTGCTCATGGTCGTGATTCTGTTCTTCTTCCTCAAGGACGGCCCGCAGATGTGGGAATTCCTGCTGCGGCCCTTCCACGGTGCGAACTACCTACGTGCCCGCCGCATCGGCGACAAGACGGTCACGGTGCTCGGCTCGTACATCCGCGGCACGGCGACCGTGGCGCTGGTGGACGCCGTCGGCATCCTCATCGGTCTGCTCATCCTCGACGTGCCGCTCGCCCTCCCGCTCGCAGTGCTGGTGTTCCTGCTCGCCTTCATCCCGATCGTGGGTGCGACCCTCGCCGGCATCCTGGCCGCTCTCGTCGCGCTCGTCGCGAACGGCCCGCTGAACGCCCTCCTCGTCGTCGGCGTGGTGGTGCTCGTGAACCAGCTCGAGGGCAACTTCCTCCAGCCGGTGCTGATGGGCCGCTCGATGAAGCTGCACGCGTTCGTGATCCTGGTCGCCCTGACGATCGGAACCGTGCTCGGCGGCATCGTCGGGGCGGTGCTGGCCGTGCCGATCACAGCCGCCGTGTGGGGTGCGATCCAGGTGTGGGACGGCCCGGGCCTGCCGGCACGCTGGGCGCGGCCGAAGAGCCCGATCGAGTCGTAGCACAGGCTCCCGGAGATAGACTCTCATCTATGGATTCAGTGACCGGCGCCCCTGCACTGGCCGTGCTGGCCGACCCGACGCGCGCACGGATCCTGCAGCTCATCCGCGACGCCGAGGACGGCCGCGCGCTCGTCGGGCGCCTCGCCGACGAGCTCGGGCTGCGACAGCCGACGGTCAGTCACCACATGCGGGCCCTCCACGAGGAGGGCATCGTCATCCGCGAACCCGACGGACGACGGGTATGGTATTCGATCGACCCCGACCAAGCCGACCGGGTCGCCACGCTGCTGGGCACCCGCGCCCACGCTGCCGACGAGCATGAGCCCGACCTGGCGCGCGTCGCCGATGACCTGGTGGAGCGGTATCGCGGAGTGTTCAGCCGCGAGACCGTCGAGCGGTACGTGCACGAGAGCGGCGACATGCTCGCCGCCCGCGAGCACGCGCCGCGGCTCGCCTCGAGGACGGCCGCCTTCACCGCGCAGCGCCTCGATGACCTCCTCCGCGTGGAACTGCGACCGGATGCCGTGCCCGAAGTGCTGTTCGTCTGCGTGCAGAACGCGGGTCGATCCCAACTGGCCGCGGGAATCCTCCGCCAGCTCGCGGGCGATCGCGTCATCGTCCGCACCGCAGGGTCCGCACCCGCCGACGACGTGCGGCTCTCCATCGTCTCCGCGCTCGACGAGATCGGCGTTCCCGTAGGAGGGGAGTTCCCCAAGCCCCTCACCGACGAGGCCGTGCGTGCTGCGGACTACGTGATCACGATGGGCTGCGGCGACGCCTGTCCGGTCTACCCTGGCCGCCGGTACCTCGACTGGGATATCGAGGACCCGGTCGGCCAGTCCCTCACCGTCATCCGACGCATCCGCGACGACATCGACGAGCGCGTCCGCGCCCTGCTGACCGAGATGCTCCCGCTCCCATCGATCTAGGCAATCTATAGATATGGGTCTATGCTTTCTGCGAGAGGAAGCGAGCACCCCATGACCGAGAAGCCCACCGTCCTGTTCGTCTGCGTGCACAACGCCGGCCGTTCGCAGATGGCAGCCGGATACCTGCGCGCCCTGGCCGGCGACCGGATCGACGTCCTGTCGGCCGGGTCGGCGCCGAAGGATCAGATCAACCAGGTCGCCGTGACGGCGATGGCAGAAGAAGGCATCGACATCGCCGGCAGCACGCCGAAGATTCTCACTGTCGACGCGGTGAGGGAATCGGATGTCGTCATCACGATGGGCTGCGGCGACGCGTGCCCCATCTTCCCGGGCAAGCGCTACGAGGACTGGGAGCTGGACGACCCCGCCGGGCAGGGCATCGATGCCGTCCGGCCCATCCGGGACGAGATCCGCGGCCGGGTGGAGGCACTGATCGGCGAGCTCCTCATCCCCGACCTCACGGCAGCCGGAAAGTGAGCAACGTCGCACCCGCCCACCCCCAACACGCGAGAGCCACGGGCCGCGCGCTGGCCCGTCGTGCCGGTGCCGAGCTGCTGGGCACCGGGCTGCTGGTGACGGTCGTCGTCGGCTCCGGCATCGCCGCACAGCGCCTCACCGCCGATCCGGGCCTGCGGCTGCTGGAGAACTCGATCGCGACCGCGCTGGGACTGGGGGTGCTGATCCTGCTTCTGGGTCCGATTTCGGGCGCGCATCTCAACCCGGTCGTCTCCGCTGCCGACGCCGTCCTCGGCCGCCGACGCCGCTCCGGCCTGCCGCTGTCCGTCCTGGCTCTCTACATCGCCGCGCAGATCCTCGGCGGCATCGGCGGAGCGGTCCTCGCGAACCTCATGTTCGCCGTGCCGACGGAGTTGTCATCGACCGATCGGGCCGCGCCGGGGACGGTGCTCGGCGAGGTCGTCGCGACCGCCGGGCTCGTGCTGCTGATCGCGGGCCTCGCCCGCGCCGGCCGACCGGTGCCGGTCGTCGCGACCGCGGTCGGCGCGTACATCGGCGCGGCGTACTGGTTCACCAGCTCCACGTCGTTCGCGAACCCCGCCGTGACCATCGGCCGCGTCTTCACCGACACCTTCGCCGGCATCGCTCCCGCGTCCGTGCTGCCGTTCCTCGCTGCCCAGCTGGTCGGGGCGGCGATCGGGGTCGGGTTGACCATCCTGCTATTCCCGCACGCCACCACGAGCACCGGCGACCTCGTCGCAGAGCCTGTCCTCACGGAGACGCACGAGACCACCGCATGACGGTGTCGTGACCGGCGGCGACGCCACCCGTTCGCGCTGCCGGATTCCGCCATGGCGCCGGGTTGCCACCCGCGGCCGGCCGCGACCTGGCACGATGGGGCCATGCGCCGCTGGGGCGGTGCGTAGGCCTGGGAGAGGGGTGCACGCGCGTGAGCGGCACGATGATCGGCCGCGCGGCCGAGCTGCAGGTGCTCCGCGATGCGTTCGCGGCCGGGCGGACCGGCGAGCCCCGCGCGGTCGTCGTCCGCGGCGAGGCCGGCATCGGCAAGACGCGACTGCTGCTGGCGTTCCGCGACGACCTCGTCGCCGCACCCTCCTCGCCGCCGGTCGTGCTGGCGGTCGGTCAGTGCGTCGACCTCGGAACGATCGGCGCGCCGTTCACGCCGATTCGACGGATGCTGCGCGAGCTGTACCTCGGAGTCGGAGACGACGCCTTCCGGGGCGCAGCTCAGACGCCCGCCGTCATCGCGACGCTCTCGACGCTCGTGCCCGACCTCGCGCCCGACATCGCCCCGCCGTCGGGCGGCGGCGACTTCGTGTACGAGGCGATCGAGCGCGTCATCGAGAACCTGAGCGCGCAGTGGCACCTCGTGCTCATCATCGAAGACCTGCACTGGGCGGATGCCGCGACACTCGACCTGCTGCGGACCCTCGCGGTGACCCTGCGGGGCACGCACGTCACGATGGTCCTGACCTATCGCTCCGACGACGTCGGCCGCGGTCACCCGCTGCGCGGCGTCCTCGCCGAGCTCGACCGCAGCCGGCTCGTGAGCGGCATCGGGCTCGCACGGCTCACGCCCGACGAGGTCGCACAGCAGGCGCGCCTGATCGCGGGAGACCTGCCGCCGGAGGTCGTCGCCGCACTCGTTGCGCGCAGCGACGGCGTACCCTTCTTCGTCGAGGAGCTCGTCGATCTGAAGGATCCCGCCGACCTCCCCGACACGCTCCGCGATCTCGTGCTCGCGCGCTTCCAGCGACTCAGCGAACCCGCGAAGGATGTCGTGGGCGTCGTCGCCGCCGGCGGTGTGCACGTCGACCACGCCGTGCTCGAGGAGGTGCACGCGGGCGATGGGGGGTCGCTGCGCGAGGGACTCCGCGAGGCCCTCGCCGCGAACGTGCTCGTCTCGGAGCGCGAGGGCTACGCCTTCCGCCACGCACTCATCCAGGAGGCGGTGCACGACGATCTGCTCCCCAGCGAGCGCACCGAGCTGCACGCCCGCTATGCCGCAGCGATCCAGCGTCGCGCCGATGACGGCGCGCCCACGCTCGCCGCCGCGGCCGCGGAACACTGGCTCGCCGCGCGCGACATCCCTCGCGCGTTCGATGCGACCCTCACCGCGCGCACGCATGCGAGCGTCGCGTTCGCGATGTCGACGTCGGCGCTCCTCGGCGAGCGGCTGCTCGACCTGTGGCCGCAGGTCGCCGACGCCGCAGGCCGGGCTGGGTCCTCGCGCGCGGCGCTCGCGGCGATCGTGGCCGAAGAGTGGCTCGACACCAATGACACGCCACGGGGACTGCGGATCGCGCGCGCCGCGCTCGCCACAGCCGATGAGGACGACGTCCTGGGCCGCGCGCGACTCCACATCGCGATCAGCAAGGGTCGCCGCGACGCCGGTGACATGCCGGGGGCCGTCGCCGCGGGCGAATCGGCGATCGCGCTGCTCGAGGGCGGCGCGGGCGCCGAGCGCGACGTCCTTCTCTCCCGCGCCCTCGGCAGCCACAGTATTGCGCGGCGATTCGCCGGCCTGCCGATCGGGCATGACGAGCTGGAGCGGGCGCGGGCGCTGGCTGAAGCCGTCGGAGACGAGGAAGGCAGGAGCCAGGCGCTGCATAGCGAGATTTTCCGGAGGCTCAACGCCGGCGACCTGGACGGCGCCGTCGACGGGTTCCGACTGGTCACGACGACCGATCCCCGCCCCGCGACGCGGCTGAGGGCGGCCGCCAACCTCATCGACACGCTGCTGCTGCTCGGCCGCTACCCCGATGCCGTCGAGGAGGGAACGCGGGGGCTGGAGGCGGCGAACGAGGTCGGGCTCGAGCGTGCGCTCGGTGCGAGCCTCGGCGCCAACCTCGCGGAGGCCCACCTCGCCGCGGGAGACGTCCGCAGCGCCGACTCGCTGCTGCGACGGAGCAGAGAGCTGCTCGTCAACACTCCCGCGTGGCGGTCGTTCGTCGACCGTCAGCGGGCACTGTGGTCCTCGTGGGACGACCGGCAGCAGGAGGCCGACGAGATCCGCTCGCGAGAGGATGCGTTCATCGCGGACATCACCCGGAGCGATCTCGAGGAGCGGATCGGCTGGGCGGAGTTCGACGTCGAGTCCGCGCTGAACGCGGAGTCTTCCCGGATCGATGCCGCCGTCGCTACGGCGGTCGCCGTACTCACCGACGAGGGGGTTGTGGGCTCTCCCTCCCTCGCGCGCCGCCTGATCCCCGGAGCAGCACGCGCGGCCGAGCGTGGACGCGCCGAGGGCGCGTACGGCGCCGACAGGCTCGCGACGGCGATCGACGACATCCTTTCAGCGCAGACCGCCGACGCGCCGACCCGAGCGCTGCGACTGCTCGTCGACGCCCTGGCGACCGGCGACGCTGCGGCGTGGCACGATGCGGTCACGAGTCTCGACATGCGTGCGCTCCCGGTGCGGCACCTGCACTACGCGCGGTACCGGCTCGCCGAGGCGCTCGTCGCCGCGGACGACCGCGACGAGGCGGCGGCGCTCGTCGAGCTGCTCATCGCCGGGGCGCCGGCGCACGGCGTCGCGCTCATGGCGCGCCGGTCACGCGAGCTCGCGGCCCGCGCGGGGCTCACGATCGAAGGGACGGATGCCGCGGCGCACGCCATGCCCACGGCATCCGGAGTCTCGTTCCTCACTCCCCGCGAACTGCAGGTCCTCGCGCTCGTCGCCGAAGGCCTCACCAACCCGCAGATCGGGCAGCGCCTCTTCATCTCCCCGAAGACGGCCAGCGTGCACGTGAGTGCGATCCTCGCCAAGATCGGCGCCGCCAACCGCGCCGAGGCCGCCGCGCTCTACGCCACCCAGGAAGGATGAGCATGCTCTCACCGGTAGCCAGCGCGACACTGATCGGGCGCGCCGATGAGCTCGCGGTGTTGCGCGAAACGGTCGAGAAGGCGCGGACAAGTCGCCCGCAGGGTGTCGTGATCAGCGGCGAAGCGGGGATCGGCAAGACCCGCCTGCTATCGGACTTCCTCGCGGCGCTCGAAGACGGCACCCTCGTCGCACGAGGGCAGTGCGTCGACTCCGGCCTGGTAGGCACGCCGTTCACTCCCATCCGGTCGGTGCTGCGCCAGCTCCTGACGGACGTCGGCGCTGACGCCGTCCGTGAAGCGGCCGGTTCCGGCGCGTCGGCGCTCGGGGCCCTGATTCCGGGCTTCGCCGACGGACAGGAACCCGATGACAGCGCAGAGCAGCTCTACGAGGCGATCAGCGCCGTGCTCAGCACGGTGTCGCAGGGTCGTCCGCTGGTCGTGGTGATCGAAGACCTGCACTGGGCGGATGCCGCAACGCTCTCGCTGCTGCGGTCGCTGCTGCGCACGCTGCAGGCGGGCCAGGTCGTCGTGGTGCTGACCTATCGCACCGACGATGTCGGCCGGGGGCACCCCCTCCGGCCCGTGCTGGCCGAGATGGACCGCAGTCGCGCCATCGCCCGGATCGACCTGCAGCGGCTCACCGAGTCCGAGGTGGCCGAGCAGGTGGCCGCGATCACGGGGACGCGGCCCGATCCCGACCGGATGGCGCGGATCGTCGAGTGGAGCGACGGCGTGCCCTTCTTCGTCGAGGAGCTCCTCGCGATCGACGGCGCGGGGCGCGGCGCGCTGCCCGACACGCTGCGCGACCTCGTGCTGGCACGCTACGAGACGTTGAGTGCCCCGACCCAGGCGCTGCTGAGGGTACTGGCCGCGGGAGGTGTGAGCGTCGAGCACGAGGTACTGGCGGCGGTGTATGACCGGGACGACGAGTCACTGGATGCGGCGGCCGCCGAGGCGGTCGCCGCCAATGTGATCGTGACGACCGGCACGGAGTACGCGTTCCGCCACGCCCTTACGCAGGAGGCCGTGCACGACCAGCTGCTGCCCGGCGAGCACGCCCGTCACCACGCCCGCTACGCGCAGGTGCTGGCCGAGCATCCCGAAGCGGGCGCGGCAGAGGTCGCGCACCACCTGATGCTCGCGCACGATCTGCCGGGCGCCTTCGAGGCGACGCTGCGGGCGATCGTGCTCGCACGCGCCTCGAAAGGGTACGCGAGCGCCGCCCAGCTCGGCGAGCGGGCGCTCCAGCTGTGGCCACGAGTGCCCGACGCGGCCGAGGTCGCCGGGCGCGATCACGTCGCTCTGCTGATGGACACCGCGAACGATCTCATGGAGGTCGGCGACTACCCGCGCTGCGCCGCGCTCTTGGAAGAGGCCATGACCGAGCTGGGCGACGACGACCCGCGGCGCCGCATCGAGCTGCTGGATCTGCAGGCGACGGTCGACCTCGAGGACCCGCATCGGCAGGGCGAGCTGGCGGCGCAGGCGCTGTCTCTGATCCGTGGCCTGCTCGCCGACGCGGGCGATGACCCTCCCGCCCAGGACCTGGCGCTCTACGCCAAGGAGCTGGGCACGTACGCGGTGTTCCTGTCGAACGAGTGTCGCTACCCGGAGTCGCTCGAGCACGCCGAGCACGCGCTCGCCGCTGCTGTGCAGGCAGGAGACGATGCGCAAGCGCTTCGAGCGCGCACCTATCGCGGGAACGCACGGATCATGCTCGGCGACCTCGACGAGGGGTTCGAAGATTGGGCCGTCGTCGAGCGCGATGCCGCAGGAGAGCCGCTCCCGCTGCTGCGCCTGGCGATGTTCGCCGCACCCACCTGCTCCCTGCTCGGGCTGCCCCGGCGCGCCGTCGAGGACTGCCGCGCAGGGCTCGCCCTCGCACGGCTGCACAACACCGAAGGATCGTGGGGGCCGTGGCTCGCCGACGGCCTCATCGGAGCGCTCCTGATTCTCGGCGAATGGGACGAGGCGGTCGCTGAGGCGCAGCGGTCGATCCGGTTGTGGGCGCACCTGCGCTACTCGTACCCTGCGGCCCTCGCGCTGCTGCGGGTCGCGCATGTGCGCGACGATCGCGACCGCGTCGAGAAGCTGCTCGACGAGTACGAAACGAGGATCCGCCGTGAGTCGGCGTTCTATCCGGAGGACGAGCTCGCCGTTCCCGCCTTCTTCGCAGAGCTCGCGCTCGAGCGGGGCGACGCACAGCGAGCCTGGGACGAGATGACGACGGCGCTCGATGACCACCTGCCGACGCCCGGATTCGACACGACGGCGCTCCCCATCGCGGCACGTGCCCTTGCGGCGCTCCGCCGAGACGGGGGCGATGCGCCGCCGGGCACGGAAGCCCACCTACGCGAGCTGTTCGACGAAACCGCGGCGTGGCCGGTCGCGGACCGGTGGCGCGCCCTCTTCGACGCCGAACTGGGCGGCACGGCCGGTGTCGGCGACGACCCGGCGCTCTGGAAGCTCGCCGTCGACGCGGTCGACGGCGAGGCGCTCCCCATGCACCTGCGCGCCTACGCGCGCGTCCGCCTCGCCGAAGCTCTCATGGCGCACGGCGACAGAGACGGCACCCTCGTCGCGCTCGCCGACGCGCACGCCGTGGCCGAGACGCTGGGTACGCCGCTCTACGTACGCAAGGCACATGAGCTCGCGGCCCGTGCAGGGCTCACGATCGAAGGGACGGATGCCGCAGACGAACGCCACCGCACGGCATCCGGGGTCTCGTCCCTCACCCCCCGGGAGCTGCAGGTGCTCGCCCTCGTCGCCGAAGGCCTCACCAACCCGCAGATCGGGCAGCAGCTGTTCATCTCACCCAAGACGGCATCGGTGCACGTCAGCGCGATCCTGGCGAAGATCGGCGCCGCGAACCGGGCCGAAGCCGCCGCCCTCTACACGGCGGGGATGGAGGTGACTCCATGACCACCACCGTGTCGAGCCCGCGCATGGTCGGCCGATTGGCCGAACTGGAAGCGCTGCTCGACGCGCTGGACGATGGCGCCGCGGGGCGGCCGCGCACCGTCATCGTCCGTGGCGAGGCCGGCATCGGCAAGACCCGACTCCTGGCCGAGTTCATCGACCAGGCGCGCGGCCGCATCGGCGGGCCACCGCTGGTCATCGCGAGCGGGCAGTGCGTCGACCTCGGTCCGATCGGCGCGCCTTTCACGCCGATCCGGCGCGTTCTGCGCGACCTCCGCGACGGAGTCGGCGACAACGCGTTCCGCGCCGCCGTCGGCTCACCCGCGGTCATTGCGACGCTCGCGACGCTGCTGCCCGAGCTGTCGACCGACGCGGCTCCCCCGCCCGCCGGGCCGGACTACGTCGCCGAGGCGATCGAGCGCATCGTCGAGAACCTCTCGGCAGACTGGCATCTGCTGCTGGTCATCGAAGACCTGCACTGGGCGGATGCCGCGACCCTCGCCCTGCTGAAGACGTTCGCGACGACGCTGCGGGGCAGCCACGTGACGATCGTCATGACGTACCGGTCCGACGATGTGGGGCGGGGGCATCCGCTGCGGGCGGTGCTCGCGGAGCTCGACCGGTCGCGCAGCGTCACCGGCCTGGAGGTCACCCGCCTCACCCCCGATGAGATCGCACAGCAGATCGCTCTGCTCGGCCGCGACGACCTCGGCGGTCGCGCCGTCGAGGCCGTCATCGCGCGCAGCGAGGGCGTGCCGTTCTTCGTCGAAGAGCTCATCGAACTGGGCGACGATTCGCTGCCGCCGACGCTGCGCGACCTCGTGCTCGCCCGGGTCGAGCGCTTGAGCACGGGGACGCGCGACATTGTGGGTGCGCTGTCGGCGGGCGGCGTTCGCGTCGAGCCGCGACTGCTCGAGCGCGTCGCCGATGCGGATGCCGACGCGGTGCGCCACGGCCTGCAGGAAGCCCTCGCCGAGGGGGTCATCGTTCCCGACGGCGACGCGTACGCGTTCCGGCACGCGCTCATTCAGGAGTCCGTGCACGATGAGCTGCTCTCGAGCGTGCGCGCCGACCTGCACGCCCGCTACGCGCGGGAACTGCAGGAGGAGGCGGATGCAGGGGTGTCCGGCCTCTACGGGGAGATCAGCGAGCATCTGCTCGCAGCCCGTGACGTGCCGGGTGCCTTCGGCGCCACGTCGCGCGCGCGCGTAGAGGCGCAGACCGCGAACGCCCCGGTCACAGCCCATCGCCTGGCCGAGCGGATGCTCGAGCTGTGGCCGCAGGTCGCTGATGCCGAGGAGCGCGCCGGAATGAGCCGAGGGCAGCTCTCGACGGAGCTCGCCACCGCGCTGGGCGAGATGGGCGATCTCACCCGCGGTCTCGCGGTCGCACGAGATGCGCTGCGTCAGACTCCCGACGAGGACCGCTTGACTCGTGCCCGGCTGCTCGACGTGATCGGGCGAACCCAGGGGCACCTCGACGGGCTGCGCGGCGACGCCAACATCGCCTACCTCGAGGCGCGCCAGCTTCTGGAGGGCACCGACGACCCGATCGAACTCTCGCTGCTTGCGAGAGTCGTGTCGCAGCGCGCAACGCACTCGTCGGGCGACCTCGCCGAACGCCGGGCCGACCTCGAGTGGGCGGTCGCCACCGCAGAGAAGCACGCCGACGGCGACACGCTCGCGACCGTGTACTCCAGCATGTCGTGGTTCCTGACCGACCGAGGCGAACGCGCGATCGCGATCCAGTTCGGCCGCAAGGCCGTCGGAGCGGTCGAGTCGCAGCGGCGACGCACCACCATGATCAACAACCTCGTGTGCGACCTGATCTTCAACGGGCGCATGGAGGACGCGATCGACCTCGGAACGGCGGCGATCAGGGAGTGCCGCGACCTCGGCTGGGAACGCGGCCTGCCGGCCTTGATCGCGAGCAATGTCGTCGATGCGCTCCTGACCCTCGGCCGCTGGCCGGAGGCGCGTGCGCTCGCCGAGCGCGGGGTGACGCTCGCCGGGGACGACAAACGCACGTACGGCATCCTCGTGGTCGAGCTCCTCCTCGGCACGAGCTGGAACGACGAACTCGAGGCGGCGGACGGGCTGCGCGATCGGGCCGAGGCATTCGCCCCCGATCACGCGGCCGCCGCGGACACGGCGGCCAGGTGGGCCCAGGCTACCGCCGTCCACGCGATTGCCCGGCGCAGCGCCGCGACCTCGCCCGCCGAGCGGGCAGGGCACGCTCGATCGGCCCTCCAGTCCGCGACGACGCTGTTGCTGCCCGGGGTTCGCGAAGCGCCCGGTGCGAGCGAGGACGTCGCGCTCCCGCTCGCCGTCGCCGTGACCATGGCCGACGAGGATGGTGTCGAGCCGGAGCTCAGTGCGGATGTGCGCACCGCCATCCGCGAGGTGATCGCCGCAACGGGAGACGACGAAGTGGGGGGCGGCTATCGCGCGTCGGTCGAGGCCGAGTTCACGGCGGGGACCTCGCCCGCCGAGCGCATCGCAGCGTGGGAACGCGCGGTCGAGGCGCTCATTCCCGGCCGTCACGATGCCTCGTCCATCCTGCTCGCGCAGTTCCGGCTGGCCGAGGCGCTCGTCGAGCAGGGCGACCGCGACCGCGCCGCCGCGGTGCTCGCCGACCTCGTCGTCCGGGCCCCGGGTCTCGGCTGTGCGCTGCTCGCGCGGTGGGGGCGCGCGCTTGCGACCCACGCGGGGCTCACGATCGAAGGGGCGGATGCCGCACCGCGCGCCGCGCCCGCGGCATCCGGTGTCTCATCCCTCACCCCCCGCGAGCTGCAGGTCCTCGCCCTCGTCGCCGAAGGACTGACGAACCCGCAGATCGGCGCTCGCCTGTTCATCTCGCCCAAGACGGCGAGCGTTCACGTGAGCGCGATCCTCGCCAAGATCGGCGCCGCGAACCGCGCGGAAGCCGCCGCCCTCTACGCCACCGCCCAGGAGCCGTCCCGATGAACAAACCCGCGTCGAGACCCGTCATGATCGGCCGCGCCGCCGAGCTGGAGGTGCTGCTCGATGCGCTCGCGGCGGGCCGGGCGGGGCACCCGCGGGTCGTCGTGGTGCGCGGCGAGGCGGGGATCGGGAAGACGCGGCTGCTGCAGGAGTTCCGCGCCGCGGCGGCGGCTCTCACGACCGATCCGCCGGTCGTCGTGGCGGTCGGCCAATGCGTCGACATCGGTGAGATCGGCAGTCCCTATACGCCGATCCGCCGCCTCCTGCGCGAACTGCATGCGGGCGTGGGCGACGAGGCGTTCCGCGCCGCGGCGCAGACGCCGACCGTCATGGCCATCCTCGGCACGCTGCTTCCCGACCTCGCCGGCTCCGCTGAAGCGCCCGACACAGGCGCCGACTACATCACCGAAGCGATCGAGCGCGTCATCGACGGTCTGAGCCACGACCACCATCTCGTGCTCGTCATCGAAGACCTGCACTGGGCGGATGCCGCGACCCTGGCCCTGCTGAAGACGCTCGCCGTCACGCTGCGCGGCGCTCACGTGACGGTCATCATGACGTACCGCTCCGACGACGTCGGGCGCGGGCATCCGCTCCGGGCGGTGCTGGCGGAACTGGACCGCAACCGCGCGGTGACCGGTCTCGAGGTCAAGCGCCTCGGGCCCGACGAGACGGCCCGGCTCGCTCGCGATGTCGCGGGCACACTCGACTCCGGCGCGATCGCGACGATCGTGGCCCGCAGCGACGGCGTGCCGTTCTTCGTCGAAGAGCTCGTCGAGCTTGGCGACGAATCCCTGCCCGACACGCTGCGCGGACTGGTGCTCGCGCGGTATGAGCGTCTCGGCGACGCAGCACGCGAGGCGGTCGGAGTCGTCGCGGCGGGCGGGGTCCACGTCGACAACGACCTGCTCGAGGACGTGCACGCCGGCGACCGGGAGACCCTGCGAGCCGGCCTGCGAGAGGCTCTCGCGGCGAACGTGCTCGTCGCCGACGCCGACGGCTACGCGTTCCGGCACGCGCTCATCCAGGAGGCCGTGCAGGGCGACCTGCTCCCGAGCGAACGCGCCGAGCTGCACGGCCGCTACGCGGCGGCCCTCCAGCATCGCGTCGACGCGGGGCGCCTCGAACTCGCGGCCGAGACCGCGGAGCACTGGTTCCAGGCTCGTGATCTTCCGCGTGCCTTCGTCGCGATGGCGACGGCACGCCGGCACGCGCAGTCCACGTGGGCGCCCACGACCGCCGCCCGGCTCGGGGAGCACATGCTGGAGCTGTGGCCGCAGGTGCCGGATGCCGAGGAGCGCAGCGGATCGACGCGCACGGAGCTCTACGCCGAGACGGCGTACGCCTGGCGGATGCTCGACAACGCGCGCACCCTTCGCCTTGTGAAGGCTGGGCTGGCGGTCACACCGGAGGAGGATCGACTGGGTCGCGCGCGCCTGCACGTCGAGGCCGCGGCGGCCGAAGGCAATGCGGGGGCTGTCGCCGCCTCCCTCGAGATCGTCGAGCGCGCGCTGCCGCTTCTCGACGAGGACGACGCCGCGCACGCCCTCGTTCGGGCGCGGGCACTCGGTCTCAAGGTGACGTTCCCCGCGTCGTCGGTCGGCGGCGACGAGGAACGCCAGCGGATCGCGGTCGCAGCTCTGGAGGCCGCGGAACGCAGCGGTGACCCGGGAACCCTCGCGAC
>Ga0307505_10000220_pt1 | contig 69433 bp, 57 predicted proteins | sample 23_S_MG_FD_202183 | JGI IMG/M metagenome (GOLD analysis project Ga0307505, IMG submission 202183) | Soil microbial communities from Populus trichocarpa stands in riparian zone in the Pacific Northwest, United States - 23_S | ecosystem: Environmental > Terrestrial > Soil > Riparian zone > Trees... | reverse complement strand
CATTGAAACCGATGGTGTCGACCACCAGCGTGTCGCCCTGCCATCGGCCCACCGAATAACCCTGCCACGACGGCGACGGGTCCACGGGCAGGCTGCGTCCGTCCGTGAAAACCTGCCGGAACGTGGTCTCGACCTCGTAGAGCATCACGATGACGCCGCGCGAGTGAATGATCTTGAACGGCTGTGGCAAGAGATCGCCGTGAGGCACGCCGTCGGGAAGACAGTTGAGCGTGGGGTTGAAGGCGCCGGGCAGGGTGTTCGTGCGGAGGAGTTCCGCGCCTGCTGGCGTGAGCGGGCGGTCATCTGGCTTGAAGTCCGACAGGATGTCCCGAAAGTACTTCGAATTGAGCGACTCGCCGATCCCGAACAGCCCACCCGGAGGCCGTGGATCGCCCTGCGTCTGCCAGATCCCGGAGAGCTCGGGCTTGCCGTTCAGCCTGGGCACCGGGCCGGTCATGTTGATCTTCCCGTCGCGTGTTCGCGGGGCCCCCGCCATGGGCTGGTGCAGCCATTGCGCGCCGACGGTCAGCCCCGTTCCAAGACACGCGACGAGGGTCCAGAGCACGAACCACGATTGACGCTGCATGGTTCTCGATTACATCACGAAGGCAGCGATGTTGGACCGCGCCTAGTCGCCTGGTCCGAACCGCGGTCAGCCGAGCTCTTTCCCGGCTTGATTGGTGCCGGGAAAGCTGTGTTCCTCGAGCTGGTCCTGCTGCGGCAATCCCCCGGTCAAAGGGCTGCTTCCGACCGGAATGCCATGGTAGGGGTATGGTGAGCCCAGCTCTGTCTTCTACTGCACACCCGCCGCTGGTCAGACTTGACGATTCAAGCCTGGCGGTGGCGAGCCGTTTGCAGGACACTCATGATATCGGGAGCGCGTTCCGGCTCTCGGCGAACGGACGAGGAGAATGTCGATGTCCAACGCTTTGATTGCTGCGCTCGTTTCTGCCGGCCTCCTGGCGCCCGTTGTCTCCGCGCAGGAGGGTCAGGCTCCCGCACCAGCCTCGAAGACGCCCACCACCATCACCATGGCGGGTTGCGTCAGCGCCAAACCGGAAGCGGCCGGGCAGTACACCTTTGCCGAGACGGACGGACTTCGTGAGTACCGGCTCAACGGCAAGGGGATCAGCAAGTTCGCCGGGAAGCGCGTGGAGGTGGTGGGCGGAACCTCCGGCAAGGGCCTGTCGATCCGCACTGGCTTGTGGCCGACACCGTCGGGCGGCGCGCGGGGCGTCGCCGCCGACCCCGTGCAGGAAGCGAACGCACGTCAGCGCAGCGGCGCCATCGGCGGCGAGTTCCAGGAGTTCCGGGTGTCGCGCGTCCGGGCTATCGAAGGCGCCTGCCAGTAGACCACCTCTCATGACGGGGCCACGTCGATCTCGGCTACAACGGGAAAGTGATCGGACGCGCGACGAGCCAGGGGCGTCGCGTGAACGGCGACCCGTCTCAGCGCGCGGGCCGGGTGTACCCAGACGCGGTCCAGCGGCACCACGGGCCAGAACACCGGAAACGACCGTGGCCGGGGCGGCCGCCCGAGGCGCTCATCGAGAACTTGCACGACGGAACGTCCCGGCAGCCAGTCGTTGAAGTCGCCGAGCACGACGAACAGCGTGGACCGGACCGAGTCGAGGTAGTCGAGAATCTGGCGCACCTGAAATCGACGCTCGTGCACCCGAAGGCCCAGGTGCGCCGCAAGGACGTGCAACGTCACGCCGCCCACATCGATCGTCGCCGCAATGGCCCCGCGCGCCTCACGGCGTTCCATCGACAGGTCGATGCGATGAACATCGACGATGGGATGACGTGTCAGCAGGGCATTGCCGAAGCAGTGCGTCACGTTCTGTCGCGTCGGCCCGAGCGCGCATTCATACCGATCCAGCGTCGTCAGCACGACGGGCGTGCGCGTGTCCAGCGCGACGCTGGCCGGGTAGGTGAACTCCTGGAGCGCGACGACATCCGCGTCGAGCTCGGCAATGACCGCCGCCACGCGATCGGGATCGTGACGCCCGTCCGTCCCCACACACGCGTGCACGTTGTAGGTGGCGACGCGGATCGAGGAGAGCGGCGGCATCAGCCGAACTCCGCGCGCGCGCGATGTCCGGAGACCGACGGCGCGAATTGACGGATCAGCAGGAGCGTGCGCACGCCCAACGCCAGCCCGGCCACCGCGAGGCCGGCCGCCACGGCCGCCGCGCCGCTCGAGAGCGACGGGTACAGGAGCGCGTGGCGCGACACCGCGCCCAGCCCGACGAGCGCGACGACGGCCGGTGCCGAGCCGATCGCCGTTCCCGCCAGGTAGGGACCCAACGGCACGCGGGCCGCGCCGCAGAGCAGATGGATGGCGCCCGCGCTTGCGACCGCGGCCAGACGCAGGACGGCGATGCCGGCCACGCCGCGGGCGGCGAGTTGCCGGCCCGACCGATAGGAGCGCCGACTCATCCAGCGGCTGATCTTGACCGTGCCGATCGCTCGACCCGCCGCATAGCCGACGACCGCTGCCGCGAGGGATCCGGCCATCGCGACCAGGCCGCCGGATCCGCCGAACAGCACGCCCGACCCAATCGCGAGCACTTCGAGCGGAATCAGCGCGACGGCTCCGATCACGAACACGCCCACGCCCGTCACGAAATAGACAGGCGCACTCGGTAGCCGGTGCAGGATGTCCTGGAGCGCCTGAAACTCGGGCGGGCCAACCGACTCCGACGACGCCCACGCGACGACTCCGGCGGTTGTGAGGGCGACCAGCGGCACAATCCACACTCGCAGGGGACCGGCGGCGATGGAGGCGTCCACCGCGGGAACCACCTGATCGACCGCCGCGCCAAGGGCCACGGGCTCCTCGGGATCGACGGCCAGACGAACCGCATCCGAGGGCGGGCCGAGTGCTTCGGCCGGGAGCTCGATCCTCACCAGGGCGCGGTCGGCGTCCTCGTGCTCGTCGATGAGCGCCCGCAGGGATCCGGCACGCTCCAGGGCCGGACCCACGTCGTCCACTGGTACGCCGAGATGCTCGGCGATCAGGCGATCCCGAATACGGCGGATGCCGGCCCGCGTGGTTCGATTGCCACGCGCTTCGACGGCCACGTCACATTCGGTGTCCATCCCCATCGAGCGGTGTGAGCAGTTCGCCGACCCAATCCGCACGAATGAGTCATCCACGATCGTGACCTTCGAATGCACGAAGGTGGCGAGGTCGCGTGCGCGCGACGCGACCGGCGCGACGAGCCGCAGCCGCTTGTGCGGGTCCGAGGCGATCAGGCGGCGGAAGAGCGTGTCCCGGATCGCGCCGATCGTTTGCTGCTCGAGCCAGCCGTGGCTGTCTCTCGGGACGGCCACAACGACTTCGGGACCGTCCGGCTCCGCAAGTCGCGCGGCCAGCGCGTCCGCCAGGTTGGCGTTCGTGAAGTACTGGTTCTCGATGTAGATCGTCCGCTTGGCCGCCGCTATCGAATCGAAAAACAACGCCTCACACTCACGGACGGCGGGTTGGCTGTCCCACCCCGGCATGGTGCGGCTGATGGCGACGTCGACGTCCGTGAAGTCCGGTGTGACGTCCGCGGGCCAGAGGTGCTCCTCGAAACGGCCCATCGGCGGCAGGCGCTCCGCGCCAAGCGCCCGCCAACGGTTGCGCGCGAGAACACCAAGGCTTGCCGCCGCCGGTCCCTCCACCATGGCCTGCACCTCGTGGTACGGCCCGTACTCCGTGCCGAGGGGCGTGACCCGGTGAGGCTCGTCGGGCCGGTGCGCCGTCGTGTCCCAGCGATGGCTGGTCAGGTCGATGCCGCCGCAGAAGGCCAACTGGTCGTCGACGACGACGATCTTCTGGTGGTGGCAACCGCCCAACGGATGGCGGTCGTCGAACTCGAAGCGGACGCGCCGGGGCATCGCCCACCCGAACTTGAGTCGCGAAAAGGGATCGCGTTCGAGCGTGAAGAGCAGTCCGTAGTCCCACGTGAGGATGTAGCACCGAAGGTGGCGCCGCCGGCGCACGGCGTAGGCGAGGACCTTGTCGAATTGAGTCGGAATCGTCGACGGGGCCGCGCCTGGCTCCAGGTCGATCCCCGCGGTCGTGTCCCAGCCAAGAATGAAGACCGTGTGCCGCGCGGACAGCAGGGCGCCACGCACCAGTCGGAAATAGTCGGCCGCGTCCTGAACGGTGTAGAAGCGATGTGCGCGGTCCAGACGCCAGCAGTTGCGGCCAGGCTCCAGGATCCCGTCCCTCATGCGGACTGCTCCGGCTGCCGCAGCGCGCGGTTGATCAGCCAGGCGAGGGTCAGCGGCACACCGACAAGGACGGCCGCGCCCAGTACCGTGATCGGCGACGGGGTGCTCAGGACATTCATCACCTGGTAACCGAAGCCAGCCAGGGCCACCACCAGTGCGCCCATCCCGAGCACGGTCCCGATGACGAAGTCCCGATAGCGAACGGTCGACGCGCCGGCCACGACGTTCGCGATCAGGAAAGGCGCCGGCACCTTCCGCAGGAGGAAGACGGCAAGCGTGCCGTTCCGTTCGAGCGACCGTGCGATTCGTGTGACGCGGTGCCCACCCACTCGTTGGAGGCGTCCGAGCCCTGTCAGCCGGCCGATGGCGAAGCCGATGGACGCGCTCGCCAGGCATCCGGCCATCGCATACAGCGGACCAAGCAGGGGGCCGAACGCCAGACCGGTGGCCACGATCAAGAGAAGCACGGGAACCATCGCCAGTCCGAGCAGCACGAAGGCGGCCATGACCACAGGCATCCCGTACCACGCGCCGCGGTGCGGGTCGAACCACGTCGCGAACGCCTGGAGATCTGCCGCATCGCCCGCCCCCACTCCGTACCGGAGGCCCATGACGGCAACGCTGACGACGGCGAGGGCCACGGTGATCCGAATCCAGAGCCGTTGAGTGGATCCCCTCAATGCGGCCATTGCACGGTCAGGTGCAATGCATGTACCCACCTGCCGGCTCGACGGCAACGTCGATTGGGTGGTCGGTGCGGTAATTCCTACTTGGTCCCTGTAAGAGCTGCCCACGCTGCTCGGTGCGGGCTGCCTCGGCTCGGCCTCTGCCGGCTCCCCCTGAGCTGGCGCTCGTCCAGCGGGGCGGCCAGGCGGGCCTCCTCGCCCTGTATCGCCCGTTCGGGAAAGAATGGCTCATGGCAACGGTCTTCCTGCTGTCGCCGGCGTACTGCGGCGGGCGCCGCGCGGCGATGATGCTGCGGCCCGGCTCGCAGCTGGCGATTGCCAGGAGACTGCGCGACGAAACGCTGACCCTGGCCGAGGCGTTCACCTTCATGAGCGGCCTCTACTTTCGCGGCAAGATCGCCTACGCTCGGGCCTTTGCGCCCGCTGTCGAGTCGACGCTGGTGATCACGCCGACGCGGGGGCTGCAATCGCCGGAGACGGTTGTGACCCAAGCCGTGCTCGACGAGTTTGCGGCCGTGGACATCGCCTCTGACGACGTCCGTTATAGCCGGCCCCTGGAGCGTGACCTCGATGCGCTGGCGGCGCGACTGCCCGAGGATGCGCGCGTGGTGCTGCTGGGCAGTGTCGCGACCGGCAAGTACGTCGACATCCTCGTTCCACGGCTCGGCGGCCGCCTGCGGTTTCCGTCGTCGTTCGTCGGGCGTGGCGACATGAGCCGCGGCGGCCTGTTGCTTCGACACGCGGCAAGCGGCATCGAGCTCGAATACAGCGTGCTCCGGCCCGACGCCATGCGACGAGGACCGCGGCCGCCCAAGCTCGATCCCAGCACGCGAGTGACGCTCTAAGACGACCGTCGAGACGTTCCGCCCGCGGCCCGCCGCATCCGCTCGACCGCGCGTTTGAGCGAGTAGCGCCGCTTGCGCAGGTCGGCCCACAGATCTCCTGCCTGCGCCATCCGGGCGGCCATCGTCCGCAGGGTGAAGGTGCGTGGGTCTACGGCACCCCGTTCGATCTCTGCCCACGTACACGGGGCCGAGACCGGCGCGCCCGGCTTCGGACGGACGGCGTAGACGGCGGCAAACGTCGCGCTGTATCCGTTGCGCCGTGTGTCCACCAGGATGCGCCCGCCGCGAGCCGCCTTGCTGAACTCCTGCGTGAGATGCGCGGGATCACGCTCGACGAGCAGCGCTCCGACCACGTGAGCGAACGTCGCCACGTCGTCGAACGGGGCCTTCCCGTCGAGCGGAACGACGATGTGGAAGCCTTTCGAGCCGGAGGTCTTGACCCAGCCCTGGAGACCGATCTCCGTCAAGAGCGTCCGGAGCGCCAGCGCCGCCGCACGAACCGCTCCTGGATCGTCAGTGGCCGGATCGAGGTCGAACACGCAGATGTCGGGGTGGTAGAGGTCCGGCGCGCGCGACGTCCACACGTGTGGCGTGATGCAGTTCTGATTGGCGAGCCACAGGAGCGACCGCACATCGTTGGCAAGAGGATGGTGCACCGTTCCGTCCTTCTTCGGCACCTCCACCCGTTCGAGCCACGCCGGAAACCCCTTGGAGACGTCCTTCTGGATGAACCCCTTCCCGCCAATGCCCGAGGGGTAGCGTTCCATTGTGATCGGGCGGCCGCGGATGTGCGGCAGCATCGCCGGTGCGATCGCTTCGTAGTAGGCCGCCAGTTCCCGTTTGGTGATCCCATCTGCCGGGAACATCACCTTGTCCGGGTGGGTGATCACGTCACTTCCCTCACGACTTCGTGCGCAGCCTTGTCTGCTCGGAGGCCCAGCAGTCGCGGATGCCGGAGCTTCCCGTGCACGGTCCATTCGGTGAAGGCGACCTGCACGACCACCTTCGGGCGTACCCAGTGGGAGCGGATGCGTGGCAGGCCGACTGTCCTGCTGAAGGGTGGCGTCGCGACTTCGATGGCGTCGAGCCTCGCGCGAAGGTCGAGCAGGAGCCTGGTGTCGAGGCCGGTGCCGACCTTGCCGGCAAAGACGAAGTCGTCGCCTTCGAAGTAGCCGACGAGCAGCGCCCCGAGGCCGACGCGCCCACCCTGCGGGTCGGTGAACCCGCCGACGACCAGCTCCTGGCTCGCCTCGCATTTCATCTTGAGCCAGTGGGGCGAGCGGCGGTGCTCGTAGGGCGAGTCGCGCCGCTTGGCGATGACGCCTTCCCAGCCTTCGCGGCAGGCGTGATCCCACGGCGCGTTCTCGTCCAACGTGGCCACGCGCGCAAGCGGACGGCGCAGTGGCAGCGCCTTCAATAGCCCACGACGCTCGTCGAGGGGCAGCGGCATCACGTCCCGTCCATCCATCCAGAGGATGTCGAACACGTGATAGGCGAGCCCGCGGCGCTTGTCAGCCTCGCGTGTCGTAGGAGGGCCCCACACGCCGGTGAGTTCGCCGTCGAGAATCAGGTCGCGTGCCGGCAGCTCCGCGATCGCGTCGGCAATGGGCGGACAGTCCTGCGGCAGCCGATTGCGAGAGAAGAGCCCGACATCGCGCCCGCGCTTGAACGCCAGCAGGCGGATACCGTCGAACTTCCGCTCGAAGCTCCACTCCGGCCCGGTGAACCGCCTTTCGGTCAGTGTCGCGGCCATCGGGACGAGCCAGTCGGGCAACGACGTCTTGCCAGAAACGTGCCTCACGCCGTGTGGCGCCGCAGACCACGCGCTTGCCGCGCGACCGTCTCCTTGAGGGTGATGTCCGCGCGCTCGCTCTTGATGCCCAGCCGCAGCCGGCCGAACAGGCTCATGTAGTGGTTGGCCACCCAGACAAGCGAAAATCCGCTGATCACGTACCCGCGCCAGTCGTCGTAGACCAGCGTGAAACGCGTTGCAAGCAGGACGGCGATCGTGACCCAGTGGCTGAAGCAGTACTCGCACGTGAACAGATAGAAGAACTTGCGGACCGCGAGCGACTTGGCGGTGCGGCTGCGGGCCTCGCAGAAGTCGTGAGCCTCCGCGAACACCTCTTCGTGCGTGACGGCCCACGCGATCGCCGCGATCGGCATCGCCAGCACGAACAGGCGTATCAGGTCTTCCGTCACCACAGCTCCCGATAGATAGCTGCACTATCTTCTGCACCTTCCGTGCCACGCACAGGCCGCCGCGTCGTTCTTCGCTCTACGGTTCGGGTAGCGCCTGACAGGACGGACACCAGTACACGCGGCGCGCCTCCAGCCCACGCGCGGCCGACCTGACTGTGGCGCCGCATCGCCGGCAGGGCTGGCCGGTGCGCTGGTAGACCCACAGGGCTTGCCCTGGTGCCAGGCGGCCGGTCGTGTTGCGTGTCGGCGGGGCATCGGCGCGCGCGTTGCGCTGCAAGAGCTCCGCAGCCGTGTCGAGCACGCGCGTGACGCCGCTCGAGCCCAGTCGCATGGCCGGCGTTTCGGGGTGCAGGCCCACCACGAACAGGGTTTCCGAGCGCAGCACGTTGCCGATTCCCGCTATCACGCGCTGATCCAGCAGTACCTCGCCGATGGCGCGGTCGCCACTGGCCGCAATGCGGGCCAGCGCGTCCGCCCGGTCGAAGGAGGGGTTGGCCAGATCGGGTCCCAGCACGGCCAGAGGCCGATGACGGTGCAGATCGCCGTCGCGGACGAACTCGGCCACGGGCACATCGAACGCCACGGCCACCCAGGCATCGGTATCGAGACGGATGCGGGCGGCGCGTGCCGGCCGGCGCCAGCGTTCGCCCGGACGATAGAGGTGCCAGGCCCCGTGCATTCGCATGTGCGTGCGCAGCACCAGGCCGCCAGAGAACGCGAGCAACAGGTGCTTGCCGATCGACCGGCAGTGCTCGATCGTGCGGCCCGCAAGCGGCGTGTCGTCGTCGACACGTGCCAGTGGAGCCAGGCCCGTCGCGAAGGCGGTGACCACGCGCCCCGCAAGGGCCCGCTGCAGGGCCGCCGCCGCGCGCGCGATGGTGTCGCCTTCAGGCATTGCCACCGCTCGCCGCGTCGGCCTCGTTGTCGGCTTCCGGTATCGCCAACCCCGAGCCACGCGGCACGCGCAACTGCAGGCCGCCGCTGGTGGCGGCAAAGCCCGCCTCCACGAAGTAGCGTGCGAGCGGACTCGCCGCGGCGGGCTGGCCGTTCAACTCCACCACCAGCCATCCCCGCCGCTCGGCGGTCGGCAGACGTGCCAGGCGAACCATCTCACGGGCCAGCGCCAGGCAGCGGCGCGACCGTTCCGGATCTTCCTCTGGTGCCGCGACCAGCACCGATCGGTCCCCGCGCGCGATCCAGGCGGTGGCGTATCCGTCCACCAGCACCACGCGTGCGCTCGCCACCCGGCTGGCTCTCTGCGAGCTGTCGCCCCAGGCGGGCCACTCGACAAGCGCGCCGTACGGATTCGCCGGATCGGTCGCCGCCAGTGTCACAGCCACCGGCGCGGCCCCGGGATCGCGCTCGGCCCGCAGGAGATCGATCGCGCCAGGCTCGGCGAACTGCGCCCCACCCAGCCCCGCCACGAAGTAGCCGCGGCGTACGCGGCCCGTGTCCTCCAAGCGCCGCAGCACCGGATAAATCGTGCTGAAGCCACCCGGCACAGGTTCCACCGCCGTGACGTTGCGGGCCACCAGGCCGTGGCGCGACAACAGCTGCTGCGTGAGCGCGGCCGCCCACGCCGTCGACCCCGCACGTTCGGTCGTCACCACCGCGGACCAGCGGCCCTCGGCCGACGCCGGAACCAGCCGGCGGGACCGGAAGCGCTGCGCCCGGGCCTCGCGCCTGGAACGCTGTGGGCCCGTCGTGTAAGCGCGCAGGGGGTGCAGCGTGTCGTTGGTCACCAGGCCCTTCCACACCAGGCTCCACAAGGCGTCGACTGTTTCCTGCGGGAACCCGCCGCCGGCGGCCTCGTGGAGCGGGCCGAAGAAGGACGCACCGCTTTTGATCAGCCAGCCCAGGATCCGGGTTTCACGACCGAGCAGCCCCTCGCTCGATGCCGGCGGTACGAGCAGGCGCAGCTGGTCCGTGAGGTAGAGCGCGATGCGGCCGTCGCGCTCGCCCAGCGGTTCGACGCCCAGCCAGGTCACCTCCCCGGCAGACACCAGCGTGTCGAGCAAGGCCGGCGAGTACTGCTCGATACGCGCCGCCAGCACCTCGCGCTCGAGCACCGACGCGACCAGCGGCGCGCCCTGCAGGCGTTCCACGACGTCCAGCAACGCGTCCAGGCCCGAGCGTGGGCGAATCAGCCCGTGCCACGACATCAGGAAGCGGCCGAGGACGTGCGGCTCCACCGGCTCGACTTCCTTGCGCAGGGCCGCCAGCGACCGGCTGCGTACGACGCGCAGCACATCGGCATCGCACCACTCGCGCCCGTGCCCGCCGGGGCGGAACTCGCCTTCCACCACGCGGCCGGCCTGGGCGAGGTGCTGCAGCGTGGCCGCGACGACCGCGCTGCCGAGGCCGAAACGCGTCGCCACGTCGTCGACCGTGAACGGGCCGTGCGTGCGCGCGTAGCGCCGCACGAGGTCCACGATCGCGTCGGGCGCGGGCTCGAGCAGCGACGCCGGCAGCCCCGGAGGGAGCGGCGTGCCGATGCCGTCGCGATAGCGGGCGGCGTCCTCGACGGCGATGAGCCTCGGCTCACCGGCCACCTTGACCGGCAGCGCGCGCCGGCGTGCCACCAGTTCCTCGACGGCTGCGGCCGCGACGCCTGGCACCGAGCGCGCCTCGATGTCGCGTAACGACAGGTCGCCGAGGCGCAGCAGCAGATCGTGCACGGCGTCGGTGGACCGCGCGTGATATTTCACCGGCAGCTGCTGCGCGTCGCGCTCGAGCGCCGACAGGGCGTCGGGATCGACCAGCGTGCGCAGTTCGCCTTCGCCAATCAGCTCGGCCAGTTGCGCCTGATCCACGGACAAGGCATGCGCGCGCCGCTCAGCCAGCGGTGCGTCGCCGTCGTACAGGTAGTTGGCGACGTAGCCGAAGAGCAGCGATGCTGCGAACGGCGACGACTTCTGCACGTCCACGGTGTGCACGCGCACCGTCCGGCTGCGAACCTTGGTGAGCAGCTCGACCAGCGCCGGCAGGTCGAACACGTCGCGCAGGCACTCGCGGTAGGCCTCGAGAATCATCGGGAAGGAGCCGAACCGCGCCGCCACCGCCAGCAGATCCGCCGCACGCTTGCGCTGCTGCCACAGCGGGGCGCGCTGGCCGGCCCGGCGTTTGGGCAGGAGCAGAGCCCGGCCGGCGGCCTCCCTGAACCGCGCCGCAAACAGCGCCGTGGAACCGAGCTGGCGGATCACCAGCCGCTCCACGTCGTCGGGATCGGGCACGAGCAGCGCCGGGTCCAGCGGCCGGTCGCCCTCCGGCATGCGCAGCACGAAGCCGTCGTCGCTCCACATCACCTCGAGGTCCAGCCCGCGCTCGTCCCGCACTTGCGCCGTCACCGCCATGGCCCACGGCGCGTGGACGCGGCTGCCGAACGGCGTCAGCACCGAGAGACGCCAGTCGCCGAGGTCGTCGGTGGATCGCTCGATCAGGATGGTGCGATCGTCGGGGACGACGCCCGTCGCCCGCGCCTGGTCGTCCAGGTATTGCAGGAGGTTCTCGGCCGCCAGCCGGTTGAGCCCGTGGTCGCTGGTCAGCCGACTCATGGCGTCGGCGGGGGAGGCGTGCCGCAGGTCGCGGGTCAGTTTGCCGATGGCTTGTCCCAGCTCGATGGGACGCCCGGGACCCTCCCCTTTCCAGAACGGCATCTTGCCGGGCTCGCCCGGCGCCGGTGACACCAGCACGCGGTCGTGCGTGATCTGCTCGATGCGCCACGTCGAGGCGCCGAGCAGGAAGGTTTCTCCGGCGCGCGCTTCGAAGACCATCTCTTCGTCCAGCTCGCCGACGCGTGCCCCGTCTCGCGACCCGTCCGAGAGGAACACACCGTAGAGGCCTCGGTCCGGAATGGTGCCGGCGTTGGTGATGGCCACCCGCTTGGCACCCTGCCGCGCGGCCACCGTGCCGTTGACGCGGTCCCACGTGACGCGCGGGCGCAGCTCCGCGAACTCGTCCGAGGGATAGCGACCCGACAGCATGTCGAGCACGCCCTCGAACACCCGGCGGCTGAGCTCCGCGAATGGCGCGGCGCCCCGGACCGCCGCATACAGATCGTCGACGGACCAGTGATCCATCGACGTCATGCCGACGATCTGCTGCGCCAGCACGTCGAGCGGGTTGCGTGGATAGCGCGACGGCTCCACCAGGCCCTTGGTCATCGCCCCGGTCACCGCCGCGCAGGCCAGCAGATCGCCGCGGAACTTCGGAAAGATCACACCCTGACTGGCTTCGTCCACCCGGTGGCCCGACCGGCCGATGCGCTGCAGGCCGCTGGCCACCGAGGGCGGCGCCTCGATCTGCACCACCAGGTCGATGGCCCCCATGTCGATGCCCAGCTCCAGCGACGACGTGGCGACGAGCGCGCGCAGGCGGCCGGCCTTGAGCAGATCCTCGATCTCGGTGCGCTGGGCGCGCGCCAGGGAGCCGTGGTGGGCGCGCACCAGCGACTCGCCGGCCAGTTCGTTGAGCGCCGCCGCCAGTCGCTCGGCCAGCCGCCGGCTGTTCACGAAGAGCAGGGTGGACTGGTGCGCCTTCACCAGGTCCAGCAGGCGCGGGTGGATCGACGTCCAGATGGTCTGCACCGGCGTGGTCTGCGCCGCCGGCCCGCTGGGCTGCTCGACCGGGTGGCCCACCTTGGCCATGTCCGCGATCGGCACCTCCACCGTGAGCACGAGACGCTTGGGCTCCCGGGCGTCCACGACCGTGACCGCCCGCGGCGTGCCTCCCGTTCCTTCTGTGAACTCGGCGTGGATCGCCGCGCCGGGCGCCTGCTCGCGGCCCCGTCTCGGGGCGCGACGCGGCCGCGCCGGCTGGGTGCCGCCCAGGAAGCGCGCGATCTCGTCGAGGTTGCGCTGTGTGGCCGACAGGCCGATGCGCTGCAGCGGCTTCTGCACCAGGCGCTCGAGCCGCTCGAGCGAGAGCGCCATGTGCGCGCCGCGCTTGGTCGACACCAGCGCGTGGATCTCGTCCACGATCACCGTATCCACCGATCGCAGCCGATCGCGGGCGTTGGACGTCAGCAGCAGGAACAGCGATTCGGGGGTGGTGATGAGGATGTCCGCTGGATCCCGCTGGAACCGCGCGCGCTGGTTCGCCGGGGTGTCGCCGGTGCGAATCGACATCGCCGGCACGTGGAAGGGCAGGCCCTGCGCCGCCGCGATGTGGGCGATGCCCGCGAGCGGCGCGCGCAGGTTGCGCTCCACGTCCACCGCCAGCGCCTTGAGCGGCGACAGATACAGCACGCGGCAGCGGGCGTCGCGCGACGGCTCTTCCGCAAACATGAGGCGATCGAGGCACGACAGGAACGCCGTCAGCGTCTTGCCCGTGCCGGTGGGCGCGAGGATCAGCGTGGACTCGCCGCGCGCGATAGCCGGCCAGCCCTGCCGTTGCGGTCGCGTGGGTTTGTCGAATGCGCCGCTGAACCAGGCGGCGACGGGCGGCTGAAACAGATCGAGCACGTTGGCGGACATGACACGGACCGACTCGATCATAGTCGGCGCCCGCCGCGCGTTCGCCTGGCTCTGAAGCCTCTCGCTATGGACAGGGCATGCGAATTGCTACTACCCCACCATGACACGAACAGACGCGTTGCTCCTTGCGGGTGGAGTCATCTTCGGCTCGGCCTTGGCCGTCCACAGCCGCCGCGCGTGGCGTGCCGCGGACCTTCAGGATCAGGTGGCGCTGGTGACCGGCGGTTCGCGAGGACTCGGGTTGCTCATCGCCCGCGAGCTCGGCCGTCAAGGCGTGCGGGTCGTGCTGGTGGCACGCAACCAGGCCGATCTCGAGCGCGCCGAGCAGAGTTTGCGCGCCGAGGGCATCGAGGCCTCCACGTTCGCCGGCGACGTCGGCGACGAAGAGACAGCCGGACGGATGATGGACGCCGTGGTGAATCGCCACGGCGCGATCGACATCCTGGTCAACAACGCCGGCATCATTTCGGTGGGTCCGATCGAGCACGTGACGGTAGCGGACTTCGAGGAAGCGATGGCGGTCCACTTCTGGGGCCCGTTGCATCTCATCCGCGCGGCGGTGCCGTTCATGCGGCGTCAGGGAGGTGGCCGGATCGTCAACATCTCGTCGATCGGCGGCAAGGTGGCGGTGCCGCACCTGGTGCCGTACTGCGCGAGCAAGTTCGCGCTCACCGGATTGTCGAGCGCGCTGACGCCAGAGTTGGCGAAAGACGGCATCGTTGTCACGACCGTGTGCCCTGGTCTGATGCGGACGGGCTCGTTCTTCAACGCCTGGTTCAAGGGGAGGCACCGCGAGGAATTCACCTGGTTCGCGATCGCCGATTCGCTGCCGCTACTCTCCATCGATGGACGGCGCGCGGCGGCCCAGGTCGTCGATGCGCTCCGTCATGGCGACGCCGAGCTGACCATCACGTGGGCCGCGAGACTGGCCGTGTTGGCGTCGGCCGCAGCACCCAACACCACCGCGCGGGCGCTCGACGCCGTCAACCGCCTTCTGCCGGGACCGTCGAACGCGTCAGGAGACGAGCGGCGGATCGGCTGGCAGAGCTCCTCGGAGTGGGCGCCGTCGAGGTTGACACGCCTGAGCGAGGAAGCCGCCGTGCGGAACAACGAGATTCCTACAGCCGAGCCCGTATCGGGCAACGTCTAGATCAACTCATCCTCTCGTGGAGATGTGGCGCCTGTGTTGCAGTTTCCACGGCATTGCCGATCTTCATCACATTCATTAGAGGAGTCACGTGATTAAACTCTCGCGTTTTGTAATTGTCGCAATCGCAGTCCTGTTTTTGCCGAGCGCGGGTCGCGCCCAGCAGCCCGCCTCAGCCGCCGAGGGCGGTCGAATCCCGGTGGCGCAACAGAACGTCCCACCGGCCGCGCAGCGAGTGGCAGACGATGCCGAGCGCGTCGCCAGGCGCTACGGATTCGGCGTGACGGGAGGCGTGGGGATCGACCCGGAGATCATCCACGTGGGCGCGCACGGGACGATAGGCCCGATCTTTCGGAATGCCATCCAGTTCAGGCCTGGCGTGGAGATTGGCGTCGGAGAGTTGACCACGTTGTTCGCGATCAACCTCGACGTTCTGTACACCTTCGACAACGACAGCCGGGATTCCGCGTGGCTCCCGTATGTAGGCGCGGGGCCGACCTTCGGCTTGAGCCACCGCAGATTTGGCACAGACGATCTGGGCAATGTCGACGGACCGCCTGTGATCCCTGGAGCAGACCGCAATCGGTTCGACTTCAGCGATACGGATTTCGAGAGCGGCATGAACTTCATCGTCGGGATGCGGAAGCAGAAGAAATTCTTCGAGATGAGAGCGAACGCCTGGGGTGTCTCGTCCGTTCGCCTGTTGGCCGGGATCAACTTCTGAGCCGATTTACGCGTCGAGTTTATGGCTGCCCGCACGAACGGGCACCGAAGGAGGAACCATGAAGAGACTGATGTCACACCTACTGATAGTGCTGCTTATGGTCGGTGCCGGAACAGGCGCCACGGCGCAGTCTGGCGCCAAGGACGAAGCCAAGAAGGCAGGCAGCGCTATCAAGGAAGCGGGCAAGGACACTGGCGATGCGGCCAAGCACGCGGGCAAGGCCACGGTGAAAGCCACCAAGAAGGGCGCCAAGGCCGTGAAGAAGGCGGTCACCGGTGATTCGCACGCCACGTGCGTCGACGGCACCGTTCACGCCGGCGATACCGAAGCGATTGCCGCGGCCGCGTGCGCGGAACACGGCGGTCTGAAGAAGCCGTAACGGCGGGTGTCGCACATACGACCGGGCCCTCGTGACGCGTTCGGAGTCCGTCGAGAAATCGCGCGGTCACCTGGGCATCGAAGGCATGGGACGGCGGCAGCTGGACCAGCAGCGGTCCACGCTTGTGTCCCAGCCCGCTGGTCTCTTCCAGGAATGGCTCGAGCAGATCGCGCGATCGGCGCAGCCGGCCTTCGTGGGTGATTGCGCGCGGCACCTTGATCGCGAACCGGAAGTGTGCCGGTGTCGACTCCGCCCAGCGCGCATAGGTCTCGCGGCGATGCGGGCGGTAGAACGACGAGTTGATCTCGACGCACGACATCCGGCAGGCGTAGCGGTGCAGGTGGGAGCCTTCATGAGGGAAACGATCCGACGCCGCACGAGGGATCGACCAGCCGGCGGTGCCCACGTGGACCGTCATCGGCCTGTCAGCCATCACGGCTTCGGAATGCGAATCGTGCTGATCATCAGGCTGCCACTGACAACATAGAGCGCGCTCAGGGGATGGAACGTCCAGCCCATCACGTCCCATTCCCCCAGCCAGAGGTCGGGACCGATCAGGTCCAGGCGATAGAGCACCGCCAGCACCATGACGACGATGATGCTGGTGGGAATCGGTGTGCCCTCGAAGTAGCGCACCTTGCCGGTGGCGGCGTTGGTCAGGACGGCCGCGGTCGCGTTGAACCGAGCCAGACGGCTGATCCCGCAGCACACGAACCAGGTGAGGCAGGTCACGTCCCAGAACCCGCGCAGTCCGAGCGTGTAGCCCAGCACGGCCGGCGCCACGCCGAACGAGACGATGTCCGCCAGCGAATCGAGGTCGCCGCCGATGAGCGACTGGCGCCGTGGATGCAGCCGCGCCACGTAGCCGTCGAGTACGTCGAAGATCCCTGCCGCTACAGGCAGTACGAACGCTGCCCACAACAGCGACGAACGCTGATCCTCGATGTACGCCAGGCAAAGGAAGATGGCAATCGTGCCGCAACTCGCATTGGCCAAGGTCAGTGCGTCTGCGGGCGTGTAGGAGCGAAGCATCGACAGGCGTCTTGGGCGGTCGGCCATCGCAGTATCAGCAGGCTGCGATGCGGTGCGGAGGCTTCGGGCGGAATTGGGAGAGGAGAGGGCAGCGCCGCCGTAGGACGGCCAGACGTTGCCCTCGTCCCCTATTGGACCTGGATGCGCTCAGACGTCAGGACAGGACCTTCAGCACCACGCGGCGGTTCTGCGCACGGCCGTCCCGGTTGCGGTTCGGCGCCACTGGCTTGTCCTCGCCATAGCTGATGACGTTCATCTTGTGCAGCGGCACCTGATGCTGCTCGTACAGATACCGCTTGGTCGCCTCGGCACGTTCGAGGCCCAGCCGCTGATTCGTCAAGGCATCTCCCGCGTTGTCGGTGTGGCCTTCGATCTCGATGAAGACGTTCTTCGACTCGCCCTTCAGCTGACCGACCACCTCGTCGAGACGCGCCTTCGCTTCGTCAGGCAGCGCGGTCTGACCGAACTTGAACTTGCCCTGCTCTTCGCTGAGCGTCACCTGGAAGAGGAGCTTCCGGCTGTCGGCCACCACGGCGTTGGTTGCGGCGATCTCCGCCGCCGTCTTCGTCGCCACCTCGTCGACGCGCGTGCCCACCTGGCCGGCCGCCGCGGCCGCGGCATCGGCTGCCGCCCTTGCTTCCTGCGCGGAGCGGCCCGCGGCTTCGGCCTTCCCATCCACCGCGCCGACGCGCTCTTCCACCCGACTCGTCCGTTCCTGCGTCTGCTCGAGAGACGTGTTCAACGTATCGACCTTGGAATCGACCTGGCCGACCTCGGTGCGGACGAATTTCTTCGTCGCGCACGCCGGGGCGGCCGCCACAGCCAAAGAAAGAACCGACATCGTCCAAAAGTTGTTTCGCATGATTGCCCCTCCGGCAAAAAATCTTGACCTGGCCCCATTGCATTTCAATGCCTGTGCCAGCGTCACTGGATCCATGGCGTCAACCACTTAGAGGAAGTCGCGCCGGCGGGTAGGGACTCGGAGGACCAGAATGATGTAGCTCTTGGGCCTTCTGGCTCCGCTGCTATGTAACAAGTTCAATGGGACCGGTGTTCACCCCCGCGGTCGCCCCACCTCGCTTGACGTAAATCTCCCTGAAGGGCGACAAGAGCGCCGTCCTGCAAGCCTGCGAGTCGCAGCGTCTTCGTACGCGGCGCGGCCCTTGCTTGGTTTACACGCATGAGCAGAACGCGCATCTCAGCTGTCGGAGCCGTCCTCGTCGCGTTCCTCGCGGTCGGATGCGGCCAGGATGTCACCCCGCACGTCGCATCGGCGATCCAGCAAATCGTTGAGTCGGTGCCCGAAGGAACGAACGGGACGGTCGAGTCGGACGTCCGGCAGTTCTACTCGCAGCGTGCGAGCGCACCTGTGTGGTTGGGCAAGAAGTCGACAGCTACCGCTGAAGATGCGCTGGAGGTCATCCGTGATGCCCCCAACCACGGATTGCGCAGCGCGGACTACCACGAGGCAGAGCTGGCGCGGCTGATCGATTCCGAAGAGGACGTCGAGAAGGCCCTGAAAGATGACGCGCAAGCGCTGGCACGATTCGACGTGCAACTGACCACGGCGTTGTTGACGCTGGGCAGGGATGTCGCGGTAGGGCGCTCGAAGCCGGCCGCGAGGAACTGGAAGGCGCGGAGAACGGCGCCAGACCTTGTCGCTCTGTTGTCGGCAGCGGTGACCGACGGGGGCAAGCTGGGCACGTGGCTGGACCAAGTGCGGCCGGTGCACCCGGAGTACGCGGCGCTGCAGCGCACACTCACGACCTTCAACGACAGGCAGCGCGCGCAGGGAACGCCGGACCCGCGTGTGGGCCAGATCGCGCTCAACATGGAGCGTTGGCGCTGGATGCCAGACGACCTGGGCTCGCGCCACATCCTGGTGAATGTGCCCGCGTTCTATATGGCAGTGCGCGAGAGTGGCATGCCCGTGCTGGAGATGAAGGTGATCGTCGGCAAGCCGGAGAACGCAACGCCGATCTTCAGCGATGAGATGGAAACCGTGGTGTTCAGCCCCTACTGGAACGTGCCCGACAGCATCGCCGAGGGCGAGACCGCTCCCGCGGCAGCACGTGACCCTGGGTTCCTGCGGCGCCAGAACATCGAGATCCTGCGCCGCACCAAGGCCGGCACCGAGCGCGTGGATCCCGCGTCGGTGAACTGGGACGACCCCGAGGCCATCAAGGAGCTGGCGTTCCGCCAGAAGCCGGGCGCCACCAACGCCCTGGGCCACGTGAAGTTCCTGTTCCCGAACACGTTCGACGTGTACCTGCACGACACGCCGGCTGACAGCCTCTTCTTCCGCAGCGGCCGGGCACTGAGTCACGGCTGCATCCGCCTGGAACGCCCGGAAGAGCTGGCCAGATACATGCTGCGCGACAAGCCCGAATGGGACGATCGCAAGATCAACGAGGCCATGCATGCCGGCGAGGAGAAGCACGTCGCGCTGAAGGAGCACGTGCCGGTCCACATCGTGTATTTCACGGTCTGGCCGAAGGGCGACGGCGACGTGGAGCCGTTCGAAGATATCTACGGCTATGACGCGACGCAGTCGGCCGCGAATCGTCGGGCCGGCGAGGCACTGATGAGCCGGCGGTAGAGGAGGCGCCTTTGGGGGTTGGCAGACGGCGCGCCGACCCCTACACTGGAAGCTGGCGTGCAGCTTCCAGGCAGGACCCTCCTCTTCGTTGCCCTGGTGCTCCTCATCGGCACCAGAGCACAGTTGCGCCTGGCGGCCGGGGCGTCGGAGCTGTCGATGGCCGCAGACGCGTGGTCCCAGGACGACATCGGCGGCATCGACCGCGACGTGTTCCAACTGGCCTTGAGCGCGGCCACCTGTGCGATCAGATCCGGGGACATCACGGATCTGCAGACGCTCACGGTGATCGACTACTCCCGTCCCTCTACCCAGAAGCGCCTGTGGGTATTCGACCTGCGCGAGCGGAGCCTGCTCTATGAAGAAATGGTTGCGCACGGCAGCGGGAGCGGCATGAACATGGCTACCTCGTTCTCCAACGAGCCGGAGACACATCAATCCAGCCTGGGCCTGTTTCGCACCGACAACAGCTACGTGGGCCGCAACGGTTACTCCTTGCGCCTCCACGGCCTGGACCGGGGCTTCAACGACAAGGCCTACGAGCGCGCGATCGTGATGCACGGCGCGCCCTACGTCAGCGAGGATGCCATCAAGCTGCAGGGTCGTCTGGGCCGCAGCTGGGGCTGCCCGGCGCTACGCGCCGGCGTTGCCCGTGACGTGATCGACACGGTGAAGGGCAACGGGCTGGTGTTCGCCTATTACCCCGACCCGAAGTGGCTGGAGTCGTCGAAGTATCTCGGCGACTGCGCGACGTCTCACTGACCCCTTCACTCCACGGTTCGCCTTGGCTCCGGTACACGCTCTGCTGCGTTGTGCCGAGCCGTGGCATCTCGATTGCACCTCTCGATAGCCGACGGCGCAACTCTGCAAATCGAAATTCTTGGACTTGAGACAGGAGTCGACACATGCCCAGAACCGACGAGACACCGGATCCGATCGACGAGCGCGCGCAGCCAGGGGATGTGCTTGGAATCGAGAACGACGGCGAGACCACCCACCTTGGCGATACCGCCGAGGACGAAGACGACCGGCTGGAAGACGCCGAGGAAGAAGCGAGGGAGTCCCGGGACTGAACGCGGGCGCAGCGTCTGCGCACGAGGCGTCGCCCCGGAGTCCAGCCTCCTGTCGTTCTTGGTCGCCACCAGCGGGGCGGTCCGCGCGCCCCGCTGGGATGGCGCAACTTGTAAAAAGCAATTGTAGAAGTTGCCGCCTGCTGAGCATTCGTGAGTTGAGCTAGCGGTGGTTCACGTGGCGCCGATCACGCAAGGACGCCAAGCGAGAGCGGCGTGACGCCGATGACGACCGCGCCGCCTCCCGCGGCCCGGACCTCGTCGTCCACGTGATAGTCGTAGAGTCCCTTCAGCTCCACACGACTCCCGCGCCACGATTTCAAGCCGGCATCCTCGACCCCACCGGGCTGCCCGCGCAGGTAGGCCGCGATCGCCCTTCGGTCCGATTCGCCCGCCACCACCAGCGACAGCAGGCCATCGGCCGCGCTGATGTCTGCCGACAGCCGGACGTTCGGCCCGACCGACGGGATGTTCAGCACTTCGATCAGCAGGTATTCGCCATCGACCACCGTGCCGTCGATGGTGATGGTGTGGTGTTGCGGCACGAGCCGTTCAATCGTCTGGAGGAACAGCTCGCGCGCGTGCGCCAGGCGTGCCGCGGCATCCTCCTCGTTCTTCGAAATCGCGGCGCGGCCTTCGGTGATGCCTGCCGCGATCAGCCCCACGCCGACGCCTTCCAGGAAGCGCGTTTCGCCGTGGGCGTCATGGATGGTGCCGATGTCGATGTGCATCACGCGCCGATTGGCCCAACTGGCAATCAGGTCGGATGGATTGCCACTGAGGCCAAGGCTGCTCGCGATGTTGTTGGCCGTGCCCATCGGCAGGATGCCCAGGGGAATGTCGCCACCGGCCAGCGCGCGCCCCGCGCGCGCTACCGTGCCGTCGCCGCCAGCGGTCACGACGCAGTCGAAGGAACCGTCGAGTTTGTGGGGCAGATCTCCTGTCTTGTCGACGATGCGCGCGACGTGGTGGCCATGGCGCTCGAGCAGCGACGAGATCTCGTCGAGCGAGATCCCCTCTCCTGCGCGCTCGCTCCAGAAGAGGCAGATCCGCATCGTCAACGATGACCTTGCATGATGCTGGCCAATCTCTTGCACCGGCACGCGCATGCGCATCCTCGTCTGCAACGACGACGGGATCTACAGTCCGGGTATTGCCGCCCTGGCCGAGGTGGCCGCGGCGTTCGGCACCGTCCGGATTGTCGCACCCAGCGTGGAGCAGTCGTCGATGGGGCACGCCATCACCGCCAGCCGGCCCATGTCGTACCGGAGCACGCCCGTCGGTGGCCACGAGGCCTACCGTGTGAACGGCACGCCCGCGGATTGCGTGGCGCTCGGTGCGCACCTGTGGGACAAAGTCGACCTCGTGCTGTCGGGCTGCAATCTCGGACTCAACCTCGGAAATTCGATCTGGCATTCCGGCACGCTCGCTGCTGCCAAGCAGGCGGCACTGCTGGGACTTCGCGGCGTGGCCTTCAGCGCCCCGGTCGGGATCGACGACTTCGCGGCGCTCGAGCCGTGGATGCACAAGGTGCTGCAGACGCTGATCGCCGCGCCCGAACTCCCGCTGGTCAACGTGAACCTGCCGCGCGAGCCGCGAGGCCTCGTCTGGACGCGCGTGTCGGTACGCCAGTACGACGGCGTGGTCATTCCGACGAAGGACCCGCTGGGCCGCGAGCTCTTCTGGTTCAGCGTGAGGGCGCTCGAAGGCGCCGAAGAGGGCACCGATCGATGGGCGGTGGAGCAGCGCTGGATCTCGATGACGCCGTTGCGGCTGGACCTTACCGACGAGAGGACGCTTGCCGCGTGCCGTGAGCGGCGGCCGTTGGACGAGACGGTGGCCGCAAGCGTGTCGCCGCCGAAGTCGTCGCCAGAGGCAGCGAAGAAGGTGATCGAAGACGAGGCGCCGGAAGCGATCGGCACCCGCGTTCCGTGATGCACCAGGCGTCCAGCAAGGTTAGAGGGATCATGATCGTTCACCCGCCCTTCGATTCCGTGCTCTTCGACGTAGACGGCACGCTGATCGACAGCAATGCCGCACACGCGACTGCCTGGATGCGGGCGCTGCGCGAACACGGGCGGCGCGTGGACATCACCCAGGTGCGGCCGCTCATCGGCATGGGCGGTGACAAGCTGCTGCCGGCGATTGCCGACATCGAGGAACAGTCGCCGGAGGGCCGCGCGATTGCCCGGAGAAAGAAGGAGCTCTTCGAAGAGTTGCTGCCGCGGCTGCGGCCGACGCCGGGCGCCCGAGCGTTGCTCGAGTACCTGCGCCATCAGGGCACCGACCTGGTCATCGCCACGTCCGCTGACGACCAGGAGATGAAGGCGCTCCTGGCGCAGGCCCGGCTGGACGGCCTGGTGGACAAACGCGCTTCGAAGGACGACGCGGCCGAATCGAAGCCAGACCCTGACATCGTGTGTGCCGCGCTCGCCAAAGCCCGATCGGGGCCGGAATCGACGGTGATGATTGGCGATACGCCCTACGATATCGAGGCCGCCGCGCGCGCGGGCGTGGCCACGATCGCGCTGCGCTGCGGCGGGCACTGGTCGGACCGCGATCTCCGTGATGCGTTGTACATCTTCGACGATCCGCAGGATCTGCTCGACGGATGGCAGGCGGTCGGCCGCACTTCACCTCGTCGCGAAGCGGCCCGGTAAGAACGGCCTGTTGCATGGCCGAACTTACAAAGCGCATCCAGCTGATCCGCTGGCCAACGGCCGCATCACGGGCGCGGAGCCAGCGCACGGGGCGGCACTGTTTCTGCAACGCCAGGGGCCATGGAGGTGTTGTGATGACCAATAGCAGAGCCTCAGTCCTGGCGATCGCCGCGTTTGGCCTCGGAATCTGGATCGGCCCCCACCTGACTGGAGCTGTGCGGGAGTCGTCGCCGCAGGCGACGGTCGAACTTCCCTCGCCAGTCGAGACGGCGCTGGCCATGCCGACGCCCAGGCCGACGCCCAGACCCGACGTGCCGCGCGTGACGCCGTCGGCCGTCCCAGCCACGTCAGCCGATCTGCAGGCGCGCCTGCGGCCCGTGCTGTATCAGGGCACCAACATGGACATCGCCGCCGAAGGCTTTCGTGACGGGGAGCACTTTGCCACGGTGGCCCACGCCGCGCGCAATACGGAGGTCCCCTTCGTGCTGCTGAAGCACCGGGTGCTGGCCGAGGGCAAGTCCCTGGCCGCGGCCATCCGCGATTCGAAGCCCGCGATCGACGCCGCGGCGCAGGCCGACCTGGCCGTGGCGCAGGCACGGGTCGACATCGCGACGATCAAGGGATGAGAGAGATGCGACGTCTCGCGATCCCGTCACGACGCTGGCGCGGCACCCATAGGAGTACCCATGCCAACCAACCTGCCCGTTCCACCGCCCGCCGATCCCCTGCGGCCTCCGCCGCAGGCCCCGAAGCCGGATGTCGTCCCGCCCGACGACCCCAACTACGACCGGACGGAGCGGGAGCCGAACATCGACCCGCCACCGACCGATCCCGGTGTGGACGACCCCGGCAAAGGCGATCGAACGCCGCGGCTCGTCTGGCCGTCCGCGCACGTGCCGACCATCCACGGACCGCTGGCGGGTGATGCGAGCTTCCGCTAGAAACAGTCTGTAGTTTCTGCACCCAGCGCCACGCAAAGCCTACAAACGCGCCCGGGCCGGGCGGCCCGCACGGTGGATACCGCCCAGACGCGCACGGAAGAGGTGGGGCACGCGATTTGCTCTTGACGTCTTCTATGGCTTCTATGGCCACTGTCGTGACGATTGAGCAAGTTTTCTCGACCGGCCATTGAAGATGGCCTCCGCGGAGCGGGGCCAGAGATACTGGACTAGTGCAGCTCTGGACGGTTTGAGGCAGAGCTGCACTAGTCCTTGAATCGCGGCCCGCGGGCGGGCTTGCCGATTAGGAGATATGGCAAAGCACCTCGGAGCACGCTGGTGAGCGACCAGGACCGCGGCGAGCCCCGAAAGGGCGCGTCGCCGGACGTGTGGGCGACCCGGTTATCCGACGTCTGGGACGTAGGCGTGGTCGTGCTCGACCCCGCCGGAGACGTCGACTTCGCCAACGCACGCGCGCGGAGCCTGTTGAACGCGCCTGACAACGGTGCTCTGGCCGCGCGCTGGCAGGACGTCGCGTGCCAATTCGATCCAACCCGCCGGGGCGCCGTTGCCGGCCAACTGGCGCCTGTCGAGGCCACGGTCCGCGTGCGCGGTAAAGATGCAGACACGCACCTGCTGCGCGCGCAGATCTACGTCGTCGAAGAGGATGACTGCGTCGCGCACCTCGTGCTGCTGCAGCACGCCGATCGCGCGGCCGCGATCGAAGCCTCGTTGCGCCATGCCTCGCAGAACCGCGGGCTCGCCTCGCTGTATCAGGATCTCGCGCACGACCTCAAGAGCGTGCTCAACGTGATCGGGCTGAACCTGGCGTTGCTGTCCCGCGCGGCCTCGCCGGAGGGCGGGGCCCCGGCCGATTTCCAGCGCGCCGTACGCTGCGGGGACATCATGCGTCGCGAACTCAGGCGCCTGGACCACGCGATCGACCTGATCCTGGACCGCAGTCTCGTCGAACGGGACGCGCCGCAGGCCTTCGACCTCGACGCCTGTTGCGAACGCGTCGCGCGACTGACCGCCGCCCGCGCGGCCCGGCAACGCGTCGAGGTGCGCGTCGAGGTGCCCGGTAGCCCCGTCTCGCTCGTCGGCTTCGCCGACCGGGTTCAAGGCGCGCTGTTGAACCTCGCGGTCAACGCACTCGATGCGATGCCCAATGGCGGCACGCTGGAACTGCGGGTATGGCAGGACGCCGAGACGACCTACCTGCGCGTCGCGGACAACGGGCCCGGCATCGCCGCCGACGCCATTCCGCTTCTGTGGAAGCTTCACCATACGACCAAGCCGGCCGGCACCGGCATTGGCCTGCACGTGACGCGCGCCACCGTCGAGTCACACGGCGGCAGCATCTCGTATCATCCGAGCGACGGTGGATCCGGCGCTTCGTTCACCATGGCCTTTCCGAAAGCGACTCAGGAGCGCCACTGATGCCGAACGCACTGCTGGTCGACGACAACCCGGCGACCTTGGACGCGCTGGCGGAACTGGTCCGGGCCGAAGGCTTCACTGCCACGACCGCGCCGACCATCGACAAGGCACGCGCGGCCTTGCGTCAGCAGATGCCGGATGTGGTGCTCCTCGACCTGAACCTCCCGGACGGCAACGGTCTGAGCCTGCTCGACGTCGTCGACGACATCCGCGGCCCGTCGATCGTGCTCATCACGGGCCATGCCTCCGTTGATACGGCGGTCGAGGCGCTGCGTCGCGGCGTGACCGACTACCTGACCAAGCCCCTCGACGTCGAACGCCTGCGGCGCATTCTGGGCAACGTCGTCAAGACCAGCCAGTTGCCAGAGGAGATCCGCGCGCTGCGCACGCAGCAGGGCCGCTCCGGCCGCTTCGGAAATCTGGTGGGCGTTTCGGGCACGATGCAGCGGATCGGCGAATTGATCGCCCGCATCGCCCCGTCGAGCGCCAGCGTGCTGATCACCGGCGAAAGCGGCACCGGCAAGGAAGTCGTGGCGCGGACGCTCCACGACCTGAGCCGGCGGCGTCACGGTCCGTTCGTCCCCGTGAACTGCGGGGCCATTTCCGCGGCGCTGATGGAGAGCGAGGTCTTTGGCCACGAGCGCGGCAGCTTCACGGGCGCGGACCGCCGGCACCGGGGCTACTTCGAGCGCGCACACCTGGGCACGCTGTTCCTCGACGAGATCACGGAGATGCCGATCGAGCTGCAGGTCAAGCTGCTGCGCGTGCTCGAAAGCGGCAAGTTCCCACGCGTGGGCGGCGAGGACCAGATTTCGGTGGACGTGCGCATCCTGGCCGCGAGCAACCGCGATGTCTTCGACGCGATCGGCCAGGGCAAGCTGCGCGCGGACCTGTACTACCGGCTGCGGGTGTTCGAGCTGTCGATTGCCCCGCTGCGGGATCGTCCCGACGACATCGCGCCGCTGGTCGATCACTTCCTGGACGACCTCCAGAAGCGCGAAGGCGCGCGCAAGGCGATCACCGAGGAGGCCGTCCGGCTGCTGGCGGCGTATGCCTGGCCCGGCAACGTGCGCGAGCTGCGCAATGTGGTCCAGTCGGCGTACATTCTGGCCGGCGACACGATCGACGCCGGCAGCCTGCCCGATACGCTGAGGAGCGGCGCGCCCGTACTGCCGCTCGCCGATCACGACAGCGTGGTGCGCATTCCCATCGGCACGCCGCTCGAGGCGGCCGAACGCAAGCTGATCCGCGCCACGCTCGACCACTGCGCGGGCAACAAGAACCGCGCCGCCGACATTCTCGGGATCAGCCTCAAGACCCTCTACAACCGTCTGAACGCATATCGAGATGCCGCCGCTGTGGCCGCGCCGGGAATGCCCGTCGCCGACGTCGACGACGTCGCCGTGACCTAGGCGCGCCTCACCTCGGTTGACTGGGCAGCCGACTGCCGATGACGGCCTGCAGCTCACCGAGATCCACCGGCTTGCGCAGGGCGGCGAAGATGTCCTCAGCCGACTCGAACGCCTCGTCGGCCGACGAGACGACCACGATGGGCGGGGCATTGGCCCGTGCACGGATGCGCCGGCACAGGCCGGCACCCGACAGGCCGGGCATGCGCCAGTCCATGACGACGAGGTCCGCCCGGAACTGGTCGAGCATCGCCAGGGCCTCGTCTCCGCCCGCCGCCGCGCGGACCTCGCACCGGTCGGTCTGCAGCACGAGTTGCAGCGCCCGACGTTCCTCGGGTTCGTCTTCGATGATGAGGATCCGGGCGGAGCGACCCTGGCGCCGCCTTTTCCCGCGCGCGTTGATACGGGTGTGAGTGCGGCCCCGGGGCGCCCCGAGGCGAGGTCCGTCCAGACGATGCCGTCGTCGCATGTGGGTCACCTATTGCGTACTGGGGCGGCTATCCCGCTCAAGTCGCCGGCACGTCCTCGCCGAGTGCCGTAGCGAGGTCGATCGCGTGCTCCTGCTCCTGCCGCAGGATCTCGCGGATCTCTTCAGCGACGGCGAATTTCAGGAGCGCCTCACACTGCTTGACGCGGTCGCGATAGGCGCGGATCGAGCCCATCGATGAGCTGCTGGCGAGCGCCCCGGCCTCGGACGAGCCCTTGGTTTGCGTCGTTGGCGTCTTCCGTCGTGCGGCGTCGATAGCCATCCCATTCCCTCTGGCGACGCGTTCGGCGTCGACCTCTGACACTGGTTCGCTTCACGTTGCGTGCCAATTGGCGCCACGTCCTTTGTAAGTCCTGCCAAGGCGGCCAACCCATCCGGTGCGCGTACGGGTATACGGGCCTGATTTTGTCGCGCTGTGTTGGTTTCGTGGCCCCGGCGGACTGGCACCGAGCTTGCGATGAGATCAGCGGCCGCCGTACCCGCGGCGGCCTTCGTGCCAAGGAGGCATCAAATGCTGTGGACGATCTTCGTGGTGCTCGCCGTGATGTGGCTGCTGGGCATGGTCACCTCGACCACGCTGGGCGGGTTCATTCATCTGCTTCTGCTGTTGGCGCTCGCCTCGCTGCTGATCCAGGTGATCCAGGGCCGGCGCGTCGTCTGACGACGGCGCCGGCATCCGGCGACGAGTCGTCGCGCCGCGTCTGGCCTACGCGCGCCTCCGTACACCTGCTTGCCGCGTGTGCGGCGGTGCTGATGGTGCGGTTCGCGGCGGACCTGCTGCTCCCGATCGTGCTGAGCGTGTTGCTGTTCTACATGCTCGGCCCGATCGTCGATCGCGCCGCGCGGTGGCGTATACCGCGTTTGGTGGCGTCGCTCGCCGCGGTGGCCGGCCTGCTGGGGCTGCTGGCCGGCGGGGCGACGCTCCTCTGGCCCCAGGTCGACACCGTTTTGACCAAGATTCCGGCCGGCGCGGCGCGGCTGCGCACGACGGTTCGGCGGCAGCGCGCCGTGGAGGGCGACTCGGCGATCGAACGCGTGCAGGCCGCGGCAACGGCGCTGGATTCGGCGGCGGCCGAAGCGCGCCGCGCGCCCGCCAGCCGTCCCGGGGTCGTTCGAGTCGAAGTGCTGGACCCGTGGCGCGTCTCCGACATGCTCTGGACCGGAAGCCTCAGTGCGATCAGTCTGGCCGGGCAGGGCCTGACCGTGCTGTTCCTGACCGTCATGCTGTTGTACGAAGGCGACGCCTTACGGGGTAAGGTCCTGGCCCACGTCCAGACCCGCACGGGCAGACGGCTGACCGCCGAGATCAGCGAAGACATCGCCTCCCAGATCGAACGCTTCGTGTGGGTGCAGGTGGCGACCTCGTGCGCCGTCGCGGTCGTCACGTGGCTCGCGCTGTGGTCGCTGGGCGTGGAGGAACCGGCCGTCTGGGGCGTCGTTGCCGGCGTGATGAACGTCGTGCCGTACTTCGGGCCGCTCGTGGTCACCGGCGGGCTCGCGATCGTGGCGTTCCTGCAGTTCGAGTCGTTGCAGATGACGGCCCTGGTCGCCGGGATCGCGCTGGCCATCACGACGCTCGAGGGCATGGTCCTCACGCCAGTGCTGTTGAGCCGCGCCGGGGAATTGAGCGCGGTGTCGACCTTCGTGGCCATCGCGTTCTGGAGCTGGGCCTGGGGAGTCCCGGGCATGCTGCTCGCGGTGCCGATGCTGATGGTCGGCAAGGCCGTCTGTGATCACGTCGACGAGCTGAAGCCGTTCGGGCGGCTGCTCGGCCGTTGACGACAGGCGCTTCTTACCGACGCTTGGAAGGATCTACAACTCCAGCTCCACAGGCCTGGACGATGGCGACTACGGCTCAGTCGCGTCGATCCCCGTCTGCTTCCGATTCCTCCGCGGCGGCGTGCCCGACTCCGCTGGCATCCGTCTTGAAATAGTGGGGGGCGAGGAAGACACCATGACGACCATGACGACCGACGACGGACTTCTGGCTCGCATGACCCTGAAGCTTCGCCAGCAGCTATGCGGGTTGCATGGGCACGATGCGTTGCTCAACTTCCACAACGGACGCATGTCGCTGCTCTGCAGCTCCTGCGGGCACGAGTCGCCGGGATGGGACGTACGGGCCGACGCATCGCATGCGCCCGTGTCGCGTCCGACAGACGCACATTCCGCCGGCACCTTGGTGACGCGTTCAGCGGTGATGCCGTGATCGCGCGACACCCTCCTGAAGGCTCCTCTCGCATCAGCGGCGTCAAGGACGTCACCAACGAGATCCGCGTGTCGTGCGACGACGAGACGCAGTCGTCTGTCAGCAACGGCCGAGCCGGGCCACACCTGGCCAGCATGTTGTAACGCCTACAAGCGTTGCTCAGGCGTTGGACGCCTTCGCACCTCCGTACCACCGCGCCGCGAGCGCCGCATTGGTGGGCAGACAGGCACGCGCCAACACGCTCGAGCCGGCTCGGCACACCGGTTGCAGCCTCATCTCTCGACTGCCCCAACAGAAGGAGATCGACATGAGTACCCAGGCTTCTGCCCTCACGCGTGCGATGTTCGTCACAACCGCGCTCTCGTTCTCGATCGGAGCGGCCGTGTACGCGCAACAGCCGTCGGTGACCGTCCGCGGGGATGACATCACCATCCGTGGCTGCGTCGGACGTGCCGCGCCGGGCGTCGGGCTCGCGCATCCGAGCCTCGTCTGGACGCGCAGCGACATCATGCTGAGCAACGCCATGTCCGTGGGTGGCGCGGCACCGTCGGCGCTCGCCGACCGCGTCTTCTACTGGCTCGACGACGAGGAAGACCTCGCGAAGCACGTCGGCCAGCAGGTCGAGATCAAGGGCGACCTGGGCGACTTCAAGAAGGGCGAGATCGAGACGAAGCGCGACGGCGAGTTCACGAACATCGAGCTGAAGCTCGGCGACAGGAAGGAGAAGGCGCGCGTACCGACCGCATGGTTGGGCACACCCGCCAGCGAAGGCGACGTGCAGATCATCTCGCGCAAGGTTGACGTCGACGAAGTGAAGGTTATCGGCGCGTGCGAGAGGCGCTGACGTGCGAGGTTCGACGTTGCTGGTAGTCGCGTCGCTGGTCGCCGCGGCTCCCAGCCCCTCGCTGTCCGCAGGCCAACTGTCGCCGGAGGCGCCGGCCGCGCCCCAGACGAAAGAGATGGGAACTGCAGACCCGCGAGAAGACGAGCGCGGCGCCGACGAGGCGCGGCGCTCGGGATTCCGTGGCTGGATTCGCGAGCGCGTCAGGAGGCCGCCAGAGACGGTTCCAATGCCGCGGAGCGGGTTCTCGCTGGCGGGCGGCACGGTCGTCTCCCGCTCCGGACTCGCGGGCGGCGCGCGCTACCGGCGCGTCGATGTGCTCCCCGGCGGCGTCGACGCACAGGTCGGAGGCATGGTGTCGGTCCGGGGATACCAGGAGTACTCAGCGGCCGTTGGTTGGCTCGATCGCGATCGCTCGACGGTGGCCTTCGACACCGCCGACACCGCGGTGGCCTCGCTCTTCAACGCGTCCTCGCCCAAGACGCCCGGCACCGCGACGTACCTGGACGTGCGCCATCGGATCTATCGGAGCCACCGGTACTACGGGTCGGGCATGGGTTCGCGCGAAGACGCCCAGGCCGACTACACCCTGGCCGGTACGTCGATCGACGGCGTGTGGCAACGGCAGTTCAGCCGAACCCTCGGCGTCAGCGTGCGCGGTGGGTGGATGAACCTGCAGGTCGGCCCGGGCCACAACGACGTCCTGGTCGACGTCGAGGACCGCTTCGAGCCCGCCGCACGGCCCGGCTGGGATCGCCCGCCACGCTTCGTGACCGTCGGTAGCGGCCTGGTGTGGGATGGGCGGGACAATCCGCGGGCGCCCGAACAGGGAGCGTTCGTCGGCACGTCGCTGCGCCGCTTCGCAGCCGTCTCCGAGTCCAATCTGTCGTTCACGCGCGCCTCGTTGGACATGCGGGCGTACGAGCGCCTGCTCGGTGGCGTGGTGGCGGTGCGCGGGCTCGCGTCGGGGGACCTGGCTGCGGACGGAGCGACGACGCCGTTCTACCTGCTGCAGTCGCTTGGCGGCCCCCAGACGCTGCGTGGCTTCCACCCGTTTCGCTTCGCCGGCCGGGCCCTCCTGCACGCCAGCGCGGAGTTCCGCATGCGCGTGCATCGCTGGATCGAGGTGGCGCCGTTCGTGGATGCGGGCACGGTGGCGCCCGCATGGTCGCGATTGTCGGCGTCGTCCATCCTGTTGACGCCGGGCGTGGGTCTGCGCGCCCGCACCGATCGCGGAGTATTGGGGCGCCTCGACTGGAGCCGGGGCCGCGAGGGCCATCGCCTGACGTTCGGAGTCGGTCCGGCTTTCTGAGGAGGCAACGTGCACATTCTTCTGCAACGCGTCGCGGTCGCCTGCGTCTCCCTCGTTTTCGTGTTCTGGACGCTTGACGCGCAGGAACGTACGAACGCCTTCGCCGCCTCGATGCAGGCGTTCAAGGAGCGCGTGCAGGGCTACATGGACCTGCGCGGCATGATCGCGCAGTCGCTGCCCAGGGTCCAGGAGACGGGCGACCCGGCGAAAATCAGCACCCGCGAAAAGAACCTGGGCATCGCCATCGCGAAGGCGCGATCGGCGGCCAAGGTCGGCGACGTGTTCGGCGACATGACGCCTCACCTGCAGCGCATCCTTGCCGAGGACTGGAAGTCCAGAACACCTGCTGATCGCAAGGCGCTGTTCGATGAGGTTCCACCGGGCCTCACCCTGACCGTCAACCAGTCCTATCCGGCGACGATTCCGCTGGTCAGCGCGCCGGCGCGGCTGCTAGCCCAGTTGCCGGTGCTGCCCGAGATGCTCGAATACCGCCTCGTGAACCGGCGCCTGCTGCTGCGCGACCGTGACGCAAACGTGATCGTGGACGTGGTGGTCGGCGTGCTGCCGACGGGGAGCCGGTGATGAAGACGCGCATCCACAACGCCGTGCTGGCGCTGGGACTCGTCCTGGCGGTACTGATGCCGGGGACGGCACCCTCGCCGACGATGCAGCCGCCTGTGCTGGCGCAGGCCCAGGCCCGGGCGCCCGCAGCCGCCGCGAACGAGGCGACGCCGCCGGTCGAAGAAGACTCGGTGCGCCTGGCCATCATCGGCGACAGCGGCACGGGCACCCGTTCGCAGTTCGAGGTCGGCGCGCAGATGGCCCGCGCGCGGCAGCGCTTCCCGTTCGAGTTCGTGATCATGCTGGGGGACAACATCTACGGGAGCGAGCGGCCGCAGGACTTCGCGCAGAAGTTCGAGAAGCCGTATGAGCCGCTGCTGACGGCCAAGGTGCCCTTCTACGCGTCACTCGGCAACCACGACGATCCGACCCAGCGGTACTACAAACCGTTCAACATGGACGGCGAACGCTTCTATGCCTTCACGAAGGGGAACGCACGTTTCTTCGCCCTCGACAGCAACTACATGGACCAGGCGCAGTTGAAGTGGCTGGAAACGGAGCTCTCCCGATCCAACGACCGCTGGAAGGTGGCCTATTTCCACCACCCGCTCTATTCGTCGGGCGGCCGGCACGGATCGGAAACGGACCTGCGTGCGCTCGTCGAGCCGCTCTTCATCAAGTACGGGGTGGATGTGGTGTTTGCCGGGCACGAACACTTCTACGAACGCATCAAGCCGCAGAAGGGCATCTACTACTTCATCGCCGGAGGCTCCGCGAAGTTGCGCAGGGGCGACCTCCGCAGGGGACCGTTGACGGCGGCCGGCCTCGACACGGACTACACGTTCATGCTGGCCGAGTTGGGCAAGGACGTCATGAGGTTCCAGGCGCTCACGCGGGCCGGCCGGCTCGTGGACACTGGCGCCCTGCCGCTTCAGCCAGAGCCGAAACGCCAGGACGACGCCCAGTCACGGGCTCGATGAGGTTGCCATGCCGACACCGACGCTCTGCGCCGTTGGCCTGATTGTCGCCGCCGTCGTTTCGACGGCCTGCGGGCGCCCGCTGCTGAAGACGCCGGAGACGGCCCCACGGGGCTTCGCCCAGGCACCCCTTCAGTCCCTCTGGCAGATGCCCGCGGATCTCGAAACGCGCGACCTGTACTGGGGCTCTGGCCGGGCCGACCGCGCCCCGTCGCTCGACGTGGAGTACACCGTCCTGCGCCTGGACGAGTCCGGCTACAGCAAGGGTTACGACGTCGTCGGTCCGGACGGACGCCGCTGGGACATCAAGGTCGGGAAGGAAGCGCAGCCGGAGGTGGCGCTGTCGCGCATCCTCTGGGCGCTCGGCTACCACCAGCCCGAGGTCTACTACGTCACGGGCTGGCGCCTGGCCGGCACGTTCGAGGACGAAGGCACGCCCGCACGATTCCGCCTGCAGTCGGACCATCAGACCAGCGGCGAGTGGGCGTGGCTGGAGAATCCCTTCACGAAGGTCCAGGCGCTACACGCGCTGGTGGCCATCAACATCCTGCTCGGGAACTGGGACTTCAAGACCAGCAACAACCGCATCTACCGCGCGCTGGACGGCCGCCCGCCCCAGCAGCGCTTCGTGGTGCAGGATCTGGGCGCCTCGCTCGGCAAGCCGCGGGTGTTCCCGATTCCGGTCGGCACGCGCAATGACATCGACGACTTCGAGGACACGCAGCTGGTCAAAAAAGTCGAGGGTGCGGCAGTCGTGCTCGACTATCGGGGCCGCCACGGCGACGTCCTCGAGCAGATGGAGGCCGCCGACGTGCTGTGGGCCTGCACCTTGATGAACCGCCTCACCGATGCGCAGCTGGCCGACGCGTTGCGCGCCGCTGGCTACGACGAGGAGCTGCGCCGCCGGTTCGCGGTGAAGATTCGCGCCAAGATCCAGGAAGGCCTCGCGTTGCGGAGCGTCGTGGCCGCCACGAGGGCCTCGCGGTGACATACACCGCGGCCGAGGTTCGCCGCGCCGCCGCCGTAGCCGTCGGCATCGTCACGATCGTCTGGGCCGCTGGCGCCGTGGCCGCGCAAACCGCGCAGGGTGCTGCCGCGGCCGCCGATGCCCTGGCCCTGCCGGCAGACCTCGGCGAGGGGCTGAAGGCAGGACTTGCGGAGGCCGCGGTGCGCCTGCCGTTGGCCGCCGCGTTCGGCGCGCTACTGGCCCTGCGGCCGCGCCGGGCCGGTTCCCCCCCGCACGACTTTGCCGTGATCCAGACGCAGATCGTGCTGGCGATTGTCGGCGCGCTGATCATGCTGATCGTCGGGACAAGCCTGGCGCGCGCGTTCGGCATCGCCGGAGCCGCGAATCTGATTCGCTACCGCGCCAAGATCGAAGACCCCAAGGACGCCGTCGTCATGCTCTCGACGCTCTCGCTTGGCCTGGCCTGCGGCGTAGGCGTTTATGGCTTGGCGGCGGTGGGCGCGGTCTTCCTGGTGATCACGCTGTGGGTCATCGAGGGATTCGAGACCAGGGTCCGCACGTTCCTGCTGACGGTCAAGCTGGGCGACGGAACGCCGGCCAAACGCGCGGGCGTGGAGCGACTGCTCAAGAAGGCCAATACCGTCTTCGAGCTGCGGACCACCGGCGAGGGCGAGCTCTCGTACCTGGTGGAGGCCGGCCGGTCGCTCAAGACCGAGCAGCTGTCGATGGCCATGGCCGCGCTGGCGCCGGACGGGAAGGGGCAGGTCGAGTGGAAAGAAGAGAAGAAGGCCCGCCCGCTTGCGGACACGGAGGAGGAATGAACCTGATCATCCAGCCCGACGCCGGTGTCACGCCGGTCGTCCAGGCGATTCAGCGGGCGAAGCAGCGTGTCGACATCGCGATCTTCCGTAGCGACAGCAAGGAGGTCGAGAAGGCCCTGGCCGGGGCGGTGCAGCGCGGGGCCAAAGTGCGGGTGCTCGTGGCGCACACGAACAGCGGCGGCGAGGGCCGCCTGCGCAAGCTCGAGCAGCGCATGCTCGAGGTCGGCGTGACCGTGGTGCGCACCGGCGACGACTTCACGAGATACCACGGCAAGTTCCTGCTGGTCGACCAGACCTTGTACCTCTTCGCCTTCAACTTCACGACGGCCGACATGGGCAAGAGCCGCAGTTTCGGCGTCTCCACGCGCGACGCCGCGGCCGTACGCGAGGCCACCGCCCTCTTCGAGGCAGACAGCACCCGGCAGCCGTACTTGCCAAAGCGGTCGCCGCTCGTCGTCAGCCCCGAGACCGCCCGCGAGACGCTGACCGCCTTTGTCAAGGGCGCCCGGCGGCAGCTGCTCGTCTACGACGTCAACCTCCAGGACCCGTCGTTCGTGAAGCTGCTGAAGCAGCAGGCCGCGGCGGGCGTGGATGTGCGGGTGCTCGGCAAGTTCAAGGGCGGCGACGCCATTGCGGTCCGGCCGCTGCGGCCGATGCGCCTGCACGCGCGCGCGATCATCCGGGACGGCTCGCGCGCCTTCGTCGGCAGCCAGAGCCTGCGCCGCCCCGAGCTCGACCGGCGGCGGGAGGTCGGCGTCGTGATCACCAATGCCTCTGTGACCCGCAAGCTGCGTGAGGTGTTCGAGCAGGACTGGGCGGCGTCGGCCAAGGGCAAGGAGGACGCGAGACCGGATGTCGACCTCACGGAAGAGCCGGCGGCGCGCCTGTCCCTGGTCGGTGCCCGACGGTCGGCCTGAGGTCGATACCCCCGCGACCGTGTAAGAACGACAACCGGTACCGCGGTTCAAGGGCAGCAACCCTCGTCCAGGCCCACAAACGGCCGCTGGTCAGGGCTGTGCCCAGGCGTCGCGGTGGCATATCCGTTGCTCCAGTAGTTCACACAAGGCTGGAGGCGACATGAACAGTTCACGCTTGACGACGATTGGAGTGCTCGCGCTCGCGGCCACGTTGGCAGCCGGGTGCGGCAAGACGATCCGCCCCGCGACCGACCCCGTGGGCGTCTCGACACGTGTGCGCACGGCGCTGCTGAACGACCCGCAGGTCGCCGCGAGGGAGATCAACGTCACCAGTGCGGGCAGCGTGGTCACCCTGTCGGGCAGCGTCCGCACGCCGGCCGAAGCCGAGCGCGCGGTCCAGGTCGCGCGGCAGACGACGGGAGTGACCGACGTGCGCTCCGAGCTCGCCGTCACGCAGCCCTGAAACCTCCCCCAAAGGCTCTCGTCGCCATGAACGTGCCGTTCGCTCGCGCACTGGCGGTGCCGCTCGGCGCGCTGCTGGCCGCCGCCGCGCTCGGGACGTCGCCGGCACTGGCACAGGTTCCGGTCCCCACTCAGGGCGCCCAGGCCGCTCCGCTGCCGCCGCGGCCCGATCCGAAGAGCGTGCCCAGACCGGCCGCGGCCCGCATCAAGGTCAGCGCGTTGCGGATCACGGGCGCCGACGCCCTCGGAGACTCCCGGGTGAAGTCGGTCCTGGGCACGAGGGCAGGCAGCTGGCTGCCATGGGGCCGCAGGCGTTACTTCGACCGCGCCGTGTTCGACGCCGACCTGCGTCGCATCGAGGCCTATTACCACGATCGCGGCTATCCCGACGCGCAGGTCACGGCGTTCGACGTGCAGCTGAACGAGCGGCAGGACGCCGTGGAGCTGTCGATCACGGTGCGTGAGGGCGAGCCTCTGCGCGTCGACGGCCTGGACCTGCAGGGGTTCGAGACGCTTCGTCCCGGCGCGCTGCGGGCGCTCGAACGCAACCTGCCCTTGCAGCCGGGCGAGGTACTCGCTCGCGCGGAGGTCACGGCGACGCAGACCATGGCCGCGCGCGCTTTGCAAGACCGCGGCTATCCGTTCGCGCAGGTCTCAATCGACGAATCGCGTGTCGGACCGCGCGCGGTGCGACTGACCGTGCGTGCCACGACCGGCGCCGAAGCCCGTTACGGGCCCGTGGCCGTCATGGGCAACGTCAGCGTCAGCGAGGACGTCGTCAAGCGGGCGCTATCGTTCGAGCCCGGCAGCCGCTTCAGCCTCGCCACGTTGCAGTTGAGCCAACGGCACCTCTACGAGCTGGGGGTGTTCCAATTGGCGTCGGTCACCCTCGCGAGCGAGCAGGTCTCCGACGGCATCGTGCCCGTGCAGGTCACAGTGGCCGAGGCCAAGCACCGCCAGGTTCGACTCAGTGCCGGCTACGGGTCGGAAGAACGCGCGCGTGGTGAAGCGCAGTGGAAGCACGTGAACTTCCTCGGGGGCGCCCGCACGGCCTCGATCGAGGGCAAGTGGTCGTCGCTCAGTCGCGGCTTGCGAAGCCAGTTCACGCAGCCTTACCTTTTCAGCCCTCGGCTGCAGTTGACCCTGTCGACACAAGCCTGGTTCACCGACGAGCCGGCGTTCCAGCTGGACACGCGCGGCGGCCGCGGGACCCTCACCTACGAGCTGACGCAGCGCAACCCCGTCTCCGGCCGTGGCGGGGATGCCACGTTTTCGGTCGGGCTCATCGCCGAGCGCGAGAACTTTGCGATCACGCCGGAGGCGCTGAGGGACCTGACCTTCCGCAATCAATTGCTCTCGCTGGGCCTCGATCCCCGTACGGGCGAGGGCGGCGGCCTGCTGGGCGCGGTGGCGCTCGACTTCCGCCGCAGCACGACATCGAACGTGCTCGACGCGCGGCGTGGGTCGGTCATCCAGGCCCACGTCGAGCGCGCCGGCGGCTGGTTGCCGGGCGACTTCGACTACACCGAGCTGAGCTTCGAAGCGCGGCACTACCAGACGATCGGCCGCGTCGGCGTGCTGGCCTCGCGCGGGCGCATCGGCACGATCGACGGGCATCGCGTCCTTCAGCCGGGCCAGCTTCCGAGCGGTCCGGACGAGCTCGGCGTCCCGTTCTTCAAGCGCTACTTCCTGGGCGGGTCCAACAGCCTGCGCGGCTGGGGACGCTTCGAGGTGTCGCCCCTGAGTGGGTCGGGGCTGCCGCTCGGCGGGCACAGCATGCTCGAGCTGTCCTCCGAGGTGCGCACGCCCCTCTTCGGCAAGGCCTCGCTGGTGCTCTTCGTCGACGCCGGCAGCGTGGCGATGCCGGCGTGGCACATCGCCACCCGGGAACTGCGCTACGACGTCGGCCCCGGACTCCGGTACGTGACGCCGGTGGGTCCCATTCGCGTGGACTTCGCGTATCAGCTGAACCCGATTGAGGGCCTGCTCGTCGATGGGGCGCCCGAATCCCGGCGGTGGCGCGTGCACTTCAGCCTGGGGCAGGCGTTCTGATGCCCCGCCGCACCGTGCGCGTCTTCACCATGCTGCTGTGGACCGCCGCGGCCATCCTCACGCTTGTGGCTGGCGGGCTCGTGGCCACGCAGACCCAGTGGTTCCGTGAATGGGCGCGCGGGCTCGCCGAGCGGCAGGCAGCCGGGCTGCTCAACGGACAGTTGGCGATCGGGCGGCTCGAGGGCACGCTCTGGACCGGCGCGACGTTGACCGACGTCCGGATCACGCAGGATGGCCGGGAGGTCGTCCGCATCGATCGCGTGCGCGTGACCTATTCCGCCCGGCAGCTGGCCTCCAGGCAGTGGCTGTTTCCGGAGATCACGTTGACGCGGCCGTCCTTCGTGCTGATTCACGATGCGGCGGGCTGGCACATCGCCAATCTCTTCAGGCCGCGCCGCAACGCCTCCCCAAACGCGGCACTCGTCCAGCTGCCCTCGGTGACGATCGAGGACGGCACCGTCGCGATCGAAGACGCCGTCGCCGATGGGATGCGCTGGCCCGCCCAGGTCCGACAGATCGATGCCGCCCTGGGCCTGACGCTTGGCGGCGGACGCACCGACCTGATCGTTCAGCGGGCGACGTTCCAAGCGGCGCAGCCGAGCCTCTCGGTGTCGGCGCTGTCCGGACACTGGGTGGCCGCCGGCGGCGGCCACGACGTGAGCGACCTGCGCTTGCGCACGGCACGCAGCGTCCTCGACGGCGCGTTCGCGTACACGCCGGCCCGAGGCGCCGATGCCGCCTCGCTGATGGTCCGGGCCGAGATGGCCCCGCTCGACTTCGACGAGTTCGCCGGGCTCGCGCCCCAGCTCGCGGATCGCGGCCTCGTGCTGACCGGCTCGGCGCGGGCCGCCGGGCCCGTCGACGGCCTGGCCATCCAGGCGAGGGTGTCCGACCCACGGACCGGCCAGGTCGAGGCCGACGTCGTGTGGTCCTCGGTGGCGGAGCGCCACCTGATTCGCGGAGACGTCATCACGACGGCCCTCGATCTGGCCCAACCCCTCCGCGACCGACAGCTGGCGAGCCGCCTGACGTCGACGGCCAAGATCGCTCTCGCGTTCGACGGCGGCTGGTCGTTCGACGCCCTTTCGGGCTCGGCGACCGTGAGCTCGAGGGCATCGACCATGTGGGGCTATGAGTGGAGCGCCCTCCGGGGGCGCGTCCGTATCGCACGCCGCACGCTGACGATCGACGGCACGGTCGCTGCGTACGGCGCGACGGCCACGGCGGCTGGCACCATCGTGCCTGTCGGAGGTCCCGTGAAGTACGCGCTGCGGGGGCGCCTGTCTGGCGTCGACCTGCGCCGCATGCCGCCGCAGTTACCGCTGCCGCTGCTGGACAGCCTGATCGCCGGGCAATACACCGTCGCCGGCACCGGGTCCCAGCTCGATGCCAGCGCCACCTTCGACGCCTCCGCCGTCGAGGGTGTCGCCGTGGGCGCCGGTAGCACCGGTCGCTTCGACAACCGCGACGGCGGGATCCGGTACGGCTTCGCGGGGCACATCGCCGAGGCCGACCTCCAACGCCTCGGGCGTGCACTCGACCTGCCGTCGATCAGCGGCGACGATTTCGCGACGCAGCTCACCGGGATGCTGACGCTCGACGCGTCCGGCACGACGCTGGACACGCTGATCCTCGACGCGCACGCCGAACTGGAACCCTCGCAGTTGTTCATGGCCGAATTGGGACCGGGCCGCGTCACCGCACGGATCGCGGATCGAGCGCTGGCCGCGTCGTTCGCCGGCGCGGTCTCGAAGGTCGAAGCCGAGCGGTTGACCGGGCGGCCGGACCTCTCCGGTGCGCTGAGCGGCACCGTCGACGTGCAGGGCACCATCGCGGCGCTGGGCGAACCGTTCAGCCTCGATGCGGTGTCCGCCCGTGGCACCGTGACCCTCGATCCATCGGCCATCGGACCCCTGACGTTCGACCGCGCGCACGTCGAGGCCAGCCTCAGCGGCGGCCTGGCCGAGGTCGCGATGTTCGAGGCCGTCGGGCCCAGGCTGAACGCAACGGCCGTTGGGAGCGTCGCACTCAGCGAGACCGGCACGTCGAATCTGAAATACAACGTGTCGCTGACGCGGCTGGCCGACATCGGCCCGTTGATCGGACGCGAGCTCGACGGCCGCGTCCTGGTGGACGGCGCGGTCACGGGGAACCGTGATCGCCTCGGGTTGACGGGCACGGCCGTCTTCTCGGGCCTGGCGGTCGCCGAGGCGTTTGACGCGCTGACGTTGAACGCCGCCTTCGACGCGCAGGTGCCAAACCTCGACGTCGGAGCCCTGACCGCGTCAGTGAAGGCTGAATCGACCCTCTTTACCGTCGGCGGCCGCACGATCCCTCAACTCGAGGCGACCGTGGACTTTGCCGACCAGCGGTACCGTTTCGAGGCTACGGCCAACGAGACCGGCCGCACCATCACCGCGGCCGGCGACGTGGCGGCATCCGAGGGCGGCCGCGAGGTCACCGTGAACCGCCTCTCCCTGGTGACCGGGCCGGCCACCTGGACGCTGGCCGACGCCGGTCCGGTGCAGGTGCGCTACGACCCCGCCGGCCTCGTCACGCTGCCGCGCGCAATCACCCTGATCAACAACGGGCAGGAACTGAGCGCCGAAGGCAGCCTGGCCCTGACGGAGGCGACGACCGGCTCGATGGACGTGACGGTCTCGGGCGTCGATCTGACCGAGCTCGGCGCGCTGTTGCTCGTCGACCGCCAGCTGGCCGGTACGCTGAAGGGCGACGCGCGCATCACGGGCAAGCCGTCGACGCGTAGCGTCGTCGGCAACATCAAGGTGCTCAGCGGCATCGTCGACGGCTACGCGTTCCAGTCGTTCGACACCCTGCTGAACTACCGCGGCGAGGAGGCACGGGTCGACGCCGTGCTGATTCAGTCGCCGGGCTCGATGCTGGAGGCCACCGGCACGGTTCCCTTCGCGCTCGACCGCGGCGTGCTGACCGATCGGCCGCTGACCTTCGACGTGACCAGCGCGGGCATCGACCTGGCCGTGCTCGAGGCCGCCAACACCGGCCTGGTCGACGCGGCGGGCCAGCTGGTGCTGGACCTCCACGTGACCGGCACCGGCACCGCGCCAGTCGGGCACGGCACGATCAAGGTGACCGAGGGCGCCTTCACGGTCGCCGCGACCGGCGTCCGCTACACGGACGCCGCGATCGACGCGACGCTGCAGGGCGACGAGGTCGAGGTGACCCGGCTGCTCGTGCGCGACGACGGCGGGGACGCGCTGGAGGGTTCCGGGCGCCTCGGCCTCGAGAACCGCGCCTTGCGCGACATCGACTTCGAGGCGCGCGGCAACGACTTCACGGTACTCGACAACGAGTTCGGTCGCGTGTCGGTGGATGCCACGCTGAAATTGGCCGGTACCATCGCGGCCCCGAGGGTCACGGGCGACGTGCGGCTCAACTCGGGACGCCTCGAAGTGGACCAGATCCTCGACCGCTTCGGGTCGACCCCCTACGAACTGGTCAGCGAACCACCGGCCGCAGGCGGCGCGCCGGGGGAGGCGTCAGCGCCGCTGGCGCTGAACCTCAGGGTGCAGGTGCCCGACAACCTGATCCTGCGCGGCCGCGACCTCCGCGCGGGCGGCAGCGTGGCGCTCGGAGACATCAACCTGACGGCCGGCGGCGACTTCACGCTCGTGCGCGAGGGCACCGGTGGCCCGATCCTCGTCGGCACCATCTCGACCGTCCGTGGCACCTACGACTTCCAGGGGCGGCGTTTCCAGGTGCTCCGCGACGGGCAGATCACTTTTCGTGGCGAACGGCCGATCGACCCGGCGCTCGAGGTCAACGCCGAGCGTGAAATCTCGGGGATCGTGGCGCACGTGAACGTCGGCGGCACGATGCGCGCGCCGGAGCTGACGCTGTCCAGCCAGCCGCCGCTCGATCAGGCGGACATCCTGTCGCTCATCGTGTTCAATCAGCCCGCGAACCGGCTCACGCAGGGCCAGGCGACGAACCTGGGTGAGCGCGCCGCCCAGGTGGCGGGCGGATTCGTCGCGGCGCCGCTGGCCGATACGCTCGGGCGTGCACTCAACGTGGACGTGTTCGAACTCGACCCGTCGGGCGACGCCGGAATGGGACCGTCCGTGACGGTCGGGCAGCAGGTCGGCGAGCGACTCTTCCTGAAGTTCCGCCAGATTTTCGGCGCCCGCGACGTCAGCGAGTTTCAGCTCGAGTATCAGCTGGCCGATTTCCTGCGCCTGCAGGGATCGATTGCGGACGGGCAGACCTCGGCCAACCGCTCCCTGACACGACGCGTCGAGCGGGGCGGCATCGACCTCGTCGTGTACTTCAGCTTCTAGCGAGGCTGCGCCTCGGACCGAGCACGCAGGCTTCGCCTCGCTAGAACAGTGTTTGTAAGGACTCTTGCCGTTCAAGACGTCTAGCGGGTGAGGCGCGACTGGTCGGCGGGCCGCGACCGCCGCGCCAGCAGCTCGCGCAGCTCCTCGTGCTCGACCGGCTTGACGACGTGGTAGTCGAATCCGGCTTCCTGCGACAAGCGCCGGTCCATGTTCTGGCTCCAGCCCGTCAGCGCCACGAGCACGACGTCTTGCCCCCAGGCTTGCGTTCGAATGTGCCGGCAGACGTCGAGGCCGTTGATCCGAGGCAGCCCGACGTCCAGCAGGATCACGTCCGGGCGGAAGGAGTCGGCCGCCTCCAGGGCCTCGACGCCGTCGTGGGCCGAGCGCACGTCGTGGCCGTCGAGCTCGAGCAGCATCATCAGGGCCGAGGCTGCGTCGACGTTGTCGTCGACGACCAGGATCTTCAGCGGCCGCTCCGGGAGCGGGCCGGCCGCCGCCCGGGTTTCCGCGGGACGCACGTGGCCGGCGAGATCGGCCGGCAGGCGCACGGTGAAGGCGCTGCCCCGGCCCTCGCCTTCGCTGCGGGCTTCGATGACGCCGCCGTGCAGGGCCACCAGGCGCTTGACCAGGTGGAGTCCGATCCCGAGTCCGCCCTGCGCCCGTTCGAACGAGCGATCGACCTGCGAGAAGATCCCGAAGATGCTCGACAGCTGGTCGGGTGGAATGCCGATGCCGCTGTCCCGGACCGTCACGACCGCCATCTGGTCCTCGAGCCGCACCGTGACCCAGATGTGCCCGCCGGCCTCGGTGTAGCGGCACGCGTTGTTCAGGAGGTTGCCGAAGATCTGCCCCAGGCGCACCGGGTCGCCGTCCAGGACAACCGGCCCGGGCGGCAGGTCCACGTGCAGCTCATGCTTGAAGGCCTCGACGAGGGTCGCGTTCAGCTCCAGCGCGCCACGCATCACCGTCCGCAGGTCCACGCGCTGCCGCTGCAACTCGAGCCGGTCGCGCGCGATCCGTCCGACGTCAAGCAGGTCGTCGAGCAATCGGGCCATCAACGTGACCTGGCGGTCGATCAGCCCGCGCGCCTGCCGCAGGTCCGGATCGGCCAGGTCCTTGCGCTTCATGAGATCGACGGCGCTGCGCGCGGGCGCGAGCGGATTGCGTAGTTCGTGCGCCAGCGTCATCAGGAACTCGTCCTTGCGGCGATCGGCGAGTCGCAGGGCTTCCTCGTTCTGCCGGCGTTCGATCAGATCGGCCGCCTGGCGCGCCACGACGTCGATGACGCCCAGCTCGTGCGCCGAGGGCTCGTGCGGATGGTCCCAATGCGTGGACAGCACCCCCAGGAGCTTCCCGGTACGTGACAGGAGCGGCGTGGCCTGGACCGCACGGATCCCGGAATCGAGGTAGACGTCGAGATCCTCCGTACCGGCCAGGACTGCGCACTCGGTCACGTCGGTCACCACCACGCGGGCGCCCGTCAGCATGGCCTGGCCGCTGGAACTGGGCGACTGGGGCCCAACCCACGACCAGAACGCCTCGGCGCGAGGGCCCAACCCGCGGGCCGCAATCAGCCGCAGCCGGCCGGGTTCGTCCTGACCCGAGTCCTGCAAGATCTGCATCTTCGAGCCGTGCGCGCGCGTGATGGCCAGGGCGGCGTCCACGAGCGTCTCGTAGAGCGAGTCGGGGTTCTCGTGGGTGATCTCGGCGCTGACCCGCTGCAACTGCTGACTGTCGGCCAGGTCGCTCTCGAGGCGGAGCTGGCTTTTCCGCAGCGCCTCTTCGATGCGCTTCTGCTCGGTCAGGTCCACGACGCTGACCAGGGCTCGTCCCTCCTGGTGGGGCGCCTGCGGAAGCACCGTCGTCAGCGACACGTGAATCGGCGCGCCCCGCAATGTGCTGAGCCGCGCTTCCGCCCGGAACTCGGTCCGGCCCTCGGCCAGGGCCACGAGCCGGCTGTCCAGCAGGGACGCCGCGCCGGCGCGCAGCAGCGCCGGCAGCGCGGCCATGAGCTCGGCCTTGCCCGTGGCCTCGAACATTTTGACCGCCGCATCGTTGGCGTCGAGGATGCGAATCGACTCGAGCGCCCGGCGTGACACCTCGGGATGCGCGCGCAGGGCCGTCTGAACATCCTGGCCACCGCCGGGATCCGCGGCCCGCAGGTCGGCGCACAGGTGCGAGACGTCCTCTTCCCACAGGGGCGCCGCCACGGTGTCGACGATCGTCCGCAGGCGCCGCTCGCTGGCCTCGACCGACCGCTCCGCGGCTTCGCGGGCGTGTGACTGCCGCCGGATGACGGCGGCCGCCCACCACAGCAGCGCCAGCAGCAGCGCGATTTCGCTGATGCTGCCGACCGCGGTGCCGAACTCGAGATTGTAGGCGCCCGCGCGGTCACCGGTCAGGCGGACCAGGCCAAGCGCGATCGGCACCACGACGATCGCGGGAAGGATCCGGCGCACCAGCATGCCGGCGGGCCCGGCGTCCGCGAGCAGCGGCATCGGACCGTGCTCGGGCACGGCGAGGAGCAGGCCGAGCGAGGCCGCCAGGATGAACGTCGACGTCTGAAAGGCGATGACGGTGGCCGTCGGCAACGAGTAGAGGGCGTTGACGCCGTAGAGGTAGCCGATGAGCGACAGGCTCGCGATTCCCATCGCCAGAAGCGCCAGCACCGGCACGACGCGCCGAGCGCGGAGGCTCCCCGGCGCCGCGGCCACTGCGAGTCCGCACCCGATCAGCGTCCACGAGAGCGCCCCCGGGGGGCCCATGCGCCCTGGATACAACACGCCTTCGCGGCCCCACACGCGGCCGAAGACCAGCAGCGCGTCGAGGCCGAGATTCAGGCCGGCGACCCACTCGAACAGCGCGGCTCCTCCAAGCGTGCCCACGATCAGGCCGAGCGCCCGCGACGCCCGAGGCCGGCCGGACTGGAGCATCAGCAACGCGAGTCCGGAGATCGTCACCGCCAGGGCGGCGTTGGGTTGGATCGAGATGCCGGTGTCGAACCAGTCGGTCAGCCGTCTCTGGTCGATGGCCCATCCGGCGATCGAGACCGCGCCGCCGGCCGCCAGGTAGAGACCAATCCAGAATCGCCTCTGAGACGGCCACTTGCTGGTGACCGCGCCCGGTCCGGACTGAACGCGATCGCTCGAGAGCTCACCGGCGGTCATGGCACGTCCTGAGAGGAACGCGTAAGTCTACCCTCAACGGTCGCGACCGCACTGGCAACCTTCGTGCATCGGGACGGCCATCGGAGGTAAACGATGCCAGAACGGAAGACGTTGGAACAAGCGCGACGCGCGAAGCGGCAAGGCAAGTCGCCGAGCACGCAGGCCGGTGCGTTCGTGCGCGAGGAGATCGAGCACATCCGCGAGGGCAAGCATGGCGCCCGGTCGGCCAAGCAGGCGATCGCGATCGGCCTCTCGAAGGCCCGCCGAGCCGGCGTTCGTCTGAAGACCCCGGCCAAGGGCCGTGCGTCGGCCGCCACGCGCCGGAACGCCGCGCGCGACTCGGCGATCGGGAACATGACACGGCGGTCTGCGCCGTCGAAGCGACGCTCACGCGCCGCCTTGGAGAAGCTCCGAGACGAGCCCAGATCCGCCGCTTCTCACCTGGCCTTGTCGCGCCAGGCGCGCGCGGCCGCGGCGCGGCGCAAGCGATAGCGGTCCCCGCTCTCAGGCTCCCTCTCAATCGACGCTGGCGCTCTGCACCTTGACGAGGCGCGGCCGCGCGATTCCGGGCTTGGCGGCGCGCTGCCTGGCCGTCGGCCATCGGGCCTCGTGATGGTGGGGCATCCGGACGGCCCTGCCGGTGCGCGCTGACTCGTAGAGAGCCTGCACGATGCGGACGTCCTGCAGTCCCTCGCTGCCCGACGGCTCGGGTGCCCGGTCGTGCAAGATGCAGTCGGAAAAATGCAGGAGCTCCGGGGCGAACTGATCGCGTTTGCCCAGGCGCTTGCGCACCGTCCGGCCACTGCGCGTCGTCAGGGTGTACGCGAGGCCTTCCGCATACTCATAGGCCGGGTCGACGCGCACCTGACCCTTGGTGCCGACGATGTGGTACGACGCCACGTCGTCGGCGTTGAAGCTCGTGACGAAGGTCGCCACCCGATCGCCGTCGAACCGCAGGACGGCGCCGGTGGCCTCGTCGATCTCGGACAGCCGGGCGCCGCCGCCGTGGACCGAGAGCGCCATGACCTCGACCGGCTCCGCCCGGAAGAGGCACCGCGCCGCATTGATGCAGTACACGCCGAGGTCGTACACGGTGCCGCCGCCGGTCGCCCGTTTCGTGCGGATGTCACCGCGCCGTACCGTCATCGAAAACGACGACGTGAAGATCCTCGGGTCACCGATGCGTCCTCGACGGACCAAGTCGATGACGCCGAGGTTCACCTCCTCGAAGTGGAGGCGGTACGCGACCATCAGCTTGACGTGGTGCGAGGCGCACGCGTCGATCATGCGCTTGCACTCCTGCACCGTCACCGCCAGCGGCTTCTCGCACAGAACGTGCACGCCGGCCCGAGCCGCCCGGATCGTGTATTCCGCGTGCTGGTCGTTGGGCAGAGCGATGTAGACGGCATCGACGTGGCGCAGGCACTCCTCGTACTCTTCGTACGAGTACGCGCGCACCGTACCGTGGCGCGTCGCGAGGGCACGGCGCTTCGTCCGGTCGCCGCTGACGATTGCCGCGAGACGCGAATTCCTTCGTGCATGCGCAAAGGCCGGGAGCACCGCGGCCTGCGCGATGTGGCCGAGGCCCACGACGGCGTACTTGACGGTGGCTGCGTTGGGGCTCGGCATGGTCTTCACCTTTGAACTTCTGACGCGGTCGTTTGCAAGTTCTACACACGAGGGACCTCGGACCCTGGAGCTTGTCCTCGTTGCGGCGCATCGTACGAATGGGAGAGCAGATCACATGCCGAATTGAACTGCCCGGCGTTCTCCCGGGCTTGGCACACTCGTTGCCTCGCCTGGGGTCATGCCGAACCAGCCCATCGCCAGAGTGGACCTGCCCGGCCTGGAGCGCCAGGACGTCATGCTCCAGGTGCACCAGACCCGGCTGCTGATTGCCGCGGGCGCCGAGGGCGCAGCCGAGATGAAGCGCCACCTCGAGGGCGATACCCACCTCGTATACCGTCGCGACCGAGGCACAGGCGGCTTCTTCTGCTCGCTTCTGCTGCCGAACGGCGTCCACGCAGACCGGCTCGAAGCCACGTTGACCAACGGCGTGCTGCTCGTCACCGAACTGGGCGAGGGCGCCGATGCCTGACTACACCCGCATACTCTGCGCCGTCGACTACTCCGAGCCGTCGCGCCGCGCGCTCGACTGCGCCCTGTGGTGGGCACGTTGGCATGGGGCCAACCTGTCGGTGCTGCACGTGCACCAGCAGGCCACGCCGGTCGTCGACGCCAGCCTGACCGGCGACCACGCCGCGGTCGATACGGTGGCCCCTCCGGTCGTGCAGCCCGCGCCGCTCTCGCCCCAGGAGCGCGAGGCGATGATGGAGAACCTCGCGGGCTTTGTCGGCGGCCGCCGGACGGACGGGGTCGAGGTCGAACTGCTGCTCGAGGAGGACCCGAGCGTCGCCGACGCCGTGCTCGCCAGGGCCGAAGCGCTGGCGTGCGATCTGATCGTCATGAGCATCACCGGGGAGGAGTCGGCGCCCAGTCAGTCGGCAGTCGGCCGGGAAACGGCTGCCGTCATGAGTGGCGCGGGGTGCGCAGTCCTCTGCGTGCCGGCGCCGGCGGGCGACGGCCCCGACACGCGCCTTGCGCGGTTGGACCGGATCGTGTGTCCCGTGAGCTTCTCCGATCCGTCACGGCTGGCGCTGGCTGTCGCGGGCGAGCTGGCCGCGCAGGCCGCCGCGCACCTGACGGTCATGCACGTCGTGGAGTTGTCGCAAGTGGCGGCATCGGCCTACGACTTCGACGCCTACCGCGAGGAGCGGATTGAGCCGGCGTGCCGGCAGATCACGGAGCTGGTTTCGGACACGGTCGCTGACGTGGCCGCGGTCGAAGAGGTCGTCGTGACCGGCGCACCCGAGACCGAGATCCTGAAGGCCGCGCACCACTGGGAGGCCGATCTTCTGGTGCTCGGCGCCGGGGCCTCGCCGGTGGCGTCGGCCACCGGCACGACGCTCGAGAAGGTGGCTCGGGAGACGCCGTGCCCCGTGCTGGTGGTCGGAGGCGGGCCACTGGCCGCGGCGCTGCTACATCCGGTCCGCGCGGCGCTTCCAGTTGACGCCACCCGCTGAGGCCCTGGGCGCGCCCTGCCTGTCCCAGCCCTTACTGGCCCAGCAACTTCCGCATCTGCGCCTCCGTCAGCGCCAGGTGGTAGAAATCGCGGTAGAACCCGCGAATCTCCTCGGTGAACGCCGCATCGAACGGGCGTCCCGAAGCGACGTACGAGAGCCAGGCCAGTCCCGGGAGCCGGTTGACGGACGGCGGGCGCGCGCCCCAGCTATACGGGAGCGCCGGCCATTCGTGCACCCGCCCCGCGGCCACGGCCTCCACGGCGCGCCAGGCGACATTCGCGCGTAGCCGCGCGGCAGCACCTGCGGGGCCGTTCACGATGATCACGTCTGGGGACAGCGCCTTGATCTCGTCGATGCCCAGCGGCCGGCGCGGCGCAGACGCACGCGTGCCGGCCACGTTCACGCCTCCGAGCCACTGCAGTTGCTCGCCTGCAGACTGATCCGACAAACACGGCTGGAATCCGTCGGCCGAGCAGGCCAGATACACGCGGACCGGCTTAGCCCGCGCCAGAACGCCTTGGTGCTTCGCGAGCAGGCGGTCAGCGGCGTCCGCGAGCAGATTGCCGCGGTCCGCCACGCCCAGCGCCGCGCCCAGGCGGCGGTACGTCGCGGGTATTCGGGGCAGGGCGCCATCGAGAATGATCCCCGCCACCGCGGTGCGCCGCTGCACGGCTTCGACCGCGGCGATGTAGTCGTCCTGTACGGTTCCGTAGTCCACGTAGATGTCCGGTTTCAGCGCCACGAGCTCGGCGTCCGCGGCCGGATCATCCACTTCCGGCAGTTGACGGATGAAGACCGGGTTGCGATAGGCCGCCGGAAAGAACTCCAGCGCGTCGCCCTCTGGCAGGCGGTTGCGGCCGACCAGCATCCCGGGGACCAACGTGTAGAGCAGGACCTCGGCCGGTGCGCCCGCGGCAAATACACGCGCCACGCGGGGCGGCGGCGTCACGCTTCGCTTCGCATCGTCGACGAACACCGATTGCGTGAACGCCGTTGCGGCGACAAGCGTGACGAACGAGGCCAGGACCAATCGATTCACGTGTCGTTCCTCCCGAAGGGACCAGTATTGCTCGACTGTCCGCGTGCATGGCTGTTTCTATCGGATGATAGGCAGGGCCGATGGATATCCGACCCAAGACGGTTCGCCCGTGAGCACGCGGGAGATTCTCGCGTGGCTCCGCCGCCGCGGCACCGCACGTAACCGGGCGGGGATGGCCCGCTTCGCCATCCGCTCAGTGAAGGTGTTCGGCGTGTCGATGGCCACCATGCGGCCGCTGCTGAAGCGCCTGGGTCGCGACCACGACCTCGCGCTCGCGTTGTGGGAAACCGGTTGGTTGGAGGCGCGCCTGGTGGCTGGGTTCGTCGACGAGCCGGCGCGCGTCACCTCGGCCCAGATGGACCGATGGCGCCAGGACTTCGACAACTGGGCGGTTTGCGACTCCACGTGCCTCCATCTCTTCAGCCGCACGTCCATGGCCTGGCGGAAGGTGGCACTGTGGAGTCGTCGCCGCGACGAGTTCGGGAAGCGCGCCGCCTTCGCTCTGTTGGCTGCATTGGCCGTGCACGACAAGGCCGCGCCGGACGCGAGGTTCGAGCGGGCGTTGGTGCTCGTCGAGGCCGCGGCCAGCGACGAGCGCAATTTCGTCAAGAAGGCCGTGAACTGGGCGCTGCGACAGATCGGCAAGCGCAATGGGCGGCTCAACCTCGCCGCGATATCCGTGGCTCGCCGCTTGGCGGCTTCGCCGCAGGCCGCGCCTCGGTGGGTGGGGAAGGACGCGCTTCGGGAACTGACGAGCGACGCGGTGGTGCGACGGTTGGGGTCTATGGTCGAAGGCCGGCGGTCCAGTTGACCACCGCGGTGCTCGGCTGGGGTGCCGATGCCGCGGCGGGCGTCACGATGAGGAAGCGACCGTCGGGGGCCACATCGTATCGTCGCGTCCGATCCGGCTGCCCGCGGTTGACGACGAGCGGCGTCGGGAAGAGCGCCGCCGCCTGGCCGGCTTCAAACGACGCACCGCCCTGAACGGGGACCGCCATCAACTTCCCGTCCAGGGCCAGGTAGTACAGTTCCTTGCCGTCGGCGCGCCACTTTGGCTCCAATCCGCCCTCCGACGTGATCTGCCACTTCCCTTGACTGGGATCGGGAAACGACTGCACGACGATCTGATACGTGCCCGACTCGTTCGTGGCGTACGCGACCCATGTGCCGTCTGGCGACACTCGGACGCCGAGCTTGTCGAACTGGGACTCGAGCATGGCCTGCGGCTTGCCGCCGCCGATAGGGTCCACCGCGAACGTGTCGTACGGCGGAGCCGTGCCGTTCTTCGCCCTCGAGAACAGGAGCGTGATTCCCGTCCAGGTCGCGGGGACGTTTCTGCCGTCGCCCGCGTCGATTGGCGTCTCGTCGCCCACGCCGCTCGCCGCCTTCTGGACAATCCGCGTCTGACCCTCTCTGGTGGTCGCGTACGCGATCCTGCGGCCGTCCCCGGACCACACGGCCGCCCAGTCGCTGGCCGCGCCGAACGACAGCCGAGACGGCACGCCCCGCGTGATGTCGATCACCCAGACGTCCCTGTTGTTGCCGGTAATGATGTCGACCACCGCGCGTTTGCCGTCAGGGGACAGCTCCACGCCACCGTAGTTGGCGCTGGCGCCGACCTGGCCCGTGGTCTTGCCCGTGCGGTCGTACCACAGGAGCTGCTTCGACGGCGGCGCCACGGAGCTCTTGCGGTAGAAGAGGAGGCCGGTTTGAGACACGGAGAAGCCGGAGAAGTCGGTCTCGGATATCGCAATCGGGTCGCCTCCAACCGTGCCTTTCGCCACGTCGAAGCGGTGGGCGGTGAGCGTGTTGCCGGCCACGAGGATGTAGCCGGACGCGTAGGCGATGCCGTTGAGGGTGGACGGCAGGGGCAGCAGCCGGACGCGAGTGTTCCCGTCGAGCGATCCCAAGAAGATGCCGGAGTGCTCCGGCGTGCCGGCGCCGATAGCGAACACGAAGCGCTGCCCGTCGGGCAGGAAGACGGGCGCCGCGTGCACCGACTCCTTCTTCGCGGCGTCGAGCGTCGTCACAGGCACGAGCGGTCCGCCCGTGTCGGGCACTCGAACGATGGCTCCATCGACTTCCGCCAAGATCACGCCGTCCGCGCTCCAGGAATATCCGCGAGAGTTTCGCGGCAGGTCGGCGATGGCTTGGGGAGAGCCGCCCGCGATGTCGACTCTGCGAAGCTTTCCCTCGGAGAAGAAGGCCACGCGGCGGCTATCGGGGGCCCACACGAACCCGTTGGCATTGTCGGTGCCTGGCAGCCTGCGCGCGACGTCCGAGTCGATCGGGCGAACCCAGATGGCCGTGTCCTCATCAGGGGGATGTGCGTAGAAGGCCAGTTGCCGGCCATCCGGGGACACCAACAGGGCGCTGATCAAGTCGGGAACCGCGATCTCGAACCGCATCTGGTCGGCGGCAGGCTGGGCGGGCGTCCGAAGAGCCAGCGCGCCGAAGGCTGCCGCGGCGGCCACGGCCGCGATCGTCGCGGCTACCCACAGCTTGTTGGGTCCTTGAGAAGGAGCCGGGCCGCTGGCCGCAGCGGCGGGCGCCGGGGCAGCAGACAGCCTATCGTCCAAGAACAGTCGCATGTCGCCGATGTGCTGGAGGCGCTGTTGCGGCTTGGCCTGGAGCGTGGCGTCCAGCAGCAGGCGCATCGCCGGCGGCGTGTCTTTTGGCAGCTGTGCCAGGTCCGGCTTGGACGTGACGATGCGGGCGATGACGTCGGTCACCGTCTCGCCCTGAAAGGCCTGATTGCCCGACAGCATCTCGTAGAGCACGCAGCCGAAGGCCCAAATGTCGGTTCGTGAATCGACCGTTTGGCCGCGCGCCTGCTCGGGCGACATGTAGGCCGGCGTTCCGACCACAGAGCCGACCATCGACGCGCCCGCCTGGGTGGGCATGGACGACAGGTTTACGTTGCCGGATCCCGTCACGCCCTTCGCGAGCCCGAAGTCGAGCACCTTCACGGAGCCGTTCGCCGTGAGCTTGACGTTGGCTGGCTTCAGATCGCGATGCACGATCCCCCGCTCGTGTGCCGCCGCGAGCGCGTCGGCGATCTGCCTGGCGATGCCGATGGCTTCGTCGTAGGGCACGGGACCGCGCTGGATCCTGTCGGCCAGCGTTTCGCCGTCCACCAGCTCCATCACGATGCAGCCGCGCCCGCCCGCGGGCTCCAGGCCGTAGATCTGGGCGATGTTCGGATGGTTCAAAGAGGCTAGCGTCTGCGCCTCGCGCTCGAACCTGGCCAGCCGGTCCGGGTCCTGCCCGAAGTGGTCGGGCAGGACCTTCATCGCCACGTCCCGCAGCAGGCGCGTGTCGCGAGCGCGATACACGACGCCCATGCCGCCTTCTCCCAGCGGTTCGGTGATCTCGTAGGCGCCGATACGCGTTCCTGGAGCGATGGTCATCGCCAGGGCGGGATTATAGTGCCAGCTCTCTGGCGCGTGTCCGCTAGAGCATCCGCTCGATGACCAGCTCGTCGATGTAGCGGCCGTGGAGCTTGGCGTGGCGCCGCGCGGTGCCGACCACCACGAACCCGTGAGCCCGATACGTGGCCAGCGCCGCGGGATTGTCCGCGCGGACGCACGTGAAGAGCTTCTCGAAGCCCTTCGCGCGGGCCGCGTCGAATGACGCGGCGAAGAGCGCGGACGCGATGCCTCGGCGGCGCTGGCTCAACTCGACGTAGGTGCCGATGCCCGCCACGTGGTCGAAGGCGGCGGTGTAGCTGGCCAGGGGCTCCAGCACCTGCCAGCCCACGACCTGGCTGGTCTCGGCCTCGAGCGCCACCTTCCAGACGCCTCGGGTGGGAAACGTCCGGATGTACTCGCGCTCGGACTCCACGCCAAACAGCGCGTCGAACACCGTGTAGGCGCCGGCCTCGATGATCGGATTGATCACGCGGCAGATGCCCTCGGCGTCGTCGGGGACGACGTCCCGGATGCGCAAGCTCGGATTCACGTTGCTACTTGCCCGGCCGGCAGTGCGCGTCATCCCGCGAGATTATAGGGCGACCTCTCCCCGCTGGCGGTATGATCGGGCGCTTCGACAACAAGGCCGATGGCTCAACGCCAAAGGCCCAAGGCGGCCATGATTCACGTCCAGAACCTGAGCAAGACCTTCGGTGAGCTGAAGGCGGTGGACGACGTATCGTTCGACGTGCACGCTGGGGAGATCTTCGCGTTCCTCGGCCCGAACGGCGCCGGCAAGACCACCACCATCCAGATGCTGACGACGCTCCTGCGGCCCACGGCCGGTTCCATGACGCTCGACGGCCTGGATCCCGTGGCGCACCCCATCGAGGTGCGCAAGCGCTTCGGCATCGTGTTCCAGGACGCCAGCCTGGACCAGGAGCTGACGGCCTACGAGAACATGGACCTGCACGGCGTGCTGTACCACGTGCCGCGGCGCGTCCGGGCCGAGCGCATCCAGACGCTCCTGACCCTCTTCGAGCTGTGGGACCGCAAGGACGGCTTCGTGAAGACGTTCTCGGGCGGCATGAAGCGGCGGCTGGAGATCGCACGCGGCTTCCTGCACACGCCGAAGATCCTGTTCCTGGACGAGCCGACGCTGGGCCTGGATCCGCAGAGCCGGAACCAGTTGTGGACGCACGTCCGCCACCTGAACGAGACCGAGAAGGTGACGGTGTTCCTGACCACCCACTACATGGACGAAGCGGACCGGGTGGCGCACCGCGTGGCCGTGATCGACCACGGCAAGATCGTGGCGCAGGGCACCGCCGCCGAATTGAAGGCGCGGACGGAAACCGAGTCCCTCGAGGCGGCGTTCCTGAAGCTGACCGGAACGACGATTCGCGAAGAGAGTGCCGACGGCGTGGAACAGATGCGCCAGATGGCCCGGATGTGGAGGCGATGACCGCGTGACCATCTACATCCTGTGGCTCCGCGAGGTGAAGCGGTACCTCCGATCGCGTCCCCAGATCATCGGCTCGCTGGCCCAGCCGATGATGTACCTCCTGGTGCTGGGCTTCGGCCTCGGTCCCGTGTTCCAGCAGGCGGGGCAGGGCAGCTACCTCCAGTTCATGGCGCCGGGCGTCGTGGGCATGGGGCTCCTCTTCACGTCGATCTTCTCCGGCATCGGGCTCCTGTGGGACCGTCAGTTCGGGTTCCTGAAGGAGACGCTGGTTGCACCGGTGCCGCGGCTTCACATCATGGCCGGCCGCACGCTGGGCGGCGCCACGGTGGCGATGATCCAGGGGATCCTGGTGCTGGTGGCGTGCCTGGTCGCCGGCTTTCGACCGCAGAGCCTGCTGGCAATCCCGTTGGCCCTCGCGTTCATGGCGCTCATTGCCATCGTGTTCTCGGCGTTGGGCACGGTGATCGGATCGAGCCTGAAGGACATGCAGGGCTTCCAGCTGATCATGAACTTCCTGGTGTTGCCGATCTTCTTCCTCTCGGGGGCGCTCTTCCCGCTGACGAACCTGCCAACGGCCTTGACCGTGGCGACGCGCCTGGACCCGCTGACCTACGGCGTGGACGGGCTGCGCGGCGCGCTGATCGGCCTGTCGCAGATCGGCATCGTCACCGACTTCGCCGTGCTGCTCCTGGTGGCCGCCGCCTTCCTGGCACTGGGCGCCCGGGCATTCTCGCGAATTCAGGTGTAGGCGGACGTCAAGACTCTTGCCGAGTCAGTAGGGGACGCCCGCGTGCTGTCCATCGCGCTCCTTCTCTTCATCGTCCTCGACCCGTTCGGGAACATGGTCACGCTGAACACGCTCCTGCGCGCGCACGCGCCCGGGAAGCGGCGGCGCATCATGCTTCGCGAAAGCCTCATCGCGCTGGCGATCCTGCTCGTGTGCGTCCTGGGGGGCGGCGCGCTGCTGCGGATTCTCGGCCTCGACGCCTACACGCTGGGCATCTCGGGCGGCATCGTCCTCTTCATGATCGCGCTCGGCATGGTGTTCCCGGCGCGACGCGTGATGGATGACGAGGGGCTCGACGACCCGCTCGTCGTGCCGATCGCGATGCCGCTGATCGCTGGCCCCGGCGCGATCTCGATTGTCGTCGTGCTGGCCGAGAAGCATCCGCTGCCGATCGTGATGGGCGCGGTGACGGCCGCCGCCGTGACCGCCGCGGCGATCCTCACGGTGTCGCCGACACTCTTCACCATCCTGGGGCGCCGGGGCGCGCTGGCCCTCGAGCGCCTGATGGGGATCCTGCTGGTGATGCTCTCCGTCCAGATGGTGCTGGACGGAGTCGCGGCCTACCTCGTGGCGAAGTAGCCCTCGTCAATCGAAGCGGGTGGACGGCGTGCTGTCGGTGCGGGCGGACTAGAAAACTTGACCGCTTGAATTCCAACCAAATGAGTCAAGTTTTCTCCGCCCCGCGGGACGGGGGGCAAACAGACACTGCCCTAGCGAGGCGGAGCCTGCATGCTCGTCGGTCTGAGGCGCAGCCTCGCTAGAGACTCGATTCCAACAAGATCAGAATGCCTGGCCAACGCTGAAGTACAGGCGGCCGCGTCCTTCGCCTGGCCTTGGGTCCAGCACGACGCCGTAGTCGCCGCGAATCAGCAGCCACGGCGTGCGTAGCCGAAGGCCCACCCCGGCGGATTTGCGCAGGTCGGCGAAGGAGAAGTCCGTCACCCGCCTGAATACGTTGCCGATATCCACAAAAGCGACGCCGTCCACGATGCTGGCGAGCGGCACCCGGATCTCGTTGTTGACGACGAGCATGATGTCGCCGCCGCTTGGGATGCGGTCCACGCCAATCGGCCCGACGGCATTCTGCGCGAAGCCACGGAGCGTGGTGCTGCCGCCCGCGTAGAATCGCTCGGTCTCGGGCACGTCGTCGCCGAGACCGCGGGCCAAACCCAGTCGCGCTCCCACGGCATAGACCAGCCGCGGGCGCAGGATCTCGTTGGTGAAGCGCTTGCGTTGAGGAGACTGGAGCGGGAAGTAGCGGAACAACTGGGCGTGGTACTTGATGTACGGGTCGTCTGCTCCCAGCCAGCCCGGAGAAAAAGAGAACGCGTGCGCCGTGAACGAGCCGGTCGACGCGTCGAGAATCTCGTCACGGGCTTCGCGCGAGAACGTGCTCGTGAGCGGCGCAACCGCGATGGTCTCGTTGAGGTCGGGATCGGCAAAGGCTCCAAACTGCCGCGCTCGTTCGTACCGATACCCGTAGCTCCACAGGTACGAGTTGCGCAGTTTTCGTTCCCGCTGAATCGAAACGCCGTAGCGATCGACGTTGAACGCATCGACGAGCGCGCTTTCGGTATTGCGCTCCTCGCGGTAGTAGAGGCTCGCGCTCGTCTGGGTCGGCGCGTACCGCAGTGAGGGTTGGCCCATGTACAGCCGCGCCTCGCGCAGCCTGGCCGCGTAGCGCGTTCTCAGCCCGAGTTCCCGGGCCTTCCCCAGCGAATTGTGGTTCGAGATGTCGAGGATCCCGCCGGCGCCACGCTCGGTGTCGTAGGATGCGCCGTATCGGATCTGGATCGGCTGTACTTCCCGAACCGCCACGTCGAGCCGTACAGGCTTTTCGGCACCCGTGGGCGCGTTCTCGGCCGGTAGCGCCGCGACACCGGGAGCAGGCGTGGCCGAGACGGCGCGCTCCACGTCGCCCGGCGCATCCGTGGACGCACGGTTCGGTCCCGCCACCGACGTCCGCGTGATGTCCACCATCGAAAAGGCGCCGGTGTTGTACATCTGGCGGCGCGAGTTGCCGAGGATGGACAGATCGAGCGGCTCGCCGGGCTCGAGCGCCACTTGCTCGCGCACCAGCCGGGTGCTCGTCCGGTCGTTGCCTTCTATGGCGACGTCCGCCACGATCGACTTGGCGCCCTCGTTGATTGCGAAGGCCACGTCCACTTTGCCGGTATCCCGGTTGACCCGCAGCTCGTACTCCGAATCCACGTCGTTGTAGGCACGGCCCCAGTACAGCTCGCGAATCCGTTCCTGTGCGTTTGCCGCGGCCACCGGCAGGAACGGCTCACCGGGTACGACCGGCAGATCGGCGAGCAGGCCGGCCGAATCGACGATGGTGTTTCCAGAGACCGATACGGTACCGACCGTGAACTTCGGCCCCTCCCGCACGTCGATCTGGGCACGCGCGATGCGGTTGTCGTACTCCGGGCGCGGGCGGTCGACCTCGGCGGCGAGATAACCCTCTTCACGGTAGTAGCGCTGGAGGAGCTCACTGACGACAATGGGGTCGGTGAAGAGTTCGAGCTCGAGGTTCTGCTCGTGCACGATGTCGTCGAGCACATCCGGAGCAACCCCCGACGCCCCGACGAACACGGCCTCGATGCGGTCATACTTCGTGCCCGGCATCGCCGTGAAGATGACCCGGCGGGCCCCGGGTCCCGCCTCCTCGATGCGGAAGTCCACCTCGGCCGCCAAGAACCGGTCGCGCATGAGCCACTCGCGGATGGCTCCCGCCGCATCGCCGCCGCGCTGGGCGTCAAAGACTCCGCGCGTCCACTGGCGCTTGACTTCCTCCTGCACTTTCGAGGGCGGTGTCACGCCCACGTAGCTGATCTCGACGACCGGGCCCGATTGCACGCGCAAGGCGATCGCCACGGAGTCGCCGGTCTGCACACGGTCGAGCCGCACACGCGATTGCAGATGCCCTGAATTTCGAAGCGCCTTCTCCGTGCGCTCCACGCCCTTGCGCGCCGCGAAGTAGTCGAAGGGCTTGCCGATGCCCAGACCCAGCCGATCGCGAAGCTCGGCTTCACCCAACCCTTCGACCGCGGGGATGGCGATGGCGGAGATGGTTGGCCGGGATGGCGCCAGCTTTCCTGGCGCCGGCCGGCCGCCTTTCCGGAGATCGTGCTGGAAGTCGAACCGGTAGCTGCCGTCGCTCTGGTTCACCAGATTCGTGCGAAACCGGCGCGTCAGGTCGTAGCGAGCCGCCAGCACCCGGTCGGCGTTGTCGGCGAGGTCGGTCGAGTAGATCAGCTTCAGGCGATCCGTAAGGTCCTGGCCAATCGTCAGCCGAGCGCTCGGGTCCGTTTCGTTCGCGATCAGGTTTGGCTCGATGCGCACTTCGCTGAGCCCCGTCGCCCGTTCCAGCCCGCGGCCCAGGCGTGAGCCGATGCGGCCGCTCAGGTACGACAGCACCTGTTCCTTCGCCACCTCGCCTTCCTCGCCACGCATCTCATCCAGCGTCCGGCCCGTGACCAGCAATGCGAGGATGTCGTTCTCAGGCAAGGTTGGGGTCGAGGTGAGTGTCGTCTCAGTCTTGCCGGGTTCGCCGGCGATGGCCAGCGTGATGTCGTAGTTGCTGGCGGTCGTCGTCAGGTTCAGGTCCACCGATGGGGTGATGCGGCGCTCGTTCAGGAACGTGACGTTGCCGCGTTCCACCTGGTATCGCCTCTCGTTCAGGCTGATCTCGCCGCCCTCGAGGATCGACATGCGGCCCGACAGGCCGGTTGCATAGGGTGATCCCAACAGGCGCAGATCGAGCATGAGCTCGGCCCGAGCGAGGTTGTTGTCGACCAGCACGGGCGTCTCCGTGACGACCTGCACGTTGAACTCGATGCGCTCCAGCGTCTCGTTGCGATCTTCGGTGAGATCCAGCGTCCGTGGCCCGATGAATGAGGCGATCACGCCGGAGTCGATATCGAGGTCGCCGGTCAGGCCGGCTTCCTTGACGGTGATCTTACCCCCGACCACGATCTTGCCCTCGCGCTCCGTGACCTGAAAGTCTGCCGCCGACAGGCTTCGGAGATCCAGCGGTGCCGACATGGCGACGTCGTCGGCCGTGAGCCGCAGGTTCACGTCGCGAATGCCGCCGCTGCCCACCGCCAGGCCACCACTGCCCGAAATCCGGCCCCCGTTGAGCTCGCCTTCGAGGGTGGAGACGGTAACCCGATCGCCGGCCAGATCCACGCGGACCCTGAAGCCTTCGACCGCCACCGCCGGCTCGTCCATGGTCACGGTCACATCTCGCATCGCAATCGAGCCGCTGAGGTCGGGTTTGGCCAGGGTGCCGCGCGCCGTGACGTCCAGCGCGGCCTCGCCGTCCGCCTGGAGACGTCTGCTGAGGCTGGCCAGCGCTCCCACGTTGAGGGCGCCCGTCACGGCCGCATCGAGTGGCGCGTGCTCGGAAAGCCCCACGCTGCCGCTGGCCCGGAGTGTGCCCGCAGAACCCGCCAGGCTGAACTGCGCGATGCGCGCCACGCCATCGGCCAACTGCACAGTGGAGATGCCCTCCTGCCTCAGATCGCGCTGTTGGTAGGCGACCGACAGGTCTGGAAACGACACCGTGCCGGTGACGGCCGGCAGCTCGGGGCGCGCCGCCGAGAGGTCGGCCGTGAGGCTGATCCTGCCGCTCAGGCCCTCGGGCGCCCCGGGGGCGGTACCAGGATCGAAATCGCGCACGCGCGCCGTCAGCGTCGCATCGCCCGCAGCTTGCGGCACCTGAGCGGGGAACTGGGGTAGCAGCGCAAGCGGAAGCCTGGCGGTCAGCTCCACCAGGGCGGCCCCGAAGTTGGCCGTCAGCTGCTCGAGAGATACCGCGCCGTCCACGACGCGCGCGCGGGCGGAGATATTGGACAGACCGGGTTCGATGTCGGGAGTCGTGACGGAACCGTCCGCGATCTGCAGCGTCACGTCCGGCTCGATCCTGGCGAAGGTGCCGCGTACGGTGCCGGACAAGTCCAAGGTGCCTTGCGCGGCGAGTCCCGTGTCGGCCGGCGCGTACTGGGCCAGCGTGGCCAGGTTGGCATGCGCGTTGACGTCGATGGCACCGCTGCCACGCGTGTCGGCCAGCGGTAGAGAGCCGCTCAAGGACACCGTCGAATCGCGCGCCGTCATCGCGAGGCGATTGATCGTGAGCCGCTGAGCCGCATACGCCAGATCCGCGGGGCCCTCGAGCGCGAACTCCTGGCCGTTCCAGGTCCCGTCCAGCGCGGTGACCGTGGCGTGGGCCCGCCCGTCGGCCGGATTCGACAGGTCGCCCTCCGCATCGATGGCGCCCACGACCCTACCGGTCAGGGGCGCCGGCGTCGTGATGGGCAGCGTCGACAGGTCCAGACCCGACAGCCGCGCGTTCATGGTCGAGGCATACGGCTGTTCGATGCTGATGCGAGCATTCACGGTGGTACTGAACCGAGCGGCCGACAGATTGACCACGGCTTCTCGCCGGGCCACGTCGCCATCCAGGATCACGGGGCCCAGCTCGTGTTGGCCCAGACGCAGAGCCTCGAGCGCCACATCGATACGCGCGGCCGGGTCGGACGTGGTTCCTGCTCCGCGACCGCTGAGGGTCAAATCGCCGCGCACCGGGCGGCCGTCGGGCAGCGTCAGACTGACGAGAGCGATGTCGCGCGAATCGAGTGTGAAATCGTAGGCCCCGGTGTCGAGGGTGTAGTGGCCTGACGCCGTCAGCTGCCCGTTGGTTTCCGGCTGCGGCTTGTCGAGCACCAGCCGATCGACCGTGACCTGCTGCCCATCCAGTGCCACCCCCGCCTCGAGGGTGCCGAGCGTCTCGTTCGACGCGACCAGGCCGTCGGCGCGAAGCGTGGCCGAGGCGCGCGGGTGCGCCACGGTGCCCGAGGCGGTCCCGCTCATCATGACTGTGCCGTCGGCCGCCACGTCATTCTGCCCCGCGGTGACCAGCACATCGCGGATGCGGAGGGCTTCAACGTCGAAGCGCGCGGCGATCGGCCGCTCGCCGGTCAGCCCGACACGGCCCGACGCATGCACGCGCGCGTCGGCCCAGGTTGCGTCCAGCCGGTCAACCGTCGCCGCATTGGCGGTATAGCGGGCGTCGGCCGATAACGCGATGTTCCTCATGTCCCCGGCATCGATGGCCGGAGCCGAGATCGACGCCGCCGCGGTCGGCGACGAGACGGTGCCGCCAAGGTCCACATCTGCCGTGAGCGCGCCCGACACCGGCACCGGCGAGAACGTGCCGGCGGGCCGGCCGAGGAACGCCTCGACCATGCGGATGGTGTCGCCGAGACTCGCCACCGTCGCCCGAAGCCTGCCATCCAGCACGGTGCGGTGGGCAAGCGCGACCGCTCCGTCCACGCGCGCGCCCGCCGCGGTCACGCCGGAGAGCTGCGCCGCCGCGCGGCCCTCGTTCGCCCGCACCCGCACGCGGCCGGCCACCGGCATCCGCGACGCCGAGGGGCGGCGCTGTGTCGGCACGAACGACAGATCGGCCGTTCCAGACGCTCGCGCGTAGTCGAGGGCGGGCCACTCGGCGTTGACCGCCGCGTCCACGCGCGTGGCCACCGTCTGCGCCATCTTCAGTTCGCGCATCAGCTGCCCGGCGTCGACTTTTTCCGCACGCAGGCTGGCGCGCGAGGCGCCGCCCTTGGTGGCCACCACCACATCGCCGGCCAGCGCGCCCCATGGGGCAGTGGCCCTTATGGATTCCGCTCTCGCAACGCCCGTCGCCCCGTCGTAGTCGGTCGTCGCCTCCAGCGCGACCTGGTCGACGTCGCGAAAGCGCAGGTCACGTCCGGAGAGGTTCACCGACACCTTCACGTCCTTGGTGACGCCTCGCGCGGTCGCGTCGACGGCCAGGCGGCCTCCGGCCGGATCGGTAAGACCTCCGAGTTGCGCCGCGCGTTCGACGTCGAGATCGGCGTTCAGACGCACATCCAGTACCGGAGCGTCAAAGTTCGTCATGGCGCCCGTCAGCTCCGCGCGTGAGCCTTCGGACTCCAGTATGACGGCATCGAACGTGACGTCGTCTCGGCCTACGTCGAGGTCGGTTGACAGCGTGTTCACCCGCACGTCGCGGCCCTGCGCACGTGCGGTGCCGCCCGCCGCCCGCAGGACGACCCTGTGCCGATCGGTCAGCGGATTGCCATCGACCGAGAGGGCCTCGACCGGCATAACCACGTCTACCTGCTGCTCGCGGTTCTCGTAGCGCACGCGGGCATCAGTCACGCGCAGGGCATCGACCAGGTAGTCGAGAGGTTCGCCCGGTTTGTCGGGATCGGTCTGGGTCCGCGGGAGGTTGTCGCTGCCGTCCTCCATCACGACGTAGTGCACGGACACCCCCGAAGCCTCACCGGACTCGACGACGTAACGGCCCCGCAGCAGCGCGAGCAGTCCAAGGTCCACGGTGACGCGGCCCACGGTCAAGAAGGGCGGTAGATCCGATCGGCTGCTGCCGCGGACGACCACGTTCCGCAAAGAGAACGTCAGGTCGAACAGGTTGTAGTCGAGCTTGTCGGAGCGGAATTCGATGTGCTGCTCGGCCAGCAGGCGGGTGACCTGGGACGCAACGAAGCGGCGGCCGGGAGGCGTATGGATCGCTGCCAGTAGGAGAACGGCAAGCAGCACGAGCAGCGCGGACGCGAGACCGGCCCAGCGCAGGACTCGTCGAATTGCGGACATCGGCGAGCAAGTTTGCAAGAACCGTGCGCAGACTTGACCGATGGGCGACGCGTGGCTGGTCCGGCCCGCTCCGGTTCACCGCGGGCACCGCGTAAGTGTAAAAGGTTCCGATCGAGCGAGACGCCCGACGGACTTTGCATCTTCTACACGCCCTTCGACAGCCACACAGCCAGACGGCACGCATACCAGTAGCCGGCTGCCCGGCGCTGGCCTCTGAGTCGTTTCGTCGGCTTTGGAATTGGTCGCGAAGTGCCGGCCGCACCCGCCGCGCGGAGGTCGACAAGACACACGTCCCCTCTCGCCCCTCTCAAGTAGGAAGGGGACGAGCACACGATCGCGACTCCGCACAGGAGACAACGCGATCTCCGCGCACACTGGGTCTATTTGCGTGCGGGAACCTCGCTACGTGCCCCGATGCTTCGACCGCGAGGCGCGGCATTGTCCTTGCAATTCACCACGCAGTGATCGACCTTGGAACGGTCACGTGGCCGGAACTGGCGCGACGCACGTGGCGTGAGATCGTCGATGACGACGTACTGGGCCTCGCGGCTCAGCTGGCATACTACTTTTTCCTGGCGCTCTTCCCCGCGATTCTGTTCCTGCTCGCACTGGCCAGTTTTTTTCCTCTCTCTAACATTACCGACGATGTCGCGCGCTCCCTCGGCCCGTTCGTGTCGCCGCAAGTGCTCGAACTGATCAAGGAGCAGATGCGACGTCTCGCCGATAACGAGAACGGCGGCCTGCTCACGTTCGGTGTCGCCGGCGCGCTCTGGAGCAGCTCGGCGGCGCTCGTCTCGATTGTCGGGGCACTGAACCGCGCCTACGATATCGATGAGGGACGTCCGTGGTGGAAGGTCCGACTGGTCGCGGTCGGGCTGACGGTTGGCGTGGCGATCTTCGTCCTGGTCGCGTTGTCGCTGATCCTCATCGGGCCGACGCTTGCCGAGACGTTGGGACGGTCGACTGGTTGGGGCGCGCCGTTCGAGTGGACGTGGCTGATTCTGCAGTGGCCGTTGGCATTTGCGCTCGTGGCCACAGGGATCGGACTGGTCTACTACTTTGGACCCGATGCGGATCAGGATTGGGCGTGGATTACTCCCGGTGCTGTTGCCGCAACCGTGCTGTGGCTGTTCATCTCGTTGCTCTTCAAGCTCTATGTCACAAATTTTACCGATTACGAGGGCTCGTACGGCAGCGTCGGCGCCGTCATCGTGGTCCTGCTGTGGTTCTACGTCTCAGGCATTGCCATCCTGACCGGCGCGGAGCTGAATGCCGAGATTGAACACGCATCTCCCTATGGAAAGGCTCCAGGGCAGAAGAACGCCCAAGGCAAGCTCCTGGTCGGCGCCCGCGCGGCCCGCGCGTACCGACAGCGGCAGCTCTCGGGTGCACCGCGACCTCCAAAGCCTGCTCCACCGACTGCCGAACGCCCTCTCCACTGACATCGGAAGTATTGGCCTCACAGACGCTTCCAGGGGACTAGCAGCCCGTGGTGCGATGCCCGCGTCGCATCGAGCCGAGCGAGGCATCCCGTTTCCCACCCCACCGCGCTGGGGTACGCGCGGCGGGGCCCCGGGTCTGCTGCTCCTCCCTCAAAATATGCCCCGGCGCCGCCAACCAGACTGGTGAAGCTCTGCCTCAAACCGTCGAGAGCTTTGACTAGTCCTGGTATCTCTGGCCGCGCTCCGCGCGGGCATAGATGTCTTGACCGAGAAAAACGTGACTCGAAATCAAGCATTCGAGGCGGTCAAGACATCTAGCGAGGCTGCGCCTCAGACCAACGAGCGTGCAGGCTCCGCCTCGCTAGTGCAGTGTCTGTTTGCCCCGCGTCCCGCGGGGCGGAGAAACTTGATCAATTGGTCAGGATTTGGAATGGTCAAAGTTTCTAGTCCGGCGTCGGGCGCTCGATGCTGTCGATCACGATGAACTGGTTCGGTCCCTGAGTGGCGTTGAGCCGGAGCCCGAGCTGCTCCTGCAGTGCGGTGAAGATCGATGGGGCTTCGGACGCCGGAGCGGGCGGGCTCCCTGCGGGACCTCGAGAGTCAGGCGTGTCCGCCCCCGCGAACGTGAGGCTGATGTTGTAGTTCCCTGTCAGCCCGGTCTTGTCGATCACCGGCCGGCCGAGCATCCCCTGCATCGAGGTCAACGCGCGCGCGAATCCAGCCATGGTGTTGTAGGGAAAGCTCAACGCGCCGCCGCTGACGCTGATCCGTGCCCGGCACTCGGGCGGCATGTCCTGGGGACCGGGTGCGCAGGCGTCGTCTGCCGGCTTCAGCTGCGGCCCTGGCGTCCGATCGGGTCGTGCCATCACCAGTTCGTAGATCGGTACTTCTCGTGTCTCGAGCCGCGCCACCATCTTGAAGCGCTCGATGAGCAGCTGCCGCAGCATCAACCCGATGATCGGTCCTGGCGTGTCGGTTGGAAAGCGCGCCTCCACGTCGTAGCGTTCGTCGCGCGTCCAGTCCGGATAGCCGTCGACCCGCAGGGAGAAGTCACCGTACGCGGCGCGGATCAGCTGCAGGATCTGTGTGTTCTGGTACGAGACTCGCCCTGGCGACGCCGACCAGTTGTTTGTCGGCTGCTCGCCGGACGTGTCCTGCTTCACCGACGCGACGTCAAACCGTGGTGGTGGTTCGGGCCCCTGCGCGCGCGGCCAGGCGTACACGAGAGACACCACGAGCGTGAGCGTCACGACAACGCGTTTCATGGCTCCTCCTGACCGATTTGATTCAGTTGATGCCGAGGCGGTAGACGACGGTCACGCGCAGGGGGACCTCGAGCGGCGTCCCGCGCACCCGCGCAGGCTCCCATCGTTCTTCGCGGACCATGCTGAGCGCCGCTTGCGCGAGCTCCGGTGCCGTAGCCGAAACGACGCGGATCCCTCGCGCCCGACCATCGGCACCGATGTGCCCTTCGAGGATGACGTCACCGGCGAGGCGCAGCCCCTCTGGAAAGCCGAGGTTCGACCGACGCACGTGCGCAGGACCCGTCACGGCGGCATCGCGGGGCAGCGGGGCCTCGCGAACGGTCGCCGGGCCACGCGTGTTCAGGTTGACGTAGAGCGCCGTCGCCACGGGGTCGAAGGCGATCCAGACGTCGTGCTGCACCGAGCCGGACGGAGGCGCCCACACCGTCGCCGTCCTTGCCCAGGCGACGTCGGGCGCAAGCACGTACGCGCCCGGTGGCACGTTCTCGAAACGGTAGTGCCCGAATGCGTCGGTTCGCGTCTCGAGCACCACCGGAGGCCCGAACGGCCCTTTTTCGTTGTCGATCACGTTGTTGTCGAGGGTGATGGTGATCCCTGCGGCCGGCTCGCCGAGCGGGTCGTAGGCGTATCCCCAGATCGCGCCGGTCCGCGCTGCCGGCGACGCCTGCTGCCCGAGCCAGCGTGCACTGATCGTCGTCGCCGTCGACACGACGATGAGGAGCGTCATGATGGCCGGCCAGCGCGATGCTGGCCACCGCGACGCCGCGTGCCGAGCTGCGGACTCCGGCTGGACCAGTCGCTGAATGCGGTGCAGCAGCGAACTGCCGCTGGCGGCGAGTGCAAGGTCCGCTGCCCCGACGCGCACGAGCGCCACGTGTGCCAGCGCGCGCGCATACCCGACGGCATCCCCGCAGCGTGCGACGACGATGTCGTCGCAGCACAGTTCGCGCTCGAGACGGATGCGGCGCGAGGCGTACCAGATCCCGGGATGGTAGAAGAACAGCGTTTCGGCGATCATCTGCGCGACGTTGACCAGGTAGTCGTGGCGGCGGATGTGGGCGAGCTCGTGGGTCAGCAGCGCTTCGAGCTGCTGCGTCGTCAGGCCCAGCGCCGCCGCGGGAGGCAGCAGGATGACCGGCCGCAGCCATCCGAGCGTCGCTGGACCCTCCGCGATGCCGGCCCGCAGCACACGCACCTGGCGCCGGACGCCGAGGCGTGATGCGAGCCGAGCGACCATGGCGGTCGTCGCCTCATCCGCCGTGTCGCAGCGCCGCCGCAGGGCGCGTGCCTGCGTTCCGGCACACACGCCGCGGACCGAGAACAGCAGTACGCCCGCCATCCACAGCGGGAGCGCCCATGCGTGCGCGGCGGGCATCACCCGCGCCTGCCAGCCGGATGGAGCTGGCGTTTCGATGGGCCGCGCCGCCGTCTCCTGTGAGTAGACAGGCAGCGGCGTGCCGGTGCCCACTGACGCGCCGTCCACGATGGCGGACGTGATCGCCATTTGCCGATAGGTGGTCACGGCCGTCCAGACAGGGAGCCCAACCATCAGCGCAAGGCCGGCGCATGCGGCCAGATAACGACTGTTCGCCTGCTGTCGCCGAAGTACGACAAGCACGACCGCCAGCGCGGCGGCAATCAACGCGTCCTGCCAGAGCGAATGCAGCAGGGCAGTGGTGACGGCGCCGGAGAGCGGCGTCATTTCTTCTCTCCCTCGAATCGATCGAGCAGTTTCTCGATTTCGGCGAGATCAGCGGCGGACGGTTTGCGCGTGCCGATGGCGTGCAGCACGAGCGCTTTGACCGATCCCCCGTACGCCCGTTGCAGCAGGTCCTTGAGCATTGCCTTCTGGGTGCGATCCTCGGACTGGCGGGCGCGGTAGATCTGCGGCCGGACGGTGTCGTCGCGGTCCACCAGTTCCTTTTCCGTCATGATCTGCATGGTCTTCAGGACGGTGGTGTAGCCGCTGTCCTTGGACTCGCTGAGGATGGTCTGGACGTCGCGGACCGAGAGCGGCCCGCGCGTCCAGAGGACGCGCAGGATGTCGAGCTCGGCCTTGGTGGGACGGGGACGCTGAACGGCCGCCATGGCCGCGCATGATGACGAAAGTCTTCGTCAGTGTCAAACGAAAACTTTCGTCAAACCGGCGTGCTTGTCTGACGCACACTACAGCGTAGACTAGCGCATGCCGAGACGGACGTTCCTGCAGCACGCTATTCAGCGGCTGTTCCACCGAGTGCCGACGGCAGCTGATGTTGCGCTTCGTATCCTGGACACGTGGTTCCAAGTCGCCTTGCTGCCATTTCGACGACGACGGCTTCGTGGATCGTCTTCGGAAGATCTCGACATGGCCGCTCGCGCCGACGAATACAATCGGGCAGCCGAAGAGTACTTCAGCAGGTGTGACACGCCTTCTTTCCTGCTGAACAAGCCGTTCAGTGAACCAGCAGCACTGCCGAAACATCTGATCGACGTTGGCGTTCTCGTCAACGCATCGAGAATAGCGCCGGGCGACACAGTGCTGGAGTTTGGTGCCGGAAGTTGCTGGTTATCGCACATGCTGAACCGATACGGATGTCCGACGATATCTGTCGATGTCTCGGCGACAGCGATCGAGATGGGACAGCAGATGTTTCGGGGGGATCCACATACGAATTGGACGCTAGGCCCTCGATTCCTGGCGTACGACGGGCATCGCCTACCCATCGACGATGAGTCATGCGACTGTATCGTCATCAAGGACGCGTTTCATCACGTTCCAAACCAGCGTGAAGTAATGCATGAGATGTGGCGTGTGTTGCGCGCCGACGGTGTTGTCGCAATGTCGGAACCCGGCCGGGGTCACGGGCACACGCACCAGAGCGCGCGCGAGATGCGGGATTGGGGAGTTCTCGAAAACGAGCTCACGCTAGAGAATCTCGCGACCCTCGCCCGCGAGTCTGGATTCAAGGACGTGCGCGTAGTGGCCACGAGCCCGCTGGTTCACTGGGAGATCGACGCTCGGGATCTCGCGGGTTTCATGGGCGGCAAGGGATTCGCCAGTTACTGGAAGACCTTCTGTGCGGCGCTGGAGCAGCACCACTATATCGTCGCTCTCAAGGGAGTTGACAGAACAACGACGAGACGGCCGCGGCGGCTGGAAGCGGAAATCACAAGTTCATGCTCGACCGTCACGGTGGCTGCCGGAAGACCAATTCAACTGGCAATCGAGATTCTGAACAAGGGCGACACGATCTGGCTGGGCGGCGACCAACCGACAGGTGGCTGGACACGGATCGGGGCGCATCTGTACCGACTCGGGCGGGTGCGGGAGCTGGTCGACTTCGACTGGTGGCGCGGTCACCTTCCTGCCGAAGTGCCTCCTG
>Ga0307505_10000219_pt1 | contig 69514 bp, 63 predicted proteins | sample 23_S_MG_FD_202183 | JGI IMG/M metagenome (GOLD analysis project Ga0307505, IMG submission 202183) | Soil microbial communities from Populus trichocarpa stands in riparian zone in the Pacific Northwest, United States - 23_S | ecosystem: Environmental > Terrestrial > Soil > Riparian zone > Trees... | reverse complement strand
GTGCCATGAGATTTCGTAACGCGCCGCTGCCGGCGGGCCTGCTGTTGGCGCTGTTTGCGGCGCCTGTCGGTGCCGCCGACGCGCCGACTTTCAGCAAGGACGTCCTGCCCATCCTGCAGAAGAACTGCCAGAGCTGTCATCGACCCGGTGAGATCGGGCCGATGCCGCTGTTGACCTTCGAGCAGGCGCGCCCCTACGCGCGGGCGATCAAGCGGGCCACCGAGTCGAAGAAGATGCCGCCGTGGTTCGCCGACTCCACGGTGCAGCACTACAGCAACGACATGTCGCTGGCGGCCGCGGACATCGCCACGCTGGGCGCGTGGGCCGACGGCGGTGCCCCCGAAGGCAATCCCGCCGATGCGCCTCCGCCGAGACAGTTCGCCGAGGGTTGGAACATTGCGGCGCCCGGGCGGACGCCGGACAAGGTCATCCAGATGCCGGAGCCGTATCAGGTGCCGGCCAAAGGCACCGTCGAGTACACCTACATCATCCTGCCGACGAACTTCACCGAGGACACCTGGGTCACGGCGGCGGAGATCCGTCCGGGCAATCGCGCGCTGATGCACCACGCGGTGGTATACCTCCGCACGCCCGGGTCGAAGTGGTTGCGAGACTATCCCACGGGCGTACCGTTCGTGCCGGCGCCGCGCCCGGGCCGGCAAAGCCGCTCGAGCGACGGCGATCGCACGTCCGAGGGCACCGCGGCCGACGAGTGGCTGGTGGGGTACGTGCCAGGTGCGCCGCCCTACATCGTGCCGGGCGATACCGCGTTCCTGATCACGGCCGGTTCCGATTTCGTGCTGCAGCTCCACTACACGGTGAACGGCACGGCCGGCGTCGATCAGACGCGCATCGGGCTGAACATCACCAACGCGAAGCCCAGGCACCGCGCCTTCATCGCGCTCGTCACGGACACGGCCTTCAAGATCCCCGCGGGCGATCCGGCCTACTCGGCCAAGGCCCGCGTGACGCTCGGGGTGGATGCCGAGGTGCTGTCGGCGGGCCCGCACATGCACCTGCGGGGCAAGGGGATGGACCTCCAGGCGACGTATCCCGACGGCCGATCCGAGACGATCTTCAGCGTGCCCCGTTACGACTTCAACTGGCAGCAGCTGTATGCGCTGGACGCCGGGAAGAAGGCGCCGAGGGGAACGCGTCTGGTCGCGACGGGTGTGTGGGACAACTCCGCGGGCAACCGGCACAACCCCGACCCGACGGTGGACGTGAAGTGGGGAGACCAGAGCTGGGAGGAGATGCTGCTGGCCCTGGTGACGCTGTCGATCGATCCGGACACCGACGTCACCAAGATCTTCGAACCCGCGCGGCGGGCTCCACCGGCCGCAACCGCCGCGAACGCGGCCACGCCGACTCCGTAAGCCCCGGTCAACTGTTGTCGACGGGAGTGGCATGCGTCCCACGTACACATCTTCTGGAGTCGCGGTCGTCGTGGGCATCCTGCTGTGCACGCCCGGCGCCTTCGCCCATCACAGCTTCGCCCCGCACTTCGACTCCACCAAGCCCGCCAGCATCTCTGGCACAGTCACCGAGTACGAGCAGAGGAACCCACACAGCTACCTGCACATCGCCGCAACCGACGAGAACGGACGCACGCGCGAGTACGTGTGCGAAACCCACGGCGTCACGCAGCTGTCACGCAATGGGATCACGCCGCAGATTCTCAAGGTGGGCACCAAGCTCCGGGTGACGGGCTCGATGTCGCGGCACAGCCCGTACATGTGCTTCTTCGACAGCGTCGAGCTGGAGGACGGACGCAAGCTGAGCGTCAACGGCCCGCGAGGGGCGCCGCAGGCCAAGATGGCGCCGCGCTCCGACATCTTCGGCACGTGGATGCTGGCGCCGGTCGCGAACCGAAGCACCAGCGGCCCGCAGCCGATGATCCAGCTGCTGACGCCGGCCGGCGAGAAGGCCGTCGCCGGCTACGACCCGTTCAAGGACGATCCGACGTTCCGCTGCGATCCCGTGGCGATTCGTCGCGTGTGGGGCGCACCCGGCACGCCGCTCGAGGTCATCCGGAACGGCGGCGACGTGGTGCTGCACCACGAGTGGATGGACGTGCGCCGCGTCGTGCACATGAACATGAAGACCCACCCGAAGGACGGCCCGCGCACGTCGCTCGGCCATTCCATCGGGCGATTCGACGGCGACACGCTGGTGATTGAAACCGCCAACTACGCCGCCGGCGTACTGAACCAGTACGTCGAGCAGCCTGGCCAGCCGACCAGGGGGCTCCTGCACTCCGCGGCGCTGACCTCGGTGGAGCGGCTGCACCTCGACGCGGCGCGTCAGCGGCTCGTCGTCGAGATCGATCTTCTGGACCCGGCGTTCTTCAAGCAGCCGTTCCCGCGTTCGCTCAACGAGTACGCGCCGTCGAACCTGAAGATCGAGCCCTTCAACTGCTCGCCCGAGGGCGTCACCGGCACGATTCGGAAGTAGGCCTCCCGCGATCCCCGCGCGAGTCGGAGCCGCGCCCACGCCGGATCGACGCCTGAAGAAAACGTCATGAAGTCTTCAGTTGTGCGCGTACGGACCGCCTCGACAAGATGCTATCTTCGCGGAGCATAGCCTTTCGCGGACGAGCCATCGCGCCTTCCTTTCGATCCCCCGAACGGGTGAGGCGTTCCTGTGAGTCGAGCCATGAACCTGACCAAGAATCTTCATCTCCGTCTCGTGTCGAGAGCCCTTCTCGCCATGGCAGTGGCCTGTTTGCCGGTTCAGGTGGCGCAGGCGCAGGGAGTCGGCCCTGGTCGACAGCCGAGCGCCACCAGCCAGGCGCTCGAGAGAGGTGCTGCGCCGCCACTCGACGGCCAGCTGCAGCAGATCAGCCGGGCGATTGCGAACCTGGTGGGCCGTGTAGCCCGGAGCGTCGTGCAGATCGTGGTGACGGGCTATCGCCCGACCGCCGACGGTCGCCCGGACGTCATCGCGCGCACGCAGACCATCGGATCCGGTGTGGTGGTCGACTCGGGCGGGTACGTCATGACGAACGCCCACGTCGTGGCCGGTGCCACGACGGTGGACATTCTGTTCGAACACGTGCCGACCGAGGGGAGCGTGTCCTCTGGGACGTCCGAACCTCGCGTCGCGTCCGCCACGATCGTCGGGGTGGCGCCAGAATTGGATCTGGCTCTCTTGCGCGCGTCGATCGAGGACGTACCGCCCCTGAGGCTCGCCGATTCGAGCGCTCTGCGCCAGGGCGAACTCGTATTCGCGCTGGGAAGTCCGGCGGGCATGCGCAATTCGGTTTCGATGGGCGTCGTGAGCGCCGTGGCTCGCCTTGCCGACTCCGACAGCATGATGCCGTACGTGCAGACCGATGCCGCGATCAATCCCGGCCACAGTGGCGGCGCCTTGGTTGACGCCGGCGGAGACCTCGTGGGCATCAACACGTTCATCCGGTCGGCTTCGGGTGGCAGTGAAGGGCTCGCGTTCGCGGTGCCGAGCGCGGTGGTTGCCCTGGCCCTCCCGCAACTTCGGGAGTGCGGCCGGTTGCAGCGGGCGCTGACCGGGATGTCCGTGCAGGCCATCACGCCCGCGATCGGGATGGGCCTCGGGTTGCCGGTGAGCACGGGCTTGATCGTCGCCAACGTAATGCCACGGGGGCCGGCCGAGCAGGCCGGCGCGCGCATCGGTGACGTGTTCGTATCTGTCGACGGCCGGCCGGTCGGCGGGCCACCATTCGCCGACTTCTATCTGCGTACCCTGGGATTGCGAGACGGAGAGAAGCTGAGGGTCGAGGTGCTGCGTGACGGTTCGCGCCGCACGCTGGAGATCGTCGCAGTGGAGTCTGGGCCGCCGTGCACACCGGACGGCGCGCAGGCAGGACTGTCCGGTGGCCCGATCGACAGTCTGGGTGTCTGGGGCGTCCCGCTGGCACAGGACGAGGCCGTGGCCGGTGGCCGCGTCGTGGGCGGCGTCCTGGTCACGGCGCGGCTCGACACCGGGAGCGCGGTGCGTGGGATGTCGTCCGGCGACATCGTCCACGCGGTGAACGGCATCGAGGTTGTGACGCTGGACGACCTTCAGCGTGTGATGGCGGGAGTGGGAAGAGGCGATGCCGTCGTCTTGCAGGTGGAGCGGGACGGCCGGCTGATGTACCTCACGATCGACCCGGACTGACGTCCGCCAGCGGCGTCCATCTCACCATCAGCCTTCGCTCCCGGATGGCTCCCGAACGGAGCTCCCGAATGGAGACTTGACAGGTCGTATTTCCGGCCGATATGCTCGTCCCTTCCTATGAGATTGATTCTCAGTATCAAGGTTCGCGACTCGGTGGCGGCTTTTCGGTCAGGACGTCCCGAGTGGGCGGCCCGGCGGCAGGCAGCCACGAGGAGGAAGAGCGAAGGCTGAGATGAAGAAGCTGCCCGCCGGATGGGCAAACATCCGACGGGCGGTCGAACGCTGGTCCTGGAGAGAACCACTCACACGCGTACGCGCATGAAAACGCCCGACGGTCGTCATTCTATGGGGCGGGTTCATGGCGTGCAACACGGAGTCGAACGCTATGAACCTGAACGCCCGTCCCCGCACCCGCCTCGCGGCGGGTTTCGCCCTGCTCAGCGTGTTGGTGGCCGCCACGGCGACCACCTCGGCGCAAACAGTCAGCCAGGCGCCCGCGCCTGACCCGGCCGGCGCGCCGTCCCCCGCGCCAAAGGACGCCGCGGCACCGCAGCCGCAGTTCTTCGAAACCGTCACGGTCAGCGCCACGCTGAACCCCGGCACCGTCAAGGAGACGCCCGGCACGGTGTCGGTGATCGATTCCGGCACCATCGCGCGACGCCTGATCGAGAACGTCGCCGACCTCGTCAAGTTCGAGCCCGGCGTCTACGTGGAGACCAATCTGACGCGCATCGGGTTGAACGGGCTCAACGTCCGCGGCATCGGCGGCAACCGCGTGATGACGCAGGTGGACGGCGTCGAGACGTCGGAGCAGTTCGACTTCGGCCCCTTCAACGCCCACCAGTTCACCCTCGACCTCGACACGTTGAAGTCGGCCGAGATCATGCGCAGCGCAGGGTCGGCCGTCTACGGCAGCGACGCGCTCGGAGGCGTCGTCTCGTTCTTCACGAAGGACCCGGTGGACTACCTGGCCAGCCAGCGTTTTCACTTCGGCGCCAAGACGCTCTTCGACAGCCGGGCCGGCGATGCCAGCGGCAACCTGGTCGTGGCTGGCGGCGGCCGCCGTGTGCAGGCCTCGATGTTCGTCAGCTACGCCAACGGGCACGAGCCTGGCAACCAGGGGTCGGTGCGAACCGAAAACGCCGCCAGGACCGCACTGAACCCGCAGGATCGTCGGGGCGTGCAAGGGCTGGGCAAGCTGGTGTTTGCGATCGCCGACGGCAACGCCCTGCGGGCGGCCGTGGAGGTCGCGGACCAGCAGGTCGAGACGCAGGCCTTCTCGTCGCGGAGCGCGGCCGTGCAGAACATCACGTCGGACGACACCATGAAGCGGCGTCGTGTCTCGGTAGATCAGGGGTTCGTGAATCGCGCCGGCCTGACGCAATGGTCGTGGAGCCTCTACGCGCAGCAGAGCGACACCCTGCAGGTGGTGGACGAGACAAGGGCCGCGGCCGGACCGACTCCGGCGATCTTCCGCAGCGGCACGCTGGACTATTCCCAGCACAGTCTCGGGGGCACGATTCAAGGCCGCAAGGCCTACACCCCGCGTGGGCAGGGGCTCCTCTTCACGTTCGGCAGCGCCCTCAAGCAGCATACGTTCGACATGCTCCGCGACCGCCTGGATCTGGACCAGCGGACCGGCGCCGTGGTGCCCGTGACGAACCTGATCCTCCCGAGCAAGTACTTCCCGAAGAGCGACGTCCGTGAGGTCGGGATGTACCTGCAGTCCGAGATGCGGCTGGGTCCGGTACTCCTGGTGCCGGGCGTCCGCTACGACCGCTTCTCGCTGGACGCCGACGCCAACGACCGGGTGTTCCTGGACAGCCTGAGCCCGGCACCTGCCGACTTCTCGGCCGACGCCGTGTCGAGCAAGCTTGGCGCCTCGGTGCGCGTGTCGGACGCCGTCACGCTGCACGCGCAGTACGCTGGCGGTTTCCGCGCTCCGCCGTACAGCGCCATCAACAGCGGCTTCACCAACCTGCAGGGCGGATACACCTCGGTGCCCAACACCAACCTGGTGGCCGAGACCAGCCACAACGCCGAGGTCGGCGTGCGCTCGTCGCTGGGCAGGGTCAGCGTCGGCGTCACGGCCTTCTCGAACCACTACGACAACTTCATCCAACAGGCGTCGCGCGGCGTCAACACGGCCACGGGCCTGCAGGAGTTCCAGTACCAGAACGTGTCGAAGGTGACGATTCACGGCCTGGAACTGCAGGGCGAGGCGCGCCTGGCCGATTCCCTTCGCCTCAAGGCCAGCTACGCCGTGATCAGCGGCAACGATGTGTCGGGTGCTGCGGACGTGCCCCTCAACTCCATCGCGCCCAATCAGGGCGTGGTGGGCCTGGCCTACGCCGCGCCGTCGAATCGATGGGGGCAGGAAGCGTCCGTGCGCGCGGTGCGCGGGCAGTCCCAGGCCGCCGCCGGCCCCGGGCTCTTCGCACCAGACGCGTACGCCGTGATCGATGTCACGGGGTGGGCAGCCCTCTCGCGGTCGGTCATGTTGCGCGCCGGCCTGATGAACCTGGGCGACGCGAAGTACTTCGAATGGCCGAACGTGCGCGGCCGGTCGGCCACCGACCCGACGATCGATCGGTACTCGAGCCCCGGCGTCAGCGGCCTCGTGTCGCTGTCCTACGGCTGGTAGGGAAGGAACCTGTGGCCATGAAGCACCCCTCCGCCTCGGTCGACGCCGTCTTCGATCCCACGCGCGACTGGGCTGTTTACCGCTGTGACCACGGCTGTCTTCATGTGGCGATCGATCGCCTCATGGTGACGCTGACCGAGGACGAGTTCCACGCGCTGCAGGACCTGCTTCGCCGGGCCTGCGAGCGCTTTCACACACGCGCCTCGCACGCGTTGTCCGCGGTGCGCGCGCATTGACGACTGGAAGGAGCAAACGATGAGACGTGTGGTCCTGACTCTCCTGTGCGTGCTGGCCGCTTCGGCGACCGGCCTCGCGCACTTTGTTTTCGTGGTGCCCGTGCCCACGGGGGTCGCTGCTCTGGTGATGTTGAGTGAGAACCTCGAGCCCGACGCCAAGGTAGACGTGACGATGATCGCGGGGACCCAGCTGTCGCTGCGCACCGCGCAGGGGCACGAGACGCCGCTGCCGTTGGTCAAGGGGCAGTTGGCCTTTGGCGTGGCGCTACCAGACGACATGACCGGCGTGGTGCACGGTCTGACGGATCTGGGCGTGCAGCAGATGGGCAAGGCACCGCCGAACCTGCTGCTCTATCACCCGAAGACCATCGTCGGCGACGCGTTCGATCCCCGCCATCGTCTCGGGGACCTGGTGCCGGTGGAGCTGATACCGGTCGGGGCGCCGGGTGCCGTGCGGCTCCAGCTCTTGGGCCGTGGCCAGCCGCAGGCCAACGCCGAGGTCACCGTGATTGGTCCTGATGGCAAAGAGAGCGTTCTCAAAACCGGTGCCGACGGCCGGACGGACGTCCTGGCCCAGACCGGGCGATACGGCGCGTGGGCCCGGTTCTGGGAAGCCACGCCGGGGGAACGCGCCGGCGTGCGTTATGACGAAGTGCGGCACTACGCCACGCTGGTCTTCGACGCCGGCCGCGCAGATGCCAGTGCCCGCCAGAGCGAAGGCCCGAAGGCCACGCGCCTGGCGGCGATGCCCGAGGCGACATCCAGCTTCGGTGCGGTGGTCAGCGACGGGTGGGTGTACGTCTACGGCGGCCACGTCGTCCGCACGCACAGCTACTCGACCGATGCCGTCTCTGGACGGTTCAGCCGCTTGCGGCTGGGCGGCAACGGCGCCTGGGAACGGTTGCCCGACGGGCCGAAGCTGCAGGGCATGAACCTCGTCGCCCATCGCGGCAAGGTGTACCGGGTGGGCGGCATGCAGCCGCAGAACAAGCCCGGCGAGCCGCAGGACATCCGCTCCGTGGCCGACGTGGCGCGCTTCGATCCCGCCACCAACCGCTGGGAGGCCCTGCCGCCGTTGCCGACGCCGCGGTCGTCGCACGACGTGGCGGTGGTCGGCGACCGGCTGATCGTGGTGGGCGGGTGGACGCTGCGCGGCAAGGACGCCACCGAGTGGCCCGACGGCATGGAGGTGATGGACCTGTCCGCGCCCACGCCCGTCTGGACTCGCGTGCCGCAACCCTTCAAGCGGCGCGCGCTGACGGCCGCCGCGCACGAGGGCAAGGTGTACGTACTGGGCGGCTTCGACGATCGGTCGCAAGTGGTGCGAGGCGTGTCGATCTACGACGCGGCCAGCGGGCAATGGACGGCCGGTCCGGACCTGCCCGGCGGCCAGATGAGCGGCTTTGGACCGGCGGCCTGCGTCGTGGCGTCGAACCTCTTGGTGAGCATCGACGATGGGAGCCTGCACCGCTTGAGCGCAACTGGTTGGGAGCTGGTGGGCCGGACGACGGCCCGAATCGTCCACCGATGTGTGGCGGACGGACCGCAGGTGCTGGTGCTCGGGGGCGCGGACTCCGGCGCCAATTCGGATCTGGTCGAGGCTCTGGTGGTCCCTCGATAGAGACTGTCGGACCTTTCAGCGCGTGGTCATGCGGTTCATCACGATGACCGTGCCGGCCGTGTCGGTTGACGTGGCGAACAAGGTCGGTCGTTTGTCCGCGCCGCCCGCCTCCACGTAGTTCAGCCGGAGGGCTTCGTCGCTGACGGTGTAGATCGCTTCCCACACCAGGCCGTCCTTGTCGTGGACGAAGTCCAGCTGCTTGGGCGACTTGGTGGGGTCGATCCGGATCTGCCCCTTGAACTCGTTGCCGGCCGCGGTCTTCAACGAGAAGGCCGTGCCCTCGATGACGAGGCCGCCGCCTCGGATCACTTCGAAGGGCTTCCCTCGCTGCTCGGCCGCGACGACGATCCATCCGCCCTCGATCTTGCGAAGTTCGTCCGCCTGAGGCGTCTGTGCGCCCACCGCGGTCCCGATCGAGACCGCCAGGACGAACGTCATTTGTCGAGCCCGTGTCATCGATTCGTCTCCCGACGACTGGCGGGCGGCACCACGCCGTTCATGCGGGCGTAGACCACCATCTGGCCGTAGTGGTTGTAGCTGTGGTACGCGACGCCGGCGGCCACTTCGATGCGCGGCTGCGATCCGAAGTACGTGCGCAGGGGATCGAGATGGTTCTTCTGCGTCAGCGACGCCATGGCCTTGCGGGCGTACCGGATCGAGGATTCCAGATACTCGACGATCTGATCCTTGCCCTGAACCGTGCCCGGGCCGTTGTCGTTGACGCCGGGGCCGTATGGTGATTTCTCCTCGAGCACGATGGCAGCCGTCATGAAGATCATCGTGGCGGCGTGCTTGACCTGCTCCCCGAACGTGCGGACGCCGTCGAAGGCTCCGCCGGTCGGACGAAAGTCGTACGCGTCGGCGGGCATGGCGCGGGCCAGGCCGACCAGGTCGTGCTCCACAAGGTCTACCTGCTTCAAATAGGCGTCGGCGACGGGATCGGCCATGGCGGGGCTGCTGAGGACCAGGCCAATTATGAACGCTCGCGTGGTGGCCACGGCCGTGCGGCGGGCATTGAAGGGCGTCACAGCGCCCAAGGATTTCACAGGACGCGCGGCGGCATGGCTGTCTGACGAAGAATTCAGGAATTCTTCAGCCAGGGGTGTACGACGGGGCCGGTAGACTGGCGACCCTATCCGACCGAGCGAGGTGTTATGCGTCGAGTGCAGTGTGTGCTGTTGGCGGTGCTGTCCCTGGGTCTGGCCGCCTGGGCGGGCGCCCAGTCGGGTGCGCCGGCGCTGGCCCCCCTCCAGGGCCGGTGGGTCGTCGCGGCCGCCGAGCACAACGCCCGACCCCTCGATGCCATCAAGGGCGGCGTGATGACCGTCACAGGCGAGGCCTTCGAGATCCGGACGGCCAGCGGCAACATGCTCAGGGGTACGCTGACGCTGGACGCGTCGAAGAAGCCGGCGCAGATGGACTTGCTCCACGCCGACGGGGCGAAGTGGGAAGCGATCTACGAGGTGACCGGCCCGTCCTTCCGCCTGAACTACGTCGAGGCCGGCGGCAAGGACCAGCGTCCGTCCGCCTTCTCGACGTCCGAGAAGACGGAGGAGTCGCTCATCACGCTGCAGCGCGACGCCCGCTAGCCGCGCAGTCGTCGACTTGTGAACGCGTTCTTCCAGAAGCCGCAGCCGGTCCTCCTGCGACGGGTGCTCTTTCAGGTCCATCTCTGGACCGGCCTCGTCACGGGGCTGTACATCCTCGTGGTGTGCACGACAGGTGCGGCGCTGGTGTTCCGGATCGATCTCCAACGTGCGCTGCACCCGGACCTCTTCACGCCAAGCGGCCGTGGACCGACGATCGACGTCGCCACGCTGATGGAGCGGGTGCGCGACCACTATCCCGGCGATCGCGTGTCGGGCGTCGACGCGCCGTCGACGACGCGACCGACCTACCTGGCCTACGTCGTCCGCGGCAACAGCTTCCTGACCGTGCTGGCTGATCCGATCACGGGTGCCGTGCTGGGCGAGGTGCCCGAGCGGTCGTTCGTGCGCACGGTGCAGGACCTGCACTTCGACCTCCTGGGCGGGCGCACCGGCCGTGTCGTGAACGGCGTCGGCGCGGCCTTCCTGCTCCTGATGTGCGCGACGGGCCTCGTGATCTGGTGGCAGGGCGTCAACTGGCGTCGCGGTCTCACCGTCGACTTCCGGCGTTCGTGGCGGCGCGTCAACTGGGATCTGCACAGCGCCGTCGGCTTCTGGACGCTGGCGCTCATCGCGATCTGGGCCGTCACCGGCTTCTACTTCGCGTTTCCGGGGACTGTCCGGAACGCGGTGAACTGGGCGTCGCCGATCACCGTGTCCCGGGCGCCGCAGTCCGATCCCGCCGGCGGCGCCCTGGCGTCCAGGCCGTCGTGGCGGGATCTGGTCGCGACCGCCAGCCAGCGCGTGCCCGAGGCATCTGTCGCGCGTGTGGTGGTACCGTCGAACGATCGCGGTGCGTTCCTGGTGATGTTCTCCGACGTCACGCCGACGCCGGCAGGATCCCCCAACCTCACCTCCGTCTACCTGGACCAGTTCACGGGCGCCGTGCTGGAGGCGCCGTCCCCGCGCGGCCGGACGGCTGGGGACGTCGTGATGGCCTGGCTGGCGCCGTTACACGTGGGCAACTTCGGCGGCCTCGGCGTCCGGTTGGCGTGGGCCATCCTTGGGCTGGCGCCGGCCCTGCTGTTCGTCACGGGCCTCGTGATGTGGTGGACGCGTGTCGTCCGGCCTCGTTGGCTGGCTCCGCGCCAGTCGAAAGTGGCACGTCCCGCCGAGGCGTAAACCTTCAATGCGACGCGCCACGTTCACGATCACCGCCGGCCTGGCCGTCGTCATGGCCATCATCGCCGGCCCTGCGCCCGTGGCCCAGTATCAGTGGAACCTGCCACCCCGCGTGCCGGCGCCCCGGGTGCCCGGGGAGTGGCCGATGACCCCGGGACGGGTCGAACTGGGCCGGCATCTCTTCTACGACAAGCGTCTGTCGGGGAACGGCACGCAGTCCTGCGGCACGTGTCACCTGCAGGAGCGCGCGTTCACCGACGGGAAGGCACAGGGGCTTGGCTCCACGGGGATGCTCCACGCGCGCAGCCCGATGTCGCTCGTGAACACGGCGTATCACGATGCCTTGACCTGGGCCAATCCGACGTTGCGCGTGCTGGAAACGCAGGTGCTGGTGCCGCTCTTCGGCACGACGCCCGTCGAACTGGGTCTCGCCGGGCACGAACCGCGCGTCTATGCCGCCCTGACGAAAGACCCGCTGTATCGACGGCTCTTCGCCGCCGCGTTTCCTGGCGACACCGCACCCGTGACAACGCCGCACGTGGCCGCGGCGCTGTCCGCCTTCGTGCGATCGATCGTCTCGTTCAGGTCGCCCTTCGACCTGTATCGGCAGAACGAGGATCCGGATGCGCTGAGCGAGTCCGCCAAGCGCGGCCTGGTGCTCTTCTTCTCCAATCGCAAGGCGCGGTGCAGCAACTGTCACCGAGGGCTCAACCTCGACGGCGGCGCCAAGACGGTCGAAAGCCCCACGAACGAAGGCGAGGTGTTTCAGTTTCACAACACGGCCCTCTACAACCTGCCGGGGCCCACCAGGTACCCTCCCGACAACACCGGGCTGTACGAGCACACGGGCGCGGCCGCCGACATGGGCAAGTTCCGGATCCCCACGCTTCGCAATATCGCGGTGACGGCGCCCTACATGCACGACGGCAGCATCGCCACGCTGGAGCGCGTGCTGGATCACTACGTCGCGGGCGGTCGCACCGCCAACCCCGATCGCACCACGGCCCTCAGCCCGCTCACCATGACGGCGGCGGAACGGCTGGACCTCCTCGCGTTTCTCGAGAGCCTGACCGACACGGATGCGTTACGCGATCCACGTTGGAGCGACCCGTGGAAATGACAGCGCCCGGCCGGCCATGACGCATGACGCCTGACGATACCCGCCACCTGCTTCGACGCCTGGCGTTCACGGCGACGCCGGAGGTCGTGCCCCGGCTCGGCCCGCTTGCGGCCGACGCGGCCGTGACGTCCCTCGTCCGCGCGGCCAGGGCCGTTCGCGAGCCGGCGCCGCCGCTCTTTGCGCGGACAGCGTGGACCAACACGGCTCTTCGGTTTGCCAATACCGATCCAGGTGCGGATGCCGCGCCACGGTTGGCACAGACCCGCGCCAACCAGGCCAACACCGAGGAGCTGCGCCGGTGGTGGGTGGGGCAGATCGTGGCCGGCGCCGCGCCCCTGCGCGAGAACCTGGTGCTGTTCTTCCACAACACCTTCGGCAGCTCCAGCACGGCGGTCGAGGTGTCGCACGCGCTCCACGGCTGCAACGCGCTCCTGCGCCGCACGTGCCTGGGCACCATCCCCGCGCTCCTCGAACAGTTGGTTCTCGACCCGGCCATGATGATCCAGGTGGGTCTGGACGAACACTTCCGCGCGCGTGTGTCCGATCGGCCGGCGAAGCTCATCCTCGACCGATGGACCGTGGGTCCGGGGGAGTACACCGACTCCGACGTCGAGGAGCTGTCGCGCGCGCTGACTGGATGGGCGCTTGCCGCGCCGCGTGGACGCGAGCCGGCCGCGGCCATCGACCCGAAGGCGCCACGGGCGTCGCGCCGAACCGGTCTGGTGCCCACGTTCAACGAGAAGGAGTTCGACGCGGGCGCCAAGACGATCCTCGGCTCGAAGAACATGTACGGCGCGGTGGCAGCCGTCTCGTTCCTCGCCCGGCACGCGGCGACCGCCCGGCGCTTCAGCCGCTTGCTCGTCCAGCACCTGGGCGTCGAGGATCCGACGGGTGCGCTGCAACAGCGTTTGACCGCGGTGTATCAGGCCACGAACGGTTCGATCGAAGCGCTCCTGCGCGAGGTGGCGCGGTCGGATCAGTTCTGGTCGGAGGCCTCGCGTTGGAGCCTGATCAAGAGCCCCGTTCACCTGGCCGCCGGCGCGTGCCGGCAGCTCCACATCGCGGCCCCGCCGCTGCCGGCGATCTCGCGTTGGCTCACCGCCGCCGGACAGACGCTCTTCGACACGCCGAGCGCGGGGGAGGGGAGCTGGGCCGGCCAGGACGATTGGGTGACGCCACCGGACCGGCTCGCCATCCGTTATCAACTGCCCTGGGTGCTGGCCGGTCAGAACCCGCGTACCGGGATCGGGCCCAAGATGGCCGAGCCGCCGCCGTTGCCCGACCTGCCGCTCGACGCGGCGCTTCGGGGCGCGAACCTGGGCGCGATCGGCGTGCGGCTGGACCCGGCCCCAGGGATCGACGTGGCCGACTTGACGCGCCAGGCTGCGAACCTGGGGCCGCGGCGCGCCGTGGAAATCGTCCGGCGTATCATGATGACGCCCAACTACCAGTTGGCCTAGCGAGGCTACGCCTCGCTAGGCTAGAACGGTGTCTTTTGGCCCGCCTTCGGCGGGCGAGAAAACTTGACTCAATTGGTTTGGATGGCAAGCGGGCAAGTTTTCTAGCGAGGATCACATGGCGATCAGCCGTCGCGAGCTCCTGAGTTGGTTTGCCGTTACACCGGCCTTGCCGCGCTTCCTGGTGGACACGGCGCACGTCGCCGCGCAGACGCGCGCGGCGGACCAGCCGATCGTCGTGGTGGTGCGCATGCTCGGCGGCAACGACGGGCTCAACACCGTGGTCCCGCTCAACGACGACCGCTACTTCAAGGCCCGGCCCACGATTGCGCTCGCGGCTCGCGACACGATCGCGCTGCCGGGCGGCAACGCCGGCCTCCATCGCTCCCTGGCCGACGTGATGCGCCTGATGGACGACGGGGTGGCCGGCATCGCCCAAGGTATCGGCTACGCGCGCTCGTCACGGTCGCACTCCCGCGCCACCGAGATCTGGGAGACGGGCTCGACGGCCGATCAGGCGCCTCCTCACGGCTGGCTGGGACGTTATCTGGACCACGAGTGCGAGTGCCTCCCGGAGCCGATGGCCGGCGTGGAGTTCGGCCCGGAACTGAGCCGGACGCTGGCGTCCAGGTCTGGGAAGAGCAAGTCGATCGGCAACCCCCAGTTGCTCCTGGACATGACGCCCTTCGACTTGACGTCGCCGAAGCGCGGGCCGCGCGGCGCCAGGTTCGACTACCTGCTGCAGGTGGAGAACTCGCTGGGACAGGCGTCGCGACAGGTGCACAAGGCCGGCAAGGGCACCGGTGCATCCTTCGACTATCCCAACACGTCGTTCGGCCAGTCGTTGCGTTGGGCGGCCGACATGATCGAGACCGCCAGCCCCACACGCGTCTACTACGTGACTATCGGCTCCTTCGACACGCCGGAGGCGGCTTCCTTCGACACCCACATCGGGCAACGCGCCAAGCACGAGGTGCTCTTCAGCGAATTGGGCCGCGGGCTGCGTTCGTTTGCGGCGCAGTTGAAGAAGGCGGGGCAGTTCGATCGCACGCTGCTCCTCACATTCTCAGACTTCGGCCGGATGGTCGACGAGAACAAGACGGGCGGCACTGAGCACGGCGATGCCAGCGTCCTGTTCTACATGGGCGGCAAGGTGAAGCCCGGGATGGTTGGACAGGCGGCAGACATTGGAACGGCCCGCGGCGGCGCCATCCAGGCCACCCTGGACTTCCGGCGCGTCTACGCGGACGTCCTCCAGAACTGGCTGCGCGTGCCAGTGCGGGACGTGCTGGACCAGCCGGCCGAGCCCTTCGGCATCATCGCCTAGCGAGGCCCGGCCATGCTCGTGGGTCTGAGGCCAGGCCTCGCTAGACCTATCGCGCGCCGATGTCGAACCGGGCGCCGACCACCGCCGCGCGCGGCAGGCCCGGATAGCCCAGGGCGCTGTCCCACTTCTCGTCGGCCAGGTTGTCCACGCGCAGGAACACCGTGAGCGCGTCGTGGGCTTTGACGCTGACGCCCAGGCCCATCACCTGGTAGCCCGGGTTCACCGTGATGTCGGTCGTGAACGCCGCCGGCCGTGCGGCATTCGGCACCGTGCGCAGCGACAGGAAGCTGTTGTCGTGACGGTCGCCGACGAACCGCGCGTTGAAGTCCACCGTCACGCGGCTCACGACGTACGCCGCCCGAAACGAACCGGAATGCTTCGGCCGGCGCAGGAGCGGTTGGCCAGGCTGAAATTGCTGGCTGGTGCTGACGTTGGTGACGACCTTCGTGTCCACCAGCGAGTAGCTGGCCTCGAGCGTCAGCCCCGCGACACGCTGCAGCCCACCCGAAACCTCCCAACCATCTGATGCCGAGCCGTCGATGTTGATGTACTCGGGGATCCCGTCGCCGGCGATGCCCGACCGGAACGCAATCTGGTCCTTGTAGTCGTTGCTGAAGTAGGCCACCGTGGCCCGCAGGCGCTGGTCGATGAACGTGGTCTCGATGCCAAGGTCCCTGCTGACCGCCCGCTCGACCCGCAGGTTCGGATCCGGGTCGGCGAAAGAGCCGCCGTACCGTTCCCCAAAGCTCGGCGACTTGATGCCCTTTCCGATGTTGCCGAACACCTTTACCGACGAGAGACCGCCGTCCCGTGCCGGCACCAGGAAGCCGCCCGCTGAGAGCTTCGGGCTTACAAACGTGTCGAACGTGTCCTTGGCGTCGGCCCGAAGGCCGACCGTGGCAAACCATCGGTCTCCGGCGTTGAACTGCTGCTGGACGAAGAACGCGTTGTTGTTGAGATCCTGGACCGCGACGAGCGGATTGCGCTCGCGCTCCCACTCGTAGCCCGCGCTGAAGCGCTGCGTTCCCGCCCAGGTGATGTCGCCCTGATATCGCACCGCCGGCCGCCGGACAGCCCGGGCGCTCGTGAAGGGAAAGTCGGAAGTGGATCGAGACGCCAGGAACTGCCCCGGCGCCGGCGTGGCGCCAGCGGCCACCAGGGAGTTGAACTCGTTGACGTCGATCAACCTGACCAGCTTCACGCCGTTGGGGTACAACGCGTTGGGCGTTCCCTCCAGAATCGTGTAGGTGGAGTACGCGGGGTCGCCGACCCGGTCATTCGACTCGTTGCGGTAGCGGTAGTAGTTGACCGTGCCGGTGCCTGTGAAGCGCGACCCGGCGACGTGGTTGCTGGTCAGCGTCCACGACAGGTCCTTCGTCAGGTAGATGCCGCCGGTGTCTCTCGAACCGAACGTAATCGGCCCGACGTTCCGGCCTTCGCCGCTGCTGTAGCGGAGGTTCGACCGCAGGCTGGCCGACTTGCCGAGCGCGGCCCCGATTCCGCCGTCGAACGCCGTCTGCTCGAAGCGGTCGCTTTCCGTGAGGATGTCTCCGAAGGCGCCGTCGCTCTTCCGATAGGTGACCCCTACCTGGTAGTCCACCTTCCGCAGCGCGCCGCCGGTGAGGCGGGCATCGCTCCGCACGGTGCCGAACGTGCCTCCCTCGACCGAGCCGCTGACACGAGGTGCCGAGTTCGCACCCGACCGCCGGGTGAAGACCTGCACCACCGCGCCCATGGCGTCCGAACCCCACAGCGACGACTGCGCGCCGCGCACCACTTCCACGCGCTCGATCTCGGCGCCGGCGAGACGGCTGAAGTCGAAGGCCCCGCCGTCCAGGTTGGCGCGGACGCCGTCGATGAGAACCAGGTTGTAGTCGGATTCGCCGCCACGGGCGAACAGCGACGTCTGCGCGCCTTCTCGGCCTGTGCCTTCTACCGCCAAACCGGGGACGAAGCGGACGACCTCGGCCAGCGAGTTGCTGCCCAACGCGTCGATGTCCTGCGACGTCATGACCGACACCGCCGAGGTGACGTTGACCCTGGCCTCGGGCCCGCGCGACGCGGTCACCACCAACGTGTCGGAGAAGCCGCCCACCTGCAGCGTGATGTCACGGGTGACGGTCTCTCTGGCCGCGCCCATGTTGGCCACGAAATCCGCAAACCCTTCGCTTCGTGCCCGCAGCTGAAAGCGCGCGCCGGCCGGCACCTGCAAGCGGTACTTGCCATCGCTTCCCGTCGTTCCCCGTGCCACGGGGCGGTCCACCACGACGGCCTCCACCGTGGCCCCGACGACGACGGCACCGGACGTGTCAGCCACCGTTCCGGTCACGCTTGCCGGGCTCTGCGCGCCGGCCGGTCCTGCGAGCAGCAGGCTCGCGAGGATCCCTAGCGCTAGAACTGTTCGTCTCATCAACGCCTCTTTCGACAGATCCGTGGCCAGGAAAAGGCCTGGTACGTCGAAGCAGTCTAGAGAAGAAGGCGCGACCGAGATCTGAAGAGTTCCTGAATTCCTCGTCAGGTGCGGGGGCGTGCCCCTTCGACGTCCAACACCAACTGGTCGGCCGGGTGACCGATCCGTGCCGCGACCAGCGCCGCGGCCTTCCGCGCGACCACGCGCCACGTCAGGACGAGCGACGTGACGCAGAGGGCCGTCCCGCCGAGCAGCAGCGTGATGACCACGATGTCCCACAGCGGCCTGTGGTTGTAGAGCCAAGGAAAGTCGAGGGAGTGAAGCCCCTGATAGAGCCAGCGTCTGACCCATTCCCGGCCGCTATGGCTACCCACGATCGTTGCGGTCTTGGGATCGACGTAGTAGCGGGATCCGACGCTGTCCCTCATCTGGATCTTGATCACCGGCAGCGGCAGGGCGCCTCGTCGATCACGATAGTAAGCGTCGTAGCGGTCGAGGACCTGCAGCTCAGTGGCGACTCCGCCGGCAGCCGCGCGCAGCCGCTGGATTATCGCCGGGCCATCGAAGCCCGCGAACGGTGAGCCCTGGATGGGCACGATTCGAGTCTCCCCCCGTGCGTTCATCAGCACGTAGATCGCCGTGCCGTCTATCGAGGCGTACTCCAGTTCTTTCACCTCGAAGTCGGGCACCGACGCGATCGCCGCGGCGGGAGACTTTGCGGCGTACGCCGAGAACGGCAAGCGTCCACCGCGCAGGATGTCCGCCATCCGGATGAACGCCTGCATGCTGTCCGCATCGCGCTCCTGGGGCGCTGGCGCGGTGAGGTCCGTCAGCCGCTGCTCGAGGTTGAACGGCTCCAGGGACATCAGGCCGCTGAACGACCACGTCGTGGCGATGACACCGACGGCCAGCCCGATCACCGTGTGCCAGCGTTTCCACCCGCGGTACGGAATGCTGGATGGTTGGCCGGCGTACTGATACCGCTTGCGCGGGGAGTACATCCACGCGGCGACCGCGATGCCGAGCACCGCCGTGACGACGCCCAGAAGGGCCGACCACATCATGAAGCGCAGCCACCCCGCGTCCTGCGTGCGCAGCGCCGGAATGTACAGCCAGTGCGGAATGGCGCCCAGATACGCCCAGAAGCGCGACGCGGTGGTGGTGTACTGCACCACCTCTCCCGAGCCGCCGTGCACGTAGACCTGCTGCCCATCGGGCCACGAGTACTTGTACAGGGGTCGCAGGTTGCGCAGGCTGCTGGACAGCGTCCACTGGTCCACGGCCTCGACCGACTGCTTGGCGGCCAGAACGAGCGGCTGCCCCGACCACGCCGCGGCGGCACGGTCGAGCAGCGCGTCATCCACGGCGAGCTGCGGCGTGGCCGTGTCTGCGTAGACCAGGCGACCGCCGCCCAGGTACGCGGGACGGCCGTCGAAGCTCGTCAGGGTGACATCGGCCGGTTGCTGCTCCAAGGGCCCGTCGAACACCTGCTCGGCCGAGAACTTAACGTCGGCGGCCCGCAGCGTGGGAGCGCGGAGGAGGCGATCGCCGATGCTGACCGCCGGGTAGCTCCAGTACATCATCACGATGCCGGAGACGAACCACAGCGTGAGGACGACCGACAGCGCGGCGCCCAGCCACCGGTGCACGAAGACGAAGGAACGCCGCAAGAGCGAGCGCACGGGCAGACTGTAGGCGCAGTCCGCGCGCGGCGATCCTGAAGACTCGCTGAATTCTTCGTCAGGGCGTGGACGGCCGTCCCGCCGCGGGCCGCGGCGGCCAGCCGTGACAGGCCAGCCAGGGCTCCCGCCCCGCCGGGAAAGGCGATAGACTTCGCCAGGGAGAAGCGGGAATGCGCATTCCGATCACGCTCGCGATGCTGCTGCTGGCCCATCCGGCTTGGGCCCAGATCGACATCTCTGGCAACTGGGTCAGCAGTCAAGAGAACTTCCGGCCGCGCGGGAACGCCGGCCTCGGGGACTACACCGGCCTGCCGCTCAACGACGCCGGGCGGCTCCGCGCGGACACCTGGGACGCCTCGGTGTTGTCGCAGCGCGAACGCCAGGCGCAGCCCCACAACACGCAGTACTACCAGTTCCGGTCCGCCGCACGGATCGAGAAGGTGCTCGATCCTGTCACCAAGCAGCTCGTCGCCTACAACCTGTGCTGCGAGTTCGGGAACGCGGACCGTACGATCTGGATGGACGGCCGGCCGCACCCTCCGGAATACGCGGAGCGCACGTGGCAGGGCTTCTCGACCGGGCGCTGGGTGGGCAACACCCTGACGGTCACCACCACCCATCTTCGCACCGGCTACATCGAGCGCAACGGCGCCCCCGCGAGCCTCAAGAGTACGGTCCTCGAGCACTTCATCAGACACGAGGACCAGCTCACGCTGGTGCAGTTCGTCAGCGACCCGGCCTACTTCGAGATGCCGCTGATTCGGACGATGGATTTCGTGTTGAACCCGGCGATCACGGCGCGCCCCGCGGCGAATCGGTTCGAGATCGTGGACGAAATCCCAGACCTGCAAAAGGGCTACGTGGCCAGCTACGCGCTGGGCACCAAGCACACCGATTGGCCCAGGTTCGTGGGGCTGCCCTGGGAGGCGTCTCGGGGTGGCATGGTGACGCTCTTCCCCGACTACCTGCCGACGTTGCGCCAGATGGTGCGCGACTATCAGGCGTCGCAAGCCCGTCCGGCCGCGCGGCCGGCCAACTCTTCCCGGTGACGGGAATGCGCGTCCCATGCGTCGCGGCGCTCGTCGCCGCGCTCAGCGTCGTCGCGACCGGCCAGGGCCAGACCTTCGACGTGAAGATCCTTCCGGTGCAAGGCTTCGACACGACGATGGTCTACATGCTCGTCGGCGCCGGCGCCAACATCGTCGCGCAAGTGGGCGACGAGGGCGTGGTGTTGGTCGATACAGGCGTGGCCGCGGCAAGCGACGCCGTGCTGCGCGCCCTTCGCACCATCACCGACAAGCCGATCCGCTACGTCATCAACACCCACGCGCACGGGGACCATGTCGGCGGCAACGAAGCCATCGTGAAGACGGCGGGGGGCCAGCGGACCGACGCGGGCGGGGGCCAGGGAGCCGCCCTGCAGCAGAACCAGAACGGCGTGATGGTGTTCGCCCACCAGAACACGGTGGACACGATGCTCTTTCCGGCGCCTGGGCGAACGCCGTATCCGGAGCCCGCCGTGGCCCGGTCCTCGTTCATCACGGCCGACAAGCAGTTGCACTTCAACGGCGAAGCCATCGAACTGTGGTGGCATCCGAGCGCCCACACCAACGGCGACATCCTCGTCTACTTTCCGCGGTCCGACGTCGTGGTGGCGGGCGATCTGTTGCAGCCGGGGTCCTTCCCGGTGTTCGACGCCGATGCGGGTGGACGGTTGCAGGGGGTGCTGAACGGGCTGAACCAGATCATCGACCTGGCGGTGCCGCGGTTCAACCAGATCGGCGGCACGCGGATCGTTCCTGGTCACGGCTGGCTGTGCACCGAGTCCGACGTCGTCGAGGTGCGCGACATGGGCACGATCGTTCGGGATCGCGTCCAGTACCTGATTGAGAAGGGACTGACGCTGGAGCAAACCAAGGCGGCCAGGCCCCTTGCCGACTACGAACCCGTGTACGGTTCGACCACGGGCGTGTGGACGACGGCGCGATTTCTCGAGGCCGTGTACACGGACCTGAAGAAGCCGTGGGACGGCCCGGGCCCGGCGGCCAAGTCTGGCCTCAACTTCATCGACGGTGGGAAGTGATGAGGAGGCTAGTGGGGCGTCTTGGGGCAGCCTGGCTTGTCGTCGCGCTTGCCGTTGCGGTTGGCGCGCAACAACCCGTGCCGCCCGCCCCAGGATCGGCACGCGCGCGGGCGCCATTCGATCCGGCGGGCGTCTGGGTGTCGGTCGTCACCGAGGACTGGCGCTGGCGGATGACCACCCCTGCTCGGGGCGATGTCCTGGGGATTCCCGTGAACGCGGCGGGACAGAAGCTCGCCGAGTCGTGGGACTACTCGAAGGACATGGCCGCCGGAAATCAGTGCAAGGCGTACAGCGCCGCCGGGATCATGCGGATGCCCACGCGGCTGCGCATCGGGTGGCAGGACGACAACACGCTTCGCATCGAGACCGACGCCGGACAGCAAACCAGGCTTCTCTACTTCAACCAGCCGAGTCGTGCGGCGGCGCCCCCGACGCTGCAGGGCCATTCCGTGGCGCAGTGGGTGGACGTGTTCCAGGCGGGGCGTGGCGGTGCCGGCCGTGGCCCCGCGCCTGCCTATGGAACCGGCACGATACGCATCGTGACCACCAATTTGCGCGACGGGTATTTGCGGAAGAACGGCATCCCCCATAGCCCCAACGCGGTGGTGACCGAGTATGTCGATCGCGTTCCCGGTCCCGACAACGCCCAGTGGCTGATCGTGAAGACGACGGTCGAGGATCCCACCTATCTGGCCCAGCCCTATCTGACCAGCGCGCACTTCCAGCGGGAGCCGGACGCATCGAAGTGGCGGCCGACTCCGTGCGAGGTCGACCCGCCGCTCGTCCCCACCAAGTCCGACGTGCGCTAGCGGTAGCCGATATAAAATCCGCCCTGTCATGAAGTTCGAACTCGCCGGCGCCCTGGGCGCGCTGCTGTGCGTCGGAGTCGTTGTCGTACCCGTCGGAGCCGCGGTCCCGCCAGTGCCGGCCATCTCGGGTGCGGTGAACGGCCCCGGCACGATGTACCCGAACCCCGCCGTCAGCATCGTGCCGACTGCGGCGAAGGTCGAAGACTTTCCGTATGTGACCGAGGAGTTCTTCGTGTCTGGCAGCGCCATGGGCGCCCCGTACACGACACGCATCATCGTCAGGCGGCCGAGCGACCCGAACGCCTTCAGCGGCGTGGTCGTATCCGAGGCGCTGCACGCCGGGGGCCGGTCGCTGGTTTTCGAGTGGTCGCGCGTGTCGATCCTGACGCGCCGGCACATGTTCGTGGAGATCGTCCATAGCCCGGCGAACATCGGCCTGCTGAAGGCGTTCAACGCCGAACGATACGCGGCGCTGGGCATCTCGATGGGGCAGACCAACGAGATCCTGGCGCAAGTGGGCATGTTGGTGAAGAGCGGCACCGGGCCGTTCGCGGCGTATCGGGCGCGGCACCTGACCCTGATGGGCACCTCGGCATCGAGCGGAACCGTGCGCAACTACCTCGCGGACCACTCGAATCTGCGGCTGGCCAACGGCGGACCGATCTTCGATGGGTTCCTCCTGACCAGCACCAACGGCAACGTCCCCCTGCCGATCGTGGACGTGCCCATGATCCAGATGCCGACGCAGACCGAGGTGGTGACGTGGGCGGAAATGGGCATCGCGTATCGCCGTCCCGACAGCGACGAGCCGGGCAACCGCTTCCGCCTGTACGAGGTGGCGGGCATGCCCCACAACAACTCACGCGACAGCCCCGCCTTCGCCAACGATCCGTGCACGCTGCCGGTCACGGACTTTCCGGCCGGTGCGTTCACCGCGCTGGCGCTCAACTATCTGGTGGACTGGATCGCCAACGGCAAGACGCCGCCGCATGCCCCGCCCATTGCCGTGGACCAGAACACCGCCAACGACGGCTCGCACCTGGCGCTCGACGAGCACGGCAACGCGAAGGGCGGCATCCGCAACGTCTGGGTGGATGTGCCGATCGCGACGCACGGTGTCTTCGGCAAGGGCAAGACGACCGCCACCGATCGTTTGTGCTTGCTAGCCGGGACCAAGGTGCCGCTGGCCGCGGACAGGCTGAAGAAGCTGTACCCGCGGCGGGATCAGTACGCGACCGCAGTCGGGCGGCGGCTTGGAGAGCTGATCGCGCAAGGTTGGTTCCTGCCGGAGTACGCGGACATGGTCCGTCGCGACGCACAGCAGACCCAACTGCCGTAACACTGCCCCAGGAGGACCGGATGATGTTTCGTCTCGTCGCGTTGGCGCTGGCCCTGGCGGCCCTGCCGTCTTTCGTGGTGGCGCAAACAAGCGACAGCGGCGCTGCCGACGTGCTCTCGCCGTCCACCCCAGCCAGCCTGCAGGCCATGCACGGGACCATTCGTCGCAACCTGGCGGAGGCCGCGGCGGCCATGCCGGCCGAGGACTACGCCTTCAAGCCCACGCCCGAGATGCGCAGCTTCGGGGCCCTCGTCGCGCACATGGCCATCGGCAACGCCTTCTTCTGCGCGCAGGCCAAGGGGGAGCGGCCGCAGCTGCCGGCCAACCTCGAGCAGGCGACGGACAAGGCCGTCCTGGTCAAGGCGCTCAACGACTCGCTCAGTTACTGCGACGACGTCTACACGACGACCACCGACGCCAACGTCAACGCGCTCGTCACGCTCATTGGGCCTGCCGCCAAACGGACCGCGCGTGGATCGGTCCTCGTCTTCAACACCACCCACAACAACGAACACTACGGGAACGTGGTGGTCTATCTGCGGCTCAAGGGCCGTGTGCCGCCGTCCACGGCCCGGGTTCAGCCTCCACGCCCGTAGCCGAACGACGTCGAACAGTAGAGGCTAGCGAGGCTCCGCCTCATTCGCTTGGCATCGAGCGGTCAAGTTTTCTAGAGAGAGCGCAGATAGGCGACCACGTCAGCGGCGTCCTGCGGGCTCATCCTGAAGCGCGGCATGGGCATCCGAAGCTGGGTGCCGTCCCGCTTGATGGCCCCCTGCGTGAGGAGCCGTGTGGCCTGCTCGTCGGTGTAGCCGGGCAGGCCGGCGATACGCGGGAATGCGTTCGGCCAGTCCACGGGCCACGTCGGCCGGAGCGGCATCGGCCCGCCGTTGAACCGCGTGCCCGCCACGATATTGCCGGTCTCGTCCCGGGTGGAGTGACACTCGCCGCACATCGCGACGCGTTCAACAAGGTACCGTCCCCGCTCCGTGTTCCCGCCGGGCGTGCGTTGGGGCGCCGGTGCGCCCGCGGGTGATCCTGGCTGTTGTGCTGAAAGGCCGATCGTGCCCGCTGATAGCAGCAACGCACCACACACTGACGCGAAACGAGACACGGTCATCAACGCCCTCCAGCCAGCATTATAGGATGTCGCGCACGAGAACCCCGCGAACCGCGGTTGGCGCGTCAGGGGTGCGCGCGCACCGCCCATCGCAGCTTGGCGGGGGCGGCGCGTCGGTTGGCAAACGTTTCTTCTTTCGTGGCGCGGATCACCTCGTCCGCCACGGTCGAGTACACGCCTTCTCGCCGGCCCGCCTGGAACGCCTTCTTCACGCGCCGGTCCTCGCCGGAATGGAACGTCAAGATCGCGGCGCGACCGCCCGGCGCAAGGCTGTGCGGCAGCGACCGGAGCAGCGCCTCGAGCGCCGAGAACTCGTCGTTGACGGCGATACGGAGGGCCTGGAACGTGCGCCGGATGGACATCTTCACGTCGGCTTTCTCCAGGCGCGGCAGGGCAGTGGTCAGACCGGCCCGTAGCAGGCGTTCGGTCGCGTGCGTCGTGTCGGCTCCTTGCTGCTGCAGCAGCCTCGCGATCAGTTCACTGTGCGGCTCGTCAGCATTGTCCTGGAGCAGCCGCGCCAACTCCTCTTCGCTCCAGCGCGCGAGCAGCCGCCATGCGGGCTCGCCGCGCTGCGGGTTCAGTCGCATGTCGAGCGGGCCGACGCCTTTGTAGCTGAAGCCGCGATCGGGATCGTCGAGCTGCATCGACGACACGCCGAGGTCCGCCAGGATCACGTCGGCGTGGAGAAGGCCCTCGGCCGCGAGGGCATTTGGGAGGCCGGCGAAGTTGCCGTGGCGTGCCACGAAGACATCCGGCCCGAAGCCCTCCGAGCGAAGGCGGGCTTCTGTCCGCGGCAATTCCACGGGATCGACGTCCAGCCCCACCAGCCGGCCGCCGGGCCGCACGCGCTCCAGGATCGCGCGGGCATGACCCCCGCCGCCGAGCGTGCAATCAGCCACCACGTCGCCCGGGCCGGGGCGCAGGCAGAGCAGCACTTCGTTCACCATGATCGGCAGGTGCATGCCTGCCGGTGTCTTCCCGGAAGCCAGGACTTTCCGAACCTCCGCGGGGTACTGCTCGGCGTTCAGTTCCTTGTACTTGTGGTGGAACTCGCGCGGGTTCTTGCCCGGGTACCGCGGGCGCCTCATCCTTTGACGGTCCACCCTTTCTTCGACAGGAGCTCGCGTACCCGGTCCCGCACTTCGCCCTGGATCTCGACGGTGTTCTCGACCACGGCCCCTCCAGATCCGCAAGCCTTCTTCAGCTCGCCGGCCAGCTCTTTCAGGAACGCCTGATGCCGCGGGAGGTCGTAGACGACCGTCACGGTCTTGCCGCCCCGCCCCTTCTTCTCCATGCGCAGCTTCGCCACGACCCGCGCCGGCACCGGTTCGTCGCGCGCGAACTGGCTGCTGCAAACGCAGGTGGCTGCCGGCCACCCGCATGTTGCGCAGAGGCGGCCGGCGCCGGTGGAGTAGACCGGGCGCGCGTTCCGTTCAGTTGCCACGGCCGGGACCGCCGACGCGCGGCGGCGCCGGTGGGGCTGCCGTCGGGGCCTGTGCGGCGGCCATTCCCGCCAGGCCGACGACGAATGCGCACCATGCGGCGCTCGCGAGTCGAACAGTCATGAGCATCCCTCCCCCAAGAATGACGACAGGAGCTGACATCTTCGCACAGGGAGCCGAGGCGGAGCCTCGCTGGTGTAGGATTCGGCTGGACACTCGGGAGGAACCATGCGCACCCATCGCCGCCATCTCGTGCTCGCCGTCCTGGCCGTCGGCGCCGCCAGTGCCTTGGAGGCGCAGCTCAACAACCCGCTGCCGGCGGTCGTCGAGAAGCGGGGGCTGGCCGTGGAGATTCGGGACCTGGCGCGTCTGCCCGACACGCGCGGCGTGCGGCCCGCGGCCGAGGATGTCGCGCCCGCCGCGTGGGCGCGGGTCAGCTTCGTCCGCGACCTGCCGGACGGGCGTCGCTTCGCCAACGACTCGCGGGGCTTCCTGTATCAGTTGGATGGCAGCAACCGGCCGTCCCTGTACGCGAACGTCGGCGCCGTGTTCCCCTTCGCCAACTACACGCGGCTGGAGAGCGGCTTCATCGGGTTCGACTTCCACCCCGAGTTCGCGAAGAACGGGCTGTTCTACACGGTGCACGGCGAGCGCGCGATGGGCAACCCGGCGACGCCGAACTTCATCCCTCCCGGATATGGCCCGAGCGACGTCTCGAACCACAACGTCATCACCGAGTGGAAGGCCAACGACCCGGCGGCGGCCACGTTTCAGGGGACCCGGCGCGAGCTGCTGCGCGTCGCGCACGTGGTGGCGAACCTCACGCATCCGATGGGCTTTGTCGGGTTCAACCCGACGGCCAAGCCAGGTGATGCCGACTACGGCTTGCTGTACACGAGCGGCAGCGATCTGGGATTCAGCAACGGCGGCGGGCCCAACGCCAACAACCCCGGACAGACCCAGCGGTTGGACTCGGTGATTGGCGCGATCCTGCGGTTCGACCCGCGCAGTCCGTCGGTGTCGAAGGGCACAAAAGGCCTGGGCGACTACACGATTCCGCAGGCCAATCGATTCGCCGCCGACGGCGATCCGAAGACGCTAGGCGAGATCTACGCGTACGGGTTTCGCAACACCCACCGCATGTCGTGGGACTCGATGGACGGGACGATGTATGCCTCGGACATCGGCATGAACCAGATCGAGGAAGTGAACATCGTTCGCAACGGCGAGAACTACGGGTGGATGAAGCGCGAGGGGTACTTCGAGAACGGCATGTCGAGGCCCGGCGGCAATCTCGGCCAGCTGTTCGCCCTGCCCGAGGACGTGTTGTCCGGCCGGCAGAAGGACGGCTTCACGTATCCGGTGGCGATCTACGACCACCGCGACGGGCAGGCGGTGTCCGGCGGCTTCGCCTACTACGGCCGTATTCCGGCCCTGAAGGGCAAGTTCGTGTTCGGGGACGTGGCGCGAGGGCGGTTGTTTGCGGCCGACGTCGCGGCGATGAAAAAGGCCGACGACGGTGTGCCCCGGACGGTGGCGCCCGTGGAGGAGATCCAGCTCTACGTCCGGGACGCGCGCGGCAACCGCACCTACATGTCGTTCCGCGAACTGGTCGAACGCGCGCAGGGGGCGACGGTAGCACGCGGTGACCTGCACCTGGGCATCAGCCGCGACGGAGAAATCTTCGTCACCTCGAGACAGGACGGCACGATCCGCATGCTCGTCCCCGACGCCCCCGGTAGCACCGCGTCGACGCGGTAGTGGCATCGTGCCGGGCGTGGCGCATTGTCGCCACGCCCGCGCCCGTCACCGAAAGCACGGCCACTGGAACTCGGGATCGACGCCCGTGGGCGTCCGGTCCTTCAGCACGTACACGTCCACGTCGTCGCGGGCGTCGTTGCCGAAGTGCCCCACGCGTGTGTATCGCGCGTCGATGAAGGCGGCGATGGCCGGGTACAGCCTCAGGAAGTCCTCTGCGTAGGTCGACGGCTGCACCAGCACGATGGGCACCGACTGACCCTGCAGGCGCTCCAGGGCGCGCGCCGCGAACATCTCCGGCGGGCGCAACGCCGGCACCAGAAGGGTTTCGCCGCTGGCGAAGGGCCGCTTCGCCCACACGTACATCTCCGGCTTGTTCCACGTGACGAGCAGACGATCGGTGGGCGCGGTGCAGTCCTTGACGTATCGGGCCACATGCCAGCCGTTGCCGGCCGGCCACTGTCGCGGCCATGGATAGGTGCGGGCGTCTTGTGTCACGTCGTGGAGCCGCAGTTCCACGGCTGCCGGCCCATTCAAGAGCTCCGTTCGGGGAAACGCGTTCTCGGCGTCTCCGACGCGGCTCGTGGCCAGGAAGAGCCAGATCAGCACGAGCGTCACCGCAGCGCGAGCGGCCACGCGCAGCACCACGTGCGGCAGTTGCGAGTGCCAGGCCGTGACGAGCGCCCACAGGGCCAGGATCGGGAAGGCGCCGTAGACATCCGAGGCTCGGGTTTCGAGCGACTCTCGAAACAGTCCGAGACGCGTCACCACCACCAGCGCTGCCAGCGCCAGCAAGGGTTGCGTCAGCTTGCCGCGGCCCGTCCTGCCCCCAGCCAGAACCCAGGCGACAGCCACCAGGGGCAAGGACCAGGCGAACCAATAGAGCGCCACGGCCTGATAGCGGGCGTGCAGCGCGCCGGCGAGGCGAGGTCCGACGGCGATCCCTTTGTCGAGCTCGAGCCAACGTCCAGCGGGCAGCGGGTCGAAATCCGCGTGGACGCTGCTCGTGCGCAAGGCCTCGGTCCGGCTGATCGCGATTCCGGTCTGAAAATATGAAACGAGGCCGCTCTGATACTGCACGTAGGCCAGATAGGGCGACGCGAAGACCACGCCCAACAGCACCAGCTCACCGAGCCGCCTCGCCATGAGCGGCACCCCGTGCCGCCAGTTCGCGACGGCGACGGCGGCGGCCGCTCCCAGCCCCGTGTAGACGCCGTGGTCGTGACGCATCAGGAAGGCGACAACCACGAAGCCCGCCAGCGCCGCCAGACGCCCTCGGCTGGGCCGGTCCAGGTAGCGCCAGGCCAGCAGCATCAGGACCGGGTAGAGGACGATCTTGGGGTACGAATACAAGCGAGGCCGCGCCAGTGCCTGCAGCAGCGCGGCGCCGAGACCGGCCAGTGTCGATCGGGTAAACGCCGCTGTCAGCCAACACGTGACGCCCGCGGCCACCGCCATGGCGCCGGTCGTCAACACCAGCTCGGCCCACGGCGACTCGCCCAGCACACGCTGTGCGGCGGCCGAAAGTAGCACCGTGAGCGGCACGCCTTCTTCGGTGTAGTCGCGGACAGGCCAGTCGCCCGCGAGCATCGCCTGAGCCCGAGCCAGGTGGATGAAGTGATCGTTGCTGAAGCCGTTGTGAGACGCGTAGTGGTAGAGGAGCGAGATGCCGGCGGCGACCGCCGACGTGACCAGCCACGACCGCGGCTGGCGCTCCGAAGCGTTGTCAGCCACTGGCGCCAATGATACGGCAGCGCGCGGCGTGCGACCCTCGGGCGCCGGCTCGCATCTGCTGCCGAGAGGCGAGACCGGGAGATTGGTGAACGACGCGTCCCCCGCTACGGCCCCTGCTCTATTGGCAGACGTCGGTGCCCGAGTCCGTGAACGTCGAGCCAGCAGCGGGCACGAACGCCCAGGAATAGCTGTCGGGCCGAAGCGTCATCCGCACCACGCCGAAGGCGTGGCCACGCACCTGGCTGTTGGGCTGGATGACGCCCATCCCTGTCAGCGCGCCGCCGCCCGTGCCCGCCACGATCAGGCGCATGCCGCTCGGACTGGCCATGCCTTCGTGGTTCTGGGGCGCGAACCGCTCGTAGATGTGTTCGTGACCCGACAGCACCAGATCCACCCCGTTGTTGTCCAGGAGCCACCAGATCTGCTGCATTTCCTTGCTGTTGCCGTTGGTGCCCGAGCTGAAACGCGTGTGGTGCCAGATGGCCATCGTGCAGCGCGACGGGTTGGCGGCCAGATCTGCCTGGGCCCACTGGAACTGGGCCGAGGTGAGGCCGGCCGCCACGTTGCTGTTCAGGGACAGGACGTGCCACGCGCCCATGTTGAAGCTGTAGTAGCCCGTTCGCGGCCCCGCCGCCGCGCCGAAGTACTCGAAGTACGGCGTGCCGTTCTGTTCGCCCCAGTCGTGGTTGCCGGGGTTCGGGCGCGTGCGTGCCCAGTGGCGGCCCCAGGTGCTGGCGTAGCAGGTCGAGAACGCCTGGCGCGACCCTTCAGGGTAGACGTGATCGCCCAACGTGAGGATGTCGCCGCTGAGGGTGTCCAGCAAGCGAGCCGTGGCCGCGGACCCGCTGTTCGCGCAGTCGGCGATGTCGCCGGCCGCGTTGAATGTCACCTCGCCGCCCAGGCTGATTGCGACCGGCCCGCCGGCGTCCGCAACCGTAAGGAGTGCTTCGGTCGTCCCGGTGCTTCTGAACCTGCCCTCGCGGTCGAGGCCTCGCGCGCTGACGCGCAGCCGAGTCGGCTCCAGACCGACGGGGGCCGACACGCGGTCGGGCAAGGCGTAGGTGATCGTTCCACCTGGCGTGAGCGTGACGTCCAGCGCCACCTGGTGGGACGCCGCGCCACCTCCGCCGTCAAGCAGGTCCAGGTGGAGGGACGTCAGTTGGAACCCGGTCCCGCCCGTGTCCTGAAAGGTCACGCTGCCTTTCAGTTCGAACGTGCTGCGCGACGGGTCCTGCGGTCCCATGCGGCGGAGCGTGGGTTGCGCCGTCATGCTCGTTGCCACGGCGGCCGGTGCCACCGTGGCCGTAGGCCCCACGGGTGAGGAGCCGCCACCGCACCCGTTTGCGCTCAATACCAGGGCGACACCGCAAACCAGAGCACAGGCGGCGTGGGGCGCTCGCACGGCGAAGGAGCTGGCGTAACCACCAGCCGATGTGACCACTTGGATCGGGGATACTACTCTGCTGCAGAGCTTCTGGCAATGCCTGGGGTTGGTGTCGACGTGGGCGGAACCGGGCATCGGTCTCCGAAAGTGCCTGTGGCCACAGCGTCGTTCACTTGGCAGAGTACGTAGATAGGTCGATGTCGCGCGAAATTCACGAGGCGTTCGACCTCTGGGAGGAACGCGCTGTAGTCGAAGAGCGCGAACCGGTCGAGCGCTACCGAGGGTCCGATGAGGATCGCGAGACGGTCGATCTCTCGCTCGAGCCACCCGCGCGGATCGCTCGGCGCCGGTTGCCCCAGGATGCCGGCGCACTCGGCGGCCGCTGCGAGGTACACCTGGACCAGCGCCGGCACTTCCATCAGTCGTCGCGTCAGCACCGTGGCGTCCAGCCGATAGGACAGCGGCATGTCCGGGCTCGACAGCGAGTGATCGGCGTCCCACGGGATCAGCACGGAAGGCCGGCCGTCCCGGAACCGGTACAGGTAGAAGTTGTTCATGCCCCAGTACCCAACCAGGCCGTCGAGTTCGGCGGCACAGTTCTGGATCGCAAGGAAGCGCACGACCTGTGGCAGATCCAGGAGTCGACCCACTTCCGCCGCGAACCGTTCGAGTGGCGTGACGTTGATGGCTCGGATCAGCGCCTCGATCGGCCCATAGAGATTCGACATCGAGTCGGTGTCGCGGGTCTGCGCGCGGAATCTGGTTGCATAAGTGGACAAGGCCGGCCCTGGGTACGAGAAGTCGTATTCGTCCACCCACCGGTATTCGTAGAGGTATCCCCCCGATTCGACCGCCGCCTCGCTGTCGCCGAAGACGCGGGCGATGAATCGACGGTCCACGGCCTCGACCACGACATACACACCCGCGAACGTGTCGTTGACGAACAGGCGGGCGTGGACTTGGCGCGGCGCCGGCACGCCCATTCGCTGGAACACCTTCATCGCCAGCGGGTCGCGCATCATCGACGCGTCGGAGTAGACGTTGTCGAGGTTGAAGGCGGTCAGCCCGACGAACCGCTGGTCCGAGACGTAGCGATTGACGTCCACGCGCAGGTTGGGCTTGCTGGCGGTGCGCGAACCCAGCCCGCGTTGGCGCAAGGCGACATTGCGCACGGTGAGGCCGTTCCACACCAGATCGGCGGGGTAGAACGTGTCCTCGTTCACGTTCACGCGCAGCGCGGTCCAGTCCCGATCGCTCAACCGCAGGTGGATGTCGTGCACCGTCGTGTCGTCGAAGAGTTCGTCCTGGGTCTGTGCCGTCAAAGGCGAGACGACGAACACCAACGCCACCAGCGCGAGGAGGCCCACGCGGCGAACATGGAAAATGGGGTCGGGTGTCATTTGTAGAGGACAGGTCACAAGACGAACTGGAAGTTCACGATGCCGCTCGTCAAGCGGCCGTTCCCGCGGGGCGCCGGACTGCGGGCGGGATCGTCCACGGATTCGATGACCAGGTTGCCTTGCACCTTCACGCGCGAGTGCGGGAACCACGACGCCCCGAACGTGGTGACCCATTCGCCGTTGCCCACCAGGTCCCGCGGATTGGGCCCATGGATCGCGCCGCCAGGGTAGAGAACCGTGTCGAACGAGAGGCGCTCGAGCCGTGCCGCCACTTCGACGGCCCCGAAACCGCCGTCGGTCACGGCGCGTCTGGGCTCGACCCGCGCGCGCTTGCGTTCTCCCGTGAGCACCCAGGAGCCGGCGAGATACCAGGCTCTTGCCCCGAGGCCGGGCAGGTCCTCGCCGTCAATGCCCATGCCGTGGCGCCCATCCGTGGTGGCGGCCAATTCGGCCGTCAGCGATGCCGGTCCGCGCGACCAGGCCGCGTCCACGCCCATCCGCCTGCGAGGCCCGTTCACGAAGACGCGATCGAAGAAGACGGTGTCGGAGAACACGGTCTGACCCCGAAAGCCCAGCACGCCGTCGGCCCTGCTCCGCGTGAATGCGAGCCCGATCTCCAGTGGCTCGATGCGGCTCCCCTTGCGCCCGGCAAACGGCGTCAGCTCCGCGCGCCCGGCCACGGCGTTCTCGCCGCCGCGGGTCTGTGCGGATCGGGCATTGTCGCCGTCGTGTGTGAAGTACCCCGCCTGATAGGACACCTCTCGGCTGAGCCGGCCGTGGGCCATCACGCCGATGTCTCGCCCTGGCGCGAGCACACGCCCGAGCATCGACCGGAAGACGAAGTCAAGGTTGGCGCCGCTCTTGAGCGCGTCGCGCCCGAACGGCACCTTGAACCGTCCGGCCTGCACTTGCAGCGGACGCGACACCCTCAGGTTCACGAAGGCGTCGCGTTCCGGCTCGGCCGGGTCTCCGAACTCGTGGGAGAACTCGAACTCGAGCCGCTTGAACTCGCCCTCGACCTGGACCCGCCGGCGTCGCCACGAGGCGTCGAAGACATCTTCAACCACGGGCGAGCCAGATCGCAGCGCCGTCTCGATGCGGGCTCGGAACCGCACTTCCAGATCCTTGCCGATCTGGATCGTGGGGTGCTCCTCCATCCGGAGTTGGACCCCTGAGAGCGGCGGGGAGGGGGTCTGCTCTTGTGCGGCGCCCGGCGCAGCCGCGGCGCACAGGACGGCCAGCGCCCAGGCGATCGCGCGTGGCGTGCCGCGCGTCATGTCACCAGAGCTCAGCGGAGGTCCGCTCGCGTCAGCTCGCCGGTGCGGGAGGCGGATCCATGCCTGCCCACAGGTTCATCGTGTTCAGCTCTTCGCGCCCGTTCGCCTTGAGATACATGAAGAGCTGGGTGCGATAGGCCGCGCAGCCGCCGAGGACCAGGCTGACGATGAACGCGCCACGCGTGGTCTTGCTGCCGAACATTTCGATTTCGGTGCGAAAGTCGGCGTCGGACCAGTCGCTCAGCATCGACGCGTACTGGTCGGCGTGGCCCCGGATGGCATCCACCGTCTGGTCGAAGTCGCGCGCGTCCGCCTCCGCGCTGGCCTTGGTCCACGCCTCCGGGTTGAAGCCGGCCTTCGACGCCTGGACGAGCCCCGGTCCCATGATGCTCAGATAGCGGAGCAGTTCGAGGACGCTGCGCTGTTTGGGCGTGGGCCGATAGTCCACCATCGAGGGGGCGACCTTGCTGGCCAGGTGGACGAGGATGCGAACTTCGTTCTGGAGGGAGCCAATCAGCTCCGGCTTCGTCAGGACCATGATGCCTCGCGTGTGAATTTGGAAACGGGCAGCATACCACGGTGCCTGCGGCCGCCTTCTTGTATGATCGCGGGCACGCTGCCGCGCCCAGCCATGGCGACGCGAATCGATCGTTGGAGGAAGCCCCGATGTCCGCAGATCTGAGCCGTCGAGAGACCCTGAAGCGAGGACTGGCCGCCGCCAGCCTGCTCGCGCTGCCCGAGTGGATCCTGCCGGCCTTGGCCCAGGGAGAAACCGACGCGCCGTTCACGGATGTGCCCGCCACGTTCAATCCCCGGAACCCGAATGGCAACAACCGGTTCCTGGACCTGCGCCAGCTGGACGGCTTCATCACGCCGGCCGACCAGTTCTTCTTCATCCAGCACTACAACAAGCCGGAGATCGACGCGGCGGCGTTTCGCCTGAAGCTGACCGGACTCTTCAAGAAGCCAGCCGAGCTGTCGCTGGACGACATCAAGAGCATGAAGCCGGTGGAGATCGTCTGCGGCTACGAGTGTTCCGGCAACAGCCCTCGGGCGATGCAGGGCCTGTCGTCGAACGGCCGCTTCACGGGCGTCCGCCTGCGCGACGTCCTCAAGCGCGCCGGCGTGGACGATCGGGCTCGCGAAGTGGTGTTCTTCGGCGCCGACCGCGGACCCGAAGAGGTGGTGTTCCGCCAGAACACGTTCAAGGTCCAGCAGCAGTTCGGGCGCAGCATCACGATGGAGAACGCGATGAAGCCGGAGCCGATCCTGGCGTACTCGCTCAACGGTCAACCGCTCGACCGCGACCACGGGTTCCCGCTCCGCGTCGTGATGCCGGGCTGGTACGGCGTGGCCAACGTGAAGTGGCTGGCCGAGGTGCACCTGCAGGAGAACCGCTACCTGGGCAACTATCAGGCGCGCTGGTACCGCACGCTGCGCGCCGTCGGCGGGACGGGCGAAGACGCCGATGCGCAGACGCAGTTCGTGGAGACCGAGGTCACGCGGCTCAACGTCAAGTCCGTCATCGCGCGCGTGCGGAAGACGCCGTCGGGGGATCACCGCGTGATCGGCTTCGTGTTGAACGACGGCACGCCGCTCAAGTCCGTCGAGGTGAAGGTGGACGACGGGCCGTGGCAGGCCGCTCAGCTGGACTCCGTCAACACGCAGTATTCGTGGAAGCTCTTCAACTACCAGTGGAAGGGCGCAACGGTCGGCGAACACACCATCGTGTCGCGCGCCACCGACAGCAACGGCGTCGTGCAGCCCACGGTGGCCGAGCTTGCGCGCAAGCGCACGTTTCTCGAAGACAACTCGCAGTTTCCACGCAAGGTGCGGATCGCCTGACACGGCTGGATTCGATCGAGAGACGGCGCAATGACGCGATACCGGTACCGACTGCCGGAGTCTGACCCGGCGCGGTCACGTTCGGTTGGCGTCGGCTTCGGCCGCGTCGCTGATCGCCAGCGCGCGCCGGCGTTGGCGTTGCGCGCGCATGAAGAGCGCGATGCCGCAGGCGGCGACGCCAAGGGCCGCCAGCGTGTAGAGCCCTTCCATCTGTGCGTTGAGCAGCGACAGATCCGCGGCTGACGGGTCGAAGACCCGGTCGCTCTGCCACCGGCGGTACCACCACGCGGCCTGGTAGCCTCGCCACACGGCCACGCCGTCGCCTGCGATCATCAGTACCCACGCAGCGGTGGCCGTCCACCGTCGGCGGGGCTCCGTCGTCATGTCACGGACATTACCGGACGCGATGGTCCGCGTCCACCACGGCATCGACCTCGAGTGCCATCCGGAACTCGAGGCCGATCAGCGAGCAGAGCGACAACAGGGACAGGTAGGAGAACAGCACCGCCGTACCGGGCGAGAACCACGCATCGGTCATGATCGGCCTCCATTCAGTGCTGCCCGGTGGGCGTCGAGCAGCTTCTTGCCCGCCCGCTCGGATATCTCGCCGTCGGCAACCAGCAACCGAATCCGAGCCTGCAGGGGGTCTGTCGAGGGCACGCCCTCCACCGCGCGAATCCGCTCGATCAACCGATCGAGGCGAAGGCGGATCGTCGGGTAGGACACGTCGTATTCCGCCGCCAGCTCCTTCAGCGAACCGGAGGCGAGGACCAACCGCTTGATGAACTGGTAATCCTCGTCCTCGAGGTGGGCCAGCCACTGCGGCAGGTCTCGTTGCGGCACGAAAATGAGCGTAGGATTTAACAAAACAAAAGTCAAGTTTCGTTTTGTTTTATTTCCTGCGTATCGTGGGCTGGCTGCTGCTGGAGGCGCTGTATACCGCCGCGCCCAGGCGGCGTCAGGTTACTATTTCCCGATGTCCGACGGCCGTGGTCCCCCCTACGGCTTGTCGCGAGGGAGAACTAATGATTCGACGTGTGTTGTGGGTGGCCATGGCCGCCCTCTTGGTGGTTCCCGTCTCAGCGCAGTCGCCGCAAGGCTGGCGCGTGCATACCGATCCGAGCCAGAACGCCCAGGATCCCGACAACACCCCGAACCTGACGTTTGCCGCGATGGGCAAGGGCTTCCATATCGTGACTGGCCCGGCCGGCACCTTCTGGCACCCAGGCAACGCGGCGAGCGGCGACTACACCGTCCGCGCCACGTTCAACCTGATGCAGCCCAGCAACCACACGAACTACTATGGGTTGGTCTTCGGCGGCCGCGACCTCGAAGGCGCTGGCCAGAGCTACGCCTACTTCGTCGTCGCCCAGAACGGCCAGTTCCAGGTGCGTCAGATGAAGGGGCAGAACGCCACCACCATCCAGTCGCCCACCACCCACGCCGCCGTGAATCGTCCCGGCGCAAATGGCCAGTCGGTCAACACTCTCGAAGTGCGCGTGGCGGGCGATACCGTGTCCTACGTCGTCAACGGGACCGTCGTGCATTCCGGGCCGAAGGGTTCGCTCACCACGGACGGGCTGGCGGGCGTGCGCGTCAACCACGTGTTGAACGTGCACATCGAGGGCTTTACGATTGGAAAATAGGACATCACACGAGGATCACACCATGCGTCGGTTGTTGATTGGATTGTTGTCGCTCGTCGCCCTGGCCGGGGCACCGCTCCTGGCACAGGAAGGGCATCCCCTGAAAGGCTCCTGGATCGGCACCTGGAGTCCGAACCCCGTGCACGGCAACGACGTGCTGCTCGTGCTCAGCTGGGACGGCAAGACCATCACGGGCACGATCAACCCCGGCACCGACAACATGGCGATCAAGAACGCATCGCTCAATCCCGACGGCTGGGTGGTGCACCTCGAGGCCGACGCCAAGGACAAGAGCGGCGCGGCGGTGACCTACGTCATCGACGGGAAGATCGAGAACCTGGCCATGCACAACCGCGGCATCACCGGCACGTGGAAGAGCCAGCGCGGAACCGGGCAGCTCAAGATCAACCGGCAGTAAGCATTTGGAACCGTGATGAGACGAGCGGCAATTCTCCTGGCGGTGGCGAGTGTCGTCGGCATCGCCACCGAGCGTGGCGCGGCGCACCACGCGATCTCGGCCAAGTTCGACGACACCAAGCCCACGACGCTTTCGGGCATCGTGACGCTGGTGGACTGGACCAACCCCCACGTCCACGTCTACGTGAACGTGAAGGACACGAAGAACCAGCTTCTCAACTGGGCGGTGGAACTGGAGAGTCCCATCGACCTGCAGCAGAGCGGCTGGAACCGCGACACGTTGCAGCCCGGGGACGCGATCACGGTCCAGGGGATCACCGCCCGCAACGGCAGCCGGCAGGCGTGGGGCCGATCGATTGTGGTGAACGCCACGGGTCGCCAGGTCCTGAACGTGAAGCCCAGCGCGCCACCGGCGCCGCTCCAGGCTCGGCCGACGCCGCTGTGGCCCGACGGCCAACCCCGGCTCGGCGCTGTCCCCGGCTCGGACGGCTACTGGGCGTATCCGAGCGCCACGGTGCTCGTCGAGAACGGCGTGAACGTAGACGTCGACCAGTACGGCTTGCTGAAGAACGTGGCCGACGCCGCGAAGGTGGCGCCCATGCAGCCGTGGGCGCTTAGCCTCTACGAGAACCGGCAGCGCCGGTTCCTGCAGGACGACCCCACGTTCATCAACTGCAAGCCGCCCGGCGGGCCGCGCCAGTTCCAGCAGCCCTATGGCATCCAGTTCGTCGAGGACCGTTCCCGGCAGCGTGTCTTCGTGTTGATTGGCGGCGGCAACCGCAACTTCCGCGTCATCCACACCGACGGGCGGAGCCACGTGGGGCAGGTCGGCGGGGACGACGACAATCCGCTGTACTACGGCCGCGCGGTGGGCAAATGGGACGGCGGCGCGTTCGTGGTCGATACCCGGGGTTTCAACGAGGACTTCTGGTTCACCAACGGCGGCTTGCCGCACACCGACAAGCTGCGCCTGGTGGAACGTTTCACCCGCGTGGATCTGGACACGCTGCGCTACGAGGTCACGGTCGAGGACCTGGGTGCCTACACGCGTCCGTGGACGGCCGGCTGGAATTTGCGGTGGGCGGGCGGCGAGACGCTACCTGCGCACTTTTGTCAGGACAACAGGCCGTAGAGCAAGAGTCAGGTCGGTTCGGAACATCGCAGGAGGCAGGACATGAGAGCGTACATCCTTGGCGGATTGGTGGCAGTGGGATTGGTCTTCGCGGCGGGCACGTTGCGGGCACACCACTCGTTTGCTGCCGAGTTCGACGCCAACAAGCCCATCACCTTGAAGGGCATCGTCACCAAGATCGAATGGACCAACCCGCACGTGTGGTTCTACGTCAACGTCAAGGACGAGAAGACGGGCGAGGTGACCAACTGGGGCGCCGAGATGGGGCCGCCGCACGGGTTGCAGCGCCGCGGCTGGCGTCGTGACACGTTGAAGATCGGCGAGGAAGTGACCGTGGCCGGCTCGATGGCCAAGAACGGCACCAAGCGCATGAATGCCAGGTCCGTGACGATGACGAGCACCGGCGGCCGGCCAGGCGAGACCCTCGACGCGGTGTCGAGCGGCGGCGCGGGCGCGGCGGACCAATAACGTCACGCGTCCTGGTTCCATAGGAGTCTCCGAGTCATGTCGCCCCAACTGCGCCTGCTGAACGCCTCGCTTGTGGCCGCTCTGGCCTTTCTGTCGCCGCTGCTGGTGCTGCGGGCCGACGGCCAGGGACAGCAGGGCGTGGTCGGAGGGGTGAGCGTTGGCCCGGAAGGCCGCCAGGGAGGCGGTGCCCAGGGCGCGCAGGGGCGGGCTGGTGGGCGAGGCCGGCAGACAGGTCCCCCGCGCCCGGCGCCGCGGGGCGCCGAGGGCCGCGTGATGTTGATGGGCGGCGCGCCAACGGAGAAGGGCGTGTGGCTTCCCACCATCGGTATCACCGCGCCGATCTTCTCCAAGATCGACGAAGTGCCGTGGCAGCCGTGGTCCAAGGCCATCTTCCTGGAGCGCGAGAAGCACGAATTGGAGCCGCACACCCGCTGCAAGGCGTCCGGGATGGCGCGGCAGTTCGAAACGCCGTACGGTGTGGAGTTCCTCGAGATGCCCGAGGAGCAGCGGCTCTATATCTTCGACATCGGCGGCCCGCACACCTTCCGCACCGTCTACATGGACGGCCGGTCGCACCCCGCCAATTTTGTCCCGACCTACTACGGCCACTCGGTGGGCTGGTGGGACGGCGACACGCTGGTCATCGACACGGTGGGCTACAACGAGCGGTTCTGGATGGATCGGCGCGGCGTGCCGCACACCGACCAGCTTCACACCATCGAGCGGTTCACGCGGGCCGACTTTGGCACCATGCGGTACGAGTACACCGTGGAGGACAAGGGCGCCTACACCGCGCCGTGGAAGGGCACCTTCAACCTGCGCTGGGAGTCCGGCACCGAGCTCTTCGAGTACGTGTGCCAGCAGGCCAACTACGCAGGCGAGCTGATGGTCGGGACCTTCAGCGAAGTGGACCGCACCAGCCCCATCGTCCCGTAGCCAGCTCGGCGAGCGCGAGGTAAAGGCAATCGGGTAGCTTGCGGTCGAGTGTGATGGCGAGCGTGAGCGCTGACGCCACGATGTGCTCGTCTTCCGCCAGTTGAATCACCCCATCATCGATCGCATCCACGATGGTTCCAAGCGCGTGGGAGGCGACGTGGCCGGAAATTTCACCTCCGCTGACCTTGCGACGGAGAGCCGAGGCCACCTCGGTCACGAGCAACCGAGGAGCCAACCAGGCAAGGGATTGACCGAGCAGGGCAGCCGCTTCGTCGCTTCCACGCTCCGGAACGACCCAGCGAACCGCGACCGACGCATCGAGTACGACCAGGGCCGGGCGCTCAACCGCGGGCATCTCGCTCCCTGCGGACGAGCCTCGCGCTGTCGAGCCGAGCGCGGCCGGGGCCGTTCCCCGCTGCGCGCTGGCACGCGGCTGCCCGTCGAGCGAACGCCTCCCGGCGTCCGTCCACGGCGGCAGTCAGGGTCGACCGAACTTCCTCCTCGAGCGAGACGCCGCGACGTTCTGCGCGAGACCGAAGCGCCGTTGCCACGCGATTCTCCAACTGGCGCACTTTGAGTTCGGCCATGCCCGCAATCTAAACACTGTCCCCACATGGGGTCAAACGTGTGCGCGGTCCAGTACGTATGCCTGGTACTCATGGACTCGGCGCGGAGATCGCCACTCGAAATCCGATGAAACCGAAGCCTTCAGGGGTGTCGGCGCCGTCGCGGGCGGCTCCACGCACTCCGATCGCCGAGTTGCTGAACGAGCCCCCTCGAATCACACGGTCAGGCCGACGGGCATCGGCGCTCCGCGGTTGCTCTCCGAGTAGTTCGCCACGCGTCCGCACGAAATCGCGTCGATTGGCCCGCGTCGGTATGTCGAAGGACACGGACCGCGATTCCCAGGAGCCTCACCACGGCGATGGCGATCACAACGCGACTCTTCATCATGACCGGCGACCGGCGACTGGAGACTGGAGACTGGAGACCGGCGACTGGAGACTGGCGACCGACGACCGACGACCGGAGACTTCTACCCCCCACCCGCGTCGTGGACGACACGGCCGCCGACGATCGTCAGCACCGCGCGAATCTTCTTGATGTCGGCTTCCGGCACCGTGAAGTAATCGCGGTCCAGCACGGCCACGTCGGCCAGCTTGCCGACCTCGAGCGAGCCGAGCTTGTCCTCCATGCGCAGGAACCAGCTGTTCTCCCGCGTGAAGGTGCGCAGCGCCTCCATCCGGGTGAGCTGCTGGTCGCCGTTGACCCGGGCTCCGAACGAGTTGACGCCCGTCACGGCGAAGGCGATGTGCGGCCAGGGGTTCAGGGGCGCGATGTGCGCGCCGTCTCCGTGGATGCCCACCTGGATCCCATGGTTGACGATGGTCTTGAACGGCGGTCCCACTACGATCTTCGGGTCGCTCGACGTCACCCAGCGGAACGCCGCCATCTGGACACCGCATCCCAGCGCGCGAAGCCGCGTCAACAGCTCGGGCGTCACTTCGGGTATGTGGTGCACCACCCAGCGGAGCCGCGTGATGTCGAACTCCTTGTTGACGGCCTCGTAGGCCTCTACCACCTGCGTCAGCCCGGCCAGGTTCTGCACGCTGTTCTCGTTGCGCCAGCCCGCCTGTGCCACCAGGCGTTGCGCCTCGCGCCACACCGCGCCGGCCCCGAGCGGCGCCGCCCATTCGCCGATCGACCCGGTCATCAGCATGTCGTCGCCGAAGAACTGGAACTGGTTGCGGAGCCGTTCCTTCAGCTCGGGCAGGGCCGGGTCGGCCTGATTGTGGAGGAAGTTCGTTTGCAGCCGCACGAGCGCTCGACCCTCGCGGTGCAAGGCAATCCACGAGTCGTACATCCGGTAGTGGTCGAGGTTCGACAGAACCTGCCCAGGGTCGAGGGGCCCAGGAGTGGGGAAGAGCACGTCGTCCAGATGCGCGGTCAGCCCCAGCGAGGCCGAGTAGGCCATCGCGTCGAGCGTGCTGCGCCGCTTGTCCTCGAAGGTCTGCAGCCGGCGCAGGAGGAACAGCGCGCTCGCCGACGGGCCGCCGCCGGCGAATCCGGCGGCCGCGATGGCGCCGTTTTCGGCGACCGCGATCTTCTTGATGTTCGGGTGGCTCGGCGCCCCCGCATCGGCCGCGTCGAAGAAGCGCTTGCCGAGCGTGTTGGTGACGCAGGGCCCGGTGAACCGCTCGTAGAGCAGCACCGGCCGGTCGGGCACAGCCTCGTCCAGTTCCTTCAGCGTGGGATGTCGATGCTCGGCCCACTGGTTGGTGTGCCAGCCGCCCATCGACGTGATCCACTGGCCTTCGGGCACGCTCTTGCGGCGTGCCGCCAGGGCCTCCTGCACTTCGCGGATCGACGTCGTGTTCTCGAGCACCGTGTGATAGCCGGGGCGGTTGGCCAGGCTCACCGTGTGCACGTGCGGTTCGATCAGGCCGGGTACCGCCGTGCGGCCCCTGAGGTCGATGCGGCGGCCGGTGGCGCCCGACGGCGGGCGGTCGCCCACCGCGACGATCCGTCCGTTGCGAACGGTGACGCTGCGCGCCACGGTGTTGCGGGCGTCCATCGTGTGGATGCGCCCGTTGGTGAGAATCAGGTCGCCGTCGGCCGCGCCGGCTGCGCCGGTGGGAGCCGCCGGCTGCTGCGCCGCGGCTAGCGCTTCGGTGGAGCCCACCCCAATTGCAACACCCGCCGCCGCGGCCGTCTGGATGAACCGGCGGCGCGAGTGCCCTGTACCCTTCATCGTCCCTCCCTGCAAACCTTGTCCTTGAGCTGGTCCACCTCCACCATCCGTCGACTCATACGCCCTCCTGGCAGGCCAGATGATAGCGCGGCGGCGCGCGCCGCCGGGGCCGAAAGATACTGGGTTACAGTTGGATGTTCGCGCCCCGTGGAGACACTCCCGGCATTTCCTCGTCCGCTCGACAGCTACCCCAACGCCTCCACTTTGTGGGACCAGCTGGTCGGGCGCGTCGGCGCGGAGCCGTTCAACGCCGTGGCCTCGGCCATCTTCGCGGTGGCGATTCTCCACACCTTCACGGCCGCGAGGTTCACGGCGTGGTCGCATCACGTCCAGCATCGCCACGACGAGGCCGCGCGCGAGCGCGGCCAGCGTCCGTCGCCCAGCGTCGCGGCCGAGGCGCTGCACTTCCTCGGTGAAGTGGAGGTGGTGTTCGGCCTGTGGGCCTTGGTGCTGGCGGCCGCCATCGCCATCCGGTTCGGGTGGCACGCGACGACCGGATATCTGAACGATACCGTCACCTACACCGAGCCGCTCTTCGTGGTCGTCATCATGGCCCTCGCGTCCACCCGTCCCATCGTGAACCTGGCCGAGGGCACCTTGCGCGCCGTGGCGCGCCTGGGGGGCGCCACCCCAGCGGCGTGGTGGACGAGCATCCTGCTCATCGGCCCACTCATGGGATCGTTCATCACCGAGCCGGGCGCCATGACCATCTCGGCGCTTCTCCTGGCCCGGCAGTTCTACGACCTGCGGCCGTCGAAGACCCTGGCGTATGCCACGCTAGGCCTGCTCTTCGTCAACGTGTCGATCGGCGGCACGCTGACCCACTTCGCGGCGCCGCCGGTGTTGATGGTGGCGCGTCCCTGGGGTTGGGACACGCCGTTCATGCTGTCTCACTTCGGGTGGCGCTCCGTGGCGGCCATCGCCGCATCGACGATGCTCTACCGCGTGGTGTTCCGGCGCGAGTTCCAGCGCCTGGCGGCCCGCCCGTTGGTGCCCGACGTGGGACGCCCCGACGACGAGGCTGGCGGCGCGTCGCTCCCGGTGCCCATGTGGGTGACGGTGGCGCACGTAGCGTTCGTGGCGTGGACGGTCGTCAACGCGCACACCCCGGCGCTCTTCATTGGCGGATTTCTGTTCTTTCTCGGCTTCGCCAAGGCCACCGCGGTCTACCAGTCCCGGCTGGAACTGCGAACCCCGCTTCTCGTGGGGTTCTTCCTGGCCGGGCTGGTCATCCACGGCGGGCTGCAGGGGTGGTGGATCGCCCCCGTGCTGGCCAGCCTCGGGGAGGAGCCGCTATTCTGGGGCGCGACGTTGCTGACTGCGTTCAACGACAACGCCCTCATTACGTACCTGGCCACGCTGGTGCCCAACCTCGGTGACGGCCTCAAGGCCGCCGTGGTCGAGGGCGCGGTGACGGGAGGTGGGCTCACGGTGATTGCCAACGCCCCAAACCCCGCGGGCCAGGCCCTCCTCGCGCGCTTCTTCGACAACGCGGTCTCGCCGGTGGGGCTCTTCCTCGGCGCGTTCGTACCAACCCTCCTCGCGGCAGTGGCCTTCAGGTTCCTATAACCCATGCAGATGCACGAATACGTCGTTGAGCGCCTCGACAAAACGCCCGCCTCGATGCGCGACTACCTTGGCTCGGTGCTGCTCATCGTCAACGTGGCGAGTCGCTGCGGGTACACGCCCCAGTACGCCGGCCTCGAGGCCCTCCACCAGAAGTACAAGGACCGCGGGTTCGCGGTCCTTGGCTTTCCCTGCAACCAGTTCGGCGGCCAGGAGCCCGGCGGGCCGGAGGAGATCGCCGACTTCTGCCGGCGCACCTACGACGTCACGTTTCCCATGTTCGCCAAAGTGGACGTGAACGGTCCGCAGGCGCACCCGCTGTTCTCGTGGCTGAAGGCGTCGCAGCCTGGGGTGCTGGGCACCGAAGCCATCAAGTGGAACTTCACGAAGTTCCTGGTGAACCACGGGGGTGAGGTCCTGAAGCGATACGGTTCGTCCACGGTGCCCGACGAGATCGACGCCGACGTCGCGGCGGCAATCGCCGCGGCGGGACGGTGAATCGAGCCTGACCGGGACCAGATGGCGACTACGTCGGTGGCTTCGCCGGATTCCAGAAGCCGGTGATGCTCTGGATGCGCCCGTCGGGCGCGAACGCGAACACGTTGGTGCCGCGGCCGCGTTCCTGTCCGTCGCTGGCGTGGGCGACCCAGTCGGCCAGCACCAGGCTCTGACAGTGTCGGACGGCGCCGTCGCGCGTCAAGCGCATTCCCGGCATGAACTTGTGTACCGCCGCCAAGTGCGGCCGGAGGTCTTCGACCCCGATGACCATGCTGAACTGATCCCGAAACTCGATGTCCGGCGACGCGATGCGGTCGAGCGCTGCATCCCGCGCCGGTGTATCCGGATTGGACCAGGCAGAGAACCACGCGTCTACGGGTTCCGTGACAGCGCCGAACGCCTCGTTGGCGGTGACGTTGCTGAGGAGCGCCAACTGGTACCGCCATCCCTGGACGTGTTCGTCTCGAGATCCCTCCGTGGCGAAGGCGTGCGCCAGGCGGAACTTGGTGCCGCCATCGTGGTCCTTGAGGCCAATCGTCACCAGCGACCCGCCCTCCGGAATCGGACTACCGGACCGAAATCCGTAGGTGAACGCGATCGAACCAGGCGAACTGAGCTCCGTCACCCGGCCGGCCACCTCGACGCCGCCGGGAAGCCGCATCAGCACGGCGCCGCCGATCCTGGCGTCGATCGTGGAGCCTTCCCCCCACCAGCGAGCCCACCGTTCGCTCTCGGTCAGGTAGCGGAAGACGAGTTCCCGCGGGACGTTCATGATCACGCGCCGATCGAGGCGATGTGGGAGGGAATCTGGGCCGGCCGGCATGCCCCAGAGCTTGGGGGCTGCGGAGGACTCCTGTCAACAGGTCCCTGCCGCGAAGAAACCGTTTGACCACGGAGGAAGGCGCAACGTACAAGAAGAGGTTGTGCCGCCCGCCGCGTCCCTGCCCAAGTACCAGCTCTACATCGACGGGGCGCGCACCGAGTCCGCAAGCCGGGACTACTTCGAGAGCGACGACCCGTACCTGGGGCAGCCATGGGCCCTCGTGTCACGCGGCAGCGCCGAGGATGTCGACCGAGCCGTCCGCGCCGCGCACCGGGCCTTCACGACGGGCGACTGGCCGCGGCTGACGGCGACGCGCCGGGGCGCGCTTCTAAGGCGGCTGGGCGACCTGGTCACCGAGCACGCCTCCCGGCTGGCCGCGATCGACGTCCGCGACAACGGCAGGCTGCACGCCGAGCTGGCCACCCACACGTCGTACATGGCCCAGTGGTACCACTACTACGGGGGTTTGGCCGACAAGGTCGAAGGCAGCGTCCTGCCCGCCGAACGGCCCGACATCTTCAACTACACGCGGTGGGAGCCGCTGGGCGTGGTGGCGGCCATCGTACCGTGGAACTCGCCACTGCTCCTGGCGACGTGGAAGCTGGCGCCGGCCCTGGCTGCCGGCAACACGGTGGTCCTCAAGCCGTCGGAGTACACCTCCGCGTCGGTGTTGGAGCTGATGGCGCTGGTCGAGGAGGCCGGGTTCCCTCCGGGGGTGGTGAACGTGGTGACCGGCTTTGGTCACGAAGTCGGATCGCCGCTCGTCGAGCACCCGCTCGTGGCCAAGGTGGCCTTCACCGGATCCGACGTGACGGGGCAGCGCGTGTACGAGGCCGCGGCGCGGGGCTTGAAGCGCGTGTCGATGGAGTTGGGTGGCAAGTCGCCGAACATCGTGTTCGACGACGCCGTCATGGACCACGCCGTGAAGGGCGTGGTCGCGGGCATTTTTGCCTCCACGGGGCAGGCGTGCATCGCCGGCTCTCGGCTGCTCGTGCAAGAGAGCGTCCACGACCGCTTCCTGGACGAGCTGCTGGCGTTCACCAGGACGGCGAAGTTGGGCGACCCGATGTTGCGCGACACGCAGATCGGCCCCATCACCAATAGGCCGCAGCTCCAGAAGGTGCTGGACTACATCGACATCGCGAAGGCCGAGGGCGCGACGCTGGTTCTGGGCGGCGGCCGCGCCTCACGACCCGAGTGTGGGGACGGCTGGTTCGTGGAGCCTACCGTCTTCACAGGCGTGAGGAACGACATGCGGATCGCGCAGGAAGAAGTGTTCGGGCCGGTCCTGTCGGTCATCCCGTTCAAGGACGAGGAAGAGGCGCTTGCGATTGGCAACGACGTCGTCTACGGCCTGGCGGCCGGTGTCTGGACCCAGAACATGCGGCGGGCGCTCGTGATGTCGGAGCGCTTGCAGGCTGGTACCATCTGGGTGAATACATACCGCACCCTCAGCTATCTGTCGCCATTCGGCGGCTACAAACGGTCTGGTATCGGGCGCGAGAACGGCCAAGAAGCGCTGAAGGAATACTTGCAGCTCAAGAGCGTGTGGATGTCCACGGCGCCGGAAGGGCCCAGCCCCTTCCCCCAGCGGTAGGCGACGTTGTCGATTCCACCATCGATTCCGATTAACGCACCAGCAACCACGAGCGATAGACCAACAAGATGAGCGGACAACTACTGGGATTTGTCGGCGTCGGCCGCATGGGCGGGCCGATGGCCTCGAGGCTTCTGGACGCCGGGCACTCGCTGGTGATCTACGACACGAGCAGCGCCGCCACCGCCCCCTTGGCGGCGCGCGGCGCCACCGTCGTCGGCTCCGCCGAAGAAGTCGCGTCGAAGGCGGAGGTCGTGTTCATGAGCTTGCCTACGCCGCCCGTGGTGCAGGCGGTCGCCACCGGAGACGGCGGCATCCTCAAGGGCTCGCGCATTCAGGTGCTGGTGGACCTGTCCACCACCGGACCGAGCGTCGCCGGAGTTGTGGCCAGGGCCGCCGCGGCGCGCAACGTGGCGTGGGTGGACTCGCCCGTGAGCGGGGGCATCGGCGGTGCGACCAAGGGCACGCTGGCGGTGATGGTCTCCACCGACAAGGCCACCTTCGAACGCGTGGACTCGGTGCTGACGGTCTTCGGCAAGACGTTCTACGTCGGCGAGAAGCCGGGCCTGGCGCAGATCGCCAAACTGGCGAACAACCTTCTGGCCGCCGCGGCCATCGTGCTGTCGTCCGAGGCGGTGGTGATGGGCGTGAAGGCGGGCATCGACCCCAAGGTGCTCATCGACATCATCAACGCGGGCAGCGGCCGCAACAGCGCCACCCAGGACAAGTTCCCGCGGGCCGTCCTGACGCGCACGTTCGACTTCGGGTTTGCGACAGGCCTTTCGTACAAGGACGTCCGGCTGTGCCTGGACGAAGCCGAGGCGCTGGGCGTACCGATGGTGGCGGGAGCAGCCGTGCGGCAGATGCTGGCCATCACCCAGGCCAAGTTCGGCTTCGATTCCGACTTCACCTCGATCGCGAAGGTCGTCGAGGAATGGGCGGGGGTGGAGATCAAGGGTTGAGAGGACGTCAATGCCCAATGCCCAATGCTCAATGCCCAAGGGACCGGAGACCGGAGACCGGAGACCGGCGACCGAAGACCGGCGACCGGCGACTGAAGACTGAAGACTGAAGACCGAAGAGAGGACACCAGACACATGGATAAGGCGACGTTCGACAAGGGGCGCGAGATTCGAAGCAAGGTGCTGGGCAAGGAGTTCGTGGACGCGGCGTTCAAGGCGGCCGACGACTTCAACATGCCCATGCAGGAGTTGGTGACCGAGTATTGCTGGGGCGCGGTGTGGGGACGCGAGGGCCTCGATCACAGGACGCGCAGCATGCTGAACCTGGCGATGATCAGCTGCCTGAACCGGCCGCACGAGCTGAGACTCCACATCGCGGGCGCTCTCAAGAACGGCGTGACCCGCGACGAGATTCGGGAGGTCTTCATGCAGGTTGCGATCTATGCTGGCGTGCCGGCCGGGGTGGATTCGTTCCGCGCGGCCAAGGAAGTGTTCGAGAAGATCGACGCCAAGAGTTAGGGGGCTTCAATGCCCAATGCCCAATGCTCAATGCCCAACTAGAGCGAACGGGAGTGAACGCATGAACGCACGTCGAGTCGGTGAGTCGGCGGCCGGTCGGGTGAGTTTGGCGTTGGCGGTTGGCGTCGCGGCGCTGGCGTTCGGGCTGGTGCCGGGCGCCGCGCTCGATGCCCAACGCGCGGCCGGCCCCGCCGTGCCGGCGCAGCCTGCTCCGGGCCGCGGTCCCCAACTCGGCGTGCCGCGCCAGCCGATTGGGGATGGCCCCTGGACGATCGACACGGCCGAACAGCACAAGGTACGCGTGTCGGTCGTCGCCAAGGGGCTCGTCAATCCGTGGAGCCTGGCCTTCCTTCCCGATGGGTCGATGCTGGTGACCGAGCGGCCCGGCCGCTTGCGCGTCGTTCGCGACGGCGTGTTGGATCCGACACCGGTGACGGGCCTGCCTCCGGTGAAGGCGCAGCGGTTGAGCGGGTTGATGGACATCGCGCTCCATCCGCGCTTCGCCGAGAACCGGCTCGTGTACTGGACGTTCAGCAAGCCCCGCGAGGACGGCATGCTGGCCACCACGCTGGCCCGCGGCCGGTTCGACGGGAAGGCGCTGACCGACGTGAAGGAGATCTTCGTCGCCGAGCCGTGGTGGACGGGCGCGGGCGGCTCCGCTTCGCGCATCGTCTTCGGCCGGGACGGCATGCTGTACATGACCACGGGCTCCGCCGGCGACAAGGTCACGGAGGGGCAGGACACGACGATCCACAAGGGCAAGGTCCTGCGGCTCCGGGACGACGGATCGGCGCCGCCCGACAATCCATTCGTGGGTCGCGCCGGGTTCAGGCCCGAGATCTTCAGCTACGGGCACCGCAACTCGCTGGGCCTCATCGTGCACCCGGTCACGGGGCAACTCTGGAACAGCGAGAACGGACCCAACGGGGGCGACGAGATCAACATCGTCCACGCGGGCAAGAACTACGGCTGGCCGGTGGTCAGCATGGGGCGGTCCTATGAAGGGCCGTGGCAGGGCAAGTTCGCGCAGGACGGCATGGATGCGCCCCTCGTGTACTGGATGCCGGCGATCGCGGCGTCGGGGCTGTTGGTCTACACCGGCGACAAGTTCCCCACGTGGCGGGGCAACGCGTTCGTGGGCGCCATGCGCGTCGGCGAGATCCCCAACACGGGCCACATGCAGCGCGTCGTGTTCAACGACAAGGGCGAAGAGATCCGGCGCGAGAGCCTGCTGACCGAACTGCGGCAACGCGTCCGCGACGTAAAGCAAGGCCCCGACGGCCTGCTCTACCTCCTGACCGACGAAAATCCCGGGCACCTGCTGAAGTTGGAGCCTGCCTCCTAGGGCGCAGGTTCACGCGCGTACATCGAGGAGCAATGGCACGATTCAGACTGATTCCGCACGAGGAGAAATTCTTCGCCGACTTCGTCGGACTGGCCCAGGAGATCCAGAAGGGCGCCCGCATGCTGAAGCAGATGCTGGCGACGAGTCCTCCCGACGTCGAGAAGGTCGAGGCGATCAAGGAAGTCGAGCACTCGTGCGACCGCATCACGCGCGGCATCATCGACCGCCTGAATCGGACGTTCGTGACGCCCCTCGACCGGGAAGACATCCACGCGCTGGCCGGCTCGCTGGACGACGTGATGGACGGTATCGACGCGGTGGCGGCGGTCGTCAGGCTGTACAAGATTCAGCACATTCGCGGGGGCGCCAGGCGCCTGGTGGACATCATCGTCGAATCGGCCGATCGCCTCACGGAGGGCATGTCGGCGCTCGAGGGGAACCCCACCGGCGTGCTCGAGATCGCGGCCCGCGTCAGCCAGCTGGAGCACGAGGCCGATCGCGTTCACCAGGACGCCGTCGTGGAGCTCTTCGACCAGGAGACCGACCCCATTGCCGTCATCAAGTGGAAGGAGATCCTGGACCTGCTGGAGGCCGCGACCGACCGCTGCGAGGACGTCGGCAACCTGATCGAAGGCGTCGTCGTCAAGCACGGCTGACCGCGGCATGGATCACGCTGCGCTCGCTGTTGTCCTCCTCGTCATCGTCGCGCTGGCATTCGACTTCATCAACGGCTTCCACGACGCCGCCAATTCGATTGCGACCGTCGTGTCGACGCGGGTGCTGTCGCCAGCCAAGGCGGTCGTCTGGGCCGCCTTCTTCAACGTCGTTGCCGCTTTCGCGTTCGGGACAGCCGTCGCGCAGACCGTCGGCGCCGGCATGATCGACCTCAACATCGTCACCTTCACGGTCATCTTTTCCGGCCTCCTCGGGGCGATCGTCTGGGACCTCGTCACGTGGTACTGGGGATTGCCCACCAGTTCGTCCCACGCCCTTTTCGGCGGCTACGCCGGGGCAGCGGTCGCCAAGGCCGGTTTCACCGCGATCATCGTGGCGGGGTGGACCCGCACGCTGATATTCATCGTCGTGGCGCCGCTCATCGGCATGACCGTGGGCTGGCTGCTGATGATCGCCAGCCTCTGGATCTTCCGGGGTTTCAGCCCGGTGCGTGTAGACGGCTTCTTTCGGAAGGCGCAGTTGCTGTCCGCTGCCGCGTTCAGCCTGATGCACGGTGCCAACGACGCCCAGAAGACGATGGGGATCATCTCGGGTGCGCTCGTGACCGGAGGGTACCTTCAGCTCCAGAACGGCAAGATGCCGATCCCCATGTGGGTCATCCTGGCGGCGTATACCGCCATCGGGCTCGGCACCTTGTCGGGCGGCTGGCGCATCATCAAGACGATGGGATCCAAGATCACCAAGCTCCAGCCGATCGGCGGCTTCGCGGCCGAAACCGGCGCCGCCCTTGCCATCTATACGGCGACGCTGCTGGGCGTCGGAATCAGCACGACGCACACGATTACGGGGGCGATCGTCGGCGTCGGTTCCACACGCAGGCTGTCGGCGGTCCGGTGGGGTGTTGCCGGTCAGATCGTGTGGGCGTGGATTCTGACGATTCCCGCGGCAGCCATGATCGGCGCCCTGACCTACGGTATCGTGAACACGCTATTCGGGTCCGTGTAGCCACTCTGGCGCACGGCGCCTGGCCGGTGGGGTGGTGTCGTGCATGTACTAGTGGCCGAAGACGATCGAGACATCGGCGAGCTGATCGCGCGCTACGTCGGCAGGAACGGCTGGACGCCTCGTCTGGTCGTCTCGGGTTCGGACGCGTTGACGTACGCAAAGGAACACGCGGTCGATCTGGTCATCCTCGACCTGATGCTGCCCGGGCTTTCCGGCCTCGAGGTGTGTCGCGCGCTGCGAGCCGACCCCAAGACGGCGGCCATTCCGATCATCATGGTGACGGCCAAGGCCGAGGAGAGCGACCGGATCTCGGGTCTCGAGCTCGGCGCCGACGACTACGTGGCCAAACCCTTCAGCCCGAACGAGCTGATGGCACGCGTCCGTGCCCTGTTTCGGCGGGTGCAGCGAATCGACGCCGACGTCCCCGAGCTGCGTTACGGCGAGCTCGTGATGGAGCTTGCCACCCATGTGGTCTCGCTGGGGGGGCGCGAGGTGAAGTTGACGGCGAAGGAGTTCCTGCTGCTGCGCTACTTGTTGCAGCACCCGGGGCGCGTGTTGTCGCGCGACTTGCTCCTGAACGACGTCTGGGGCTATCAGTATGAGGGCGGCACGCGGACCGTGGACGTACACGTCCGGCGACTGCGGGAAAAGATCCCGCTGTTGGTCGACGCGCTGGTCACGGTGAAGCAGTTCGGCTACAAGCTGACCGCGTAGGCCACGCGGTCTCGACTGTCCTTGGAGGAGCGATGTTCCGACCAGTAGCTGGTGGCGCGGCGGCCCTTGCCGCGCTGGCGATCGCGGGCGTGGCCGTAACGGCGCAGAAGCCGGACGATCCCTTTCCACAGCCCATCGCGGCCACCGAGGGCGTGGTTCGCGTGGGCCTGGTCGAGTTCGCGGCCCTGCCCGACATGGGTGGCGAGCCCGCGCGACCGATGCTTCTCGTGGACGAGCCCGGCACGCGCCGACTGTTCGTCAACGACATGCGTGGTCCGCTGTACGCCGTCAGCTACGACGGCAAGACGGTGACGCCGTACCTCGACATCAACCAGCCGGAGTGGGGCGTGCCGGTGCAGTCGATGGGCCGCGAGCGCGGTGTCCAGAGCTTCGCGTTGCATCCGACGTTTGGACGGCCCGGCACTCGGGGTTTTGGCAAGTTCTACACGTGGCTCGACACCAGCAACATGGCGCCCGCGCCCGACTATTCCCCGCTGCCTGGCAGCACTACGCCGCCCACGCACGACACGGTGCTCCTGGAGTGGACGGCCAGGACGCCGACGGCGGCCACCTACGACGGCGGTCCGCCACGCGAGCTGTTGCGGCTCCGCCAACCGTTCGCCAACCATAACGCCGGCCAGCTCGGGTTCAACTCGACGGTCGCCGAGGGTTCGCCCGACTTCGGCCTGTTGTACGTCGGCGTAGCCGACGGCGGCAGCGGCGGAGACCCCTTGCGCATGGCGCAGAATATGGGGAGCCCGTTCGGAAAGATCCTCCGGATCGATCCGCTCGGCACCGCGAGCGCGAACAAGAAGTACGGCGTTCCCTCGGCCAATCCGTTCGTAGGGACGGCTGGTACGCTGCCGGAGATCTACGCCTACGGGGTGCGGAACCCGCAGCGCTTTGCGTGGGACGCCAAGACCGGTGTGCTCTTCCTGGCCGACATCGGCCAGAACATCGTCGAGGAAGTCAGCGTGGTCACCGCCGGCGCCAATCTCGGATGGAACGATTGGGAGGGGAGCTACCGGTATATCAGCCGGACCGAGGTGGGGCTGACGGGGCCACGGGCCGACCCCAAAGTGGTCTACCCGATCGTGGAATGGGGCCAACCGGATCCGCTCCTCCAACCCCAGTCGGCGGCGACCGGTGTGGTGGCCTACCGAGGGACGCGCATCCCGCAGCTCGCCAACCTGCTGCTCTTTGGAGACAACCCCAGCGGGGAGGTCTTTTACGTCAGCGCCGACCGGCTGCCTTCAGGTGGCCAGGACGCGATTCGACGCGTGCTCTTCCCCGCAACCGGCGAGGCCCGCACGTTCCTGCAGTTCATCCAGGCGAAGAACGAGGCCCAGGGGAAGAAGCCGGCGACGCGAGCCGATCTGCGGTTCGGGACCGGGCCCGATGGGCGGATCTTCCTGCTGAACAAGGGCGACGGGACGATTCGCGAGATCGTGCGCTGATCGCCCCGCGGAGCCGGGGCCCCCGCCACGCGTTTCCCAGCGTGGTGGGGTGGTGGAGCCGGGGCAAGAAGACGCTGCGCTAGCGAGGCAGAGCCTTCATGCTCGTCAGTCTGAGGCGGAGCCTCGCTGGCTATCGGGGACGTCCGAACACCTGCACGTCGTACGGCCGGCCGGCGACGTCGGTGGCGAAGCCCGTGCCGAGTTCCGTATAGGCAGGGCTCAGCAGGTTCTTGCGGTGCCCCGGGGAGTGCATCCACGCCTCGATGGCGGCCGCCGCATCCGCGTGACCGTACGCGATGTTTTCGGCGAAGGCCCGCCACGGATAGCCGAACGCGTCGAGCCGGTCCTGGGGCCGCGGGTAGCGCGCCCCCGGCAGGACGTGCTGGAGGCGGCCGGCCGCGGCGGCTTGTTCGGCCTGCGCCTGCGCGGCCTTCATCAGCTTCGGGTCGGCGTGTAGCGGCGGGAGGCCGGCTTTGGCGCGCTGGACGTTGGCCAGCTCCAGGAGCGACCCGACGCGGTGGGACCGCACGATTCGGGCGGTGCCTTCGGCGCGGAGTGCCGTGATGGGGGGCCACGTCAGCAGCGCGATTGCCGCACCCAGCACCAGCGCCGAAGGCCCAGACGACGTCGGTCGGAGGCGGGCAGCCGTCGGCCGGAGGCTGGCAGGCACTGTCACGCCATCGACCGCTGCAAGCTGCGCGCCTGGGCAACCACGGCGCGCCGCGTGCATTGCCGCGAGGCAGGGGTGTGTTACCTCGTGACAGGAGGGGCGAATGTCGTGCCCCGTTTACACGGATGAAACACCGCGCTCACCGCGATCTGATAGCGTTCCAGACTGTGATCGTTCTCAATTTTCGAATGGCATTTGTGCGAACGCTCCCGGTCGCGGCGCTCGCCGTCGGCGCGATTGCCTGTGGCGGAGCGCAACCGAGTGGCACCGCGGCTTCCGCGGCCGCCGGCGGCGCCGTGGTGATTCGTCTGACCGGATCCGACACGATGGTGAACCTCGACCAGGCGTGGGCCGAGAACTATCGAACGGTCGAGCCCGACGTCTCGGTGCAGATCGCGGGCGGAGGGTCCGGGGTCGGTATTGCGGGGCTCATCGACGGGATTCTCGACATCGCCGCCTCCAGTCGAAAGATGGAGCCCGAGGAGATCGAGCGGGCGACGAAGACGGCCGGCGCGGCGCCCACCGAATTCGTGGTCGGGCTGGACGCCCTGGCCGTCTATGTGCACGAGAGCAACCCGCTGAAGTCCATCTCGATCGAGGAGCTGGCCGAGGTCTACGGGGAGGGTGGACAGACGGTCAAATGGTCGCAGCTGGGCGCCAAGAGCCCGGCGTGCGCCGCCGACGACATCATCCGCGTGAGCCGGCAGAACAACTCCGGCACCTACGCCTACTTCCGAGAAGCCGTGCTGGGCCGCACGCGCGAGCTCAGGCTGGGGTCGGTGGACCAGAGCGGGTCCAAGGACGTGGTGGCGCTGGTCTCGCGCACCCCCTGCGCGATTGGCTACAGTGGCATGGCCTACGCCGACAAGGGCGTTCGGGCTCTGCCGATTTCGAAGAAGAAGGGCGAGCCTGGTGTGCAGCCGGCGCTCGACACGGCCGTGAACGGCACCTACCCGATCTCGCGACCACTCTATTTCTACTCGCGTGGGACGCCCGCGCCGCCTGTCCAGGCGTTCATCGATTGGACGCTCAGCGACGCCGGCCAGAAGATCCTGCAAGACATCGGGTACGTGCCGGCGCCCAGGCCCGCGCAGTAGGGTCGGGTGGCGATGCGGCAGCGATTCTCGACGCGGTTGGGCCTGCTGGCCGAACCGATCATCGAGTGGACGATTCGTCTGTGCGGGTGGAGCGCGATCTTCTTCGTCTTCGCGATCTTCTTCTTCGTCTTCCGGGAAGGCGCGCCGTTCCTGTTCGGCAAGCTCGACCTGACGGAGTTCTTCACCAGCGTGAACTGGCGGCCGGATTCGCGGATCCGCCCGCAGTACGGCGTCCTGGCGCTCATCGCCGGCACGATGTCGGTCACGCTCCTGGCGGCCGTGCTGTCGGTTCCAGCGGGCCTGGGCGCCGCCGTGTTCGTGTCGGAGTTCTGCCCCCGCCGCGTGCGCGAATCCCTGAAGATCGTCATCGAGTTGCTGGCGGCCATACCGTCGGTCGTGTGGGGCTTCATCGGCTACATGGTGCTGAACCCGCTCGTGATCTGGGCAACCGGCGCCCCCATCGGCATCAACATCCTCAACGGCGGCGTGATCCTGGCCCTCATGAGCGTGCCCATCATCATGTCGGTGGGTGAGGACGCCCTCCGGGCCGTGCCCGACACCTATCGCGAAGCCGCCATCGCGCTGGGGGCCAGCCGCTGGCAGTTGGTCTACAAGGTGCTGTTGCCGGCCGCCAAGAACGGCCTGCTGGCGGCGGCCCTGCTGGGGATCGGTCGATCGGTGGGCGAGACCATGGCTGTGCTGATGGCCACCGGACACGCCGTGCAGATTCCGTCGAGCCTGCTCGACCCCGTCCGCACGCTGACGGCGACGATCGCGTCGGAGTTGGGCGAGGCCGTCGAAGGTGGGGACCACTACCAGGCGCTCTTCGTCATCGGGACGCTCCTCATGCTGATGTCCCTCGTCGTGAACGTCACGGCCGACCTCGTCGTGAAGGGCATCCGGGGCAAGCAGAATGTCTGACGACGTCACGATGGTGGCCATGAAGGATGTCTAACACCGTGGCGGTTCCCGTGACGGGCACAATCGACACCGTGTCGCGCTTCACGGCCGGAGCGGTGGAGAAGCGCAAGCTGCTCGTCGAGCGCGTGGCCGCGTGCATCCTCGGCATCGCGACCATCGGCATGGTCCTGCCCCTCATCGGCATCTTGACCGTGCTCGTCGCCAAGGCATGGCCCGCGCTGTCGTGGTCCTTTCTCACGCAGAATCCGCAGAACTACATGACCGCCGGCGGCATCTGGGCCCCGTTGGTCGGCACGTTCTACCTGGTGTTCATCTCGCTGGCAGTGGCGGCGCCCATCGGCGTCCTGGCAGGGGTGTACATGAACGAGTACGCCGGCGACAACTGGGGCACGCGCATCGTGAACATGGCCGTGGTGAACCTGGCCGGCGTGCCCAGCATCGTCCACGCGCTCTTCGGCGTCGGCGCCTTCGTCCTCTTCGCGGGCATGGGACGGTCCGTGCTGGCGGCCGGGTGCACGCTGGCCATCATGACGCTGCCCGTCATCATCACCAGCACCCGGGAGGCGCTATCGGCGGTCCCGAAGTCGTTTCGAGAAGCGTGCTGGAACATGGGGGCCAGCCGCTGGCAGACGATTCGAACCATCGTGCTCCCCAACGCGATCAGCGGCATCCTGACCGGCGTCATCCTGCAGGTATCCCGCGCCGCCGGCGAGACGGCGCCCATCCTGTTCACCGGCGCCGTGTATTACGTGGCCGTGCCGGAACAGGGCCTCGCGTCGTATCTTCCCTACGGCTTGTGGGACCGCTGCATGGCGCTGTCGTATCACCTGTTCACGATCTCGACGCAGGTGACGGGCGTGACCGAAGGCGTCCAATACGGGACCGCCGTCGTGCTCATCGGGCTCGTGATCAGCGTCAACATCCTGTCGATCGGCTTTCGCGTCTACCTGCGCGCCCGTAAGCGGTGGTGAAGGACGCCTCCGCTCCCCACGTGGCGTTTCGCGACCTGTCGGTGCGCTACGGCGCCAAGCAGGCGCTGAGCGGCATCACGCTCGACATCCCCCGGCACCGCATCTTCGGCATCATCGGCCCCGCCAACTCCGGGAAGACGACGCTGCTCAAGTGCATCAACCGCACCGTGGACTTCATCCCCGGGGTTCGCGTGGACGGTCAGGCGCTGGTCGACGGCGAGAACGTGTTCGCCATGCGGAACGTCTACGCGCTGCGCCGGCGCATCGGCATGGTGTTCCCCCTGCCGGTCGGGCTCCCGCTGTCGGTCTACGACAACGTCGCGTATGCGCCGCGCATGGCGGGCACGACCCGCCGGGACGAGCTCGACGCGCTCGTCGAGAGGTGTCTGCGCCAGGCCGCGCTGTGGGACGAGGTCAAGGACCGCATGCAGCTCCTCGGCACGAAGCTCTCGGGCGGGCAGCAGCAGCGGCTCACGATCGCGCGGGCGCTGTCGCATCGGCCGGAGATCCTGTGCCTGGACGAGTTCTCGATCGCGGTCGATCCCGTGACGACGATGAAGATCGAGGACGTCCTGGTGGAGCTCAAGGAGCACGTGACGATCGTGCTCGTGACGAACCTGGTGCAGCAGGCGCACCGGCTGGCCGATCACGTGGCCTTTTTCAACGACGGCCGGCTGATCGAGGTCGGCGCCACCAAGCACATCTTCTCCGAGCACCCGGGCCAGCAGTTGACGTTCGACTACGTCCGGGGACACTTCGGATGAGCGGGCCGTCCACGGGACATCGAAGCAGCATCACCTCCAGAGACCTCTGCCTGTGGTACGGGGACTTCCAGGCGCTCAAGCACGTCACCGTGGACATCCGCGAAGGCATCATCACCGGGCTCATCGGGCCCTCAGGCTGCGGCAAGACCACGTTTCTGCGGTCCCTCAACCGGCTGAACGAACGCTACGGCAACGTCCGCACCACGGGCACCATCGAGATCCAGGGCAAGAACATCTACGACCCGGACGTGAGCCTCGGCGAGCTGCGGAAGGCGGTCGGCATGGTGTTCCAGCGGCCCAACCCGCTGCCCGTGTCGATCTACGAGAACGTGGCCTTCGGCCTGCGGGTGCATGCGGCGGATCGGCAGATGACCCGCCGGCAGCTGGATGAGTTGGTGCAGCTGTCCCTCACTGAGGTGGCGCTCTGGGACGACGTGAAAGACGGCCTTCACCGCGGCGCCACCACCCTCACCTTGGAGCAGCAGCAGAAGCTGTGCGTCGCGCGATTGCTGCCCCTGAAGCCCAGCGTCATCCTGATGGACGAGCCCTGCTCGGCGCTGGACGCGGCGGGGACGGCGGCCATCGAGCGGCTGATGGATACACTGCGTGGGCGGTATACGATCGTCATCGTCACCCACAACATGGCGCAAGCCCGGCGGACGAGCGACGAGTGCATTTTCATGTTGCTCGGCGAGCTCATCGAGCACGGCCCGACGGCGGAGATGTTCCTCCGACCGGCGCGAACCGAGACAGAGATGTACGTGGAAGGTCGATACGGCTAGGAGACGGAGCCGTGGCGCAAGAGGACGAGCGGTACGAGCCGCGGTGGACAGGGGAGTGCAGGAATGAGGAAGTTCGAGCTCGAGCTTGACAGCCTGAAGAACCGGCTCTTGGAGATGGGTTCTGTCGCCGAGCGCATGGTGGCTCGTGCGTCCGAAGCGCTGGTCAGGCGGGATCGGGCGATCGTTGCCGACGTGCTGGCCAACGAGGAAGTGCTCGATCGGATGCAGATCCAGATCGACGGTGAAGCCGTGCGCCTGATCACTGTGTATACGCCGACGGCCAAGGACTTGCGGTTCCTCCTGATGGTCGTTCGCATCAACACGGAGCTGGAGCGGATCGGCGACCAGGCCGTCAACAACTGCGAGTACGTGGAGATGTTCCTCTCCGATCCCCCCGCGCGACCCATGCACGACCTGTCGCGGATGACCGACATCGCGTGCGAGATGGTGCACGGGGCGCTGGCGGCGTTCGCCACCGAGGACGTGGAGATGGCCAAGCGAGTGGTGGCGCTCGACGATCAGGTGGATGCGTTGAACCGACAGACGTTCACCGATCTGATCGCCGACCGCACCGACGATCCCGAGCTGGTCAAACGCTCGATGAGCCTGATCCTCCTGGCGCGCTCGATTGAACGCATCGCCGATCACGCCGAGAACATCTGCGAAGAAGTCGTGTTCCTGGTGAAGGGCGAGGACATCAGACACCAGGCGTGACCTGACCAACGTGCAGTTCCGCACCAAGATCTTCGTCGGGTCGGTGGTGGCCGCCATCGTGTCGCTGGTGGCGTCGGACCTCTGGCTGTCGTGGCAGGTTCGCGATCGGGCACTGCGGCAGCTGGTCCAACACGTGACGGCCGACGCCCGGCTCATCGGGCACCAGGTCGAAACGTCGAGTGCCGGCCCCCTCGACTTCGACGGCCTGGCCCAGGAGATGGGCCGTGTGGTGGCGAGCCGCGTGACGTTCATCGCGGCCGACGGCGTCGTGCGGGGCGACTCCACGCAGTCGGCCGAGGAACGGGCCGCGCTCGACAATCACGGCACGCGGCCCGAGGTGGTGGAGGCGCGGGCCAACGGGTTCGGCCAGTCCCGCCGCTACAGCGACACCATTCGGACGGACATGCTGTACGTGGCGGTGTCGATCACTCACCCGGACGTGCGGTTCGTCCGGCTGGCCATGCCGACCACCGAGATCGACGAGCAGGTCGGGGCCGTACGCCGTCTGGGGCTCGTCGCGGTGGCCGTCGGCGTGCCCCTGGCGCTCCTCGTAGCCTGGGTCAGCACGGCGCCCCTGGCCCGCCGGGTGCAGGACATTGCCCGCGTGGCGCGCGCGCACAAGGCCGGCGACGTCGCCGGCGCGCCGCGCGACTTCGGCAGCGACGAGCTGGGCACCGTGGCGCATACGCTGGACGAGGTGGCAAGGGAACTGGCCCGCCGCGTGGCCGACCTGTCCCAGGACCGCGCCCGCATCGACGCCATCGTGGCCGGGATGGTCGAAGGTGTGCTGGTCGTGGACCACGAGGGCCGCATCCAGCGGATCAACACGGCGGCCAAGCAGTTGCTGGGCATCGGCGACATTGCCCTGGGCCAGCCGTTTGGCGCCGCGCTTCGGGACCCGGCGATCACGGAGCAGTTGTCCGAGGCCTTGAGGGGCGAGGGAGAGGCCGCCAGGGAACTGCCCCTCCAGCGCGACGCCTCGCGCACCATCGTGGCGCGTGCCTCGGCCGTGCCCACCGATCGCGGAGGCGGTGCCGTCCTGGTCCTGCACGACATCAGCGACATCCGGCGGGCCGATCGGATGCGGCAGGATTTCGTCGCCAACGTCTCGCACGAACTGCGCACGCCCTTGACGGTGATTCGCGGCTACGCGGAGGCGCTGGCCGACGGGTCGGCGGGCACCGGCGACGTCATCGAGTTCGGGACCGTGATCACGCGGCACGCGACCAGGATGGAGCGGCTCGTGGCGGACCTGCTGCGGCTGGCGCGGTTGGACGCGCAGCAAGAGACGTTGAGCCTGGCGCCGTGCGACATCGAGACGATGTTCGCGGGTGTCGTGCAGGACCTTGGGCCGTTCGTCGAGGCCAAGCGACAGCACGTGACCGTGCGTGTCGCGCCGGGCGCAGGCACCATCATGGCCGACGCCGCCAAGATCCACGATGTGCTGCGGAACCTCGTGGACAACGCGGTGACGTATGCGCCGGAAGGCGCGGAGATCCGGCTCGAGGCGTGGGTCAGCGACGGCACTGTTCGCCTGACCGTTGCCGACAACGGGCCCGGCATTCCGCCCGACGCGTTGCCACGGATCTTCGAGCGCTTCTACCGGGTAGACCCGTCTCGCGCGCGCCCCGGCGGCACCGGCCTGGGCCTCGCCATCGTGAAGCACCTGGTGGAGCTGCATGGAGGGTCCGTTGGCGCCGCCAACAGCGCCCTGGGCGGTGCGGTCTTCACGGTTGTCCTGCCGTCGCGAGTCGCCCAAGTCGTGGCTGGCTCGTGAGCTGCAACGACACACCCAAACATGCACGACATCCTGACGGGGTCCGGTCTCGGCGGGCGGGAACGGGTTCTTCTACTGTTTTGCCGCCAGCTGATTCGGCTGACGGCTTGCGGCCCGCTGGTAGGCGGCGAGGGATGCGAGCGCCGCTGCCAGCGGGTGCGCCACAGGTACGACCGGCGCGCCCCGCTGTGCCACGATCCGCAGGCGCTTGCCGGAGTGTCCCTCTTCCCGCGGCAAACGCACGACGCGCACGTTGCCGAAGCCCGCGCGTCCCACCATCGTCGTCAGGCAGTCCGTCGAAAAGGCGGCCAGATGCGCGCGCGCGTTCAGCACGTAGTGCCAGTCGCCGTGCTCCGCCAGCCGGTCCAGGCTGGGCACGGCAATGTAGATCCAGCCGCCCTGCGCGGTGGCCGCTCCCAGTGCCTCGAGCAGGGAGCCCGGGTTCGTCACGTGCTCCAGGACGTGGCTGACGATCACGAAGTGGAACTGCGCCGCGGCTGGAACCGCGGTCAGCTCCGTGTGACGGCTGAAGGCAGTCTTGAGCGCGGGGTCGATGCCGAACGTCTTCCAGCCGAAGCTGGCCAGGGTGTCCAGCCAGCGTCCGTTGCCGCAGCCGAAGTCCAGCACGCGGCTGCCGGCGTGCGGCGTGCGGATGCCGGTGACGGCGTCCACCGCCGCCACCAGGTTGGCGTTCACCGGACGCACTGGCCTGGGCGCCTCCGAGCCCGCATGTGTGGATGCCCACTCGCCGGACACCGAGTACCACGAGCGGAGCTGGCTGTCCGACGGCCGGGGCGCGGCGAACAGGAGGCCGCATCCCGGGCAGCCCGCCGCGAACACGTGGCGTCGGTGTAGCGGCTGCCCGATCACGCCCTCGCACTCGGCCAGACGGCCCTTTCTGCTCCACGCGCCACAGCCGGGGCACCGGTACGGCGGCAGCAGCGCGGGGGCCGCGTAGTAGGCGGACCACCGCGTGAAGGCTCGCCAACGCTCCACGACGGCCCGGCGCCATCTCGCGACGCCGCGCGAGGTGCTGCGTGCCCGCGCCGTCAACCGGCGTCCGTACTTCCCGCCGAGATTCACTGCTGCGGCCGTGAGACTCATCGTCGCGCGCGCTCTGCGCGCGGTGACACCAACCGCGACCTTCGGCACGCCTGCATCAGAGCCTGATTGTAGGCGCAGTCGGCGTGCGATCGCCGCCTCGACGGGTGGCCGAGGCGCACGCGCGCCGCGGTAGGTGGCTGGCAGCAGGTCCGTCAGAACGGACGGTTCGCTGATCACGTGATGCTCGCGCACCTCATGCCGGTCGACGAGGTCGAACAACGGGTCGTGCTCCGTCACGACCGAGCCGGCCCGCTGGCGGAACGCATCGCCCTGGCGGATCGGCGACTGGAACAGGCGATAAATAAGTGTAATTATATTGGCGATATGTCAAATATATAGCTATGATATTAGCTATATGCCTCGAACCGTCTCACCCTTGCTGCCCGCCACACAAGAGCGGCTCCGTCAGCTCGGGGAACGACTCCGTCTGGCTCGGCGGCGCCGACGGCTCTCGGCGACGCAGGTGGCGGCCCGGGCCGGCATGGCGCCGATGACCTTGCGGAGCGTGGAACGCGGTGGTGCCGGCGTGACGATCGGTGCGTACGCCGCCGTCATGCAGGTGCTGGGCGTCGAGCAGGATCTCGATCTGCTGGCCGCGACCGACCCCACCGGCCGCGCCCTGCAAGATGCCCGACTGTCCACCCCGCGCGCTCGCCGGGTACTCCCGGCGTCGGACTCTGCAACGCCGCCGGAGCCCCTGGCCCACGGTGTGTCGCCCCGGAGTGCGACTGGCCGACGCCGGGGACGGGCGGGGGCGTCCGTGAGGCTGGTCGACGCGGGCACCACGCCAGCGGGCTTTGCCAGCGCGCGCGCGCTCGCGAATCTGCTCGAGGCGCCCGCTCGATCTCGTTCCACGACCAAGCGTCGCTGACTGTCATGGCCGTCACCATTGCCGCGTACGCCGCGTGGGACGGACTGCCCAGGCCGCAGCGCCTGGGGCTCCTCGACGCCAGCCGCGTCCGTGGCCGCGAGATCGTCCAGTTCGCGTTCGACACGACCGCCCTCGACGCACCGGCCTTCACGCGTGTGCCGCTCGATCCCCGGCTCGCGTTCCACGAGGGACCTCAGCATCCGGCACAAGGCCGGGACACCTTCGGTCTCTTCGCGGATGCCAGTCCCGACCGCTGGGGACGCCTGCTCATGCGACGGCGCCTGGAACGTGATCAACGCGCCGGGCGTGTCGAGCCTGGCCGACGCCTGTACGAGTCGGACTATCTGCTCGGTGTACACGACGCGTATCGCGTCGGCGCCTTACGTTTTCGACTGGACGACCGAGGCGAGTTTCTCGACCACCGCCATGACGTCGCGGCGCCCCCGTTCGTGCAGCTTCGCGCGCTCGAGGCCGCCAGTCTCGCGATCGAGCGCGACAAGGACAACACGGCGGACGAGGCCGACGAGTGGCTACGGATGCTGCTTGCCCCTGGAGGCTCGCTCGGCGGCGCCCGGCCCAAAGCCAGCGTCGTGGATCCGACCGGCGCGCTCTGGATCGCGAAGTTTCCGAGCGTGCGCGACGACCATGACATGGGGGCGTGGGAACTCGTCGTTCAGACGCTGGCCCTCCGCTGCGGCCTACGCGTGCCCGAGAGTCAGGCACGCCGCTTCGCGCACACGCACCACACCTTCCTCGTCAAGCGATTCGACCGAACGGTGACCGGCGGGAGACTGCACTTCGCGTCGGCGATGACGCTCACGGACCATCAGGACGGGGACGACGCGTCGACGGGTGTGAGCTACCTCGACGTGGCCCGTGTCCTCATCGACCACGGGGCGCAGCCCAAGGAAGACCTCCGCGAACTCTGGGCGCGCATCGTCTTCAACGTGCTGGTGTCGAATACGGATGACCATCTCCGAAATCACGGTTTCATCCTGGTGCCGGGCAGGGGGTGGCGGCTCTCGGACGCCTTCGACATGAACCCAGTACCTGACGCGCACGGTCTGCGGCTCAATATCAGCGAACACGACAACGCCCTCGATCTCGATCTGCTCCGCTCCGTTGCCCCGTATTTCCGTGTGAGCGCGCGGACCGCCCGAGAGGTCATCGCGAACAGTCAGGCGATCGTGCGGCAATGGCGGACGATTGCGCGCGCCTTACGTTTGTCGGTGCGCGCCTGTGACCAGATGGCAGCCGCATTCCGCTTGGCCGACTGAGGGTGGGAAGGGCATGGATGGGGGGCGCGCCGGGTCGTCGAGCGCTTCGGCATCCCTTGGGAGATCAACTGCGAGAAACCAAAGTAGACCACCACGCTGACCCCGGCGATCGAGTCTGACGCTGTAACGGTATCGAGGGCCCTGTTCGGGGGCCCTCGATACCGGTTGGTGCTCGTGCCGGTCCGCTATGCCTGGCGGCGGCGCCTGGCGATGGTGAGTCCCAGAAGGCCCACGCCGAGAAGCGCCATGCTGGCCGGCTCGGGAACGCCCGGCGCCATCTCGACATTGAAGACGACGGCGCTGCCACCGAGGGCGTTGTAGGCGAAGGCCGTGCTCCCCGTGAACAGGGCCGTGGTGCCATCCCACGTCACGCTCGAGAAGTCACTCCCGAGCAAGTTCCCTGAAGCGTGGGTGATGTTGGCGATCGTGGAACCGTCAGTCGTGGCGAAGTTTCCGAGACTGATGACGAACGTGCCTGGGCCAGCACCGGCCGTGCTGCCGAAGAATGTGAACGTGATCGTCGACAGCGCCGGGGTCACATCGGCAAACGCATACGACCCCGAGACGCCGGCATTCTGACCACAACCGACGGGCGGCCCAACGCAGAATCCGGCGTTGGCCGGATCAATATAGGTCCCATCCGGGGACGCCCCGATCTGGGTGTTGCCTGTCACGGATGCGGCGAAGTCGTACGTGCTGTTGATGAGCGCGGCCTCGGCGTGAGGCGCGGCCAGGAAGACGATTACTGCGAGCCAACGGAATGCGCGACTGATCATGGGCGTTCTTTCCTCTTTCATCGGTGGACAGATCTCGGAACGTTGCTGCGTGCGGCCTGTGGCGTCGCCTTCGAACGGACGAACACAGTCTCTTTCAGGTAGGAGAACGTCATCTTATGCAGACTTGAGTCCCCTTGGGTGATTCATCACTAGCCTTTGGTGTACTCGCGGCAACGCGAATGGCGCCGGGATTCTTGGCGATCCTTCCGCAACGTCGTTCGGGCGCACGAGCGGGGCGGTCGACTACGGCTGGAGCTCCGCGTCCTGACTGCCGTTGTGCGTGGGGCCTCCCAGCTCCTCGTTACTCGATGCGACCACGTCGATAAGCTGCCGGTGTGAGTCTCGTATGGCGGTCGCATAACGACATAAGACACGAACAAGATCTACGTCGTCGTCCCAGATGAGGCGGCCGAGCGCGAGGGCGACTTACGCGTGGTCGACGAGAGCGGCGAGGACTACCTGTTCGCGGCAGACCGATTTGTCGCGGTCGAGGTGCGTGCGGCTGTCCGGGCGTCACTGCTCGAGACCGCATAGCCGCCGGCGTCTTGGACGACGGACAGCCCCGGCCATGGGCGGGGCGGCACACATCGAAGCGCTGCTGGCTGCTGACCGGCTGTGCCCTCCGTATCACTTCAAGGAAAGAAGGAAGCCAGGGACGAGGTTACGGAGCCAAATGTCAGCCTCCGAGGAGACAGGCCCTGGCATCCTCGCGCCCGCCGCATCCATCTACCCGCGTGACTGGGCACGGCTGTTGCAAAGTTCGGCTGCGCGTTGCATGTAGACGCTCACCTTGGGTTTGGTCGCGAAACGGAGGCCGTACGTGAAGAGTCCGGTTCAGAGGTTCTGGTTTGGATGTGTCGTGGCAGCGGTCGTCGGCGTGCATGTCTCGGGCACGCCTGTCCATGCTGACCCGATTGGCCCGGCGGCCCACAATGGCGTGACGGTGTGGACGGGCACCGACAGCACCGATTTCGATGTGTGGCACATACGCAGCCTCATCGGCTCTCTCGGCGCGGCCACGCTCACCACGAGCGACGGCGTCGTCGTCACGGCGGTCCAGCCCGGTGTGAGCGGCCAAGGGATCACCGTCACCATCGTCGATCCAGGGGCGCCCAATGCCCCCCTGAGCATCACCGTTGTCGGCAACGAGATCGTCGTGTCGCTGGCCACCGGACTCTCGAGCACGCCGACGTCGACGGCCGCCCACGTCGCGGCCGCCCTGAACGCCAGCCCGGCCGCCTCGGCCCTCGTCAGCGCATCAACAGGCGGAGGCCCCGGCGCGGATCTCGTCGGCGTGATGAGCCAGACGGCGCTGAGTCCGGTCGTCACCGGCCATGCCGATCTCACGATGCTTTACCAGTCGAGCTTTGGCGCGGCCACGCTCATCACGAGCGACGGCGTCGTCCTCACGGCGGTCCAGCCCGGCGTGGGCGGCCACGGCGTCACCGTCACCATCGTCGATCCAGGCGGGCCCAATGCCCCCCTGATGATCACCGTTGTCGGTAACGAGATCGTCGTGTCGCTGGCCACCGGACCCTTGGGCACGCCGACGTCGACGGCCGCCCACGTCGCGGCCGCCCTGAACGCCAGCCCGGCCGCATCGGCCCTCGTCAGTGCATCAACAGGCGGAGGCCCCGGCGCGGATCTCGTCGGCGTGATGAGCCAGACGGCGCTGAGTCCGGTCGTCGTCGAGGCGGGAAGCTACGCCGACTTCTACGAAACCGTCTTCTCGAACAGCCCCACCCATCCCCGGGATGCGCTCATCGCGTATCTCGGTGGACCGTCGGTCCCAACGGGTGCCCTATTCCTCTATGTCAAGGACGGGGGACAGGAGCCCGCGTTCTACGTGTACGACCTGCTGGCGCCGTCGTACGCCTGGAACGGAGTGGACGACCTCGTCCTCAACGGCTTCTGGGCGCCGACCGGATCGATCACGAGCCTGAAGATCTTCGGCAGTCCGGCCGCCGTGCCTGAACCGTTCTCGATCACGTTGCTCGGGATGGGGCTTGCTGCGCGGGCATGGAGTCGCAGGCGAGGTGCGGGCGCCTGACCTGCACAGGCGGACGCTCCGCGCTACGCGGCTCGGCCTGCTCTAATGTTTCTATTCGAGCCCGCTGGCGCGGGCCTGCTCGCGCGCCAGCACCGCCTGGTCGCACGCCTCGTCGCCGTGGGCCACGGCACCCAGCAGGCGGTCGCGATAGACGTTGTGGCTGGGCATCGGTACGCGCGCCAGGTCGGCGGCGGCCGCGATGAGGTTCGCGTCCTTCAGCCCGACGGTGATGGGCGACCCCACCTGGTCGTAGCTTTCGTCCACCATCTTCTGGCCGTACACCTTGTAGGCCGTCGCCGCGAACAGCCCTTCGGTCATGACGTCCTGGAAGACCTGCGGCTCGACGTCGTACTTGCGGACCAGGGCAAAACCCTCGGCCATCGCCACCATGGCGCAGCCCAGGACGGCATTGTTGGCCAGCTTGATGGCCGTGGCCGATTCGGGCTTGGGGCCGGCGCGGAAGATCCGCTTGCCCATAGCCTCGAGCAGGGGGAGGCAGCGCTCCACGCTGGCGTCCGGTCCGCCGGGCACGATGCCCAACTGACCGGCGGCGGCCAGGTCCGGACGACCGAGGACGGGCGCGGCGACGAGCGTTTGACTTGCCGCAGTGTGGGCCGCTTCCAGCGCGCGAATGGTGCCCACGCCGTGCGTGCCCATCACCAGGTGTACGGAACCCGACGCCAGCGAGTCGCGCAGCCCTCCCACGCCCAGCGTGACGTCGAGCGCCACCGCGTCTTCGACCAGCATGGTCACGACGACGTCGCGGTCCTGGCAGACGTCGGCCACGGAGCCCGCCGCGCGGGCTCCGGCGGCCACGAAGGGAGCCGTCTGCGCCGTCACCGCGTCGAAGACCACCAGGTCGTGTCCCGCATCCAGGATGCGCCGGGCCATGCCGCTGCCCATCCGTCCGAGGCCGATAAAACCGACGTTCATCTTCGACGCCTCTCGCTCCGTCTTGGGCATTGAGCATTGAGCATTGGGCATTTCAAGAGTCAGGTCGTCGTTAGACGACCTGACTCTTGACCCAATCCAGCTCGCGGCACACGTAGTCCACGATGTTGCCGGTCTTGAGGTGGGCGGGCAGCACGTCCCAGGTGTAGGTCTCGATCTCGAGGTGCGCGGAGAGCGGCGTCTTCTTGTGGAACGCCAGCGCCTGCTCCAGCGCGAACCGCGTCGTGCGGAACGGCCCCAGGTCGTCGAGGAACACCGGCACGTGGAAGTGCGTCCGCCATTCCCGGGGGCCGGGGTTCTTCGCGAAGTCCTCGAACCCGTCCTCGAGGTTCAGGAACCAGCTGGTCTGCCCGTCCTTCCGCTGGCACGTCTGCGACAGATACACCGTCTTGGCGTACGCGTACAGCGCCTCGATGGTCTGCTGCGTCACCACGGGCATCGACATCGACGCCGCTTCCTGCAGCTTGACGATCTGCACGCCCGCATCGACCAGCTTCTGCAAGGACACCGGGATGTCCTCGTAGCCCACCGACTGGTGCCCGATGTCGAACACGACGCCGGTGTAGTCGCGCATCGCCTGCGCGGCGTCCGCCTCGGGGATGCCCGCCAGCTTTGCCAGCCGCTGCGCCGTCCGCCCGCTGAAGAGATGGTTCTGGAAGTAGGTCACCGTCTCGTCGGTCGTCTCCA
>Ga0307505_10000218_pt1 | contig 69828 bp, 70 predicted proteins | sample 23_S_MG_FD_202183 | JGI IMG/M metagenome (GOLD analysis project Ga0307505, IMG submission 202183) | Soil microbial communities from Populus trichocarpa stands in riparian zone in the Pacific Northwest, United States - 23_S | ecosystem: Environmental > Terrestrial > Soil > Riparian zone > Trees... | reverse complement strand
GCAGAATGCGACAGGCGAACAGCATCCGCCGCCCTGCACCCGCCCCGCCCCACCCGCTCGCCTGTCGCAACACGCCGAGCGCACCCGCAGAATGCGACAGGCGAACAGCATCCGCCGCGCTGCACCCGCCCCGCCCCACCCGCTCGCCTGTCGCAACACGCCGAGCGCACCCGCAGAATGCGACAGGCGAACGGCATCCGCCGCGGCGCCGTCGCCCACCCCACCGCTCGCCTGTCACAACACGCCGAGCGCACCCGCAGAATGCGACAGGCGAGCGCAGGGGCGGCGCCGAACCGGGCGGGAAACACACGGGGCCGGAGCGGTCACGCCCAGCGCCGGCACCACTCGTACATGACGACCGCGGCGGCGGCACTGGCGTTGATCGAGCGCGTCGACCCGTACTGGGTGATCTCCACGACACCGCCGGCCGCGGCGACCGCCTCCGGCGAGAGTCCCGGACCCTCCTGCCCGAACAGCAGAACGCACCGCTCCGGCAGCTCGGCGCGGTCGAGCGCCACCGATCCCGCGACGTTGTCGATCGCGACGATGGCCAGACCCTCGGCATCCGCCCATGCCTTGAACGTCGCGACATCCTCGTGATGGCGCACGTGCTGGTACCGGTCGGTGACCATCGCTCCCCGGCGATTCCAGCGGCGCCGACCGATGATGTGCACCTCCGCGGCGAGGAACGCGTTGGCGCTGCGCACGATCGAGCCGATGTTCATGTCGTGCTGCCAGTTCTCGATGGCGACATGGAACGGATGCCGCTTCGCGTCGAGGTCCGCGACGATGGCGTCCATCGACCAGTACCGGTACGCGTCGACGACGTTGCGGGTGTCGCCGTGGGCGAGCAACTCCGGGTCGTAGCGCGGGTCGTCCGGCCACGCGTCCGGCCCACCCGGCCACGGCCCGACCCCGACCGGCAGCGACGGCTCGCCGGGTGCGCGCTCGGCCTGACCGGGTTCGCGTCCTGCCTCGCCGGACTCGGGTTCGACCACCGCCCCAGGCTATCCCCGGTCCGCCCACCCGTTCACCTGTCACAACACGCCGGGCGAGGCCGCAGATCGTGACAGGCGAGCGGAACCCCATCCCGTTCACCTGTCACAACACGCCGGGCGAGGCCGCAGATCGTGACAGGCGAGCGGTAGTCCGCGTTTCGGCATGCCGAAATCCCGGGTAGGGTTTCGGCATGCCGAAAAGTCGTCGCGGTGCTGCGGTGCTCGCCGCCGCCGCGCTCGCGGCCGGCGCGCTGGGAGGGTGCGCGACCGGCGACGACGGCGCCGCCGGCGACGATCGCCCCGTCGTCCTGACGACCTTCACGGTGCTGCAGGACATCGCGCAGAACGTCGCCGGAGAGCACCTCCGTGTCGAGTCGATCACGAAGGTCGGCACCGAGATCCACGGCTATGAGCCGACGCCGGGCGACCTGCGCCGGGCCAGCCAGGCCGATCTCATCCTCGACAACGGACTCGGGCTGGAGGCGTGGTTCGCCCAGTTCGTCGATGGACTCGACGTCGAGCACGTCGTCGTGAGCGAGGGCGTCGACACGCTGCCCATCGCCGAGGACGCGTACGAAGGGCTCGCCAACCCGCACGCCTGGATGTCGGCGCTCAACGTCCAGCGCTACGCGGACAACATCGCCGACGCGCTCGCCGAGCTCGACCCGGCGAACGCCGACGCGTACGCCGCCAACGCGGACGCCTACAAGGTGCAGCTGCAGTCGGTGCACGACGACCTCGTCCAGGATCTCGCCGCCCTCCCCGCCAACGAGCGCGCGCTCGTCACCTGCGAGGGCGCCTTCTCGTACCTCGCGCGCGACGCCGGGCTCACCGAGCGGTACATCTGGGCGGTCAACGCCGAGCAGCAGGCGACTCCCCGGCAGATCGCGGAGGCGATCGAGTTCGTCCGCGACAACGACGTGCCCGCCGTCTTCTGCGAGAGCACGGTGTCGGACGGCCCGATGCAGCGCGTCGTCGAGGCGACGGATGCCGCTTTCGGCGGCATCCTGTACGTCGACTCCCTCTCGGAGCCCGACGGCCCCGTTCCCACGTACCTCGATCTCATCCGGCACGCCTCGCGCACGATCGTGGCGGGACTGACCGGAGGCGGACGATGAGCGTCATCGACGTGCGCGACGTGCATGTCAGCTACGGCGAGGTGCACGCGCTCACCGGCGCCACGCTGAGCATCGGCGCCGGCACGGTCTGCGGCCTGATCGGCATGAACGGCTCGGGCAAGTCGACGCTGTTCAAGGCGATCATGGGAGCCGTGCGCGTGGATCGCGGCACGATCCTGCTCGACGGACGTCCGCCCCGAGACGCGCGACGCGCCGGCGTCGTCGGGTACGTGCCGCAGAGCGAACAGGTCGACTGGACGTTCCCGGTCAGCGTGCGCGATGTCGTCATGATGGGCCGCTACGGCTTCCAGGGCATGACGAGACGCCCGCGACGGGCCGACATCGAGGCGGTCGACGAGGCCCTCGCCCGGGTCGAGCTCGAAGACCTCGCCGGCCGGCAGATCGGGCGCCTCTCCGGTGGTCAGCGCAAGCGCGCGTTCGTGGCGCGCGGACTCGCGCAGGGCGCGCGCATCCTGCTCCTGGACGAGCCCTTCGCGGGGGTCGACAAGCGCAGCGAAGCCACCCTGACGACGCTGCTGCGCGAACTCGCCGAGCAGGGCCGCACGATCCTCGTCTCGACGCACGACCTACACGCCGTGCCCGCGCTGTGCGACGACGTCGTGCTGTTCCTGCACCGCACGCTCCTGCACGCCCCACCCGAGATCGCCCTCCAGCCCGAGCATCTCGCGCGCACTTTCGGGATGGAGGTGCCCTCGTGATCATCCTCGACTGGCTGCTCGAGCCGTTCGCCTACGAGTTCATGCAGCGTGCGCTCGCCGTCGCGATCACGTCGGGGGTGGTCTGCGGAGTCCTCAGCTGCTGGCTCGTGCTGATCGGCTGGTCGCTCATGGGTGACGCGGTCTCGCACGCCGTGCTTCCCGGGGTCGTGATCGCGTACCTGCTCGGCACGCCCTTCGCGCTCGGCGCGCTCGTTTTCGGACTGCTCGCCGTCGCGCTCATCGGCCTGGTCCGCAGCACGAGCAGGGTGAAATCGGATGCCGCCATCGGCGTCGTCTTCACGACGCTGTTCGCGCTCGGCCTGGTGCTCATCTCGGTGGTGCCGAGTCAGACCGACCTCGGTCACATCCTCTTCGGCAACCTCCTCGGCGTGAGTGCGGCCGACCTCGTGCAGGTCGTCCTGCTCGGCGCCTTCACGCTGGCGGTCGTGCTGGTCAAGCGGCGCGACCTCGTGCTCTACGCCTTCGATCCCGATCACGCCGGGGCGATCGGACTCAAGCCCCGCTGGCTCGGAGCGCTGCTGCTGGTGCTGCTCGCCCTCACGGTCGTCGTCGCCCTGCAGGCGGTCGGGGTGGTGCTGGTCGTCGCGCTCCTGATCATCCCGGGCGCCACCGCGTATCTGCTCACCGACCGGTTCGCGGTCATGCTGGTGCTCTCCCCCGCGATCGCGGTGGTGTCGGCGGTCGCGGGGCTCTACGCGAGCTACTACCTCGATACCGCGTCGGGCGGCATGATCGTGCTGACGATGGGCGCCCTGTTCGCCCTGGCCTACCTCTTCTCGCCGTCGCAGGGGATCCTGCCGCGCAGCCTCCGTCGCCGGACGGCTGCGGTGCCCGAGTAGCCTGAACCCGTGGCTTCCCCCGCCGTCGACGACTACCTCAAGACGATCTACCACCACACCGAGTGGCAGACCGCGCGGATCACGCCGTCGCAGCTGGCGGCCGAGCTCGGCCTCGCCCCGTCGAGCGTGACGGAGATGGTGCAGAAGCTCGCCGCGCAGGGGCTCGTCACCCACCGCCCGTACGGTCCGATCGCATTGACGGATGCCGGCGAGCGCCGCGCGGCCGCGATCATCCGCCGGCACCGGCTCATCGAGACCTGGCTCGTCCGCGAGTTCGGCTATGCGTGGGACGAGGTGCACGACGAGGCCGAGGTGCTCGAGCACGCGATCAGCGACCGCCTCCTCGAGAGGATCGACGAACGTCTCGGGCGCCCGCGCTTCGACCCGCACGGCGACGCGATCCCGGATGCCTCGGGACGCGTGCACCGGGAGCCGTTCGTGCTCCTCGCCGCCGCCGCGCCGGGACACGCGGGGCGCGTGCTTCGGGTGAGCGACCGTGACCCGGAAGTGCTGCGCGCGGTCGAGGCGGCGGGCGTGGCCGTCGGCGCGGCCGTGACGGTGACGGATGCCGCGACGCTCCGCATCGGAGAGGACGACGTCGCCCTGCCCGGCGATGCGGCCGACGCCGTCTGGCTCAGCGCCCGCTGAGTCGGCACCCGTCGTCGCCGCCCAGAACAGGCGTTCCGGCCGACACAGGACGATCAGTGCGGCATCCGTCCTGTCTACGCCAGAACGCCTGTTCTCGCCGACCGCCGTCTCAGCCGCGAAAGTGCGGCCGCGCGCTCACCCGGGGAGCGGCCACCGCATCCCGGTCGCCTCCTCGCACACCTGCCACACGCGCGCACCCAGCTCGGCGGACCGGGTCACCCGCGTCGCGTGCGCCGCGCGCGGCTCGCCCCGCACCACGAACCGCGGTCCGAAGAAGTCGCCACCGGCGGCATCCGGGTCCGTGAGTGCGCGCACCGGCGCCCACGCGCCGTGCTCCTTGCTCTGCGTGAACGCGGCCTGCAGGTTGTCGGCGAAGCGCTTGCGCTTGGTCGGCTCGTTCACCCCGACGATCCCCGGCGTGCGACCGCCGATCGAGTAGCCGGGATGAACGAGCAGGCTCGCCACCGGCATGTCCGCGGCTCGCAGGCGCCGATCGGCCTCGAACGCGAGTGCCTGCACCATGACCTTCGACTGCACGTAGGCGCGCCACGCGGTGTACCCCTCGGCGAGCTGGTGGTCGGCCGGGTCGTAGCGCCAGAGCGAGGTCGAGATGCTGCCGGTCCACACGATCCGGCTCTGGCCGGGCCCAGCGGAGCGGGAGAGCATCGTCAGCAGCGACGCCGCGAGGGCGAAGTGGCCGAGCACGTTGGTCGCGAGGATCACCTCGTGGCCGTCCCCGGTGGTCTCGCGCCGCCGCGGCGGGTGCACGATCCCGGCGTTGAGGAGCAGTCCGTCGAGGCGGTCGCGGGACGTGACGGATGCCGCGGCGGCCCGCACCGACCCGAGATTGCTCGTGTCGAGGAGCAGCGTGTCCACGGTGGCGGCGGTCACGGCATCCGGAACCCGGCGCAGCAGCGCCGCGCGGGCGGCGGCGAGCCGGTTCGGGCTGCGCCCGGTCATGATCACGCGGGCACCCGCGCGGGCGAGCTGCTCGCACGTGAAATACCCGACGCCGGCGTTCGCACCGGTCACCAGGTACGTGCGACCGCGCAGATCAGGGAGGCTCGTCGGGTCCCATCTCGGTCGCGGCACAGCTCCGACCCTACGCCCGGAGCGGGCCCCGCCCGTCGATAGGCTGTGCGCATGCGGACCCGCGCCGATATCGAATGCTGGCTGACCGACATGGACGGCGTGCTCGTCCACGAGAACACGCCGATCCCCGGCGCGTCCGAGCTGCTGCAGCAGTGGCGCGACCAGGGCGTGCCGTTCCTGGTGCTCACGAACAACTCGATCTTCACCCCGCGCGACCTGAGCGCACGGCTGCGGGCGTCCGGGCTGATCGTGCCGGAGGAGTCGATCTGGACCTCCGCGCTTGCGACGGCCGATTTCCTCCACAGCCAGATGCCGGGCGGTGCGGCTTTCGTGATCGGCGAGGCGGGACTGACCACGGCGCTGCACGAGGCCGGGTTCATCATGACCGAGACCGCGCCCGACTACGTCGTGGTCGGCGAGACGCGCAACTACTCGTTCGAGGCGATCACGAAGGCGATCCGCTTCATCGCGGCGGGCTCGCGGTTCATCGCCACCAACCCCGACGCGACCGGGCCCTCAGTGGACGGCATCCTTCCCGCGACCGGCGCGATCACCGCCCTCATCACCAAGGCGACCGGGATGGAGCCCTATGTCGTCGGCAAGCCGAACCCGATGATGTTCCGCTCGGCGCTCAACCGCATCGGCGCGCACTCCGAGAACACCGGCATGATCGGCGACCGCATGGACACCGACGTCGTCGCCGCCATCGAGGCGGGTCTGCACAGCATCCTGGTCCTCACCGGCATCAGCGACCCCGCCGAGATCCAGCGCTACCCGTTCCGCCCCGACGAGGTGCTCGACTCGGTCGCCGACCTCCTCGCGGCAGAGCCGGTCGAGACCGAAGAGATCGACATCCTCTGAGGAAACGTCGGGCACTCCGGATAGGGTCGCCGCTATGGGTGTGCACGACGAAGCCGAGCGTCTGCGCTTCGCGGACGGCACGGAATGGCGCGCGTGGCTGGCGGAGAACCACGCCACCTCGAGCGGAGCATGGGTGCTGCGCGCCCGTGCCGGAGTCGACGTCGAGCTGATCGGGTACTACGACATCGTTCGGCAGGCGCTGTGCTTCGGCTGGGTCGACGGCACCGTCAAGCCGATGGACGACGAGACGATCGGCCAGTGGTGCGCGCCGCGACGGGCCTCCAGCAGCTGGGCCGCGACCAACAAGGCGAGGGTGATCGAGCTCGAGGCATCGGGCGAGATGACCGACGCGGGACGCCGGGCCATCGAGGTCGCGAAGAGCAACGGCATGTGGGAAGTGCTCGACGGCCCCGAGGCCGGAATCGAGCCTCCCGAGCTCACGGCGGCGCTGGATGCCGATCCCGCCGCCCGCGCGAACTGGGACACCTTCCCGCCCTCGGCGAAGAAGATGGGGCTCACCGCGATCGCGATGGCGCGCCGGCCGGAGACGAAGGCGGCGCGCGTCGCGAAGATCGTGGCGGATGCCGCGGCGGGGAGGCGACCGTGATCTCGGCGACCGAGCAGTGGCTGCTCTACGCGGCGACGTTCATCATCCTGCTCGGGACGCTGACCGTGTTCGTCTGGCAGTGGTGGCGCGGCCGCGGCCGCGACGACTGACCCGTCAGCGCGAACCGCGCAGCACGAGGGCCGCCGCGCCGATGAGCGGGCCCCCGTCGCCGAGCCCGCTGCGCACCACCCGCGCGGCGCGGGCGTATGCGAGCACCGCCGACACGCGCAGTGCAGCGCCGACGAGCTCGATGTAGTCCTCCGAGACCCGCGAGAATCCGCCGCCGATCGCGATGACGTCGAGATCGCACAGGGTCGCGGCATCGGCCAGCGCCTGCCCGACCGCGGCGGCGGAGCGCTCGATCGCGGCGCGCGCGATGCGGTCGCCGGATGCCGCGTCGTGCCCGAGCTGCTCGCCCGTCGACCCTGCCCAGCCGTGGTCCTGCGCCCAGGCCACGCTCGCCGGGCCGGATGCGATCTCTTCCAGCGTGAGCCCGTCGAACGCGGTCTGCCCGAGATGCCCGGCATTGCCGCTCGCGCCGCCGATCGGCATCCCGTCCACGACGAAACCGCCGCCGATCCCCGTCGAGACGACGATCGCCAGCGAGGCCCGCGCATCCTGCGTCGCGCCCATCCACGACTCGGCCAGCGCGAGGCAGCCGCCGTCGTGCCCGACGCGGACCGTGACACCGTCCGTGCCGGCGTCGCGCAGGGCGGCCGCAGTCTCGTCGCCGAGTCGGAACCCCCGCACTCCGGGCATGTTGACGGGGTCGATCGTCCCGCGCGTGCGGTCGATCGGCCCGGCCGATCCGATGCCTGCCCCGCGCAGCGCGGTGCCATCCGGAAGCGCGCGCAGCGCCGCGGTGGTCACCTCGCGCAGCGCCTCGCGAAGCCCGTCGTGATCGAGGCCGGGTCCGGTGTCGCGGCGTACGCGGCTGCCGGACAGGATCGCGCCGTCGTCGCCGACGAGTGCGGCCTCGAGCTTCGTGCCGCCGAGGTCGATCGCGAGGGCGCAGTCGGCGGTCGTCACTGGGGTTCGAGGCCGAGGTCGTCGAGGTCGATCGCGGCGAGCCACTGGAGACCCTCGGCCTCGACCGCGGCCTGTGCGCCGGTCTTGCGGTCGACGATCACCGCGACGGCGACGGGCTCGGCGCCCTCGCGCCGCAGCGCCTCGACGGCTTTCAGCGCGGACTGCCCGGTGGTCGAGGTGTCCTCGACAACGACGACGCGCTTGCCCGCGACCTCCGCCCCCTCCACCTGCCGTCCACGGCCGTGGTCCTTCGGCTCCTTGCGCACGACGAACGCGTCGAGCGGCGTGTGCGTGCGAGCCGACTCGTGCATGACCGAGTTCGCGATCGGATCGGCCCCGAGCGTGAGCCCTCCCACGGCGACGACATCGTCGACGTCGCGGATGAGGTCGAGCATGATGCGCCCGATCGCCGGCGCCGCACGATGGTCGAGCGTGAGCTTGCGCATGTCGACGTAGTACGTCGCCTTCTTGCCGCTGGAGAGGGTGAAGTCACCGTGGAACACGGCCTCGTCCTCGATGAGGGCGATCAGGTACTGGCGGTCGGCTTCGAGCGCGGGTGTGGAGGCGACGGTCATGCCGATGAGTCTACGGATGCCGCCTCCCTCGGCGACCTCGATCTCTTGTCGCCGTTCGGCGACATTCCCGGTTGTCGCCGTACGGCGACAAGAGTGCTGGTGAGCGAGCACGTCGGCACTCGCTCCTAAGCTGGAGCGCATGCGGCTTGCCACCTGGAACGTCAACTCCATCCGCGCGCGCGTCGACCGGACCGTCGAGTTCGCGGTCCGCGAGAGCGTCGACGTGCTCGCCATGCAGGAGATCAAGTGCAAGGCCGAGCAGTTCCCCTTCGACCGATTCGAAGAGGCGGGCTACCACGTCGCGGCGCACGGGTTCTCGCAGTGGAACGGAGTCGCGATCGCGAGCCGCGAGCCGCTGACCGACATCGAGACATCGTTTCCGGGGATGCCGGGCTTCGACAAGGAGCCCGGTCTTCTCGATGCCCCGCTCGAAGCGCGCGCGATCGGTGCCACCGTCGGCGGCGTCCGCGTGTGGAGCCTCTACGTGCCCAACGGCCGCGCGCTCGGCGACCCGCACTATGACTACAAGCTCGCCTGGCTCGCCGCCCTGGCGGACTACACGAGGGGCTCACTCGCCCGGGATCCCGGACTCGCACTCGCGCTGACCGGCGACTTCAACATCGCGCCGACGGATGCCGACAACGGCGACCCCGCCGTGGTGCCGGGCTTCTCGACCCACGTCTCCCCCCTCGAACGGCAGGCGTTCGCGGCGCTCGAGTCAGCGGGGGTGACCGACGTGGTCCGTCCGCTCGTCCCGACCGGCTACACCTACTGGGACTACAAGCGACTGCGCTTCCCCAAGAACGAGGGGATGCGGATCGACTTCATCCTCGGCTCGCCCGCGTTCGCGGATGCCGTCGCCGGCGCCGCGATCCACCGGAACGAGCGCAAGGGCGAGGCGCCCAGCGACCACGTCCCGGTGGTGGTCGACCTCGACCTCACCGGACCGGTCGACGACGACCTGCCGATGATCTTCGGCTGACCGCCGTCTGATCGGCCGTGGTGACCGAGGACGGAGCCGCATCTCGTTCGTCTCGCAGGACGAACGGGCCAGGCGGGCCGACACGCCGGTCGACCCGCCCGGCATCCGCGAAACGTCCTGCGAGACGAACGTTGCCAGCGATCCAGACCCTCGTGGCGACGCGGCCGATCAGGCGTCGGTCATGTCGCCTGTCGTCACCGGGCCGGCCGGCGCGTAGCGCAGCTGCACGACGCCGCCGTCGCCCGAGAGCGGGGGCTCGACCAGCCGAAGCTGGGCGGGCGCTGCACCGTCCGGGAACACCTTCTTGCCGTCCCCCAGCACGACGGGGTGCACCCAGAGCTTGAGCTCGTCGAAGAGCCCCTCACGAAGGAGGGTCTGCACGAAGTCGATGCTCCCGATCACGTGGATCTCCGAATGGCGGTCGCGAAGGGCTTCCACCTCGGCGACGACATCCGCGCCGAGCTGCGTCGTGCCCTCCCAGTCGGTCGACACCGTGCCCCGTGACGCGACGTACTTGGGCACGTCGGTGAAGCGCCGGCCGATGAACCCCTCCGGTCCCGTCGTGTGGTGCGGCCAATACCCGGCGAAGATGTCGAAGGTGCGGCGGCCGAGCAGGAGTGCGTCCATCGTGTCGACGTAGGCGCGCACCTGCTCCCCGACCATCGAGTCGGGCAGGGGCGCCTGCCAGCCGCCGAACCGGAAGCCGCCCGAGGCGTCCTCTTCCGGCCCGCCGGGCGCTTGGGCGACGCCGTCGAGCGTCGTGAAGAGGTCGATGACGATGCGTCCTCGAGACATGTCGATCCTTTCCTAGGCCGCGAGTGCGGCGCCGGGGTCGATGTGAAAAGTCGCGGCGAACCGCTCGAGCAGGGTGGCGTCGCCGCGCACGACGGCGAGCACCTCCTGGTCGATCGCCTCGGCGGGGGTCAGCTCGCCTGAGATGAGACGACGGATGCCGGGGCCGGCGGCGAACACGAGGTCCGGCTCCCCCGCGGGGCCCTTCGACAGGCTCAGGGACCGTGGATCGATCGGCCGACCCGCCGGCGCGAGCTGCGCGATCCGCAGTTCGGATCCGTCGACCTGCACGCGCAGCGCGACGTCGGCCACATGGAGCTCGTAGTCGGCCGGCGGCAGCGCGGCCGCGGCATCCGTCTGAAAGGACGTCCGCAGCGCCATGGTGAGCGAGTCTGCGGTCACGACATCCTCAGGACCCGGCTCGCCCATCTGCGCGAAGCCCCACCTGCCGAGCGCGAGGACGATCGGCTCGAGCTGCCGGCCGTACGGCGTCAGCTCGTAGACCAGGCCGCAGTTCATCAGCGGCACGCGCCGCACGACGCCGCCCTCCTGCAGCTCCTTCAGCCGCCTGGAGAGGATGTTCGTGGGGATCTTCGGCAGCCCCTGCTTGAGGTCCGTGTAGCGGCGAGGGCCGACGAGCAGGTCGCGGACGATGAGCATCGCCCACCGCTCGCCGACCAGCTCGACGGCCGTCGTGACCCCGCAGTACTGCCCGTAGCTGCGGGATGCCACCTAGGCCTGCTGGCTCTGCTCCGCCAGGAATGACTCGGGCCCCTGCTCGGCGGCCTGGGGGTCCATGTAGAGGAACTCAAGGATGTTGCCGTCGGGGTCCTCGAGGTCGCGGCTGTACATGAAGCCGTAGTCCTGGGCGTCGCGCGGCTCGGTGCCGCCGCCGGCGAGGCCCGCCGCGACGATGCTGTCCACGTCCTCGCGGGAGTCGCGGCTCAGCGCGATGAGCGCCTGCGCGTGGGTCTTGGTGTCGGTGACCTGCTTGTCGGTGAAGGTCGAGAAGTACTCCTTGGTGAGCACCATGAAGAAGACGTTCTCGTCCCACACGATGCACGCCGCGTTCTCGTCGGTGAACAGCGGGTTGATGCCGGCACCGAGCCCGGTATAGAAGGTCTTGGCGCGCTCGAGGTCGTTCGTCGGGATGTTGACGAAGATGTGGGTCATCTCTGCTCCTTGCCGGTCGTTCTCATGGTTCTCTGCCCACCCGTTCGGTGAGCTGCCCACCCGGTTGGTGAGCTTGTCGAACCATGCTTGCAAAAAACAAGCTCACTTGTCAATAGCAAGTGAGAAGCGCGCGATCAGCTCGTGGAACGAGGTCAGGAACCGCACCAGGAACTTCTCGGTCGACGCATCGGTCACCGCGCCCTCGTCGTCGATGAGCCCGTCGCGGTAGCGGATGTAGGCCTCGGGACTGCCGAGCACCTGCGCGCCCTGCGCGGAGAGGATCGCCTTCAGGTGGTTCTGCGCGACCGCGGTCGAGATCGCGCCCTTGCTCATGCCGATCACGGCCGTCGGACGCCCGGTGAACGAGCTCTCGCCCACGGGACGGCTCGCCCAGTCGACAGCGTTCTTGAGCACGCCCGGGATCGACCTGTTGTACTCCGGCGTGACGATCAGCAGCCCGTCCGCGGAGTCGACGGCGTCCTTGAACGCCCGTCCGATATCCGGATAGTCCTCCTTCTTCTGCAGGTGAGAGCCGAAGTGCGGCAGCTGCCCGATCGGCACGTCGGCGAGCTCCAGCCCCGCGGACGGGGCGAGAAGTGCGAGGGCGTCGGCGAGCTTCCGGTTGAGAGACGGCTCCGACACGCTGCCGACGATGAGCGCGACGGAGTACGGGGATGCGGATTTCTCGGCCATTGCTCCATCACACGCGGGATGCCTTCCGACGACCACCCCCTTGCGCCGCGGCATCCGATCCGCAAGCCGCCTCCGCCGCGTGGGGGATGCCCCGGGCAGGCCTCCCCCGTACCGTGGAGGGATGTCCGTCTCCGCATCGCCGCCGCGCGAACGCCCGCCCGTCACGCGCGAGGGACTGCGCGCCGACGCGTGGCTCGCCGCGGCGCTCCTCCTGGGCGCGATCCTCAGTGCAGCCCTCGGCTCGGTCTCCGGCTTCTATGGCGACGAGACCGCCGACCTGCAGTGGGCGCTCCTCTACAGCGCGGGTCTGACGGTGCCTCTCGCGGTGAGACGCCGCTTCCCCGAGCTCGTCGCCGTCGCCGTCGCCGTCGCGTTCTTCCTCGGCATGACGTTCCGCATCCCCGAGCTGTACGTCGGGAACATCGCGCTGTTCATCGCGATGTACACGGTCGGAGCCTGGGTAGACGACCGGCGCCGCGCGATGTACGTGCGGGTCGGCATCATCATCGGGATGTTCCTGTGGCTGCTCGTCACGACGTTCCAGTCGGCGACGGCTCCGACCGACGACGGACTGTCGCGTGAAGGCCTGTTCTCGCCGTTCGTGGCCTTCATGCTCATCCAGTTCCTCGTGAACGTGGCCTTCTTCGGCGGCGCGTACTACATGGGCGACCGCGCCTACGCCTCGGCGCTCCAGCGGGCGGCGCTCGAGGAGCGCACCGCCGAGCTCGAGCGCGCGCGCGAGGTGACAGCCGCCCAGGCGGTCGCGCTGGATCGCGTGCGCATCGCCCGCGAGCTGCACGACGTCGTCGCACACCACGTGTCGGCGATGGGGGTGCAGGCCGGCGCCGCGCGCGCGGTGATGGACCGCGACCCCGCAGCGGCGAAGTCCGCGCTCGTCGGCGTCGAGGACTCCGCCCGCGCCGCCCTCGACGAGCTGCACCAGCTGCTCGAGACCCTGCGCACACCGGACGACGGGACAGACGATTCGACGGATGCCGCGGCTCCCAGCGCGTCGACCGTGCGGCTCTCCGGACTCGCTGGCCTGGTCGAGCACGCCCGCGAGAACGGGCTGCCGACGACCCTCACGGTCGTGGGTGAGCCCGCCGAGCTGCCCGACCTCGTGCAGGTGAACGTCTTCCGCGTCGCGCAGGAGGCGCTCACGAACGCCCGCCGCCACGGCGGACCGGGCGCCGCGGCCGACGTCCGCCTCCGCTACGGCGACGACGCGGTCGAGCTCGAGGTGGTGAACACGGGGCGCACCGCCGCGGGCATGCGCCCGGGCCTGGGCATCGTGGGGATGCGCGAGCGGGCGGCCGCTTCGGGCGGCGAGCTCGAGGTCGGACCCCGCGAGCGCGGCGGATTCCTGGTGCGGCTGCGGGTTCCGGTCCCGGCGGAGGTGTCGGCGTGAGCGCAGTGCGCGTGCTGCTCGTCGACGACCACGCGGTCATGCGCGCCGGGTTTCGGATGATCCTCGAAGCCGCCGACGGCATCGAGATCGTCGGGGAGGCCGCGACCGGCGCGGAGGCGGTGGCCGCGGCATCCGCTCTTCGTCCCGATGTCGTGTGCATGGACGTGCAGATGCCTGACATGGACGGCATCGAGGCGACGCGGCGCATCGTCGCCGATCCGGCCATCCATCCGGCGGTGGTGATCGTGACGACCTTCGATCGCGACGACTATCTGTTCGAGGCGCTCGCTGCCGGGGCGACGGGGTTCCTGCTCAAGAACGCCGGACCGGAGGAGCTGGTGTCGGCGGTGCGGGTGGCCGCAGCCGGCGATGCGCTGCTCGCGCCCGAGGTGACGCGCCGCGTGATCGCCCGCTTCGCGAACCAGCCTTCCGTCGCAGAGCCCCCTTCGGTCGAAGCGTCGCCATCCCCCACCCCGACCAGCACGACCCTTCGACACGCTCAGGGACCAACCTCCGCCGAACCCCCACCGGTCGCCGGGCCCCCACCGGTCGCTGAGCTCGTCGAAGCGTCGTCGTCGTCCGCCAGCACGACCCTTCGACACGCTCAGGGACCGACGGTCGAGCTGACCGACCGCGAATCCGAGGTGCTCGGCCTGGTCGCGCAGGCGATGAGCAACGCCGAGATCGCGACGCGGCTGTACATCGGCGAGGCGACGGTGAAGACGCACGTCTCCAACATCCTGCAGAAGCTCGGCGCGCGCGACCGCGTCGCCGCGGTCGTCTACGCGCACCGCCACGGGCTGACGTAGCCGACGTTTCGTCTCGCGCTGTGCTCCTCGCTCAACGACCGAGAGCAGAGCCCGGTCGTCGAGCGGGCGAAGCGAGACGAAACGTCCGAGCGGTCAGGCCGCGACGGCGACCCGGGTGTAGCGGTCGACGAGGGCGCCGAAGGCCTCGAGGTAGCCGGTCAGGAACTCCGCAGTCTGGTCGTTGGTGACCTCGCCGGTCTCGGAGAACAGACCGGGAAGGCTCTGCACGTGGCCCTCGGGCTGGCCGAGCGTGGGAGCGTTCAGGTGGCTGAGGATCGCCTTCAGGTGCTGCTGCGCCGCGGCGGTCGCGACGCCGCCGCCGGAGGTCCCGATGACCGCGGTCGGCTTGCCGTTGAACGACCCCTGGCCCCACGGGCGGGCGGACCAGTCGAGCGCGTTCTTGAGGACGCCGGGGATGGACCGGCTGTACTCGGGGGTCACGATGATGACGCCGTCGACGTCGTCGATCGCGTCCTTGAAGTCGCGGGCGACCTGCGGGAAGTCGGCATCATGGTCGGGCGAATAGAACGGCAGGTCCTTGATCGGGATCTCGACGAGGGCGGTGCCCTCGGGGGCGAGACGCTCGAGCGCCTTCGCGAGGCGGCGGTTGATCGAGGTCGACGAGATGCTGCCGACGATGTAGCCGATGGTGCGGTCGCTCATTGTGGGTGTTCCTCCGTAGAAAGAAAGGCGTCCCCGGTGGGGGGCCACCGTGGACGTTCCATCCCGGTGCAAGGAGGCGTGGACCAGGTCTATTCCCGCGCATGGAAACTTTCCTCGCGTGTCACCATCCCCCGTACGGCGGGCAACCGATACCCGCCCTGAGGGGGATGCCGCCGGCATCGGCATCCGCGATCCTTGATAGGACGAACACGAAGGAGACACCGATGCTGCAGCTGAGCGGGATCACCAAGAGCTACGGGGGGCGCCGCGTGCTCGACGACGTGACGTTCGACGTCCGGCCGGGGCGCCTCACGGGCTTCGTCGGAGGGAACGGCGCGGGCAAGACCACGACGATGCGGATCGTGCTGGGCGTGCTCGCCAAGGATGCCGGCACCGTCGCCCTCGACGGCGCCGAGGTCACGGCATCCGATCGCCGTCGCTTCGGCTACATGCCCGAGGAGCGCGGCCTGTACCCGAAGATGAAGGTGCTCGAGCACATCGTGTACCTCGCGCGCCTGCACGGGTTCGCGAAGACGGATGCCGAGACCCGCGCCACCGCGCTCCTGGAGAAGCTCGGACTCGGCGAGCGTCTCGGTGACAACGTCGAGACGCTGTCGCTCGGCAACCAGCAGCGCGCGCAGATCGCCGCCGCGCTGGTGCACGACCCCGCGGTGCTGATCCTCGACGAGCCCTTCTCGGGGCTCGACCCGCTCGCCGTCGACGTCGTCGCCGGCGTGCTGCAGGAGCGCGCCGCCGCGGGCGCCTCCGTCCTGTTCTCCTCGCACCAGCTCGACGTCGTCGAGCGCCTGTGCGACGACCTCGTCATCATCGCGGGCGGCGCGATCCGGGCGGCCGGCGCCCGCGACTCGCTGCGCGCCCAGTACTCTTCGCGCCGCTTCGAGCTCGTCTCCGCCGGCGATGCCGGATGGCTGCGCGCCGAACCCGGCGTCGAGGTCCTCGACTTCGACGGCGGCTACGCCGTGTTCGACGTCGACAGCGACGAGACCGCGCAGCGCGTGCTGCGCCGTGCGGTCGCACAGGGCGATGTCGCGAGCTTCGCGCCGCAGCATCCGACCCTCGCTCAGATCTTCAAGGAGGTCATCCAGTGAGCACCCTGACCAGCACCCGCACCACGGCCGACACCCTCACCTTCGCGCAGAGCACCTGGCTCGTCGCCGAGCGCGAGGTCGGCTCCAAGATGCGCAGCAAGGCGTTCCTGATCTCGACCGCCATTCTCTTCCTCGGGGCACTCGCGCTCGTCATCTGGGGCGGCTTCCAGGCCCAGAGCACGAACGGCACTCCCGTCGCGGTCACGGCCGACGCCGCACAGTACGTCCAGGACACCCCCGGCCTCGAGGTCACCGCCGTCGCGGACCGAGCGGAGGCGGAGGCGCTCGTCGAGGCGGGAGACGTGGACGCCGCCGTGGTGGGCGACCAGTCATCGCCCACGGGCTTCACGATCGTCGCGGAGTCGTCTGCGCCGACCATGCTCATCATGGGCCTCGCCCAGCTGCCGCCGGTCGAGCTGCTCGACCCGAATCCGACCAACGACGCGCTCCGGTTCCTCGTCGCCATCGGCTTCGGCATCGTGTTCATGATGGGAGCGATGCTGTTCGGCGCGACCATCGCCCAGAGCGTCGTGGAGGAGAAGCAGACGCGCGTCGTCGAGCTGCTCATCTCGGCGATCCCGGTGCGGGCTCTGCTGGCGGGGAAGGTGATCGGCAACACGATCCTCGCGATGGGGCAGATCCTCGTCCTCGCCGGGATCGCCGTCGTGGGCCTCGTGGTGACGGGCCAGACCGAGGTGCTGCGCCTGCTCGGTCTGCCGATCGCCTGGTTCGCGATCTTCTTCCTCTTCGGGTTCATCCTGCTGGCGGCGCTGTTCGCCGCCGGTGCCGCGATGGTCTCGCGTCAGGAGGACATCGGCTCGACCACCACGCCTCTGACGTTCATCATCATGGCGCCGTACTTCCTCGTGGTCTTCTTCAACGACAACCCTGTCGTGCTCACGATCATGTCGTACGTGCCGTTCTCCGCTCCGGTCGGGATGCCGATGCGCCTGTTCCTCGGCGAGGCGCAGTGGTGGGAGCCGCTGCTGTCGCTCGCGATCCTCGCCGCGACGTGCGTGCTGGCAATCCTCGTCGGCGCGAAGATCTACGAGAACTCGCTGCTGCGGATGGGCGCGCGCGTCAAGCTGCGCGAGGCGCTCGCCGGCTGAGGCACCTCCGGCCCGCCGCCGGCCCCACCAACCCCCCTCCTACGCGAGACTGCATCGGTGCACCGAGACCGCAGCTACGAACTGCAGTCTCGGTGCGCGGGTGCAGTCTCGCGGAGATCGGGCGAGCCGGGAGTGGGCGAGAGGGAGTGGGCAGCGCGGGGCCCGGGCAGGGCGGGGCCTGGCTCAGACCTTCAGCACCGAGAGGACGTTGCCGGCCGGATCGGTGAACCAGGCGATGTCGGGACCCCCTCCGCCGCGCAGAATGCCCCTCTCGTCGGTGCCGAAGTCGGGGTCGGTGTAGATCTTGGTCACCACCCCGCGGGAGTTGAGGTCGTCGACGGCGGCCTCGACGTCCGCGACGGGGAAGTTCAGGATCGTGAAGCTCGCGGGCTCGTGGTTCGGCTTCTCGTAGGCGAGGACGCGGGCGCCCGAGCCGAGTCCGATCTCGAGGAAGCCCATCTCGTTGAGCCCGACCTCGAGGCCGAGCACGTCTCCGTAGAAGCGGCGTGCGGCCTCGGTGTCGTCGACCGAGAACCCGCTGAACGCGCGATCTGGTGTGAACATGTGCACCTCCGGGTGTCGTGTGGTGCCAGCATCCGCCTCTCGCGCCCTTCTGTCGAGAGGGTTGCTATCCAACTGACGTGACACCTGGACCCCTGAGTCCCCACCCCCTCACGCGAGACTGCATCGGTGCACCGAGACTGCGCCTACCGATTGCGGTTTCGGTGCACCGATGCAGTCTCGGGGAGGTGAAGGGTGGCAAGATCAACGTTCGACGAGGATGCCGTCGGGGTCGGCCCAGACGTGGCGGCCGGGCGTGAAGACGACGCCGGCGATCGTCACCGGCACGTCGACCTCGCCCACGCCGTCCTTCGCGCTCTTTCGCGGATTGCTGCCGAGCGCCTTGACGCCGAGCGGCAGCATCCCGATCGCCTCACGGTCTCGGATCGCACCATGCACGACGATCCCCGCCCAGCCGTGCTCGACCGCGGATGCCGCGATGAGATCCCCGACGAGGGCCGACTCGAGCGAGCCGCCGCCGTCGATCACGAGCACGGCGCCGGCGCCCGGGGTCGCGAGCACCTGCTTGACCAGCGCGTTGTCACGGTGGCAGCGCACCGTGCGGATCGGGCCGTCGAACGCGGTGCGCCCGCCGAGATCGTGCAGCTGGAGCGCGAGCGAGTCGAGCTCGTCGCCGCGCTCGTCGTACAGATCCGCCGTCGCCGTGGTCATGGTCTCCACGCTACGCGTGGGCGGCGCGGCGCGGCATCCGTCGCCCCGAGAACTTCGGGCGACCTTCTGCATGGGTCAGGTTCTGTCGGCCGTACCCGGCGACGCCGCCGTGATGACGGGAGGAGACGTCACGGGCTGAGGACGTTGCGCGCGGCATCGATCCTCCGGCCGTCGCGTCGTCCGCTCATCGCGCTATCGGGGCGCCGCCGGCGGATTGCGGTCGGGGTGAAGCGCCGTGAACAGCGAATAGGTGTCGCCGTCTGGATCGGGGCCGCGCTCCTTGAACTCGTTGATGAGGGTGTAGAGCCGCTCCTCGAGCTCGGCCTTGTGCGCGGCGTTGATCTTGAGCCCGAGCCACGAGACGTCGAGGTCCTCGGGGGCGAGGCCCTCGATCTGCTGCAGGAACGTCTCGACCAGTACCGGGCTGCCGTCGGGCATCGACGTGCGCCACGACAGTCCGGTCGCCCGGTAGGGCACTTCGCGCGCACCCTGCGCACCCGTGCGCTCGGGATCCGCGCCCAGGAACCCGGTCTGCACGAGCGTGCGGACGTGGTGGAGCATCGTGCCGGGATTGATCTCGAGCAGGTCGGCGAGCTCCTTGTTGGTCCGCGCCTCGAACGCGCACAGTCGCAGGATGCGCAGCCGCAGCGGCGAGCTCAGCGCGCGCAGGCGGGCCTCGGCCTCGGGGTCGCCTCGGCGCAGCTCGATGCGCTCCTCGCCATGCGCGGTCACGGTGTCAGGCTAGCGGACTGATTGACAATTCTCAATCAGCCGTGCAGACTGATTGGCATGTCCCAATCAGACGAGCCGACGGTCGAAGAGAGCGAGCTGGCGGCCGAGGCGCGAGCCGAATCCCCCACCCCGTCCGGCTTCGCGGGTCCGGTCGCGCCGGCGACCGACGACGACGGCATCGGCCGCGGCGACAGCGCGCCGACGGCGGATGAGCCATCCCCGCCGGCGCGCTCGCTCTGGCGCGACCGCAACTTCCTCACGATGTGGAGCGGGCAGGCGCTCGCTCAGTTCGGCTCGCAGATCACCGAACTCGCGATCCCCGTCCTGGCCGTGCTGCTGCTGAACGCTACCGAGTTCGAGATCGGCGTGCTGAACGCCGCCGGTGTCGCGGCCTTCCTCGTGATCGGGCTGCCCGCGGGAGCGTGGATCGACCGCATGCGCAAACGGCACGTCATGATCGCGGCCGACGCCGTGCGCGCCGTGGCGCTCGCGCTCCTGCCGATCCTGTGGATGCTGGACGCCCTCCAGATGTGGCACGTCGTGCTCGTGGCCCTCGTCATGGGCGTCGCGACCGTGTTCTTCGACGTGTCGTACCAGAGCATCATCCCGTCGCTCGTGCGTCCTTCCCAGATCGCCGAGGCCAACGGCAAGCTGCAGTCGACCTACGAGCTCGCCAACATCGCGGGGCCGGGGATCGGCGGCTGGCTCATCGGCATCCTGACCGCACCGCTCGCCATCGTCGCGACGGTCTTCACGTACCTCGCGTCGCTCATCGCCCTCGTCTTCACACGTGACTTCGAGGAGCGCCGCGCGCCGGAGGACCGTGCGCCGATCCTGCACGAGATCTGGGAGGGACTGCGCTTCGTCTTCACCGAGAAGCTGCTGCGACGCATCGTCGGCACGACCGGCACGTCGAACTTCTTCAACACCATCTCGATGACGATGCTGCCGATCTTCATCCTCCGCGAACTCGGATTCACGGTGCAGGCGATGGGCGTCATCATCTCGCTCGGCGCGATCGGAGGCCTGCTCGGAGCGATAGCGACGCCGCACATCGTGCGCCGGATCGGCGAGGCGCGCGCCATCCCGGTCAGCGCGATCGCCTTCAGCGTCGCGGGCCTGTTCCTCCCGGTCGCCGCGCTGGTGCCCGCCGTCGCGTTCCCGCTGCTCGTCGCGCAGTTCTTCATCGCCAGCTTCACGGTGCTGCTCTACAACATCACGCAGGTGACGTTCCGGCAGCGCATCACCCCGCCCCGGCTGCTCGGACGCATGAACGCCTCGGTCCGGTTCGTCGTGTGGGGCGTGATGCCGATCGCTGCTCTCCTCTCCGGGGTCCTGGGAACATGGCTGGGCGTGGTCACGACCATGTGGATCGGCGCGATCGGCCAGCTCTTCTCCGCGCTGTTCGTCGTTGTCGGGCCGTTCTGGGCCATGCGCGAGCTTCCGGACGTGCATGAGACGGATGCCGCTCCCCCGGCATCCTGAACCGTCCTCCCTCCGGAATCAGGCGGGTGGGCATGTAGCGGTCCGGCAACCGGGCCGCCGGGCCGGCAGCGGGTGTCACACTCGGCTGACCGCCGGGTCGACACGCCGACACGAAGCCCGGTTCATCGGCGTGTCGCCCGCGATCCCAGCCCATCGAGACCGGCGCACGCGCCGCCCGATCTCGCAACCCCTCGCCCACAGCGCGGTGCCGCGGCCTATCGTGAAGCATGGCCCCGCGCATCCTCTCGATCGGCACCGCCGTGCCGCCGACGATCCTCCGACAGGACGACGTCCGCGACGTCTTCACGCGCCAGCCCGGGTTCGACCGTCTCGCGCGACGGCTCGTCGCCGCGACGTTCGGCGCCTCCGCAATCGAGCGGCGGCACACGGTGCTGGCCGAACTCGGCGGCGGGGAGGGCCTCTTCGTCGACGACGACGGCCTGCTGCGCCAGCCCGGCACGGCCCTGCGCAATGCGGAGTACATCCGGCAGGCGCCCGGGCTGTCGGCGGAAGCCGCCCGCGTCGCACTGACGGAGGCGGGGGTCGCGGCATCCGACATCACGCACGTCGTCACCGCCTCGTGCACCGGCTGCTTCGCCCCGGGACCGGACTTCCGCCTCGTGCGCGATCTCGGCCTCGCCGACTCGACCGAGCGCTACCACCTGGGCTTCCTGGGGTGCGCGGCGGCGTTCCCGGCCCTGCGAATGGCCGCGCGCATCGGCGCGGCGCAGCCGCGTGCGACGGTGCTCGTGGTGTGCACCGAGCTGTGCAGCCTGCACATCCGGGCCAGCAGCGCGCCCGACCAGATCGTCGCGGCCTCGGTGTTCGCCGACGGTGCCGCGGCGGCGATCGTCGCGGGAGAGCCCGGCGACCGGCCGGGGCTCGACCTCGACCGCTTCGCGACCGCCATCACGGAGGACGGCGAGGCCGAGATGGCGTGGACCATCGGCGACGACGGCTTCGAGATGACGCTCACCGGCGAGGTGCCGCGCATCATCGGCCGCGAGATCGCCGGCGCCGTCGCGTCGTTCCTGGACGGCGCCGCCCCCGATGCGTGGGCCGTGCACCCGGGCGGGCGCAGCATCCTCGATCGCGTGGAGCGCGGGCTGGCGCTGGCTCCCGAAGCGCTCGCCCCGTCGCGCGCGGTGCTGCGCGACTACGGCAACATGTCGAGCGCGACGGTGCTCTTCATCCTGCGGTCGCTGCTGCATGACGAGACGCTCGCCGGCGGCCGCACGGTCGCGGGGCTCGCGTTCGGGCCCGGGCTCACGGTCGAGTCGGCGCTGTTCACCAAGCGCGGCGCGAGCCTGCAGCCCGCGGGAGCAGGGCCGGGTCGAGCCGCCGACGCGACCGCACGCTCGAGCGCCGCATGAGCCTCGACGCCCGCGACACCGCACTGCGGGAACTGATGGACGATCCCGACTGCGACCCTGTGCGCCTGCGCGCGACGCTCCGCCGCTTCGGCACGGTCAACCGGCTCGTCGCGGGCTGGGGCACGGTCTATCGCACCCGCATCCGCCCGTTCCTCGAGCGGCTCGACCGCCCTGCGCGCGTGCTCGACCTCGGCTGCGGCGGCGGAGACGTCCTCGAGAGCCTGGCACGGCGAGCGCGAAGAGACCGGATGCCGGTGCAGTGGCTGGGCGTCGATCCCGACCCGCGGGCGCTCGAGGTGGCCTTGCCGCGGGCCGCGGCGACCGATCTCCGCTTCGCATGCACGGATGCCGCCGGACTGCTCGCCACCGGCGACACGTTCGACCTCGTGATCTCGAACCACGTGCTGCATCACCTCGGCCCCGATGAACTGACCGTGTTCGCCGGCGCATCGCGCCGCCTCTCGCGGGGGATCGTGCTGCACGGCGACATCCGACGCAGCCGCACGGCCTACGCGCTGTACTCCGTGGGGGTCACGCCGTTCGCGCCGGGCACCTTCCTTCGCACGGACGGACTGCGGTCGATCCGCCGCAGCTACCGCGCGGACGAGCTCGGCGCCGGCCTCGGTGCACCGTGGCGAGTCGACACCCCCACGGCGTTCCGGCTGCTCGCCGAAGCCCCGGGAGCCGCCGATGACTGACGTCATCGTGGTCGGCGCGGGTCCGGTCGGCACGCTGCTCGCCGCGGAGCTCGTGCGGTTCGGCGTCACCACGGCACTCCTCGAGCGCCGGACCGAATCCGGCGCCGGGACCCGCGCGATCGGTCTGCATTCACCGGTGCTCGCCGCGCTCGAACCCTCGGGAATCACCGAGCGGCTGCTTGCCGGAGCCCAGCGGATCCCGCGCGGCGAGGCGCGCGCCGGCGATCGCATGCTCGGCGTCGTGAGGTTCGATCGGCTGTCGACGCGGTTCCCGTTCGTCGCCGCCCTCCCCCAGTCGGCCACCGAGGCGGCGCTCGCCGCAGGCGCTCCGCAGGCCCTGCGCGGCGCCACGGTCACGGCGGTGACCCCGGGGCGCGCCGACGTGCGCGTGAGATACACCATCGGCGGAGGACTGCGCGAACTCCGGGCTCCGATCGTCGTCCTCGCCGGAGGCTGGGCCTCGCGACCGCTGGCGTACCGCACCCTGCCGGTGAGGATCTATGCCGACCGGTACCTCATGGCCGACATCCCTGTCGGCGACCGTCACGACGCCGACGTCGCCGTGGTGAACCTGACACCCGGCGGGGTGCTCGAGTCGTTCCCACTGCCGGGTGGCATGCGCCGGATGGTCGCGTGGGATCGCATCGCGACTCCGGTCGGCTCGACGCCGGCCGCCCGCGCCGACCGCCTCCGTCGAGCGCTCGCGGCGCGCGGCGAGGCGGCTGCCGCTGACGCGGTGACGGAGGCGACGGAGTTCGGCGTGCGACGTGTCGTCGCGCCGGCGATGCGCCGGGGCCGGCTCTTCGTCATCGGCGACGCCGCGCATGAGGTGAGCCCGATCGGCGGACAGGGCATGAACCTCGGCCTGCTCGACGCGGTGACTCTCGCGCCCCTGCTCGCCGGATGGGCAGCCACCGGCATCCATCCTGAGTCTCAGCTCGCCGAGTGGGAGCGTCGCCGGGTGAGCTCGGCGACACGCGCCGCGCGGCTCGCCGCCATCAACACCGCGCTCGGCCGCCCGCGCGGACCGGCCGCCGACGCGGCGCGACGGGGACTGGTGCGCGCCATGCTCGCGCCGCCGCTCGGCCGCGGTTTCGCGTCCGCGTACGCGATGGGCCTCGACGCCGACGCGTGAGCCACGCGGGCCCGCCTGGTGTGAGCGTCAGCCGGCGAGCGCCTCCCCCGACGCCACCATCTGCGCGGCGAGCAGGAGCGCGGCGAGCATCACCAGCCGGAAGGCGGTGCGGTCGGGCGGCCGGAGGACGACGCGCAGCAGCGTCGCAAGCGCGATGGCGACCACGCCGGCGAAGAAGACCCACGAGACGGCGCTGACCGCCGAGACGTCTCCCGCCACCGGGCCCAGCAGCACAGCGAGAGCACCGGCGATGATGCCTGATGCCGCCAGCACCGCCGAGACCCGCGGGCCCAGGCGATGCGGCAGCCCCCGCACGCCCGTGAGGCGATCGTCATCGAGATCGGGCAGCACGTTGGTCAGGTGCACCGCGGCGCCGAGCGCAGCGCCGGCGGCCCAGGCCCACGGTGCGGCCAGTGACGGATCGGCCGCCGACAGCGTGGCCAGCGAGGGGAAGAGCCCGAAGCCCACGAGGAACGGCACGATCGATACCGGCGTGGACTTCAGGCCGGCGTTGTACGCCCACGCCGATCCGATGAAGACGGCGTGGGCACCCAGCATGCCGACCCCCAACGGCGCCGAGAGCACCAGGGCGGCGGCGAGCGTCACATACGCGGCGATCCAGGCGGTGCGGACGGTGATGTCCCCTCGCGCGAGCGGCTTGTCGGTACGGCCCACAGCGCGATCGCGCACGACATCCAGAGCGTCGTTGGAGATGCCCACCGAGAGCTGGCCGGCGAGGACCGCTGCTCCGAGCAGCGTCGCGCGCCAGGGCTCCAGACCCGCGGCGACTCCGAGTGCCACCGCGAGCGCGGTGACCACGACCGACGGGCCGGGATGCGCCGACCCCCACAGCGCGCGCACGGTGTTCACACTCGATGCTCCCACGCGCGGGAAGGCGGCCCGACTATCGGCCGATGTCTGCGAAGAACTCCGCGAGGTCCTCGGCGTAGAGCGCGGGCTGCTCGAGGGCGGCGAAGTGCCCACCGCGCGGGAACTCGGTGAATCGGGCGACGCGGTAGTGCGGCTCGACCCAGCGGCGGGAGACGGCGTTGATCTCACCGGGGAACGCGGCGACGGCCGTCGGAACCTCCGGCGTCGGATGCAGCCGGCCCTCGGGGTCGAGCCGCGACTCGTAGTAGATCATCGCGGCGGATGCCGCCGCGCGCGGCGCCCAGTAGAACATGAGGTTGGTGAGGAGGTCCTCGACCGCGAAGACCCCGAGACCGCCGTCGCTCCACGCGTGGAACTTCTCCAGCACCCAGGCCGCCAGCCCCGCTGGAGAGTCGGTCTGACCGACGGCGAGCGACTGCGGCTTGGTCGCCTGGATCTGCGCGTAGGCGCGACCCGTGGCATCCAGCTCGTTCCATCGCGCCAGCGCGACGCGCTCGCGATCGGTCGGGTCGTCAGCCCACCACTTCTCCCGGTGATTGCTCAGCAGCGGCAGGTTGGTGTGGAAGCCGATGACGGCGCCGGAGTGCAGCTGCGCGAGCCGGGATCCGACGATCGCGCCCCAATCGCCGCCCGCGACGCCGAAGCGCTCGCGGCCCAGCTCGCGCGTCATGAGCGTGTGCAGCGCATTCGCGATGCGCGTGACGCCCCATCCCGGTTCGGCGGGCTTGCCGCCGAACCCGAACCCCGGCAGAGAAGGCATCACCAGGTCGAAGGCCGGGCGCCCGGGCGCCGGGTCGACGAGCCGGTCGATCACGTGCCGGAACTCGACGACCGATCCCGGCCATCCGTGGATCAGCAGCAGCGGCACGGCGTCGGAGCGCCCCGACGAAACGCGGAACACGTGCAGCTCGACGCCGTCGACCGGAATCGACACCGGGTCGAGCGCGTTCAGCCACGCCTCGTGCGGTCGCCAGTCGTACTCCTCGGCCCAGACGCGGCAGAGCTCCCGCAGCGCCGGCAGGTCGATCCCGGTCTCCCACGGCCCTGCCGGCAGCGGCTCTGGCCACCGAGTCCGTCGCAGGCGGTCGCGGAGGTCGTCGAGGTCAGCGTCCGGAACGTGGATGGGTGCGGCGCGGTGTTCGGCCATGCCCCGATTATCGTCTTGTCGGTCAGTCGTCGAGGATCTCGGCCTCGATCACGTCGTCGTCATCGGGAGCCGGCGCCTCCGGCGCGGCGCCGTCGCTGGTGAGCACGAGTCCCGTTCCGTCGGCGGCGACATCCACCCGCACGACGTCGCCGTCGCGCACACCTCCCCCGAGGATCGCCATGGCGAGGCGGTCCTGGATCTCGGACTGGATGAGCCGGCGCAGCGGCCGGGCTCCGAACATCGGGTCGTAGCCGCGCTCGGCGAGCCAGGCGCGGGCGTCCGGCGTGACGGCGAGCGTCAGGCGACGCTCCTTCAGCCGGCGCTGCAGGGCGTACACGGCGAGCTCGACGATCTGCGCGAGGTCGTCCTCGGTGAGCGCCTGGAAGATCACGATGTCGTCGAGGCGGTTGATGAACTCCGGCTTGAACGCCTGCCGCACCATCGCCTGCACGGTCTCCCGCTTCTGTTCGAGCGACAGCGTCGGGTCGATGAGCACGGGCGAGCCGAGGTTCGACGTCAGGATCAGGATCACGTTCTTGAAGTCCACGGTGCGGCCCTGGCCGTCGGTGAGCCGGCCGTCGTCCATGACCTGCAGCAGCACGTCGAAGACCTCGGGGTGCGCCTTCTCGACCTCGTCGAGCAGCACGACCGAGTACGGGCGGCGGCGCACGGCCTCGGTCAGCTGGCCGCCCTGCTCGTAGCCGATGTACCCGGGAGGGGCGCCGACGAGCCGGGAGACGGAGTGCTTCTCGCCGTACTCCGACATGTCGATGCGCACCATGGCGTGCTCGTCGTCGAAGAGGAACTCCGCGAGCGCCTTCGCCAGCTCGGTCTTGCCGACGCCGGTCGGCCCGAGGAACAGGAACGATCCGGTCGGCCGGTCGGGGTCGCTGATGCCCGCGCGCGAGCGCCGCACCGCGTCGGAGACGGCCTTCACGGCATCCTTCTGCCCGATCAGGCGCTTTCCCAGCTCGGTCTCGAGGTGCAGCAGCTTCTCGGTCTCACCCTGCAGGAGCCTTCCCACCGGGATGCCGGTCCATGCGGCGATCACCGCGGCGATGTCCTCGTCGGTGACCTGGTCGCTGACCATGCGGTCGCCGGCCGGCTCGTCGCGCTCTGCCTCGGCCAGCTGTCGCTGCAACGCCGGAATCTCGGCGTAGTAGAGGCGTGACGCCTTCTCGAGGTTGCCCTCGCGCTGCGCGCGCTCGGCCTCGGTGTTCGCGGCATCGATCCTGGTCTTCAGGTCTCCGACACGATTCAGCGACGAGCGCTCGCGCTCCCAGCGGCTCTGCAGCTCGCCCAGGTGCTCCTGCTCCTTCTTGAGCGTTTCCCGGAGCGCCGCCAGGCGCTCCTTCGAGGCGTCGTCCTTCTCCTTCTTCAGCGCGAGCTCTTCGAGTTTGAGACGGTCGACGTGGCGGCGCAGCTCGTCGATCTCCAGCGGCGCCGAGTCGATCTCCATGCGCAGGCGGGATGCGGCCTCGTCGATGAGGTCGATCGCCTTGTCCGGCAGCTGCCGGCTCGGGATGTAGCGGTGCGAGAGGGATGCCGCGGCGACCAGCGCGGCATCCGCGATCGCCACCTTGTGATGCGCCTCATAGCGCTCCTTCAGACCGCGCAGGATCGCGACGGTGTCCTCGACGCTCGGCTCGCCGACATAGACCTGCTGGAAGCGGCGCTCGAGCGCGGCATCCTTCTCGATGAACTCGCGGTACTCGTTGAGGGTCGTGGCGCCGATCATCCGCAGCTCGCCGCGCGCGAGCATGGGCTTGAGCATGTTGGATGCCGCGACCGACCCCTCGCCTCCGCCGGCGCCCATGAGCACGTGCAGCTCGTCGATGAACGTGATGACGCGGCCGTCGGACTCGGTGATCTCCTTGAGGACGGACTTCAGGCGTTCCTCGAACTGCCCGCGGTACATCGCGCCGGCGACGAGGGCCGAGATGTCGAGGGTGACGAGCTCCTTGTCCTTCAGGCTGTCGGCGACATCGCCCGCCACGATGCGCTGCGCGAGCCCCTCGACGACGGCGGTCTTGCCGACGCCGGGCTCGCCGATCAGCACCGGGTTGTTCTTCGTGCGGCGAGTCAGCACCTGGCTGACGCGGCGGATCTCGCTGTCGCGCCCGATGACGGGGTCGAGCTTGCCCTGCCGCGCGCGGTCGGTGAGGTTGATCCCGAACTGCTCGAGGGCGCTCTGCGACTCCTCCTGCCCGGGCTGTTGCGTGGCGTTCATGTGTCTCCTGAAATCTGCTCCGACTCAAAGTTGAGTCGCGACGGCTCAAGTTTACCAGGGAGCTGATCCCTCGGCAATGCCGCTCACCGACGTTCGATCTCGTCGCGCGCGTCGGCATAGGCGTGCCGGAGCGCTTCCCCCACCCACTCCGATCCGCGATAGACGTTGCGGGCGCCGATGTCGCCGGTGAGCCCTCCCACCTCCAGCTGCGAGATCACGCGCTCCTCCGTCGCGACGATCTTGAGCGTCGAGTCGGCGTCGTGGAGCTGGTGGGCGAACCGGCGCAGCACCTCGACGAGCGACAGGCCGATCGCGTCGGTGCCGCGCAGCCGCACGATGACCACGGATCCGCTCGACTCGCGGCTCACCTCGGGAAGCTGCCGCTCGAAGATCGGCGCGCTCGCGAAGAAGAGACTGCCGTAGGGCTGCAGCACGAGCACGTCGCCGGACGGCACGATCGCGGGCGGGTCGGTCTCGCGCATCCGCCCGTCGTCCTCGAGGTGCACCGCCCGCAGGCGCACGCGGTTCGACTGCTCCGCGACGTAGAGGATGACGCCGAGCCCCACGCCGACCAGCACGGCGAACTGCAGCGGGATGACGAGCGTCAGCCCGAACGTGACGGCCATGATCGCCGTCGGCAGCGGCCCTGACTTCACGACCGAGTACACGCGGCTCGGCTTGACCGCGCGCCACCCCACCACGATCAGCAGGCCCGCGAGGGCGGGCATGGCGACGAACGAGACGACGTCGGAGGCGACGAAGAGGATCACGGCCATGACGACGCCGGCGATGAACAGCGACAGCCGCGTCTTCGCTCCGGCCTGGACGATGAGCGACGATCCCGACATCGAACCGCCGACGGGCATCCCCTGGAACAGCCCCGACACGAGGTTGCCGATGCCCTGCCCGAGGAAGTCGCGGTTCGCATCGGCCGGCCTGCCGGTCGTCGTCGGGATGCCCGCCGACACGGCCGCGCCCTGGACGAGCCCGATGAACGTCAGCGACAGCGCTGGCAGCAGCAGCGCGGGCACATCCGCGATGCTCGGGAGCACCGGCACCGGCAGGCCGCGCGGAACCTCGACGATGTCGCGCAGCAGCACGACCGAGTCGTTCACCCAGACGTTGAGCAGCACAGCGCAGACCGACCCGATCACCACCGCGATGACCAGTCCGAAGCTGCCCACCCGTGTCGGCAGGAAGACGACGATCACCAGCACGGCGATCGCGCCCACGATCAGCGACGGGATGCTCCACTGCCCGATGTGGATGAGCACGTCGATCGTCTTCAGCAGCCGGTTCGGGCCCTCCGCCTGGTATCCCGTGAAGTTGGACAGCTGGCCGAGCACGATGTTGACGCCGATCGCGGTGACGAAGCCCGTCATCACGGCCGTCGGGACGAAGCTCACCAGCCGTCCGCCACGCAGGAGCCCCGCCGCCGCCATCACGATGCCCGTGAGGATCGCGAGGGTGAAAAGGCCCCGGTTGGGGTCGGGAAGCGACCCGAGGTCGGCATCGCCGACCACGAGCGCCATCGCGCTCGTCGCCTGCACCGCCATGAACGCGCTGCTGGTGGCCAGTGCCGCACCGACCATCCCGAAGAGGTATCCGTAGAGGCCGGCGAGCGGGTTCACGCCCGCGAGCAGTCCTGCCGCGAGGCCGTCGGGCACAGCCTCGATGCCCAGGACGAGTCCCGCTCGGAGGTCTTTGCCGACGGTCTCGCGCGAGAACCACCGCCGCGGATCGATGCGCACGTGCTCACGCTAGCGAACCGGCGCGCGCGAAGGATTCCGCTCAGCCGGAGGGGCGCCCGGATTTCATGCTTGCCGGGTGATGCCCCGGTGTTCGACCTGCGCCAGATTCGGGGTGTGCTGCGGGCGCCCGCCCGCCTTGTCGCGAGATGAAGCGGCGCCCTGCACCAGACGAAAGGACCAGGCATATGACCGACACTGACACCGAAGTGACGGGGTGGGTGGGATGGGGCGTCTTCGCAGCCGTCATCCTGATCATCGCCGGAATCATCGACGCGATCCACGGCATCACCGCGATCTTCGGGACCGACACCATCTACGTCATCGGTGAGACCGCTCTCTTCTCGCTCGATGTGCAGGCCTGGGGATGGTGGCACCTGATCCTCGGCATCCTGCTCGTCCTCGTCGGGATCGCGCTGCTCGGAGGCGCGACGTGGGCGCGGGTCGTCGCGATCGTCCTCGTGTCGCTGAACGCGATCGGGCAGCTGACGCTGCTGACCGCGCAGCCGTGGTGGTCGATCATCGTCCTCACGCTGGACGTTCTCGTCATCTACGCCCTCACGGTGCACGGACGCGAGCTCAAGGCCCGCAACGGCTGAGGCCGCTCCCCGACCGATTCGAAGACGGATGCCGCTGCCGACCAGGCAGCGGCATCCGTCTTCGACATCCGGCGGCACCGGCGGCCGGATGTCAGGCCGCGGGGCTCTCCATCGACTCTTCGTCGTGGCAGGCGAACCTGGCGCGGTACGCCGTCGGCGTCGTGCCGAGCACGCGCGCGAAGTTCTGGCGCAGGACGGCTGCGGACCCGAAGCCGCTCTCGAACGCGATGCGGTCGAGGCCCAGTTCGGTCTTCTCCAGCAGGCGCTGAGCGTGGATGGTGCGCTGCCGCGCGAGCCACGCCGCCGGCGTCGCGCCGAAGTCGGCCTTGAAGCGCCGGGCGAACGTGCGCGGAGACATGTGCGCCTTCGCCGCGAGCTGATCGACGGTGAGCTCGAGTCGCAGATTGTCCAGCATCCAATCGCTCACCGGGGCCAGCGACAGCGACCGCACCTGCGGCAGCGGCGTGTCGATGAACTGCGCCTGTCCGCCGTCGCGCTGCGGGGGGACGACCATGCGCCGCGCGATGCGGTTGGTCATCTCGGCGCCGAGAACCTGACGCAGCAGGTGCAGGCAGGCGTCGAGGCCGGCCGCCGTGCCGGCGCTCGTGATGATGCGGCCGTCCTGCACGTAGAGCACGTCGGGATCGACGTCGACCTTCGGGTACATCGCGGCCATCGCCTCGGCATACATCCAGTGCGTGGTCGCGCGCCGTCCGTCGAGCACGCCCGCGGCACCGAGGATGAACGATCCGCTGCAGACGCTCAGTACCCACGCGCCCCGCGCGACCGCGTCGCGGACGACGTCGAGCACGCGCTCGTCGGTGTGCCGCCAGTACTCGCGCGGGGTCGGAGACACCACGACCAGGTCGGCCTCGTAGGCGAATGCGAGATCGTTCTCGACGTTGATCGAGAAGCCGAGCTTGGAGGCGACGGGGCCAGGCTCGGGCGCGACGACACGGAAGTCGAAGTTCGGGATGCCGTCATCCGAGCGATCGAGGCCGAACGCCTCGCAGGCGACGCCGAACTCGAAGGGAGCGAACCCCTCCTGGACGATGACGGCGACGGACTTCATGGTTCCTCCTGGCCTGGCAGTAATCGTGCGAACTGTGTCCATTCTGCCACTGTTGGCAGGACTTATGCAAGCGTAGCGTTTCTGCCATGATCCTCGTCATCGTGATCGCAGCCCTGGCGGCCTTCGGGGCCGCCGCCACCGTCGTCGCCCTGCGCAACGACGGCTACCACCGAATCCCCACCGACCCCACCCGTCTCCCCTGACCCCCTCCTTCTCCCCCCTCGCCGAGCATGCCCCCGGCAAGGTCGGCGGGAAACCGGCAAGGTCGGCGCGTCAGGCGGTGACGCGGGCGTAGACCTCGACCATCGCGGCAGTGCGCGAGGACTGCCGGAAGCGATCCCGCACCGAGGGGTCGGGGGCCGGCGCCGCACCGGCCTCGATGTCGGCCGCGGCCGCGCGCAGCGTCGTGGCCAGCGCAGCCACCGACGGGTCGGCGGCGGCTGGTGCGGCATCCGTCCCCCCGCCCACGGCCCAGAACCCCGAGCCGAGTTCGGCGGCGAGGTCGGGGTCGCTCACGATCGCCGGCGTGCCGAGCGAGGCTGCCTCGAAGATGGTCATCCCCTGCGTCTCGAACCCGATCGAGGTCTGCACGACGGCGTCGGCCGCCTGGATCCTACGCAGGGTGCCGGTGTACGTCAGGCGACCCGCGAAGTCGACGGATGCCGCCGGATGCCGCTTCGCGACGAGCCGCCGCGCCGCCGCCAGTTGTCCACCGCCGCCGATCACCTCGACATCTGCCACGATGCCTGACTCGGCGACGGCGTCGAGGAAGGGGAGGAGCCGCTTCTCAGGGCTCATCCGCCCGAGCCACACGAACCGGGGCGGCCCTTCGAGACGCTCAGGCGCCGCCTCGGCGAGGACTTCGGCGAGGACGTCGTCGTCGATCCCGTTCCAGATCACGTCGACGCGGGGCTCGGTCTGGGGCGCATCGTGATGAGGAAGGATGCCGCGTCGACCGCCCGGGACGACGCCGTGCTCCTCCAGGCGGCGGGCGAAGTGTGACGAGGGCGCGGTCACGGCATCCGATCGCCCGGCGAATCGCCGCAGGTACGACCAGCCGTCCCGCCCTACGGGCTTGGCCTCCATGAATACCCCCAGCGCTCGCCGCTGCCACGCGTTCAGCCCGCGGAGCACCGATCCGGGGAACGGCGCCGTCGCCTCGATCCCGACGTCGACGCGGTTGTGCATCGTGTGCACGACCGGCAGGCCGTGGCGCGCGGCGAAGCGGTGCCCGATGAAAGCCCCCCAGAAGTCGGCCTGCACGTGCACGACGTCGACGTGCGGCCGCGACGCGAGCGCCTCGTCCACCCGCCGATCGGTGCCGCGCCCCGGAGCACTCAGCGAGTACTCGCGGTCGAGTGTGATCGGGATGGACGGCAGATCGACGTATCCGTCGACGATCTCAGGGACCAGCTCCTCGCGCACCGCCCGACCCCGCGGCCCGTGCATCGCGGGGGCGACGATCGTGACGAGGTGCCCCGCCTTCTCCAGGAACCGGCGCTGCAGCCGCATCGAGACCTGCGCCCCGCCGAGCGACTCGACGTGCTGATCGCCGAACATCACGACGTGCACGGCGCTACTCCGGCAGCGGCTCGTCGCGGTACAGCGCTTCGAACGTGTCGAGCGTGCGCTGCATGTCGTGCACCTTGACGCCCTCGAGCGAGGCCTGCTGCATGCGCAGCCGCTCCTCGGGGGTCTGCGTGAGCACGGCCGTGAGCTTGGCGGCCAGATCGTCCGCGTTGCCCGGCTCGAAGAGGTAGCCGTTCTCGCCGTCGTGCACCAGATGCGGCAGCGCGACGGCATCCGCCGCGACGATCGGCAGCCCGGACGCCATCGCCTCCATGGTCGCGATGGACTGCAGTTCGGCGATCGAGGCGATCGCGAACACGCTCGCGTGCGTGAGGAACCCGCGCAGCTCCTCGTCGGTGGTGTAGCCGTGGAACCGCACCCGCTCAGTCAGCCCGAGATCGCGGACGACGTGCTCGAGATTGCGGCGCTGGTCGCCGTTGCCGACGATGTCGAACGTGACGTCGAGCGCCGGATCGAGCTTGGTGATCGCCCGCAGGGTGACGTCGATCTGCTTCTCGGTCGTGAGGCGCCCCACGAAGACGATGCGGTGCGCGTCCCGCGGGGTGAGGTCGGGCGTGTAGTTGCCCGCGTCGATGCCGCAGCTGATCGGGATCACGCCCCGGATGTCGATCGTCGACTCGAGGAAGTCCGCCGCCCTGCGGGTCGGCGTCGTCACCGCCCTGGTCATGCGGAACGTGCGCACGGCGTCGTCCCACGTGATCTTGAGCACCAGCTTGTCGAACACCGGCGGGAGGGTCGTGAAGTCGAGGACGTTCTCGGGCATGACGTGGTTCGTCGCGATGAGCGGGATGCCGCGCTTGCGCGTCTCGCGCGCGAGCCCACGGCCGAGATTGATGTGCGACTGGATGTGCACGACGTCCGGCTTGATGGCCTTCAGGACGCGCCGCGAGTAGTACTTGGGCATCCACGGGAGGACGAAGGTGAGCCAGTCGTGCGGCCAGTAGCGGTGGGACGGCACGCGATGCACGGTCATCGGCTGACCCTCGATCACCTCGCGAATGGTGCCGTGCGGGCCGCGGGCGGCCGCGGGGGCGATGACGTGCACGTCGTGACCGCGCGCCACGAGGCCCGCGGCGAGGCGCTCGGCGAATCGGGCGGCGCCGTTCACGTGGGGTGTGAACGTGTCGGCCCCGATGAGGATCGTGAGCGGTCTCGCTGCGGGGGTGGCGGGGTCGGGCGATGTCGCGGGGGGAGTCACGGGATCGGTGGCTGCCTATCTCTGCGGCGCGCTCGCCGGGTCCGCGAGCGCGCGTCTACTCTACCCCGCGGACCCCTGCCCCCTGAGGTCTTGCCGAGCGTCGCAACGTACGCTGGGGGGATGCCGAGAATCCAGGCCGATGCCGATGCGAACCTCTGGGTCGCCGTCACCGAGTCGCTGGGCTTCCGAGGGCGCCGTCATCGCAAGGCGGCGATCCGGATGCTGCTGACGCAGGCGAACCGCGCGATGGGCCAGACCGAGAAGTCCGGCAGCGGCTTCGTCGCATGGAGCATGAGCCAGGCGGCGCCCTTCCTCATGAAGCGCATGGCCGGCCGGATGCTGGTGTGGGTGTGGAAGTCCGACCCCGATCTTCTCGTCGCGATGGCCCAGGTCCAGGAGGCGACGCCCGACCTGCGCACCGCTCGGGCGATGATGCCGATGGAGTACGACGACACCGAGTCGTTCCGCAGTCCCCACTTGGGCGTCGGGGAGAAGCTCGCGATGCCGCTGCCGGCCGACATCCGCACTCCCCCGTTCGCGACCTACACCTGGGACACCGGCACGCACTTCGTCACGCTCACCGCGGTGTGCGCCGACCGCGAGAGATTCGGCACCGTGATCGGTGCGGTCGACGACCTCGCCCGCACCCTCCGAGTCGCCGAGGACCTCACCCTGGGCGAGACGCCCGGCATCCTCCGCATCGACCCGGTATGACGCCGCTCTCAGGCATCCCTCGCGCGATTGGCTGACGGACGATCTCCGGGGCCTCCGTGCGAACAACCGGGCCGGCGCGGTGCTCGCCGCCGTCATGCCCGAGATCGAGTCGCCCATCGACGGCATCGCGGTCGAGCCCGACGAGCGGGAGGATCCGCGGTGAGCGCTCCCGGCGGCGACATCACCCCGTGCGGGGGATAGCGCGCGATGTCCTGGTCGGCAAGAATGCTCATGTCACACCAAGGCGACGATCTTCGCGGCCACGGCCGCGGCAACCGGAGGAAGCGATGACCGATTTCGACTACGGCCCGATCGAGTTCTATTCGATCGCATTCGATGGGGACCGGCCGGGTCCCGCAGTCCTGCAGGCGATCGACGATCTCGTCACGTCGGGCATCGTCAATGTGCTCGACCTGGTGTTTGCGGCTCGTTCCCAAGACGGCGAGGTGAACGTCCTCGAGCTGTCCGACGTCATCGACGACGGCGCGCCCGCGCTCGACCTCGCAGGACTCGCCAGCGAGGAGGACATCGAGCAGCTCGCCGCCGCGCTCCCACCCGGAACGTCGGCCGCGATCATCATCGTCGAGCTGCTGTGGGCGAAGCAGTTCGCATCGCGCCTCTTCGAGGCCGGCGGACGCGTGATCGCCCGCGAGACGATCCCCGCCCCGATCGTCAACGAATACCTGTCCGAGTACGCAGACTGAAGGAGACGAGAACATGCGACGCAGAGGACGACCTGGACTGATCGGGATGGCCGCACGCACGGCCGTCGTCGCCGGCACCGCGACCGCCGTGAGCGGCGCGGTCAGCAGGGGTCAGCAGAGCAAGGCGCAGGACCAGTACGAACAGCAGCAGTACCAGGCCATGCAGCAGCAGGCTGCGATGGATGCCGCCGCGGCGCAGGCCGTGGCGAACGCCCAGGCGCAGCAGGCGCCGCCGCCGCCGGCACCCCCGGCGGCACCGGCCGGCGGTGTGGACGTCGTCGCGGAGCTCCAGAAGCTCGCGGGACTGCAGCAGGCGGGCGTTCTCACTCCCGAGGAGTTCGCCGCGGCGAAGGCGAAGCTGCTGGGCTGATCAGCAGGCATGAGTGAGGGCCCCGCGTCATCGACGCGGGGCCCTCACTCATGTCTCAGACCGGCCCTCGTCCGAGAAGGTGGCAGGAATGGTCGCGTCCGGCGCGCCTTAGCGACCAGTGGTGACACTTTCTCTGTGAGGCCGTCCGAGAAGGTGGCAGGAATAGTCGCGTCCGGCGGCGTGAAGCGACCACACCTGACACATTCTCTGTGGGTCCGGCCGTCGGCCGGGTCAGACCTTGCGGTCCTGCTTGGGCACGACCACCTCTCGGATGATGAGGAGGATCGACGCGGTCACCGGCAGCGCGACCAGCACGCCGATGACGCCCATCAGCGTTCCGCCGACGAGGGCTGCGATCAGCACCAGCGCCGCAGGGATCGCGATCGCCCGGTTCATGACGCGGGGGCTGACGACGTAGGACTCGAGCTGGATGTAGATGAGGTAGCAGATGCCGAAGATGAGCGCCTGCGAGGGGGTGGACAGCAACGCGACCAGAGTGCCGATCACGAGGAAGATCACCGAGCCGAACAGCGGGATGAGCGTGATGACGAAGGCGATCAGGGCCATCAGCGCGGCGAACGGCAGACCGATGAAGATGTGGAGCAGGAACACGACGATGGCGTTGATCAGCGAGAGGGTCACCGAGCCGAGGAGCGAGCTGCCGATGGATGCCGTCACCCGCTCGGTCATCTCCGAGAGCTTCACCCGGCTGTGCGCGGGGGCGAGCGAGTACAGCGCCTGCTTCATCGCCGTCAGCGACGCGAGGAAGTAGAGCGTCAGGGCGACGATGATGAAGCCGGCGGATATGCCCGACACCACGCCGACACCGACCATCAGCGCACCGCCGCCGATCACGGCGATCGTCTCCGGCTGGGCGAGCGCCTCGCTCAAGGTGTCCAGCGCCTGGCCCACGATGACCTGCATGTCGGGCGTGAGCGCGAGGAACCACACCGACTCCTTCGCGCTCGCGAGGGCCGGTGGGATCCCCTGGATGAACTCCACGATCTGCCCGACGATCGGCGGGAGCACGAAGATCGCGAAGGCCGCGACCAGCAGCGCGAACCCGATGAACACGATCCCGATCCCGGCCCCCCGCTTCACACCGCGACCCTCGAGCCGTCGCACGATCGGGTCGAGGCCGAGAGCGATGAACAGCGCGAGCACGATGTACACGAGGATGGTCGTGATCCCCGCGATCGCGCTGCCGAGCACCACTCCGCCCAGCACGCCGAGCGTCGCGACGAACGCCAGCACGAGCGGGTGGTCGATCGCGGCGAGAACCCGGAGACGGCGCTCTTCGCCCGGAAGCTCCCTGGCGGGCTCGGTGAAGCCCCCCGGGTCCGCGAGGCCGGCAGCCTCGGCAGGGGGCGCGGACTCAGCGAGTCCGGTGGGCTCGGCGGGATCCACGCTGGTGCTCATGTGAGAAGTGTGGTGCGTTCAGCGGCCGGCGCCATCATCCCACGCGGGCGATGTCGGTGGGTGAGAGGAGCCCGAGCTCCCGTGCGCGCGCGATCGCGGCATCCCGGCCCGCCGCCCCGAGCTTCCGGTAGATGTGGGCCATATGGGTCTTGACAGTGTTCACCGACACGAAGCAGCGTGCCGCGAGCTCGGCGTTGGTCAGGCGGCTGGGGAGGTACTCGAGCAGTTCCAGCTCGCGTGCCGTGAGCGGCTCGACGAGCGGGTCCTGGCGGCCGTCGCGGGTCGGATGGAATCGGTCGACGACCGTGCGCCGGAAGTCGGTGGGACTGCCCGGCAGCGCCCGTACGAGGTCGATGACCGGCTGCCCCGCGCGGATGAAGGGATACACGAGGCCCTCACGGTCCGCGACGTCCAGTGCAGCGGTGAGCCGCCGGCGAGTCTCGCTCTGGCGACCCTCGAGAGATGCCAGCCATGACTTCAGGATGCCGAGCTCGACCTCTTCGATCGGCGACGCCGCCTCGCGGCCGGCCGCATCGTCCAGCCGCGTTCGCGCACCGTGCAGGTCACGAGTGGTCAGCATCCCCGCGACGTCCTCGAAGGTCGTACCGCATGATCGGGTGCCGGTGTCCGGCAGAGCCGGGCGACCAGACACCCGCAGCGCGCGGCGCGAGATCGAGGTGAGGGCCAGCGACACCACCGGCGGCGGGGGGCCGGGCGGTCGCCCGGCGGCGAAGTCGGACTCCTCGGGGTCCACCAGCTTCGAGATCGCGTGCGCGACCCACATGAGCTGGGTGCGGGCGTTCGATGCCGCTCTCATGTACCCCTCATGCAACGCGAATGCCCCCACTTCGGGCTCGCCCCGCTGGACGGCGACCAACGCCCGCGCGAGATAGGCATCCGCGGGCGCCGCATGCGCGAGCAGCGACAGCTCCCGCGCCAGCTCCAGTGCTTCGTCAGCGAGCTCCTCGGCTCTGGTCAGCCGACCCTGCCAGGCATCAATCAGCGCGAGACTGCCGAGGACGTGCACTCGGTAGGGTCCGTACGCACCGCCTGCGGAGTCGAGCACCCGCTCCAGCCACACCCGCCCTTCGGTGGCGTCGCCGAGGAAGAAGTGAGCGCGTCCGATCGAGGCCGTGGCCAGCGCGGTGAGGAAGTCGAAGCTGGTGAGGTGGAGGAGATCCGGCAGCTCGGCGTCAGGTGCACTCTCTGCCAGCTCCAGCATCCGCCTGCCCTGCTCGAGATATCTCTCGGCGTGGGGCCGGAACTGCACGCACCCCGCGATGAACGCCCGCGCGACGAGCTGGGCGCCGACGGGAAGCACGGGGTCGAGAAGCAGCCCCCGGTGCACCTCCTCGGTCCTGGCCGCCCGGCCGGAGAACCCTTCGACCATCCCGTAGAGCAGCTCGGCCTCCACGCGCGCGGCGCGGATGTCCGTCGGGATCTTCGCGAGCAGCCGGGCGACGGTGGCGGTCTCGCCGCTCTCGTAGACGTCCTGTCCCTTCGACAGGATCAAGTCCATGGCCTCATCCCAGCGTTTCGCCTCGAGGAGGTACTCGATCGCCGTCGAGGTCTGGCCGTTGCGCCGGCACCATTCGGCGGCTACCGCGAGCAGGTCGGACTCGGCGTCGGCGTCGACCGCCCTCAGCCGATATCGCAGGACGTCGCGAAACAGATGGTGGAAGCGGTAGTGGTCGGGCTCGCTCCCGACGGCGACCACGAACATCGACTCGGTTTCCAGATCGCGGAGGAACGTCGAACCGTCGGCGACGCCCGCCACGGCTTCGGCGAGCGACGGATTCACCTCCTCGAGCACCGACAGTCGCAGCAGCGCGTCGCGACGCTCCGGACTCAGCGCATCGAGCACCTCCTCGCTGAGGTAGTCGATCGCGAGCCGGTCACCCTCGGCGAGCGCCACGACGATGTCGGCGGCGGAAGAGCGCGGCCGCAGGCTCAGCGCCGCGAGCTGGATGCCGGCCGCCCACCCCTCGGTGTGGGCGACGACGGTCTCCGCCGTCGCGGGCTCGACGGGCCTGGCGGTGATCCGCTCGAGCAGTTCCGTGGCGCTGCCGACGTCGAACGCGAGCTGGGCCTGGCGCAGCTCGACGAGATTGTGCTGCAGCCGGTGCCGGCTCCAGCCGAGCCGGAGGTCGACGCGCGACGAGAAGACGACGTGCACGTTGCTGGGCATGAGGTCGATGAGCCGCCACAGGTCGGTCAGCACCTGGGAGCTGGAGATCTGATGCAGGTCGTCGAAGATCAGGATGATCTGGTCGCGCACGTCGATGAGCGCGGTCGCGAGACCCTCGAGGAACTCCTCGCCGAGGCCGGTCACATGACCCACCGCCGGCACCTCGAGGTCCGAAAGCATCGGGTGGAGAGTCCGGACCTCCGCGATCATCTTCCGCATGAAGATGGCGGGGTCGTCGTCCGCGGGCGTCAGGTCGAGCCAGCCCACTCGGGCGTCCCGTCGCGACAGCGCCCACTGGGCGAGAAGGACGGTCTTGCCCGACCCCGCGGGGGCCACCACAAGCGTGAGCGGAGCCGCCAGTCCTGAGTCCAGGCTGGCCAGCAATTCGGCTCTCTCAACGGCATGCGGAGGCATTCTGCGCGTCAGCGGCATCGAGACCACCTTCGGGTGCGGATTCACAGGGCCCTGGGAATCATCCCATAGGAGTGACGGGGAAACGAGGAACGTGCCCCACGATGACAGGTGCCCACCCAGACTCCGAAGGCGGCGAGGAGGTCGTGCATGCACTCTCAGGTCATGGAAGTCGTCGTGCGAGGAAGGCTGGGTGCAGACCTCGTCACCTCGCTGGAGGGGTTCTCCGTCGAATCGGCCGGCGACGGACTCACCCGAGTGGTCGGACCGGTTCCGGACCAGTCGATGCTGTTCGGGCTGCTCGAGGTCTTCGAAGGGCTCCACATCGAGGTCGTGTCGGTGAACCCGGTCCCCAGCCGTTCAGGATGACTCTCACCCGGCGTGGGTGATGCTCGCCGGCCACACCCTGACTAGGTTCGGCAACAGCGGAGGCCACGAACGGCCTCCCTGAACGAATGGATAGACATGGACTTCTGGAGCTTCGTCGCGTGGTTCTTCTGGGTGTTCGTCTTCGTCGCGTACCTGATGGTGCTCTTCTCGATCATCGGCGACATCTTCCGCGACTCCGAGCTGAACGGCTGGCTCAAGGCGATCTGGATCATCTTCCTGATCTTCGTCCCGTTCCTGACCGCTCTGGTCTACCTGATCGCGCGAGGCAACGGGATGACGAAGCGATCGATCGCGCAGGCGGCTGAACTGCGCGCCGCGCAGGACCAGTACATCCGTCAGACCGCGAGCTCTGCGAGCTCGGTCGATGAGATCGCCAAGGCGAAGACCCTCCTCGACTCGGGTGTGCTCACCCAGCAGGAGTTCGACGCCATCAAGGCGAAGGCGCTGGCCGGTTAGTCCGACGGGCGCTGAGAACGACCTGTCCCGTCCGGCGACCGCCGGACGGGACGTTCGCTCTGTCAGGGGTGAGGTGCACTGATGTCGGACTCTTCGACCGCCCGGACGTTCACGCGCGCGGAGCGCCGCCGGTTCGTCGCGCGCGGCCTGCTCCGCGCGGCGGTCATCACCGCGGCGATCGTCGTGCTGTACTTCCTGACGCCGCAGACGGGCGTCGGCGACCTCCCTCTGGGCGTCGCGCTGGTCGCCGGCCCCCTCATCTGGGTCGGCGTGGCGATCTGGCAGATCCTCGCGATCTCGCGGTCGCCGCACCCGCTGCTGCGCGCGATCGAATCGCTCACCATCACCATGTCGCTCTATCTGATGCTCTTCGCGGCGACCTACTGGTTGGTCGCGCGAGCCGATCCGACGGGCTTCAGCGTCGACACGCTCACGCGCGTGGACGCGCTGTACTTCACCACGACGGTCTTCTCCAGCGTCGGATTCGGTGACATCACGCCGGCGAGCCAGTCCACCCGCGCGCTCGTGACGATCCAGATGATCCTGAACGTGCTCCTCCTCGGAGCCGGCATCCGTCTGCTCTTCGGCGTCGTCGATCGCCGCCGGGAGTCCGGCGAAGAGAAGCTCTGATCCGCGCAGCATCGCCCGATGACGCATGCGGGCGTCGGATCTGCGACGATTCACCTCATGGACTCCGCAGCACTGTCGAACCTGATCTGGGCGGCCGCCTTCCTCGCCGATCTCGCGATCAAGGTGACCGCTCTGATCATCATCCCGAGGCGGCGCAAGCCCACCGCCGCCATGGCCTGGCTGCTGGCGATCTTCCTGATCCCCTTCGTCGGCATCCTGCTGTACCTGCTCATCGGGAACGTGCGGCTGCCGCGCAGGCGTCGTGACGAGCAGGCGCGGATCGATGCGCTGATCGCTGATCGGGTCTCGGCGACGGATGCCGGTGCGGACGCACGCGCGGCAGCGGACTGGCCGGTGTGGTTCCAGCGCGTCGTGGAGCAGAACCGCCAGCTCACCGCGCTGCCGGCGGTGGCTGGCAACGACGCGACGCTGTACGGCGACTACCAGGGCTCGATCGACGCCATGGCCGCCGCGATCGACACGGCGGAGCGGTTCGTGCACGTCGAGTTCTACATCGCCGGCTGGGACGACACCACGCGCGGCTTCTTCGCCGCCATGGAGCGCGCGGTGGCGCGCGGCGTGACCGTGCGCCTGCTCGCCGATCACATCGCCTCGAAGAAGATCCCGGGCGCGAAGGAGACGTTCGCGGAGCTCGACCGGATCGGCGTGATCTGGTCGTGGATGCTGCCGGTGATGCCCTTCCAGGGCAAGTACCAGCGGCCCGATCTCCGCAACCACCGCAAGATCGTCGTCATCGACGGGCACGTCGCCTTCCTCGGGTCGCAGAACCTCATCTCCCGCGACTACGGCTCGGAGAAGAATATCAAGCGGGGCCTCATGTGGCAGGAGCTGGTCACCCGGCTGGACGGGCCGGTCGCGGCATCCGTCGACGCCGTGTTCCTCTCGGACTGGCTCATCGAGACGGGCGAGCAGCTGGATGCCGAGCACGTCCCCGCCGCCGAGATCGCGGCGAACCCGTCACCCGACGCCATCGTCTGCCAGGTCGTGCCGAGCGGTCCCGGCTATCAGACCGAGAACAATCTGCGGCTGTTCCTCGCCCTGATCTACGGCGCGACCGAGCGGGTCATCCTGACGAGCCCGTACTTCGTGCCCGACGAGGCGATGGTCTATGCGATCACGTCGGCCTGCCAGCGCGGCGTCGAGGTGCAGCTGTTCGTCTCCGAGATCGGCGACCAGGGCCTGGTCTACCACGCCCAGCGCTCGTACTACGACGTGCTGCTGGAGGCGGGAGTGCGGATCTTCCTGTACCCGGCGCCGTACATCCTGCACTCCAAGCACTTCTCGATCGACGACGACATCGCCGTGATCGGATCGAGCAACATGGACATCCGCTCGTTCAGCCTCAACATGGAGGTCTCGCTGCTCGTGCGGGGAGAGTCGTTCGTGGCGGACATGCGCGAGGTCGAGCAGGGGTATCGGGATGCCGGCCGCGAGCTCACTCTGGACGAGTGGCGCCGCGAGCCGGCCAAGGCCACGTTCCTCGACGGGCTGGCGCGACTCACCTCCGCGCTGAACTGAGCCCGCTCGGGTCCGCCCGCCACCGGATTCAGTGCACGCCGGCCTTCAGCAGGATCATGAGGAGGCCGAACCCCGCCGTCGCCGCCGACCCGAGCAGCCTGATGTGCCAGCGTGCTCCACGTCGCGCGAAGGCGATGTAGCCCAGCAGCGCCAGTAGCGCGACGCAGACCCACAGCGCGATCCAGGCCGCAGCGTCGTCCGGCACCACCTGGGCCACGCCCAGCAGCAGGATGCTCGAGGGGATGAGCGCGGCAACCAGCAGTCCCCACGACGCCCGCAGGGAACGGCGGAACGATTCGCGGATGCCGATCACGCGCCCGTTCTCGTAGCCGTGATGCGCGACTGTCCCGGCGTAGACGTGGGCGGCCCAGAACACGAGCACCGTCACCACGACCTTGACGAACACGGTGAGGGCGAGCTCGTCCCCGCCACCGCTGACGACGATGAGACCGGCGACGAGGATGACCCCGTACACGCCCTGCTCCGTCGCGAACTTCGCGTGCACCGCATGCAGCGCACCGGGGACCTTGCGGGTGCCGGAAGCGGGGGGATCGGGATCGTGGCGTTCGGACATCGGCGCTCCTTCCCGCACCAGGCTACTGTTCCCCGCGGACGTCGTGTTCGAGAGCGGCCGAGTTGCGGATGAACAGCACGATCCAGGTGAAGACGAGGATGCCGGCGACCAGCTCGACGGCCGTCAGCGTGTAGTAGCCCACCACGAACAGCACCGCGAGCACGATGCTCACAGCGAGGAAGAGCCAGCCGAGGAGCACGAACGTGCGCGAGATTCCGGTGATCCACCGGGGCAGGCCGATGACGAGAACCGCGTACGCGACGAGCATGCCGGACGCGACGCCGGTGTGGAGGGCGAAGAAGTCGTCGACGGGGAAGACGCCCACCAGAGCCAGGAAGATGCCGACGATCACCAGGCAGCGTCGGACGCTGCGCATGCCGGTCGGGTTGTCGGTCGGCACGCCGCGCGTCGCAGAGCGGGCCAGCGTCGTCACGAGGAATCCCGCCACGATGATCGTGATGTTGAACGCGAACGCCGACGCGTTGGAGGACATCCCCAGCGCGCTCAGGTTGTCCTTCCACCACTCGGGATCGGTCGCCGTCAGCATGCTCGCGAGCACTCCGAGCACGAGGAACACCGCCAGCACCGTGGCCAGCAGCTGCAGATCCATGTGCGTCGCCGAGTAGAACGCGACGTACACCGTGGCGGCCGAGGCCGCGCCGCCGATGATCAGCACCGCGAGTGGGAAGACCTCGGCGCCGATGAACGCCTGCTCCAGGATCACGGCGAGCAGCGTCCAGCCGAGCAGGGAGATCACCGCATGCGCGAACGCGATCGCGGCGATGTCGAGGTAGTCGAGCACGCCGCTCCGCGGTCCGCCGTTCCGGCGGACCAGGAACAGGCCGGCGCCCACCGCGACGAACGCCACCACCGCCGATGAGATCGCGGCGAACTGACCGACGGACCCCGGGCCGGAGATCGGCGCCGGCTCGAAGCGGAACGCGATCATCGCGACGAGCGCCACCAGCACGAACGTGATCGCGCCCAGGGTGAGCGCGAGCGATTCGAGCGACCGCTCGCTCGACGTATCGGCGAAGCGACCGGCACCCGGCGAAGCGGCGGCCGGTTTGTCGGTGGTGGATGGGGTCACTTCTGCCTCCGTGAGCGTGCGGGTCGGGCGGTCGGGGACGTGCTGTCTTCGTCGGGGTCCGGTGCGGGAACGGCCGTCCGGTCGCCGGAGAGCCACCGCAGCCAGATGCTCCCCGGGTCGCCCTCGAGCACGAGCGCGCGGACGAACAGCGTGAGCGGGATGGACAGGATCGCGCCGAGCGGTCCGATCACGAACGTCCAGAAGATGACCGAGAAGAAGCTCAGGGTGAGGCTGATGTCGACGGCGTCGCTGACGAACTTGGGCTGCACGAGCACCTGCAGCACGACGTTGACCACGCAGTAGATCGCGATGACGGCCAGCAGCATCGGCCAGCCGCCCACGACGAACGCGAGCACGGCGGGAGGGATCAGCCCGATCACGAAGCCGATGTTGGGGATGAAGTTGGTCACGAAGGCGAGGATCGCCCATACGACGGGCGCGGGCACGCCCAGCCACCACAGCGCGAGGCCGTCGAGGATCGCCACGACCGCTCCGAAGCTCGCGTTGACGATGTAGTAGCGGCGGATGCCGGAGTTCAGCCGGCGGATCCGCGCGATCACCGGCCGCCGCGACGCCCCGAACACGCGCTCCGCCTCACGGTAGCGGGCCGCGTCGGCGGCCATGAAGATCACGTAGGCGAACACGAAGAACAGGGCCGTCGCGACGCCGATGACCGTGCTGCCCAGGCTCGCGCCAAGACTCACGAGGGTCTGCGGATCGAGGACGGATGCCGCGGCTTCCGTCGCCTCTTCGTGCAGGCCCACCGCCTCGAGCCACGCCAGCAGGTCATCGACGTTCCCGCGCAGGTCGTCGGCGAAGTCGCCGACGAGGCGGGCGAACTGAGTACCGGCGATCCAGAGCAGGACGGCCATGCCCACCAGCACCAGATAGACGATCGCGATGACGGCGGTGGTGCCCGCCCAGCGCGGCCAGCCGCGTCGTTCGAGGGGACCTCGCGCCGCCTCGCAGATGACGACGAGCACGATGGCCAGCGCAAGCGGACCGACGATCTCCCTGGCCAGGAACACGCCCGACAGGACGACGACGGCGGCGGCGAGACCGATCAGCGTCCGCAGGCCGGGCGAGAGCGCGGGCGGCGGGACGACGGGCTCGACGCGGGACACGTCGTCAGAGTATCGACAGCGACGACCCCATTGCGCGCGACCCGCGCCCGGTCGCTCAGATCCGCTCTATCCCCCTGCGACGGCGCGGTGCCACACTTGCCCCATGGAGACGACCGATGTGCGCCCGCTGGCGGCGCAGTGGATCAAGCCTCCGTCGCGTGACGCGCTCATCGCCGACGGGCAGTCGAGACGCGAGCGGATGCCGCGGGAGGCTCTCGCGCAGCTGATCACCACGGGGCGCGACCCGATGGCGATCCTCGACGCACAGGACGCCACGCGCGTCCCGGAGCTCGTTCCGATCCGCACCGAGCGCATGGCGGCGAGCGCCTTCTCGTTCTACCGCGGGACGGCCGCGCTCATGGCCGACGACCTTGCACGCTCCCCCGGCACCGACCTGCTCGTCGCATCGTGCGGCGACGCCCACGTGTCGAACTTCGGCCTGTACGCCTCACCGCAGCGAACCCTCGTGTTCGATCTCAACGATTTCGACGAGTCCGCCTGGGCGCCGTGGGAGTGGGACCTCAAGCGCCTGGTCACGAGCATCGTCATCGCCGGTCAGTCGACCTCCCGTGACGACGGGCTGGTGAGGGATGCCGCGCTCAGCGCGGTGCGCACCTACGCCCGCGCCCTCGCGCACGGCGCCCAGCGCAGTCCGCTGCACCGTTTCTACAACCGCTTCGATGCCCAGGCCGCACTCGACTCGGACGACCAGGAGACGCGCGACGCGGTGCGCAAGGCGAGCAGGGACGCGGAGAAGCGCACGGCCGCGCGGGCGGCCCGCCGGCTCACCGAGCGGGGAGCCGACGGGAGGCTCTCGTTCGTCGAGGCTCCGCCGACGATGACGCACGTCGAGGCTGCGATCGAGCAGCGGCTGATCGACGTGTACGGCGACTATCTGCGATCGGCGAACGTCGACATCCGCATGCTCCTGCAGAAGTACGTCAAGTCCGACCTCGCCCGCCGCGTCGTCGGCGTCGGCAGTGTCGGAACGCGCTGTTACCTCCTCGCGCTGCAGGACGGCGACGACAATGCGCTTCTGCTGCAGGCCAAGGAGGCCGGTCAGAGCGTGCTGATCCAGTACGGCCGGGTGCCGCAGCCCAAGGGCGTCGAGGCGCACATCGCCGAGCACGGCGACGGCGGCCGGGTCGTCGCGATGCAGCGGATCCTCCAGGCGGTGTCGGACCCGTTCCTCGGCCACGTGCATGGACTGCCCGCCGACGGCGGCGCCGAGCGCTCCTTCTACGTGCGGCAGTTCCACGACAAGAAGGGCGGGTTCGAGGTGGACACCCTCGAGGCCTCCGCCTACCGGTGGTACGCGGAGGCGTGCGCTGCGACCCTCGCACGGGCACACGGGCAGACGCCGGACGCGACCACCGTCGTGGGGTACCTCGGCGGCGGCAAGGTCGCCGGCGAGGCGATCGTGGAGTGGGCCTACGCCTACGCGGCGCTCTCGCGGGCCGACTGGGAGCTGTTCCGCCGCCACCGCGGCGTCGGCGAGTGACCCGGCCGGACCCCGACGCCCTGCCGGATCAGCGCGTACCGGCGGTGTCGTCGCGTGCGGCATCCGTCCCCGCGGCACCGCGATCGAACGGCTGACGCGGCCGCCACACGACGATCTCGGTCGCGCGACGCACCCGGGTGCCGTGTCGCACCGGGGTCACCGAGCCGGTCGAGCCGGCGGCGAACACGCGTGCCCCGGGCCGGAGCTCCCGCTCCGCACGCACCTGGGACTCGAGGGCGCGCACGCGGACCCGAAGATCGCGCACCTCATCCTCGAGGTCGAGGATGCGCACGATCGCGGGCAGCCCGATGCCGTCGGCCGACATCCGTGCGACCTCGCGCAGCTGCGCCACGTGCCGGAGCGAGTACCGGCGCGAGCCGCCCTGCGTGCGGGCGGGCACGACGAGCCCGAGACGGTCGTACTGCCGGAGGGTCTGCGGGTGCATGCCCGACAGCTCTGCCGCGACCGCGATCGCGAGGATCGGGGCGTCCTCGTCGATCTCGTGCTCAGCCATCTCCCCTCACCCCCGTCACCGCTCGAAACAGGCGATCTGGCCGGGACAGGAGGCCTCCTCGACGGATCGTCCTCTCCTGGTCAGAACTCCTGTTCTGGGACACTGCTCAGCCCTGCGCCTTCGACATGAGATCGGCGCGCGGGTTCTCCTTCGGCTCGAGGGCGTGGAACCGCTCGAGCGCTTCGCGGGCGGCGTCGTCGAGATGCGACGGCACCGCGACCTGCACCTCGGCGAGGAGGTCGCCGGTGCCCTTCGCCGTCTCGACCCCGCGTCCCTTCACCCGCAGCACACGGCCGGAAGGCGTTCCCGGGGCGACGCGGAGCTTCACGGGCGAGCCGCCGAGGGTGGGCACCTCGATCGTCGCGCCGAGCGCGGCCTCGGTGAAGGTGACCGGGACGGTCACGCGCAGGTTCAGTCCCTCACGGGTGAAGACCGGATGCGGGCGCACGCTGATCTGCACCACGATGTCGCCGGTCTCGCCGCCGTCCGGAGACGGGCGGCCGCGGCCGCGGAGCCGGATCTTCTGGCCGTCCGACACTCCGGCGGGGATCTTCACCTTGAACGGCTTGCCGTCCTCGCCCTGTAGCGTGATCGTCTCGCCGCGGGTGGCGGTGATGAAGTCGATCGTCGAGCGGGCGGTCACGTCCGCGCCGCGGCTGGGGCCGCCGTATCCGCGGTACCCACCGGTGGACTGGCCGAACCGGCCGGAGCCGAAGCCGCCGCCCGGCTGCTGGTTGAACATCGAGAAGATGTCGTCGTAGTCCTGCGCGTTCTGGAACCGCTGACCGCCGCCGCGGCCCTGCCCGAACATGCTGAACACGTCCTCGAAGCCGCCGGCGCCCTGCCCTCCCGCCGTGAAGCGGGCTCCCGAGCCCATCGCGCGGATCTGGTCGTACTCCTTGCGCTGCTCGGCGTCGGAGAGCACCGAGTATGCCTCGCTGACCTCCTTGAACTTCGCCTCGGCCGCGGCGTCGCCCTGGTTGGAGTCGGGGTGGTACTTCCGTGCCAGCTTGCGGTAGGTCTTCTTCAGGTCGGCGTCGCTGACATCCTTCGCGACGCCGAGGATCTGGTAGAAGTCCTTGTCGAACCAGTCCTGACTGGCCATGACCTTCCCCCTAGGTCCCTGAGCCTGCCGCGGTCCCTGAGCCTGCCGAAGGGTCCGCCGGCACCGCGACGACGACCTTCGCGGGCCGCAGCTCCACGGAGCCCAGGCGATACCCGATCTCGACGACCTCGAGGATCGTCTGCTCGGTCACTCCGGGCGTGGGCGCCTGGAAGATCGCCTCGTGCTGCTGCGGGTCGAAGGCCTCGCCCGCCGCGCCGTAGGTGGTGAGCCCCATGCGCTCGGCGACGCCGCGCAGCTTCTCGGCGATCGCGGCGAAGGGCGTGCCCTCCTCCAGGTCGCCGTGCTTGTCGGCCCGGTCGAGGTCGTCGAGGACGGGCAGCAGCCCCTTCACGACGGCGCCCTTGGCGCGCTCGATCTCGACCTCGCGCTGCTCCTCGGTGCGCCGGCGGTAGTTGGCGTACTCGGCCTGCAGGCGCTTGAGGTCGTTGAGCAGCGCCGTCTCGAGATCGGCGATCACGGCATCCTCGGCCGCGGCGTCGGCGTTCTGCTCCGCGCCCAGGATGTCGTCGACCGTCAATTCCGGTTCCTGAGCCTGTCGAAGGGCGTCCTCCTGCGGGTCGCCCTGCCCGGTCCCCGAGCTCGTCGCGGGGTCGTCGTCCGACCCTTCGACAGGCTCAGGGGCCGACTGGGGCTCAGGGGCCGACTCGGGCTCAGGGACCGAAGGGTCGAAGTCCTTGTCAGCCATGGCTACTTGGTCTCGTCCTCGTCGTCGATGACCTCGGCATCGACGACGTCCTCGTCGGAGGACTGCTGCTCACCGCTGTCGGCGGTGGGCTCCCCAGCGGCATCCGGAGCCGCCTGCGCAGCCTGGCCCGACGCGTAGATGGCCTCGCCCAGCTTGCCCTGCGACGCGTTGAGCTTGTCGAACGCGGCCTTCACCGCATCGTCGTCCTCACCGGCGAGAGCGGCCTTGAGCGCATCGACGTCGCCCTGGACCTCGGTCTTGACGTCCGCGGGGAGCTTGTCGTCGTTCTCCTTGATGAGCTTGTCGATCGAGTACGAGAGCGTCTCGGCCTGGTTGCGCACCTCGGCCGACTCGCGGCGCTTCTTGTCCTCGGCGGCGTGCTCCTCGGCCTCGCGCACCATGCGCTCGATGTCGTCCTTGGGCAGCGACGAGCCGCCGGTGATCGTCATCGACTGCTCCTTGCCGGTGCCCTTGTCCTTCGCAGAGACGTGCACGATGCCGTTCGCGTCGATGTCGAACGTGACCTCGACCTGCGGGATGCCGCGCGGCGCCGGCGCGATGCCGGTGAGCTCGAAGGTGCCCAGCGGCTTGTTGTCGCGCGTGAAGTCGCGCTCGCCCTGGAAGACCTGGATCGCGACCGACGGCTGGTTGTCGTCGGCCGTCGTGAAGGTCTCGCTGCGCTTGGTCGGGATGGCCGTGTTGCGCTCGATGAGCTTCGTCATGATGCCGCCCTTGGTCTCGATGCCAAGGCTCAGGGGGGTCACGTCGATGAGGAGGACGTCCTTGCGCTCGCCCTTGAGGACGCCGGCCTGGAGGGCTGCGCCGACGGCGACGACCTCGTCCGGGTTCACGCCCTTGTTCGCCTCCTTGCCGGCCTCCTGCTTGACGAGCTCGGCGACGGCGGGCATACGGGTCGACCCGCCCACGAGCACGACGTGGTCGATGTCGGCGACCTTGATGCCGGCCTCGCGGATGACGTCCTCGAACGGCTTCTTGGTGCGGTCGAGGAGATCCTTGGTGAGGTCCTCGAACTTGGCGCGGGTGATCGTCTCGCTCAGCGACACCGGGCCGGAGTCGGTCAGCGAGAGGTAGGGCAGGTTGACGCTGGTGCTGGTCGAGGAGGAGAGCTCCTTCTTCGCCTGCTCGGCGGCCTCCTTGAGTCGCTGCAGGGCGATCTTGTCACCCGAGACGTCGACGCCGGTGGTGTCCTTGAACTGCTTGATGAAGTACTCCACGAGACGCTGGTCCCAGTCGTCACCGCCGAGGCGGTTGTCACCCGCGGTGGCGCGCACCTGGATCGTCGAGAAGTCGTCGTCCTTGCCCACTTCGAGCAGCGACACGTCGAACGTTCCGCCACCGAGGTCGAAGACCAGGATGAGCTCGTCCTCCTTGCCCTTGTCGAGGCCGTACGCGAGCGCGGCGGCGGTGGGCTCGTTGATGATGCGCAGGACGTTCAGGCCCGCGATCTCGCCGGCCTCCTTGGTGGCCTGGCGCTCGGCGTCGTTGAAGTACGCGGGGACGGTGATGACGGCATCCGTCACCGTGTCACCGAGGTACTGCTCGGCGTCGCGCTTGAGCTTCTGCAGGATGCGCGCCGAGATCTCCTGCGGCGTCCACTTCTTGCCGTCGACCTCGAAGCCCCAGTCGGTGCCCATGTGGCGCTTGACGCTCGAGACGGTGCGGTCGACGTTCGTGACGGCCTGGCGCTTGGCGGTCTCGCCGACGAGCACCTCGCCGTCCTTGGTGAAAGCGACGACCGACGGGGTCGTGCGGAAGCCCTCGGCGTTCGCGATGACCTTGGGCTCGCCGCCCTCGAGGACGCTGACGACCGAGTTGGTCGTACCGAGGTCGATTCCAACAGCACGTGCCATGTGATTCTCTCCTTCGTGTGGGCGCAGACGGATGCCGCGGCCAGGGGTTGATGGGAAGCCTGCTCGCGACCCGACCGTCAGCCCCGAGCCTGCCGAGGGGTTGAGTCGCGATGACTCAAGGCTACGCCGGGTCACCGGGCGTGTCAAATAAACCTGATACGAGCCGACTCAAGTTTGGATGACGCTCAGCCGAGGAGCGTGCCCTCGGCTGCGGACGATGCCTTCGGGTCGGGCAGCCGGCGCATGCGGAAGGCGTTCAGCAGCCCGAGCAGTCCGGCTCCGAGCGGGACGAGGAGGGCGACCTGCAGCGCGAACGGGCGGGCTTCGTCGTTGATCGCGACGACCTCCTCCTGAACCTCCGGCGGCTCGCTCTCGAGGAGCGTGAGCAGCTGCGTGTTCGACATCAGCTGAGCATCCTCCTCGAGGACGGTCGCGATCGTCTGCTTGTCGTCCGCGGGCAGCACGGTGCTCGCCTGCGTGAGGGACGTGAAGGTGAAGGCGAGCGTGGCGAGCATGATCGCCCCGGCGAAGGCCAGGCCGAACGAGAGGCCGAACGATCCCGCCGCGGAGTTGACGCCGGCCGCCTCGCTGACACGCTCGTCGGTGATGGGCGAGAGCGTGTAGTTGTTCAGCTGCGAGACGAGCATGCCGAGCCCCGATCCCGCGATGATCAGCGGCACCACCAGCCACCAGCCGGAGTCGGCGCGCGGGATGATCGGCAGGAGGAGGCCGATGCCGACGACGAGCAGCAGGAATCCGATCATGATGACGTTGCTCGGACGCCCCTTGGTCCGCCGCCCCGCGATGAGAGCGACGGCGAACATGCTCAGCGACAGCGGGGCGATCGACAGACCCGCCAGGAGCGCGTTGTACTCGAGCACCATCTGGAGGTAGATCGGGAGGGCGATCATGGTGCCGCCGAGGGCCACCTGCTGCAGCAGCTGGCCGCTCACGCCGGTGCGGAAGAGCTTCGACGCGAACAGGCCCGGGTCGATGAGCGTCGGGCGCGCGCGGCGTTTTCGCGAGACGAGCCACCAGACGAACCCGCTCATCGCGACGGCGCCGATCGCGAAGAGGAGCGCGACGTACTCGCCGCCCTCCTGCCACACGAGGATACTGAGGACGATGCCGCCCATGCCGACCACCGACAGCGCGGAGCCCACCCAGTCGACAGCCCGGGAGCCCTCGTACTTCACGTCCCGGACGAGTTTGATGCCGGCCAGGACGATTCCGATGATCACGGCCTCGAGGAGGAAGCCCACCCGCCACGACAGGAACGTCGTGATGAAGCCGCCGAGGAGGGGCCCGACTGCGGCGGCGATGGCGGCGGAGGCGCCGACGAGGGCGTAGACGCGCTTCTGGTGGGCGCCCTCGAAGTTGCCGTGGATGAGCGACTGCATCGACGGAAGGAGCAGGGACGCGCCCAGACCCCCGATGAACGCCCAGAAGATGAGGATCGTCGTGAGGTCCTGCGCGAGGGTCATCGCGATCGCGCCGACGGCGTAGCCGAGAAGACCGAGGATGTACGCGAGCTTGCGACCGATGAGATCGCCGGTCTTCCCGCCGATGAGGATGAACGCCGCCGAGACCAGCGCCTCGAGGGCGATCGCGCCCTGCACGCCGCTCACCGTGGTGCCGAGGTCGGCGACGACCGCCGAGATCGACACGTTCATCAGCGACGTGTCGACCACGAGCACGAACATCGCCATCGCGAGGAGGATCGCGAGCCGGGAGTTGAACGGGGCGGGGGTCACCGGGTCGGTCATGGTTCACCCAACCATATGCACGGCGTGCCGGGGAAGAAGGCGACGTCGAGATGACTCGACTCGACTCGACTCCGCGGGGCCGCGGCTCGAGAGGGATTTCCGGCCGATCGTCGGCGATCGCGTGACTCTCGAACGGGAGTGGCGCGGACCCGCTGCCGGGGCGGCGCCGGAGGAGGACCAGCACACCATCTGTCGCACGGGGCGATGCGGCCCTATAGTTCAGTCAGCCTGTGCCGACGACCCCCGGGAGGACCATTGTGGCGAGGATGCTGACGAGAGTCATCGGCGGTGTCACCGCCGGATTGGTGGCGCTGGGCGGGCTCGGTGTGTCCGCCGCCGCCGCCGCACCGGGCAAGCCCGGCCAACCGCGATACTCCGCGGGTGCGGAGGGGGCAGGCGACGCCTATTTCCCGCTCTCCGGCAACGGCGGATACGACGTCCTGCATTACGACCTCGCGATCACATACACGCCACCCGCCGCGGCGCCCGCGCCCATCGAGGGCAGCCTGACCGGGGTCGCTACGATCGACCTCGTCGCGACAGAGGATCTCGACCGCTTCAACCTCGACCTGCGCAACTTGGCCGTCACCGCGGTCACCGTCGACGGCAAGCGGCTCAGTCGCTCTGCGCCGCCCGCGCCGGGAGCCACGGTGGGCGGCCCCGCCTTCTGGCAGACACAGGTGGACCAGGACCGCATCTGGGAGCTGAGCGTCCAGCCCCGGCCCAAGCTCAAGGCCGGGGAGTCGGCACGCGTCGTCGTCGAGTACGGCGGCACCACGACCCGGCCAGTCGATCTCGAAGGCGCTCTCTACGGATGGGTGACGACCCGAGACGGCGCGATGGTCGTGAGCGAGCCGGAGGGCTCGATGACGTGGTACCCGGTGAGCGACCACCCGACCGATAAGGCGACCTACAGCTTCGCGATCACCGTGCCCGAGGGCAAGGTCGCCGTGGCCAACGGCCTGCCGTCCGCAGACCCGGTGACTCGCGACGGCTGGACCACGTGGTACTGGGACGCCCCCGACCAGCAGGCGAGCTACCTCACCACCGCGTCCGTCGGCGACTTCCAGCTGCGCCCGACCTACTTCTCGACGAGCGGCGTGCCGATCATCGACGCGATTGACACGAAGCTGACGACGAACCAGCTGAACACGACGAATGCAAGCCTCGCCCTTCAGGCAGAGATGATGGACCTCTTCGAGTCGAAGTTCGGCGCCTATCCGTTCAGCTCGTACGGGTCGATCGTCGACAACGACAGCGTGGGCTACGCCCTGGAGACCCAGACCCGCCCCGTCTACTCCGGGTCGGCTGCACTGGGCACCGTGGCCCACGAACTCGCACACCAGTGGTTCGGCAACGCCGTGAGTCCGCAGCGGTGGCAGGACATCTGGCTGAATGAAGGCTGGGCGACGTACCTCACCTGGATGTGGACGGAGTACCGCGGCGGCGCAACAACGCAGCAGGCGTACAACACCTGGCACGCGCCGCCACGGAACGTCGCGTACTGGTCGTTCCAGATCGGCGATCCCGGTCCCCTTGGACTGTTCGCCACGCAGGTGTACAACCGCGGTGCGGCGACGCTGCAGGCCCTTCGCGTGGAGGTAGGCGACGACGCGTTCTTCGCGGGTGCGCGCTTGTGGGTCGAGCGCTTCAACGACTCAACCGCCACGAGCGAGGACTTCCAGGCTGTCTACGAGGAGGTCTCGGGCAAGGATCTCGACGCGTTCTTCCAGATCTGGCTGTGGGATCAGGTCAAGCCCCCCGGCACCTGGACGATCCCCTGATCGGGACCGGGGTGCGCTGCGCCGCGGCGCAGCGCACCCCGGCGCACCGCCCGTTTACCGAAGGACCCTAACGTGACCGACATGAGCTCCCCCGACGGCAAGCCCGACCGCGATCTGGATGAGCCGATCCTGTCGACGGCAGCGCTGCAGACGGACGGCCTCGACGACACGCGCGTCCCCCGCAGGCAGGTCGTCTCGTGGGCGATGTGGGACTGGGCGACGCAGCCGTTCAACTCGGTCATCCTGACCTTCGTCTTCGTCTCGCTGTATCTCGTGTCGGACAGCTTCCTGCCCGCCGAAGTCGCCGAGCTGAACGCCGACGACAGCCTCGTCTGCTCGCGGACCGCAGATGCCGCCACGGCCTACTGCCAGGGCCTGTCGAACCTCGCCGAGTGGTACGGCTGGGTGACCTTCGCCGCCGGCATCCTCATCCTCCTCCTCGCCCCGGTGCTCGGCCAGCGCGCCGACGCGTCCGGCAGCAAGAAGCGCTGGGTCGTCGGGGCGACGGCGGTGCTGGCGCTCCTGCAGTTCGCGCTCTTCTTCGTCTATGCCGAGCCCGCCTACTTCTGGTTCGGCGCGATCATCGTCGCGCTGGGCTCGGTCACCTCCGAGATCGCCGGCGTCAACTACAACGCGATGCTCGTGCAGGTCTCGACCCCGAAGACCATCGGGCGGGTGAGCGGGCTGGGCTGGGGGCTCGGCTACATCGGCGGCATCCTCGCCCTCGTCATCGTGGTCGTGCTCGACCAGGCCGGCTGGTTCGGGCTGGATGTCTCGGACGGACTCGCGTACCGCCTCATCGCAGTCGGAGCCGCCGTCTGGACGGTCGTGTTCGCGCTGCCGTTCGTCTTCAACGTGCCGGAGTCGCCCGCTCGCGACGACCGGCCGCGCGTGGGCTTCTTCGCGAGCTACGCGGTGCTCGTGAAGGACATCGCGGCGCTCTTCCGCGATCACCGCCCCACGTTCTGGTTCCTCATCGCCAGCGCGGTGTACCGCGATGGACTCGCCGGCGTCTTCGCGTTCGGCGGGGTGCTCGCGGCTGTCTCGTTCGGGTTCTCCGCAACCGAGGTGATCGTCTTCGGCATCGCGCTGAACCTCGTCGCGGGCGTCTCCACGATCTTCGCCGGCTGGCTGGACGACCGCTTCGGGGCGCGCGCCGTCATCATCACGGCGCTGGCGATCCTCATCGCCGCCGCGCTGTTCGTCTTCTTCTTCCGCGAGGGCGGCAAGACGGTCTTCTGGATCGGCGGCATCGTCCTGTCCGCGGCTGTCGGGCCGGCGCAGGCGTCGAGCAGGGCGCTGCTGGCCCGCGTGACCCCGCGCAAGATGCAGGGCGAGGTGTTCGGGCTCTACGCGACGACGGGCCGGGTGATGAGCTTCCTCTCACCGCTGTTGTGGGCCGTGTTCATCGGGGTGTTCGGCGCGACGCACTACGGCATCCTCGGCATCACGATCGTGCTGGCGATCGGCCTCGTGCTGCTCCTGCTGGTGAAGCTGCCCAAGCACGAGAGGGTCTGAGCACCCCCGCCGTCCGCCTCAGCCGTGCGGCCAGCCGTCGGCGAGCTTGGTGAGGAGCCGGGCGAGCTCGCGCCGCTCGTCGTCCGTGAAGGGGGCGAGCGCGGTGTCGACCGCCCCGCGCCGCTCGCCGCGGAAGCTCCGCACGATCGCCGAGCCCTGCTCGGTCAGGGCCACGCGCGTGCGCCGCGCGTCGTCGGGGTCGGCCTCGCGCCGCACGAGGCCCAGCTCGACGGACTGCTGCACGAGGCGAGACGCCCGGGGCTGATCGACCCCGATCACGTCGCCGATCTCGCTCACGGTGAGGGGAGCGGATGCCGCGGCGAGCGCGTCGAGGAGACGCAGTCGCGCCGGTCCCCCGAGGCGCACGCCGGGACCCCACGGGCCGCTGCGCCCGCGGTGCGGCCCGCCGCGGCCGCCTCCCCAGGCAGGATCGCCGTCGTGCATGTGGTGCGGACCGGGATGCTGCCCGCCGTCCCACGGCGGACGCGGCATCCGTCGACCCCGCAGGCGGGAGAGCGCGGCGGCGATGGAGTCGGCGGGGTCGGGTATCGGCTCGTGGGGCACACCACAAATTTACATGCCACTTGACATACGACACGAGCGTATGTCATTGTACATATACATGCAGAACGACATGCATCACCCGCTCTGGGCTCCCGCGGCACTGCCGCACCCCGAAAGGACCTCCCCATGAACACTCACGACAACCACAACGACAACCACAACCACAACCACAACCACGACAACGGCGGCGGCGCTGACCGCGGCATCCGGCCTCTCGGCTCCTGGCTGCGCGCCGTCGACGCACTCCTCGCCCGCGCGTTCGCGACCGCGTTCGCCGGTGAAGACATTGACCGGCGCGAATGGATGCTGCTGAACGCCGTCTCCGGCGACGTGGCCGCTCCCGGCCTCGCCGAGCGCCTCGCTCGCAGGGGCAAGCGCCTCGGTCGTCTCGAGCGACGCGGCTGGGTCGAGCAGGTCGGCGACGGCACGTGGACCCTCACCGACGCCGGCCGCGCGGCCAAGGAGCGCCTCGGCGCGGCGGTCGACGGCATCCGCGCGCGGGTCTCCGGCGCGGTATCGCCCGAGGACTTCGCGACCACCCTGGCCTCGCTGGAGGCGATCGCACGCGAACTCGGCTGGAGCGAAGACGAGCGGATGCCGCACCGCCGTCACGGACGCGGATTCCCGCGACCGTTCGGCCCCGAGATCGGCTTCGGATTCGGTCCGAACCGTCACCACGGCTTCCGCACCGGCTTCGGCCCCGGCGGTGGCCCGGCATCCTCCGAGCGCGGGCGTGGCGCGGCATCCTTCGAGCGCAGCACGGCTGCGTACGAGCGCGGCTTCGACGCGGGGTTCGCCCGAGGCCGCGACTCGGCCGCCTGACCCGCCACACGAGCCGCACTGCGGCATCCCGCTCGGCCCCGTCCTACCCAGGGACGGGGCCGAGTCGCGGCGACCGCTGCGCATTCGGCACGATAGGGGCATGACGACTCCCGCCCTCCTCGCGATCTCGCACGGCACCGGATCCCCCGCGGGCCAGACCGCGGTCGCGGCACTGGTCGAGGCCGTCGCCGCGCGACTGCCGCAGGTGACGGTGCGCCTCGGGCACGTCGACGTGCAGCAGCCGGATGTGGCGGCATCCCTCGACTCTCTTCCCGCCGACCAGCCGATCGTGATCGTGCCGCTGCTGTTGTCAGCGGGCTACCACGTGCGCGTCGACCTGAAGAAGCAATCGGCGGGGCGCGAGGGCGTCACGATCGCACCCGCGCTCGGACCCGACCCTCGGCTGGTCGACGTGCTGGTCGCGCGGCTCGAAGCCCTCGGCGAAGCGGATGCCGTCGTGCTCGCCGTCGCCGGTTCGAGCGACGAGCACGCGAACGACGACTGCCGTGAGGTGGGGCGGATGCTGGGTGACCGCCTGGCGAAGGAGGTCACTGTGGGCTTCCTCGCCGCAGCCGAACCCCGCGTCGACGCGGCCGTCGCGCAGGCGCAGGCAGGCGCGGGTCGTGTCGTGGTGGCGAACTACCTGCTCGCCCCGGGGTACTTCCACGATCTGGCGGTGCGTCTGGCGGGCGGCTCCCCCGTCGCCCGTCCCCTGCTCGACCACGACGCCCCTGCGGCATCCGTCGTCGACGTCGTCGTGGACCGCTACCGCTCCGCCCTCTGACTCTGAGCCTGCTCCGTCGTCGAGGCAGCGCTCTGCAGCATCCCGCGAGAATGTGCAGGACCCGGCGAGAATGTGGGGCATATCGTCGCCTCGCGTGCGCGGAAGCGACCAGCTGTGACACCTTCTCGAAGCATCCGACCCCCGGCGCAAGGGTGGCACGCAACTGTGTGACGCCCGGTTACGCCGGGTAACGCCCCTTGACGCTCGGGTGGGATGCGCCGCACGCGGCTCATACTCTCGCGGGGTGGGCTCGACGGAGTCCATCCCCGGGGACGCCCGGGTCATCCGGAGGCCACCGTGACCATCAGCGACACCGAACCGCGCGCTGCGGCTCCGCGCCCGAACGGCGCGGCCGTCCGCCCGCAGCGTCCCTCGTCCAAGCCCAACGGGCAGTGGAAGGTCGACGGCCAGACACCCCTCAACGCCAACGAGGAGTGGAAGCAGCAGGACGGCGGCCTCGCCGTCCGCGAGCGCATCGAGAACGTCTACGCCCAGGGCGGCTTCGCCTCGATCGACCCCACCGACCTGCATGGGCGCTTCCGCTGGTGGGGCCTGTACACGCAGCGAAAGCCCGGCATCGACGGCGGCCGTACCGCGACCCTCGAGCCGCACGAGCTCGAGGACGAGTACTTCATGCTGCGGGTCCGCATCGACGGCGGGCAGCTGACGACCGAGCAGCTGCGTGTCATCGGCGGCATCTCGACGGAGTTCGGGCGCGACACCGCCGACCTCACCGACCGGCAGAACATCCAGCTGCACTGGATCGAGGTCGAGGCGATGCCCGAGATCTGGCGGCGCCTGGAGGGCGTCGGACTCGGCACCACCGAGGCGTGCGGCGACGTGCCGCGCGTGATCCTGGGGTCTCCGGTCGCCGGCATCGCCGCCGACGAGCTCATCGACCCGACCCCGCAGATCGACGAGATCACGTCGCGCTTCATCGGCGACGAGACCCTCGCGAACCTGCCCCGCAAGTTCAAGTCCGCCATCACCGGCCACCCGAGCCAGGACGTCGTGCACGAGATCAACGACGTCGCGTTCGTCGCCGTCACACATCCCGAGCTGGGGGTGGGGTACGACCTGTGGGTGGGCGGCGCGCTGTCGACCGCACCCCGGCTCGGCGAGCGGCTGGGCACGTTCGTCCGGCCGGATCAGGTGGCCGATGCCTGGCACGGCGTCGCACAGATCTTCCGCGACTACGGATACCGGCGCCTGCGCAACAAGGCGCGCCTGAAGTTCCTCCTCGCCGAGTGGGGCACTGAGAAGTTCCGCCAGGTGCTGCAGGACGAGTACCTCGGCTACGCGCTGGCCGACGGACCCGCGCCCACGAAGCCGCTCACGCACGGAGACCATGTCGGCGTGCACCGCCAGAAGGACGGCCGGTTCTACGTCGGCGTCACCCCGATCGTCGGGCGCGTGTCGGGCCCGACCCTGGTCGCGCTCGCCGACCTGATCGAGGCGCACGGCTCCGCCCGGCTGCGCACCACCCCGCATCAGAAGCTGGTGATCCTCGACATCCCGGAGGACCGCGTCGAGTCGCTCATCGCCGGCCTCGACGAGCTCGGCCTGTCCGCGCGCCCCAGCCTCATCCGCCGCGGCACCATCGCGTGCACCGGCATCGAGTTCTGCAAGCTCGCGATCGTCGAGACGAAGGCCTACGCGACGGCGGCCGTGCTCGACCTGGAGAATCGGCTCGAGCAGTTCGACCTGCCGCATCCGATCTCTCTCCACGTGAACGGATGCCCCAATTCGTGCGCGCGCATCCAGACCGCCGACATCGGGCTGAAGGGTCAGCTCGTCACGATCGACGGCGAGCAGGTGCCCGGCTACCAGGTGCACCTGGGCGGCGGCCTCACGAACGCCGACCGCGAGGAGGCGGGCCTCGGTCGCACCGTCCGCGGGCTGAAGGTGTCCGCGGACGGCATCGCGGCGTACGTCGAGCGGGTCGTCACGCGGTTCCTCTCCGATCGGGATGCCGCAGCCGACGAGACCTTCGCCCAGTGGGCGCACCGCGCCGACGAGGAGGCCCTCCAATGACCGCCGCCGCATGCGCAGTCGCCCCCCGCACCGCCGGCCGCACTCCCGCCCACGCCCACGCCCACGCCCACGCCCGCGCCCACGCCGCCGCCCGCACTCCCGCCCACGCCCGCACCGCCGCCCGCACTCCCGCCCACGCCCGCGCCGCCGCCCACGCCGCGAGACTGCATCGGCGCTCCGAGACAGCAGCTACCGATCGCAGTCTCGGTGCACCGATGCAGTCTCGCGCGAGGGGGGCGGGGGCATGACCGTGTCGCTCGCGCCCCGCACGGCCGCCAAGCGCGACGCCGCGGCGCTGCGCGCCCTCGCGGAGCAGGGCGATGCCGAGCTCGGCAGCCTCACCGACCACGAGGCGTCCCCCGCAGAGGTCGTCGCGTGGGTCGCCCGGAACTTCGGGACGGATGCCGCGGCGGTCGCCTGCTCGATGGCGGATGCCGCGCTGCCCCACCTCGTCGCCGAGCAGCTGCCCGGGGTCGACGTGCTGTTCCTCGACACCGGGTACCACTTCACCGAGACGCGCCACACCCGCGACGAGGTCGGCCGTGTGCTCGATGTGCGGATCGTGGAGGTGCTCCCCGAGCAGTCCGTCGCCGAGCAGGATGCCGAGTTCGGCGCGCAGCTGTTCGCCCGCGATCCTGGACTGTGTTGCGCGCGCCGCAAGGTCGCGCCCCTCCAGGACGCCCTGGCCGGCTACGAGGTGTGGTTCACCGGCGTCCGCCGCGAGGAGGCGCCGACCCGCGCAAACACCCCGCTGGTGACGTGGGACGAGCGCAACGGGCTCGTGAAGGTGAACCCGGTCGCGGCCTGGAGCTTCGACGATCTGCTCGACTACGCCGGCGCGCACCAGGTGCCGGTGAACCTCCTTGTGACGGGCGGGTATCCCTCGATCGGCTGCGAGCCATGCACGAAGCCCGTCGCGGCGGGCGAAGACCCCCGCTCCGGACGCTGGGCCGGGCTCTCCAAGACCGAATGCGGGCTGCACCTATGAGCGAGACGATCACCCACGCGCTCCCCGAGCACGCCCACCCGGCCCCCCCGCACACCCACCCGGCCCCCGAGCTTGTCGAGGGGTCGACGACGACGCTTCGACAAGCTCAGCGACCGGACGGGGCACAGTCAGCACCCCTCTCCACCCTCGACCTGCTCGAGGCCGAGGCGATCCATGTGATCCGCGAGGTCGTCGCGGAGTTCGAGCGCCCGGTGCTGCTCTTCTCCGGCGGCAAGGACTCCGTCGTGGTGCTGCACCTCGCCACGAAGGCGTTCGCGCCGGGCCGCGTGCCCTTCCCGGTAATGCACGTGGACACCGGCCACAACTTCCCCGAGGTGCTCGCATTCCGTGACGAGACCGTCGCGCGGCTCGGCGTGAAGCTCGAGGTCGCGCGCGTGCAGGACTACATCGACGACGGCCGGCTTTCTGAACGCGCCGACGGCACCCGCAACCCGCTGCAGACGCTGCCGCTCCTGGATGCGATCGCCAACGGACGCCACGACGCGGTGTTCGGCGGCGCGCGACGCGACGAGGACAAGGCGCGCGCCAAGGAGCGCATCATCTCGCTGCGCGACGAGTTCGGCCAGTGGGATCCTCGCAACCAGCGCCCCGAGCTGTGGAGCCTCTACAACGGCCGTCACACGCCCGGCCAGCACGTGCGCGCCTTCCCGATCTCGAACTGGACCGAACTCGACGTCTGGCGCTACATCGAGCGCGAGGGCATCCCCCTCCCGCCGCTCTACTTCGCGCACGAGCGAGAGATCTATTCCCGTGACGGCATGTGGCGTCCGGTGGGAGAGTTCTCGCCGCCGAGCGCCGGCGAGCGGGTCGAGGTGCGCACAGTGCGCTACCGCACGGTCGGCGACATGAGCTGCACGGGCGCGGTCGAGTCGAATGCCGCGGACCTGGCGGCGATCGTCGCCGAGGTCGCCGTGTCGACCCTCACCGAGCGCGGCGCCACGCGCGCCGACGACCGCCTCTCCGAGGCCGCCATGGAGGACCGCAAGAAGGACGGGTACTTCTGATGACCACCGCGAGAACAGGCGCCACCCTGGTCCCCGAGCTTGTCGAGGGGTCGCCGACGACGGTTCGACGAGCTCACCGACCAGCCGCCGAGCCCACGCTGTTCCGGTTCGCCACCGCCGGCTCCGTCGACGACGGCAAGTCGACCCTCGTCGGCCGGCTCCTCCACGACTCGAAGGCGATCCTCGCCGATCAGCTCGAGCAGGTCGCGCGCACCTCCGCCGACCGCGGGTTCGCGCACGGAGAGTTCGACTTCGCCCTTCTCACCGACGGCCTGCGCGCCGAGCGCGAGCAGGGCATCACGATCGACGTCGCGTACCGGTATTTCTCGACCGGGACGCGGTCGTTCATCCTGGCCGACTGCCCCGGACACGTTCAGTACACCCGCAACATGGTCACCGGCGCGACGACCGCCGATGCCGTGATCGTCCTGATCGACGGCCGCAAGGGCGTGCTCGAGCAGACGCGCCGCCATCTCGCCGTGGTCGCGCTGCTGCGTGTGCCGCACGTGATCGTGGCGGTCAACAAGATCGACCTGCTCGGCTTCTCGGAGGATGCGTACTCCGCCGTCGCGGCGCAGGTGCGGTCGGTCACGGCCGACCTCGGGATCGAGGACCTCCACGTGCTCCCCGTCTCGGCGCTCGAAGGCGACAACATCGTGGAGCGCTCGGCGCGGACCCCTTGGTACGACGGGCCGGCGCTGCTCGAGCTGCTGGAGTCGCTGCCCGCGCAGGTGTCTCGATACGCTCCTCCGTCGCTACTCGACAACCCCTTGTCTCGATACGCTCCTTCGTCGCTCCCCGACAACCGGACTCTCGAGCCGTTCCGGCTGCCGGTGCAGCTGGTCCTTCGCCCCCAGGGCGGCCTGTCGCCGGAACTCGCCGCCGATGCGGCCGCGGTCGAGCGGCTGCGGGACTATCGTGCGGTAGCCGGCCGCGTCGCCTCGGGCTCGGTCCGCGTCGGCGACCCGGTCGAGATCTTCCCCACGGGCCTGCGCACGTCGGTCACCGGCATCCAGATCGCCGGCGCCGACGCCGACGAGGCGGTGGCCCCGCAATCGGTGGCGCTGCAGTTCGCCGACGAGGTGGATGCCGCCCGCGGCGCCCTCGTCGTAGCGGCCGACACCCTCCCGCCCGGCCGGCGCGAGGCCGACGTGGAGCTGTTCCAGCTCGACGCGCGCACGCTCACCGGCGGCGCGCGCGTGCTCGTCAAGCATGGCACCGCCACCGTCCAGGCGATCGTGACGCAGATCGAGTCGCGCTACGACCTCGACGCCCTGGTGCACACGCCTGTCGACGCGCTCCAGACCAACGACATCGGCCGGGCGCGTCTGCGGCTGGCCGCCGAGCTGCCGCTCGAGCCGTACCGCTCGAGCCGCCACGGCGGCTCGTTCCTCGTCATCCACCCGTCCGACGGCGCGACCCTCGCCGCCGGCATCGTGCGCGGCTGAGCGCATCCACCACCCCACTGCCGACTGAAGGAGGCGAACTGTGAACACCATCCGCACCGCGACAACGCTCACCACTCTGGGACTTGTGGCCGCCATGATGGCCGGCTGCGCCTCCGCCGCAGGATCCGCCCCGGACGGGGAGGTGACCGAGCTGCGTCTCGGTTACTTCGCGAACGTCACGCACGCCCCCGCGCTGGTCGGCCTCGAGGAGGGCCTGTTCGCTGACGCCCTCGGCGACGTCGAGATCACGACCCAGATCTTCAACGCCGGACCTGCGGCGATCGAGGCGCTCTCGGCGGGCGCGATCGATGCGACGTACATCGGCCCGAACCCGTCGATCAACACCTTCATCCAGTCCGGCGGGCAGTCGGCCCACATCGTGGCGGGAGCCACGACCGGCGGCGCCGCCCTCGTCGTGCGCGAGGGCATCGACTCCCCCGCCGACCTGGAGGGCACCACGCTCGCGACACCGCAGCTTGGCAACACGCAGGACGTCTCGCTGCGTGTCTGGCTCGGCGACGAAGGCTACGAGACCGACACGTCGGGCGGTGGAGACGTCAGCGTCACCCCGACCGAGAACGCGCAGACGCTCACGCTGTTCCAGCAGGGCGGTCTCGACGGCGCGTGGCTGCCCGAACCGTGGGTCTCGCGGCTGATCATCGAGGCCGGCGCGCACGTGCTGGTCGATGAGGCCGACCTCTGGCAGGACGGCGAGTTCCCGACGACCGTGCTGCTGGTGCGCGCCGAGTTCCTCGAGCAGCATCCCGACGTCGTCGAGGATCTGCTCGAGGGGCACATCGCCGCCGTGGAGTGGATCGCCGACAACCCCGAGCAGGCGCCCGTGGTGATCAACGCGGCGCTCGAGGCCCAGACCGGCAAACCGCTCGCCGACGAGGTCATCACGCGCGCGCTCGAGCACGTGACGTTCTCGTTCGACCCGCACGCGGACGCCTTCGCGACGCTCGTCGCCAACGGGCTGGAGGCCGGCACCCAGAAGGACGGGTCCATCGAGGGTCTGTTCGACCTGCGGATCCTCAACCGCATCCTCGAGGCCTCCGGCGCCGAGCCGGTCTCGGCCGCAGGGCTCGGCGAGGACTCGCCGTGACGGCGGCATCTCCGCCGACACGAGGGCGCGCCGCCGGGCTCGCGGCGGCGGATGCCGACATCCCCGTCGCCCGCGTGCCGAACCTGCTCGGCCCGAGCTTCGACGGCGTCGCCCCGGTGCGCGAGCCCGCGGCCACGCCCGAGCCCGCCGTCCGCATCGAGGGTGTGTCGAAGCGGTTCGGCTCCGGTCCGGTCGTGCTCGACGACGTGTCGCTCGACATCGCGCCCGGGGAATTCGTGTGCCTCCTCGGCGCGTCCGGATGCGGGAAATCCACGCTCCTGAACCTCATCGCGGGCCTCGATCAGCCCTCGGCCGGGCGCATCCAGACCCCCGGCGCGGGGTCGGCCGTGATGTTCCAGGAGTCCGCGCTGATGCCGTGGCTCACCGCGCGCCGCAACGTCGAGCTCGCCCTGCGGTTGCGGGGCGTCCGACGCGGCGAGCGGCGCGAGAAGGCGCTCACGCTTCTGGATACGGTGAATCTCGCGGATGCCGCCGACAAGCGCCCCCACGAGCTCTCCGGCGGCATGCGCCAGCGCGTCGCCCTCGCCCGTGCCCTCGCGCAGGACCGCCCCGTGCTCCTCATGGACGAGCCTTTCGCCTCCCTCGACGCGATCACCCGCGACCTGCTCCACGAGGAGCTCGAGCGCGTGTGGCGCGCCACGGGGCGGACCATCGTGTTCGTCACCCACAACGTGCGCGAGGCCGCCCGCCTCGGCCAGCGCGTCGCGCTGATGGGCAGCCGTCCCGGCCGCATCGTGCAGGAGTGGTCGATCGCGAAGACCTCCGGCCGCCGCATCGAGTCGCCTGAGGTCGCCGCGCTGTCGATCGAGATCACCGATCAGCTGCGGAAGGAGATCCGCCGCAATGCCGCCTAACACCACCCTTCGACACGCTCAGGGACCGAACTCTGCGGAGCATGTCGACGCACGCCACGACGACCTCCGCAGCCTCGAAGCGGGGCTCGACCGCCTTCAGACCACCGAGAGCGCATCGGCCAACCGCTGGCGCCGCATCGCCGCGAGCGTCGTCCCGCCCGTGCTGTTCATCGCGATCCTCATCGTGATCTGGCAGCTGTACGTCGTCATCGCCCAGCCGCGGCCCGACCTCGCGCCCGGGGCCGTGGAGGTCTGGAACGCCCTGGGCCTGGCCTGGGAGTCCGGACGCCTGCAGATGGCCGTCTCCACGAGCCTCGAGCGCGGCATCATCGGCTTCCTCATCGCGATCGTCGTCGGCACCCCGATCGGCCTGCTGCTGGCCGAGGTGCGTCCGATCCGCCGCGCCGTCGGGCCGCTCATCTCGGGCCTGCAGGTGCTGCCCTCGGTGGCGTGGGTCCCGGCCGCCATCATCTGGTTCGGCCTGTCGGACGCGACTGTGTACTTCGTGATCCTGATGGGCGCGATCCCGTCGATTGTCAACGGGCTCATCGCCGGCATCGACCAGGTGCCGCCACAGCTGCGGCGCGTCGGCACGGTGCTCGGCGCCAACCGTCTGGAACTTGCGACCGCGGTGATCCTGCCCGCCGCGCTTCCCGGCTACCTCGCCGGGCTCAAGCAGGGATGGGCGTTCTCCTGGCGCTCCCTCATGGCGGCCGAGATCATCGCCTTCGGCGGCACGATCGGCTTCGGGCTCGGCACGATGCTGCAGCAGTCCCGCGAGCTCGCCGACCTGGCAGGCGTGCTCGGCACGATCCTCGTGATCCTCGCCATCGGCATCCTGATCGAACTGCTCTTCTTCGGGCCTCTCGAGCGACGGATGCTGCGCCGACGCGGCCTTCTCATCACCGGGGGTGCGCGATGACCCTTCGACAGGCTCAGGGACCGGGGCACGAGGCTCAGGGACCCGGGCACGAGGCTCAGGGGCACGCGCCCGGGAAGGTGTGGCTCGTCGGCGCCGGTCCCGGCGACGCGGGGCTGCTCACCGTCAAAGGCCTGCGTGCCCTGGAGCGCGCCGACGTGATCGTCGCCGACCGGCTGGGGGCCCGCGCCGTGCTCGACGGACTCGCCGCCGACGGCGTGGTGCTCACCGCCGAGATCGTCGACGTCGGCAAGCTCCCGGGCCACCACGCGGTGCCGCAGGACGCCATCAGTGCGCTCCTCGTGCAGCTCGCCCAGGACGGCAGGACGGTCGTACGACTCAAGGGCGGCGATCCCTACGTCTTCGGGCGCGGCGGCGAGGAGCTCGCCTTCTGCCAGGAGTCCGGAGTCGAGGTCGAGGTGGTCCCCGGCATCACCAGCGCCATCTCGGTGCCCGCCGTCGCCGGCATCCCGCTCACCCACCGGGGTCTCGCGACCGCCTTCACCGTGGTGACCGGCCACGACCAGATCGCCGCGCTCGCCGGCGGACGCGACCACACCGTGGTCCTCCTCATGGGAGTCGGAACCCTCGCGCACTCCGCGCTGACCCTCGCCCGCGGCGAGCGCGGCGCCGACTGCCCCGTCGCGGTCGTCGAGGAGGGCTTCGGCCCGCGCCAGCGGGTGACCGTCGGCACCCTCGGCAGCATCGCCGCGCAGGCGGGCGAGCGCGGCATCCGCTCGCCCGCCGTCGTTGTGATCGGCGACGTCGTCCGCCTGAGTCCATACGCCCCCGCCGCGCTCGTCGCGAGTGCGCTGGGCGTCTCCGCAGAGCTCACCGCGCGCCTGGCCGCGGGCACCAGAAAGGCACTCCCCCAGTGACAGCCCTGAACCTCCGCGTCGCGATCGTCGGCGCCGGACCCGCCGGCATCTACGCGGGCAACATCCTCTCGAACTCGGTGGCGACCCTTCGACACGCTCAGGGGCCGGATTCGACGGTCGCGATCGACCTGTTCGAGTCGCTTCCCGCGCCGTACGGCCTGATCCGGTACGGGGTCGCCCCCGACCACCCGCGCATCAAGGGCATCGTGAACTCGCTGCACGAGATGCTCGATGCCGGCACGATCCGCTTCATCGGGAACGTGGAGATCGGGCGCGACATCTCACTCGACGAGCTGCGCGAGCGCTACGACGCCGTGATCCTCGCGACGGGTGCGATCCGGGATGCCGCACTCGGCATCCCCGGCATCGACCTGCCCGGATCCTTCGGCGCCGCCGACTTCGTCGCGTGGTTCGACGGCCATCCCGACGTCCCGACCACCTGGTCGCTCGACGCGCGCGAGGTCGCCGTGATCGGCAACGGCAACGTGGCGCTCGACGTCGCCCGCATCCTCGCGAAGCACGCCGTCGACCTGCGCTCCACCGAGATCGCCGACAACGTGCTCGCGGGGCTCGAGGCCTCTGCCGTCACCGACGTGCACGTGTTCGGCCGGCGCGGCCCCGCCGACATCAAGTTCACGCCCATCGAGCTGCGCGAGCTCGGCGAGGTGCCGGACGTCGACATCGTCGTGCACGACGAGGACTTCGCCCACCTCGAGGGCGTGGCGCCGGCCAACAACCAGCTGAAGGTGATGCTGCGCATCCTGAAGAGCTGGCGCGAGCGCGAGTCCACCGGAGCGTCGCGCCGCCTCCACCTGCACTTCTACCACTCACCCGTCGAGGTGCTCGGATCGGACCGCGTGGAAGGTGTGCGCTTCGAGCGCACCGAGCCGGCCGGCGACGGCAGCGCCGTGCGGGGAACGGGCGAGTTCCGCGAGATCGCGGTGCAGCAGGTCTACCGCGCGGTCGGGTACTACGGCACGCCCGTGGTCGACGCGCCCTTCGACGAGAAGGCCGGCGTGATCCCGAACGTCGAAGGACGGGTGCAGGATGCCGCTGGTTCCGCGATCCCCGGCCTGTTCGCCACCGGGTGGATCAAGCGCGGACCCGTCGGCCTCATCGGCCACACCAAGTCCGACGCGATGGAGACGATCGCGCACCTGGTCGCCGATGCGTCCGAGGGGCGCCTGCCGGCCGCGGTGGTCGACGGCGACGTGCTGGACCTCCTCGAGGAGCGCGAGGTCGCCTACACGACATGGGACGGCTGGCTGGCCCTCGACGCGCACGAGCGCGCCCTCGGCGCGAACCACGTGCACACGCGCGAGCGCGTCAAGGTCGTGCCCCGCGACGAGCAGGTCGCCATCTCGATACGCTCGCAAGCTCGCTACTCGATACAGCGCATCTCGCGGTCCGGAGCGCTGATCGTCTCGTGACCTACGTCATCGCGCTGCCCTGCGTCGATGTGAAGGACCGTGCCTGCATCGACGAGTGCCCGGTGGACTGCATCTACGAGGGCGACCGGTCGCTGTACATCCACCCCGACGAGTGCGTCGACTGCGGGGCGTGCGAACCGGTGTGCCCGGTCGAGGCGATCTACTACGAGGACGACCTGCCCGACGAATGGCAGGACTACTACACC